>ENA-OQAB01000385-OQAB01000385.1-human-gut-metagenome-genome-assembly--contig:-NODE-385-length-24841-cov-3.264627_pt1 | contig 24841 bp, 28 predicted proteins | sample MGYA00242490_ERZ504517 | MGnify/ENA primary metagenome ERZ504517 (study PRJEB26092, sample SAMD00036298) | human gut metagenome | host: Homo sapiens | study: EMG produced TPA metagenomics assembly of...
TACGATGTGGATTTCCGGAGACAATCACCCTCGTTACGAGAGAATTGCAACTGCCTCGGAGTAAATCTCCTTGGCAAAACGGGCATCGTCAACTGCCCGATGATGTAGGCAGAATTAGGGAGATGTTCTTCTCAGCATCGCTACCACCTATGTTTTTCTGACTTACAAGCTCCCGCTTCTATAAGTGGGAGTCGTTGACTAAAGTTCAACCTCCCCCATGGGCGATGGCATGCGAAGATCCGTCCGATTCTGTTCAAACGTATAGGCCGCACGGAGCAGTGTCGCTTCGCCTAAGGCCTTGCCGATGAGCTGCATGCCGATGGGCAGGCCGTCTTTGTAGCCGCAGGGAATGCTGATGCCCGGAAGGCCGGCCAGGTTCAAGGGAACGGTGCAGACGTCACCGAGGTACATAGCCAAGGGATCGCCGCTGTTCTGGCCGATCTTGAAGGCCGTATCGGGAGCCGTCGGCGTCAAGAGGATATCGCATTTCTTGAGGGCTTCATCGAAGTCCTGTTTCATCAGGGTACGGACTTTCATGGCCTGCAGGTAGTAGGCGTCATAGTAACCGGAGCTCAGGACGTAGGTCCCGAGGAGGATACGGCGCTTGACTTCGTCGCCAAAGCCTTCTGTACGGGTCTTGATGTACATGTCGACGATGTCCTTGCCGTCGACGCGCATGCCAAAGCCGACACCGTCGTAACGGGCCAGGTTGGAGCTGGCTTCGGCCGGGGCGATGATGTAGTAGGCAGCGATGCCGTACTTCATGTTGGGCATGCTGATGGGAACGATTTCGGCGCCCAGTTTCTTATACGTATCCATGGCGTCGTCGAGGGCTTTGCGGGACGCCGCGTCGAGGCCTTCGCCGAAGAATTCTTCGGGGATACCGATTTTAAGGCCTTTGACGTCGTTTACCAGAGCCTGTTTATAATCTTGTTTTTCCTGCGGAATCGAGGTCGAGTCCTTAGCATCGTGGCCGGCAATGGCGTTTAAGACGATGGCGCAGTCTTCGACGTCATTGGTAAGGGTACCGATCTGATCGAGGGAGGACGCGTAGGCGATGAGGCCGTAACGGGATACGAGGCCGTACGTCGGTTTGAGGCCGACGACGCCGCAGTACGCGGCCGGCTGACGGACCGATCCGCCCGTATCGGAACCGAGGGCCCAAACGGCAGAACCGGACGCGACAGCAGCTGCCGAACCGCCGGACGAACCGCCGGGGACGCAGTCGAGGTTCCACGGGTTGTGCGTTTCATGGAAGGCCGAGTTTTCCGTCGAGCTGCCCATGGCAAATTCGTCCATGTTGGCCTTGCCTAAGCTGATATAGTCGGAAGCGGCCAATTTTTCGATGACCGTTGCATTATACGGGGCTTTGAAGTGTTCAAGGATCTTCGAAGCACACGTTGCCTGCTGGCCTTCGATGCAGATGTTGTCCTTGATGGCACCGGGAATGCCGGCCAAGTCGGCAATCGTTTCGCCGGCAGCGATTTTTTCATCGACGGCGGCGGCTCCTTTGAGGGCGCCTTCGCGGCTGTCCGATAAGAAGGCCCGTACCTTCGGTTCTACAGTATCTTTATGAGCAAGAAAAGCCTTTGTCACTTCGACGGCGGAGACGTCGCGGCGGACGAGCTTTTCATGCAGTTCGTGAATGGTTAACATACATCGGCCTCCTATTAATCCTGAATGACTTTCGGAACTTTGAAGTATCCTTCGTCCTGTTCCGGCGCATTTTGAAGCGCTTTTTCATTAGAGATGGACGGCTGGGGCACGTCGTCGCGCATGACGTTGGACATGGCCACAGCATGGGCCGTCGGCTTGACACCGGTCACGTCGACCTGACCTAAGAGATCCATGTACGATAAGATGTCGTTCAGCTGTTTCCCGACCGTTTCGATCTGGTCGTCTTTGACTTCCAGTCGGGACAACAGTGCGATTTTCTTTATTTCTTCGGCACTGATTTTCATTCTGACACTCCTTGCAGAAAAATTTGGCATTGACAAATCGAAAGGCTTTGTCAACATTCATACATATACAATTTAATCACCTTTTGCTGTATTTTGCAAGCGCAGGCACGGCAGCCGCCGGCGTCCTTCTTCCGGACAAGGAAAAAGGCGCCTGACCGGACAAGCGCCAAAGGCTTGGAAAAAGAGCTCTCCCTGTATCCTTACCGCACCATCATGTCGCGGATGGTCACATCGGGATGGTGGTACTGATCCTGGGGCAATACGGTCTTCCCGTGGACGGTCACAGCCTGATGAGGGCACCAGTGCAGGCAGGCCAGGCAGCGGCTGCAGCGCGGCCCGATGACGGCCCCCGACGAGGTACTTTGGATGTTGTCGACGGGACAGATTTTCGTACAGATCCCGCAGGACACGCATTTTTTCGGATCGACCGACGGCGTCAGCCAGTAATTTCCAAGGCTCCGGAGGGGGCCGAAATTCATGACGTCGGCTGCCCAAAGAACCGGTGACCTCTGAGGCATCGCGGACTTGGCGGCGAATATCGTCGGCACAGTCATGGAGGACATCGTCAGCCCGATCAAGGCGGTTCATATCGTAGTGGATATGACGGCGCGAGGCGACGGTGCTGTTGGCAATCATCGGCAGGACCAAGCCATAGGCCAGGTCGCAGCCCCTCTTTTTCAGCAGTCTGGACAGGGTCCTGAGGGTCCGCCCTCCCGTTCCGCCGCAGGTGGCGATGCCAAAGAAATAGGTCCCCTTATCAAGGGGCGCCTTGGCGATAAAATCCCGCACCGGTTCCGGCACGTCGCCGAAATAGACGGGAAAGACGATTCCGAACCTTCGATGGGGCAAGTGTTCGGGCTGGCCCATGATGTCTGCCAGCGGCAGGGCCCTGTCGCCGGTCAGTTCAGCCAGTTTTTTTCGCTGCATATAAGGAATTGCCCGTTCCTGAAAAATATCCAATCATAAAGTCCACCTCAAAGACAACTGTCTCTTTTCGAAGAAGACAGCCGATAATTTATATCTATTATAGCATGAAGGGCCTTTTCTGTCTTGAAGGGCTTTATATTATATGTATCCCCGTTCGCAAAGACTGACGAAGATGCCGTCACCGATGATGATGTGGTCCAGCACGGGGATTTCCATGATCTGACCGGCTTCGACGATGCGCCGAGTAATGCGGATGTCGTCCTTACTCGGCTCGGGATTTCCCGACGGATGATTATGGACTAAGATGACGGCTGCCGCATTGTAGCGCAGGGCATAGCGAAAGACGTCGCGCCCCTTGGCCAGGCTGGCATCGATGGTGCCGATGGTCAGGGTGCGGTAGGTAATGAGCTGATTTTTCGTCGATAAGTAGACGGCGCCGAACTGTTCCTGCGGCAGAAAACGCAGGTCTTCCATGACGTAACCGGCTACGGCATCAGGCGTGCTGAAATCAGGAGCTGAGCGCAGGGCCTGCTGGCGGGAAATGCGTCGGCCGAGTTCGATGGCCGCGCAGACCGTGACCGCCTTTTCTTCGCCGATACCGCGGATATGGCAGAGATCGGCGACGCTGGCATTACTCAGGTAACAGAGATTTTCACCGGGCAGAGAACGGATGACCTGCCGCGATACGTGAAGTACCGAGCGGCCCTTGGTCCCTGTCCGCAGCAAGATGGCCAAAAGATCTTGGTCGGTCACTGCCGCCGGACCGTGGCGGATAAATTTCTCTCGCGGTTTCTCACAAACGGCGAGTTCCCTCACCGGCGTATTCATACATGGACCTTGGCCTTATGAAAGAGCTTGCAGACTTGAGAAAGAGGCAGGCCGACGACGTTGGTATAGGAACCGTTGATCTTATCAACAAAGGCGGCTGCCCGTCCCTGGATGCCGTAAGCGCCGGCCTTATCGAGGGGTTCCCCGGAGGCGATATAAGCCTTGATTTCCTTATCCGTCAAATGGCGGAACCAGACTTTCGTTTCGACGACCTTGGTATATTCCTTCTTGTCGTTGATCAAGGCGATGCCCGTGTAGACGGAATGCTTCTTGCCCGACAGTTCGCGCAGCATTTCCATGGCCGCCGTCCCGTTTTTCGGCTTGCCCATCATGACGCCGTCGAGGGCGACGATGGTATCGGCGCCGAGGACCCACTGGCCCGGGAACTTTTGGGCGACGTCGCGGGCCTTGCCGAGAGCCTGGTCCTGGACGTACTTCTGAGGATCTTTCTTCTTCGGTGATTCTTCATGATAAGAACTCGGGTTGACCATGTAGGCCACGCCGATTTGGGTCAACAGTTCGCGGCGGCGCGGCGAACCAGAGGCTAAAATAAGCATGTAATCCCTCCTGTATGTTACTGAATATGGCGAAAGAGCACACCGGCTAAGAGAATGCCGATGACACTCAGTAAATTCGGTGCCAGATGGATGCCAAACTGCAATTCCATGAGATAAAGATTGAGGTGAATCTGCTGGATGTTCAAGATTTCATAATGCTGCGTCAATGCCGGCAAAACGCCCTGCAGGGCCGGGACGGCGTATAAGGCTTCGCCTACGATACCGCCGAGGATTCCGCCGGCAATGAGAAAGATAAATAAGGACAGCCAACTATGCGAGCCAAGAGTTTTTCATGCTTCCCCTCCATTATATACACCATGCGAAGAAAGGGCTGCCCCCTCTCAGGAAATTCTAATCCTTCCGGAGAAAGACAACCCTTTATCATCGGCTTTATTGATTTTTCTGTTTCTGCATCTTAGCCCATGTGTCGCGGAGGCCGACGATGCGGTTGACGACCAGGTGATCTGCCGTCGTATCGGGATCGATGACAAAATAACCCTGGCGCAGGAACTGAAACTTGTCGCCGGCCTTATAGTCAGCCAGAGCCTTTTCGGCCTTACTGTGGTAGACGACGAGGCTGTCGGGATTGATCTGGTCGAGGAAATCCTTGGAATCGCCGTCATCCTGGCGAAGGAGGGAATCGTAGACCCGAGTTTCGACGTCGACGGCATCTTCGGCATTGACCCAATGGAGGGTCCCTTTTACCTTACGGTCGGCGTTGGCACCGCTGCCGCTCTTACTTTCAGGGTCGTAGGTGCAGCGCAGTTCGACGATGTTGCCATTTTCGTCTTTGACGACTCTTCGCATTTGATGATGTACGCATATTTCAAGCGGACTTCCTTGCCCGGAGCCAGGCGGAAGAATTTCTTGACCGGTTCTTCCATGAGTCGCCCCGTTCGATATATAAATGCTTGCTGAAGGTCATGTCGCGGCTGCCCATGGCTTCATTTTCCTGATTGTTGTCGGCCTTCATCGTTTCCGTCTGACCGTCGGGATAGTTGGTCAGGACGACTTTGATCGGGTCGATGACGGTCATAAGGCGCGGCGCCTTCATCTTGAGGTCTTCGCGGATGCAGTATTCGAGGAGGGCCATTTCGACCATATTGTCGGCTTTGGCGACGCCGATCCGTTCACAGAAGTCGCGGATGGCTTCCGGCGTATAGCCGCGGCGGCGAATGCCGGAGATAGTCGGCATGCGGGGATCGTCCCAGCCGCTGACGATGCCTTTTCGACGAGGGTCCGCAGCTTACGCTTGCTGGTAATCATGTTGGTGACGTTGAGGCGGGCAAATTTCGATCTGCCGCGGCTTCTGTCCTTCCGGATCTTCCCAGTCTTCGAGGACCCGAGTTATAGAGCGGACGATGGGCTTCAAATTGCGAGGGTACAGATTGGAATGAGTGATCCGTTCAATGGCGTCCGATACGGGATGAGCCAGGTCGTACATGGGATAGATGCACCACTTGCTGCCCGTCCGATGATGGTCGGCGTGGACGATGCGGTAGAGAATGGGGTCGCGCATATTGAGGTTGGGACTGGCCATATCGATCTTAGCACGGAGGACCTTTTCACCGTCGGCGTACTTGCCGTCCTTCATTTCTTCAAAGAGCTTCAAGTTTTCTTCGACGCTGCGGTTACGATACGGACTTTCCTTCCCCGGTTCGTTGAAGGTGCCGCGGTAAGCGCGGATTTCGTCGCCCGATAAGTCATCGACGTAGGCCTTGCCGAGGGTGATCAGCTTTTGGCGTATTCATAGAGCTTATCGAAGTAGTCCGAGGCATAGAACATGCGGTCGTCCCAGTCAAGCCCAGCCACTTTACGTCGCGCTTGATGGAGTCGACGTACTCCGTATTTTCCTTGGACGGATTGGTATCGTCAAAAGCGAAGGTTGGTCAGACCGCCGTATTTCTTAGCGATGCCGAAGTTCAGGCAAATCGATTTCGCATGGCCCAGGTGGAGATAGCCGTTCGGTTCCGGCGGGAAACGGGTGTGTACTCGTTTGCCGTATGTATTTTCTCGTTGTCTTCATCGATAATGGTTTCAATAAAATTTTTGGTCGTTTCGTTATCCATCGATGTGTCTCCCCCTTTTATCTATGTATGAATGCTTGTTCAGTATTTAATTATACCTTGTATACCCTTGTCTTTGCAACTCATATACCCTATAAGAATACGAGTCTCCCGACAAGGAATGGCCTTCTCCCCGCCACCGCAGCCGTTCCCGCGATCCGCCTCAAAGGAAGTTTGGACAGGCCCAAAGGGGCATGATATAATCTAATTTATAAAAATATAAAGGAGTCGATGCTGCAATGATAAAAAAATTAGTCACCTTTGAGGACCTCGGTTTCGTCCAATGGGGCGTCCTCGATGAATCGGAAAAAGCCGTTTACGGGGCCATTCCCTTAGAAGAAGCCTTCTTTAGCCCCTTCCAGAAACGCTCTTAGAATTCATCCGCCAGGGCAACGACGGCATCTTAGCCTTGGCCGATGCCCTCGAACAGAACGAAAAGACCGGCGCCGTAAAGGCCAAGCCCCTCGATACGGTCCGCCTCATGGCTCCCATTCCCCATATGGAACGAAACGTCTTCTGCATCGGCAAAAACTACGCCGACCACATCGCCGAATTCGATAAGACGGCCCTGCCCGACAAGCCGAAGTATCCGGTCATCTTCACCAAGGCCACGTCGGCCGTCATCGGGCCGGACGACCCTATCGAACCCCATAAGAATGTGACCGAACAGGTTGACTACGAAGGGGAACTGGCCGTCGTCATCGGCAAAGAAGGGTCTGACATCCCCATCAGCGAAGCCATGAATCACGTCTACGGCTTTACGATTTTGAACGACGTAACGGCCCGGGACCTCCAAGCCAATCACGGCCAGTGGTTCCACGGCAAGAGCCTCGATACCTTCTGCCCCATGGGGCCTTACCTCCTCCTGCGCGATGCGGCCCCTGAAACCTTTGACATCATCACCAAGGTCAACGGCGAAGTCCGCCAGGACGGTTCGACGGGCGAATTCATCTTCACCATCCCCGAACTGATCCACACCATTTCCCAGGGGACGACCCTCTTCCCGGGCGACGTCATCGCAACGGGCACGCCGAGCGGCGTCGGCGTCGGCTTCAATCCGCCCCGCTTCCTCCATTCCGGCGACACCGTCGAAATCACGATTCCCGCCATCGGCACCTTGAAGAATAAAGTAAAATAAGGCTCAAAGCAAATAACCTTGCCCACGACAAAGGAGCTGCGAAGAAATGATTGCTCATTTCTTCGCAGCTCCTTTTTGTAGTGGTATCTCAAACGGGAAGGCCCTTACGACGGGTTTTCTTCCTGTTTCTGAAGCACACTGTGTTTACGGCCGTAGACGAAGTAAATCAGCCAGCCAAGGATCGTCCAGCCCGAAAACAGCATCAGCGTATGCGGCGACAGTTCAAAGAAGATGAATGCGCAGCAGATGAAACCTAAGGGTGCAATGATGTGGACAGCGGGGCAGCGGAATCCGCGCGGATGATTCGGATAGATGCGGCGCAGAACCAAGATGCCGACGCTGGAGCACAAGAAAGCGAAGATCGTACCGGCGCTGCACGTTTCAGCGACGATATGGATCGGCGTGAAGCCCGTAATGCAGGCAACGATGACACCGATGACGATCTGAATGATGTACGGCGTCTGGAACTTGGGATGAACCTTGTAGAGGCTCATGGGCATGAGGCCGTCACGACTCATAGAGTAAAGGGCACGGCTCTGGGCGAAGAGCATGCCCAGGACAACCGTCGACAGGCCGCAGATAGCGCCGGTGCCGACGATGGCCGACCCGAGGTGAAGGCCGATGTATTCCAGAACAAAGGATGCCGGTGCTGCCGTATCCAGCATGGGATACGGGACGACGCCGGTCATGGTCGCACAAACGGCGATGTAGAGGACCGTACAGATAGCCAGAGCCGAGATGATGCCGATCGGCATATCCCGTTTCGGATTCTTCGTTTCTTCGGCAGCCGTCGACAAGGCGTCGAAGCCGAGGTAAGCGAAGAACAGGACGGCGGTCCCGGCAAAGACACCGTGGACGCCATAAGGCAGGAAGGGTTCCCAATTCATCGGTTCAATATGGGGACCTGCCAGGAAGAGGAACAAGAAAATCGTTCCGATTTTAACGTAGACCAAAATGCGGTTGACGTGCGCACTTTCGCGGACGCCGACGACGAGCAGCGCCGTCGCCAATGCAACGATGAGCACAGCCGGTAAGTTAATGATGCCTCCATCTGCCGGAACGGCCGTCAAGGCCTTGGGAAGGTCGATGCCCATGGAATGCAGGATTCCGACGAAGTAGGCCGACCAGCCGCCAGCAACGGCGCTGGCACCGACAGAATATTCCAAAATCAAACTCCAACCGACCCACCATCCGAAGATTTCACCGAGCGATGCATAGGCGTAGGTATAGGAGCTGCCTGATACAGGCAAGAACGAAGCTAATTCAGAATAGGCCAAACACACAAACGCACATGTGACGGCTGCAAATACGAAGGATAACATCAGGCCAGGGCCAGCGTATTTTGCAGCGCCGATACCGGTCAGAACAAAGATCCCCGTACCAATAATGATGCCCAGACCCATCATGGTGATGTCGAAGGCTCCTAAGGCCTTGTTCAACTCTTTTCTTTCGTATGGGCCAGCAAATCATCGAAGGATTTACGGCGTAAAATGTCCATAAGCTCATCCCCTGTCTGTTATTTCGCTGTCACACCGTTAGACGAAGAGGAGAAAATGCTTTTCCAGATAAAGCCGATGACGAACCCGGCGATGGTAAAGCATACCCAGCCCATCCCCAACGAGTGGAGCGGTACCATAGTAGCAAAAATATTATCAATCTGTCCAAGTGAGAATTCAGCAGTCTGAAGTCCCGTAACGATAGCCGGGATCAAGGTTAACCCAATCGTCCATGCATAGACGCACTGCCGTCCGTCAAAGGTCTTGTGCAGGAAGGCCAAGATGATGATGGCAACGACGAGCGGATAGATGAACATCAGAACCGGAATAGCGGCGGTGATGATCGTCTTCAAACCGAACATGGCGACGAAGAAGGAAATGAGGGTAAAGATGACAACCCATTTCTTGTAGCCCAATTTGATCAGTTCGTTGAAGTACGATGCGCACGACGTAATCAGGCCGATAGCCGTCGAGAGACAAGCCAAGAGAACGATGACGGCCAAGATAACGGCACCGGCATTGCCAAAGAGGATCATAGCACTCTTCGACAGAACGGGAGCGCCCGTTTCCTGAATACCGAAAGCTGCGACGCTGTCCGCGCCGATTTTAGCGACGAAGATGTAGACGAAGCCCAAGCAGCCGACGGCGATAGCACCGGCTTTAAATACTTCTCTCGTAATGGCCGACGGCGTCGTTGCCCCGTCTTCCATGACGAATTCAATAACCAGGATGGCAAATACTAAGGAAGCGATGGCGTCCATCGTATTGTAACCGTCGAGGATCCCCTGAACGGCGGCGACGGTAGCCGTGCCGTAAGCGGCAATCGGTTCCTGCGGCGAGCCGAGAGGCGTAATGAAGGATTTTGCGATGAGCAGTAAAATAGCGATCAACAGTGCCGGCGTCAAGATTTTGCCGATGCGGTCGACCAGTTTCTGCGGCGAAATGGATAACCATAAAGAAATGAGGAAGAATAAAACCAAAAAGCCGGTCATGATGGCTTCACTGCCGCCACTCTGCAAGAAAGGACGAACGGCGATTTCATAAGAAACGCTGCCCGTACGGGGAATGGCGAAGAACGGCCCGATGGTCAGATAACTGATGACCGTAAAGAAGAGGCCGTAGGCCGGATGGACGCGGCCAGCCAGTTCCTGCAGGTTCTTACAGCCTGAGTAACCCATGGCCAGGACACCGGCCAAAGGCAAGCCGACACCGGTGACGACGAAGCCCAGGACAGCCCACCAGACGTTGACGCCGGCAGCCTGACCCATGGCAGCCGGAAAGATCAGGTTCCCGGCCCCGAAAAACAGCGCGAACAGCATAAGCCCTATGGCTACCGTTCTGTTTCCCTTATTTTCTCCCATAATAACACTCCTCCTAACAATTAATCGTGTCAATAAATAATAAGGACGCTGAATCGATTAAATTAAATAATTTAATCTTGAATTTATTCTATCATAAAAAAGGAAAAAAATCACGAATTCATGTCAACTTTAATCTAATTCTAATAGACAAATGTCTACCGTTTAATATTTTTTTGTAGATTGCGTAAATTCGTTAGTTTTTCTTGTAAAATCTGTATAAACGATTTGTTATCCCAAGGAGATCGGACAGCTGTCCTTATATATGACGGCGATAAACCGACGTAGTTGGCACAGGAGCGTACTAAAATGCCCTCGTCTCGAAGGGCTTCTATAAGGACCTCGGCCGGGATGTCATCAGCCAGGCGCCATAGGAGGAAGTTGACGCAGGGCCGGCAGACTTCGATGCCGGGCATATGGGTTAAGGCCGCATACAGCCGATCGCGTTCCGCGGCGACGAGGCGGCGCGACTCGTCTTGATAGTCCCGGTCCCCTAAGGCGGCGACGCCGGCATACTGGGCCAGGACGTTGACGTTCCAATCGTCTTTATGGCCCTCCATGAGACTTCGCCGCAAGGGCGTCGTCACACCAAAACCGAGGCGCAGCCCCGGCAGGGCATAAAATTTAGTCAGGGATCGGATGACGAACAGCGAATCCATCTCCTGTGCCAGTTCTCGGACGGAATAAGCCTCTTCCGATGGGAGAAAATCGAGAAAAGACTCATCGACGAGGATGTCCGTCCCCTTTCGGGCCGCAAGTTCCGTAAGGGCTGCTAGTTCATGAGCCGAGGCCAAAGTCCCTGTGGGATTATTAGGATTGCCGATAATGATGCAGTCGACGTGACCGCAGGCCGCCCGCAGGGTTTCCCAGGGATAGGAAAAATTCCCTTCCGCAGACAAAGGGCAGTAGTCAATGGCAGCCCCAATAGCACCGGCAGCCCGTTCGTACTCACTAAAGGACGGGACGGGAATCAGCACCCGCCGCGGCCGAAAGGTATGCATGTAAAGATAAAAGAGTTCAGCTGCTCCATTTCCCAAGATGAGGGAATCGGAAGAGACGCCGTACGTTCTTTCAAGGGCCGCCCTTAAGGCCGTCCCCTTGGGATCGGGATAGTGGACGACGGCGTCTATGTGAGCCGTCATGGCCTCTTCACGGCCGGCGAGAGCCCCAGTGGATTGATGTTGGCGCTGAAATCGAGCCAGGCCTTCCCGGCGGCGGAGCTGCATAAATATTGCCGCCATGTTCAAATCGTTTAAGCACTGCCTATCACTCCTTCCATAAAAATGCCGCCCTCTTGGAGATGGACCGTATCGACGTAGGTCCAGCTGGGAAAGGCAGCGGTTAAGGGGCGGACGATATCCTCTCGGACGTCAAGGCCCTCCCCTTCGGTGAAAAAGATACCGGCAACGGTCCCGCTGTGGGCCGTATTGACACCGACGACCCAGGGCTTTTGAAGGGCCCTTTCGACAAAGGCCGGAAAATCCGGCTTTTCCAGGAGAACCTGGTTGGCCAGGGCACTGTACGTCGCCGCCCGCCCCAGGTTCTCGGCCGTAAGCGGTTCCTGTAAGAGGGCCATGCCGGCCGCCATGGCCTTTGAATCCGGTTTTCTTCGGCGCCGCCCCTTTTCGTGGAAGGCGACGGTATCGACGATGCCGCCGGAGTCAAAGACAGCGATGGAAAGCTTGGGAACCTGCGAAAATACGGCCTTGATGCGTCCCGTATCGGGCTCGATGACGGCCATGCCCCGACAAAAAAATGCCGTCGGTCGGCTCGATAGAAGCGGCCAGGCGGCCAATCTCTTGTTCACATAAGGGGCATCCCGAAACGAAGCCGACAGCGGCCAGGACGGCGCAGATGTCGGCAGAACTCGAGGCCATGCCCTTGCCTTCCGGGAGATCTGACGTAAGGTAAAAATCATAGGGCAGCTCGGATACCCGGCAGTAAGTCAAGGCCAGAGAAAAAGCGCGTTTCGCCTTGGCCCCGCCGCCGACAAGGCGTCCCGTCCCCGGACGGACCGTAACCGTACTGTAGCGGTCGATGGGACAGGTCACCAAAAAGGGCTCGCCCTGCCAATAGCCCTGCATGATTTCCCCGCAGGAACCGGGTACGCGGACGATCAGCTCCATAGGCCGTACCGTGCCCAGGCCAAGAGGGCCGTCATGGCCCCTGCCAACAGGGACGCGCCGTACATCAGGCGGATTGTCTGCTTGATATGGATCGGTTCCAATTCGCGGCCGGCATCGCCCATATATTCCCGGAAGGTGTCTTTTCCGAAATAGCGATTGTGGCCTCCCAGGCGGATACCGAGGGCTCCGGCGACGGTCGCTTCAGCGTAACCGCCGTTGGGGCTGGGGTGCTTTTTCGCATCGCGGCGCATGATATTCCAGGCCTGTTTGTAGTCATGGCCCAGGATGGCAGCGACGGCGATGAATAAGAGGCCTGTCAGTCTTGCCGGGATGTAGTTTAAGACGTCGTCGACACGGGCAGCGACGCGGCCAAAATACAGGTAGCGGTCGTTCTTATAGCCGATCATGGAATCGAGGGTATTGGCCGCCCGATAGACGACGGCCAAAGGAAGCCCGCCGAGGGCGAAGAAAAATAAGGGCGAGACGATGCCGTCGACGGTATTTTCGGCAATCGTTTCCACCGTCGCTCTCGTCACTTCCGGACTGTCGAGGTGCTTCGTGTCCCGGCCGACGATCTGGCCGACCTTGATGCGGGCCATGCGCAGGTGGTGGCGCAGGAGATAGTTATAAATTCCCCGGCCGGCTTTCGCCAGGCTGTGAGGGCAGATCATAAAGGACAGGATCAGGCCCTGGATGGCGTAATTCACCCCTTGGTGAGGGAGAAATTCCAAGATCAGGACGATGGCCAGAGTCAGATTATAGAAAAATAACAAGGTGATGAAGACCAAGAGACCGCCTAAGATGAAATGCTCCCACTTCGATGATTTCTCATTGTAAAACAAGCGTTCCAGCATACTGATAAAGGACCCCATCAAGGCGACGGGATGAAGCGTCGTCCGCGGGTCGCCGATGATAAAATCGATAATGAATGCCGTGATGACCGTAATCATCGTATCCCCTCCTCTATGATGCGCTGCAGGCGTGGCATGTCGAGGGATTCTCTCACGACGGCAGCCAGGCGGTCGTACTTGGCTTCCTTTTCCTGCCGGTAGTGCAGGGAAACGGGAAGATCCGGCCAGCCCTTTTGACGCCGCAGGACGTTCAGGAACCGGCGGCGAAAGTCGTCGTTGTCAAAGATACCGTGAATGTAAGTTCCCCAGGCCAGGCCGTCAGTCCGGGCCGCACCGACCGTTACTTGGCAGGGCGCTTTCGAGCGGCTGGTCACGATAAAGGGATGGGCATCGCTGCCATCAACGTCGGTCCGTCCCATGTGGATTTCGTAGCCCGTAAGCGTCCCGGCGTCGATAGACTCGCCCAAAAAGGGCAGGCTCCGGCATTCGGCCGTCACCTGAAAGGTCAGCTTCTCCGGGCTGAAGGTCGTCGTCCCCTGAAGGATGTGAAGGCCTTCGACGCAGCCTAAGTCGGATTCGCTCCCGTCGGGATCGACGACGGCATCGCCCATCATCTGGTAGCCGCCGCAGATGCCGACGACCGGTTTTCCCTGCTCTATGAAGGCCGCAAGCGCCTGATCCCAGCCGTGTTCTTTAAGGAACCATAAGTCTTCCGTCGTGTTCTTGCTCCCCGGCAGGATGACGGCGTCGGCCCCTGAAAGTTCATCGTGATGACTGACGTAATAGAGGGTCGCATCCCCTTCTCGCGACAAGCTGTCGAAATCGGTGAAATTGGAAATCTTGGGAACTTTCACAACGGCGATGTTTACCGTATCGGCCAGAGGCCCGGCTCCCTTTTCCTCCAAGGACACAGAATCTTCGTCGTCAATGCCGAGGTCTCCGATATAAGGAATAACGCCTAAGACGGGCTTTCCCGTCTTTTTTTCCAAAAAGTCGACGGCCGGCGTAAAGAGGGAGACGTCGCCGCGGAATTTATTGATAATGAGGCCTTTGACGTGAGCCCGTTCTTCGTCGTCAAGGAGTTCCAAGGTCCCCACCAAGGCCGCCAGGGACCCGCCGCGGTCGATATCGGCTACTAAGAGGACCGGTGCGCCCAAGTATTTGGCGACGCGCATATTGACGATGTCGTGGTCCTTGAGGTTGATCTCGGCCGGACTTCCGGCGCCTTCGATGACCAAGGTGTCATAGGCCTTGTCGAGGCGTGAAAGAGCCGCCTTTACGGCCTCAAAGGCTTTTATGGCATAGCCCTTGTGGTATTCCCGGGCCGACATATTGCCGACGGGCCGGCCGTCAATGATGACCTGGGAGCAGGCATTTCCCGTCGGCTTCAAGAGGACGGGGTTCATGTCGACCATGGGAAGGAGGCCTGCCGCCTCGGCTTGGGCGACCTGGGCCCGGCCCATTTCCAGGCCGTCGGCGGTCACATAAGAATTGAGGGCCATATTCTGGGCCTTAAAGGGAACGACGCGCTGTCCCTCTTGTAAAAAAATACGGCACAAGGCCGTCGTAAGGATGCTCTTGCCGACATGGGAACTCGTCCCCTGCAGCATGATATATTGTGCCAACCCTTATCCCCTCCTGTCATAAAAAAACGGTGTGGCTGCAATGGTTTAATTATATCGTTTCTGCAAAAAAATGCAAACGCCGGGAAACGGAAAAAACCGCCCTCCGGAAATAATTTCCAGAGAGCGGCTGCATAGGTCTTATCCGTGTAATTGTCTGTCTAAGTCTTCGAGGCGTGCAATGCGGTCTTCTGTAGGCGGATGAGTGCTGAACAAGTTCATCAGCGTGCTGCGGGCGCCGGAAAAGGGATTGATGATGCACATATGGGCCGTTGCCTTGCTGGCACCGGGCAATACCTGATAATGGGCGTAATTGTCGATTTTCGCCAAGGCTCGGGCCAAGGCGATGGGATCGTCGATCATGCGTCCCCCTTCTTCATCGGCCATGTATTCCCGCGTCCGCGAGATACCATTTGGATGACCGACGCCGCTAAAGGCGCTAAGAGAGCCGTTGCGATGAGGGCGATGGGATTGCCGCCTTCGCCGTCGTTGTCGCGGCCGCTGCCGAAGATGGCAGCCCACTGAGCCATATTGGCGATCATGGCGATGGCACTGGCAAAGGAAGCGACGATGGTGCTGATCAGGATGTCGCGGTGAAGGACGTGGCTCATTTCATGGGCCAGGACGCCGCGGATTTCATCTTCATCGAGGAGATTCATGATCCCTGCCGTTGCCGCTACGGCTGCATGGGACGGATTTCGTCCGGTCGCAAAGGCGTTGGGCACGTCGGTCGGAATGATGTAGACTTTGGGCATAGGCAAATCGGCACGCTGCGCCAAATCGGCTACGATGCGGTACAGATAATGGTCTTCTCCGACTTGTTCGGCCTTGTAAGCCCGCAGTACCATGGTATCACTGAACCAATAGGAGAAGAAATTCATACCCATGGCGATAATAAACATAATCATGACGCCGCTGCGGCCGCCGAAAATGCCGCCCAGAGCCATGAGGATACAGGCCAGGGCCGTCATGAGGAATACCGTTTTCACACTGTTCATAAAACTCACCCTCTTCAAAAAAAGCTAAAGGTCAAAAGGTTAAATCAACTATGACCCTATTATATACGTTCTCAGCTTCATTGTCAACAAAGGCTATTTCAGGATCTTGTTGTTGTAGCGGCGGATGTAGACGATGTAGTCGCCGCTCTTGTCCTTTTGGCCGTCAAAGGCGACGGTGATGGAGACGTCGTCTTGTTTCCATTCCACTTCCTTATCGCTCTGTTTGACCGGGAAGTTTTCCATATTGGAATAGATTGTGGCTACGAGGCGGGTGTAAATGGACTTGGCCGTGGCCTTGTCCTTGGTCTTGAAATAGTTGTCAAAGGCGAGGACCCGGCCTTTAGCCGACGTATCGGCCGAAAAGATTTCGATGCCTTCCGTGACGGAAACGTTCTTTACGACAGACGTCCGTTCGGCTTTTTCCGTGAAGGACACGGTGCTGCCGTAGAAGGTCCAATCCGATAAAACCGAAAAGTTGCCGTCAAAGTCAGCTCTCGGCATGCCGAGGTATACCGTCTGATAGGCCGTCAAGGGATTGGCTGCGATTTCATCGACGGACTGGTTATAGTCAAAAGCGCCGGCCGAAGTCGTAAGGGCCGTCCACAATAAACCGGCTGCGATTATTTTCTTATACATCATCATAAAACCCTCCTTACCAAAAGGGAGCCAAAAGCAGCGAGAACAACGTGAAGATCAAGCGCTGCAGGGGGAATCAAAATATACGTAAAAACAGGGGTCATCATCAAGGCGATGAGGATCAGGAAGCTGTAGCGTTCGATGCTGGCCAGCTTATACGACCATTCCGTCGGCAAAAAGCACATCAGGACCCGTGAACCGTCGAGGGGCGGCAAGGGCAGCATGTTGAAGATGGCGAAGTTGACGTTGTACAAGACGATGAGCTGCAGCACCATGGGCAGGGCCGTCGAGGTGAAGAGGTTCAGCTTGGCAAAAATCAACTGGACTACGAGGGCGATAAAGCCCATGATCAGGTTGGATACCGGGCCGGCTAAGGCGACGCAGATCTCCCCTTTCCGCCAGCTGCGGAAGTTGCCGGGGTTGATCATGACCGGTTTCGCCCAGCCAAACCGGGCTACGAGAAGCATCATCAGTCCTACAGGATCGATGTGAGCTACGGGATTCAGTGTCAGGCGCCCCATCATCCGCGGCGTATCGTCTCCCATCCAGTCTGCGACTTGGGCGTGGGCATATTCGTGAATGACCAGGGCAATGAGCAGGCCGGGGATACCGGCGATAATGGCGAGTATATTAAAATCAAACATTGTATTCTCCTTTCGTATACTTTATATTATACGGTATCTTGCCCTATATAACAAGAGAGGCTGCCGCACACGGGTACGACAGTCTCTCTCAGGTTATGCTGTTTTTATTATCGCTGACGATATTCGTATTCTACATTCTGTTCGACCATGACGGCCTTTTCTTCAATTTCCCGGATCTGGGCAATCATCCGGGCGACGAAGGCTTCATCTTTGATGGACCGCAGATTGATGCGGACGCTGTAGAAGGCCGAGCGCATGGCGGCTCTGGCGTTCATGGCAGCAATGGCCCCGTCGGTAATGACCCAGGCGTTGCCGTAACGGACGGCTTGTTCTGCCAGTTGAAGGAGGGCGAAGATGTCCTTCCCCAGCTCAAAAGGCGACGCAGCCGCATCTTTAAAGGCCTGTTCGACGATGGCCGCCCGATTGGGCGTATCCTTGGGCAGGCGGACGGAACGGATGACGTTGTCGAAGGCCGCCGCATCTTCGGCGATGCCGTCGAGATAGCGTTGGCGCAAGGCCTGTGCCTTGTCGCGAATGGACACCATGAGCTTTTCGATTTCTTCATACCCTTTCTTCCCAATGGTCAGGTTGGCCACCATTTCGACCAAGGCTGCTGCCGACGCAGCCGTCATGGCAGCGATGCCGCCGCCGCCGGGAATGGGCTCTTTCGATGCCGTAACGGTCAGGAGCTCGTCGAGGGGCATCGATTGGAACTTCGTATAATCCATCTTAGAAGAGACCCGTAATGACGCCGTTTTCGTCGATGTCCATGCGGTTGGCCGCCGGGACCTTCGGCAGGCCCGGCATGGTCATGATATTGCTCGTCTGGCAGACGATGAAGCCGGCGCCGGTGCAGACGCGGACGTCTTTAACGGTGACCGTAAAGCCCTTGGGAGCCCCGAGGAGGGCCGGATTGTCCGACAGGGAATATTGGGTCTTCGCCACGCAGATCGGCATGTGGTCGAGACCGAAGGCTTCCAGTTCCTGAATCTGTTTTTCGCGTTGCCTTCAAAGACGACGCCGTCGCCGCCGTATACTTTTTGGACGATGGCCGTCAGTTTTTCCGGAATGGAGGCGTTGACGTCGTAGATCGGTTTGTACGGCGTCTTGGGCTGTTCCAGCATCTTGAGGACCTTTTCGCCCATTTCGACGCCGCCCTTGCCGCCTTCGGCCCAGCAGTTGTTGAGAGCTGCTTCGACGCCATAGTCGGCGCAGAGGTCGCGCAGGGGCCTGGATTTCAGCATCCGTATCGCTGATGAAATTTATTGATGCCGACGACGACGGGAACGTCGAAGAGGCGCATGTTTTCGATGTGTTTGGCAAGGTTGGCAAAGCCCTTCTTCAAGGCTTCGACGTTTTCTTCCTGGAGGTTCTTCTTATCGACGCCGCCGTGCATCTTGAGGGCCCGGACGGTGGCGACGATGACGACGGCATCGGGTTTGATCCCGGCGAAACGGCACTTGATGTCCATGAACTTTTCAGCGCCGAGGTCGGCACCGAAACCGGCTTCCGTAACGGCGATGTCACCCATCTTCATGGCCAGTTTCGTAGCGACGACGGAGTTGCAGCCGTGGGCGATGTTGGCAAAGGGACCGCCGTGAACGAGGGCCGGCGTATGTTCGATAGTCTGGACCAAATTCGGTTTAATGGCATCTTTCATGAGGATGGCCATGGCCCCTTCGACGCCGAGCTGACGGGCCGTAACCAAATTGCCGTCCAGGTCATAAGCGACGGTGATGTCCCCCATCCGCTTCTTGAGGTCCATGAGGTCGCTGGCAAGGCACAGGGCTGCCATGATTTCCGAAGCGACGGTGATCATGAAGTGGTCTTCCCGCGGGAAGCCGCAGACCTTACCGCCCATGCCGACGACGAGGTTTCTAAGGGCCCGGTCGTTCATGTCCATGACCCGCTTCCAGATGATGCGGCGCACGTCGATGCGAAGGGCATTGCCCTGATGGACGTGGTTGTCGATGGCCGCTGCCAAAAGGTTGTTAGCCGCCGTAATGGCGTGCATGTCACCGGTGAAATGGAGGTTGATGTCTTCCATGGGCAGGACCTGGGAATAACCGCCGCCGGCAGCGCCGCCTTTGATGCCAAAGACAGGGCCGAGAGACGGTTCGCGCAGGGCGACGACGGCCTTATGGCCCATGTAATTCAAGGCCTGTGCCAAGCCGATGGTCGTTAAGGTCTTGCCTTCGCCGGCCGGCGTCGGCGTAATGGCCGTAACCAAGACGAGTTTGCCGTCTTTTTCTTTAGAAAGGCGCTTGATGGCGTCAAAGGAAATCTTGGCCTTGTATTTCCCGTAGAGTTCCAAATCGTCATCTGTCAGTCCGACCTTTTTTGCAATGGTCGTAATCGGTTCTAATGTCGTCTGTTGTGCAATTTCGATATCGCTTAATACCTTTGCCATGGTAGTCACTCCTTGTCCGCTGCATAAAAAAAGGCCGCTCCGCTGGTAAGTTGCCCAGACGGTCGGCTTCAAGAAATCATGCTCCCCGTGGTAACTCCACTTCCGTCAGTCACATGATTGTGCATTTATTATACAAAAAAACAGCCCTCGTCGTCAAGGGCTGTTTTCAGGTACGATAAGAATGGACGGTGGAAAAAGACGGCTTCCCTTTATTCCGGGAGGACCGTAATATTCAGGCGGTCAAAGCCAGAAAGGAGGCCTTTCACGTCTTTGGCGATGGCTTCACATCCCCCGACCTCCTTTGCTTTCGATGTTAAGGGGCATATTGGGATCGTGGAGGGACATGCGCAGGAGGGCCCAGCCGCCGTCGAATACGAGGCGGACGCCTTCGTAAGACGGTTTGGCAATGGCAATGCCCTTTTCTTCGGCCCGCTGTTCAAAGGCCTTGAGGACGTCGGCCCCGTAGGCCTGGACGTCGCCGTCACCGGTGATCTTAAGGCGATATTCCACGCCTTCCGCAGGCTGGCCGAGGGCTTTGATGAGGTCGCCTAAGGGTTTTCCGGCCTTCTTGGCTTTGGCGGCAGCCATGAGGAGTTTGACGGCCAAATAAGCGCCGTCGTCGAGGTAGTAGTTTTCGCTTAAGGCGCCGTGGCCCGACGTTTCGATAGCCAAGGGCGATACGGTGCCGGCCTTGTTGAGGCGGATGCATTCGTCGATGACATTCTTATAGCCCCGCATGTAACGGTGATGGACGAGGTGCAGTTCGTCCTGAAGGAAGGTCGTCAATTCGTCGGACGTAACCGAATCGGTAATGATGGTACTGCCCGGATAGTCCGGCGCCAAAATGGCGGCCATCATGGCGATGAGGGCGTTGCGGTTGATTTCTTCCCCACTGGGCAGGACGGCGCTCATGCGGTCGACGTCGGTGTCGAAGATGAGGCCCAGGTCGGCCTTGTTGTCGAGGACGGCTTTCCGGATGGAGGCCATGGCTTCGGCATTTTCCGGATTAGGGATATGGTTCGGGAAGTGGCCGTCCGGTTCGAGGAACTGGCTCCCCGTCGTATCGGCGCCGAGGGGTGCCAAGACCTTCGTGGCAAAGAAACCGCCGCTGCCGTTGCCGGCGTCGACGACGATGTGCATCCCTTCTAAAGGGCGGTCGAACATGCCGGCACAGAGGCCGGCGCAGATTTTCTGACGCAGGTGGAGGGCGTAGCGTTCGATGAGGTCCAAAGAGGCGATGGCTGCCGTCGATACGGCCGTTGCCGAGAGGTTCGACGCCAAGGTCAGGACTTCTTTGACTTCCTTCTTTTCAAGGCCGCCGTCCTTGGTAAAGAATTTGAGGCCGTTTCGATTGTACGGCAAGTGGCTGGCCGTGATCATGATGGACCCGTCCATGGCCGTGTCTTCAAAAATGATGGACATGAACATGGCCGGCGTCGATGCCAGACCGCAGTCCGTAACGTAAACGCCCCGGCCGAGGAGACCGGCAAAGACGGCTTCTTTCATCCTATCGGCTGAAATGCGCGAATCGTGGCCGACGGCGATGCGTAAGTCCCCTTCCTTTTTGCCCAGCTTCTGCGCTAAAAACTTGGCAAAGCCGGCGGCAATGCGGTTGACCGCTTCCGGCGTGAGGTTCACCTTTTCGTCAGGGACGCCTTCGACGGCGATGCCGCGGACGTCACTGCCATTCTGTAATTTTAAGATAGCTTCGGTAGAGTTCATATGCCTGTTCCTGCTGCCTATCCCCATAAGACAGCTTTTCCTTTCTGTAATCTACATCTATCATACTGAAAATCGGCCCCTGACGCAAGGCGTACAGGGACCTGTCACTTATAATACGTATTTTTCGATGGCTTCGGCTACCGCTCCTTCGTTGTTGGTAGCTTCGGTCACGACGTCGCAGTACGGGCGGATGACGGGATTCAAGTTGCGGACGCCGATGGAAAGGCCGGCGGCTTTGAGCATGTCGATATCGTTGATGTTGTCACCGATGGCCATCGTTTCTTCCGGACGCACGCCGAGGATGTCAGCCAATTTCAAGAGGCCGGCGCCCTTATTGACGCCTTTATGCATGAATTCGATGTAGCGGTTGCTGGAAAAACTAACCGTAATGTCGTCGAGGAGGGGTTTCAGTTCGGCATGGACGGTTTCCAAATAGTCGTAGTCCGTATTGGTCAGGATCAATTTCCCGACTTCTTCTTTACCGCGGATAAAGTCCAGCGTCATTTCTTCGCGGGGAGTATACGCCATGCGGCCTTTCAGGAAGGCTTCTTCGTCAGGCGTGATGTTGGTGATGTAGACGACGTCCCGCGTATAAACGTGCAGGCACTGGCCGTAGGAAGCACACTTGCGAAAAATCTGATCGGCCAGGTCAAAGGGAATGGGGTCCCAGAAAAGGGAGCGGCTGCCCTTATTTTCCGTGATGTTGCCGCCATTGAGGCCGATGACGTACTGGTCGGGCTGTTCAAAAAGACGGAGGGTCTTCAAGACGCCGTCAATGGTGCGAAAACTCCGACCCGTGCAGGGCACAAATTTGACGCCCTTTGCGACGGCCTTGGCAATGGCTTCGATATTGCGCTGACAAATCGTCGCATCGCTGCTGAGCAGCGTTTCATCCATATCACAAGCAATGATTTTATAGTTATTCATGACCTACTCCTTTACAAATCGCATGACGGGATAGTTACGAACTGATACTACGAACATATCATGTCTGAGGCATTCCCGCCACCCCAGGGACAGAATCAGTCCCATTATAGTCAAAAAAGAAGGGCTCCTGCCCTTCCTTTTTTTTATGATCGATGCCGCCGGTCGCGGATGGCCCGCCACACAGCCGACACGGCCTTAAACAGCACATAAATGAGCACTACATTAAACAACAGGCCGAGAAAATCGGCGGCCCAGCCCAAGTTCCCCATGCCAAAGAGGCTGCTCAACATGCTGCCCAGGAACATGCCCCCGGCAAAGAGGCCGATGCCGCGCATGGCACCGCCCCAAGCCGACGAGCGATTGGCCGTCGTATTGGCGTTGGTCCGAGGCGCAGCCGTCTGATTGCGAGCCTGGGATTGTGCCGATGAAGCGTTGTTATTCGTATTGGCCTTAGGCGCCGCTTTGGGAGCCGTCACTGCCGGTGCCGACCGCGGGGCCGACATGCGAATACCGCCTTTTGCAGCTTGGACAGGCTGGTACACAGGCGCCGCAAAGAAGGCCGTCTGGAGAAGTAAGAGACAAGTCACGCAAAAAAGCTTTTTCTTCATGGTAATTCCTTTCCTATCTATCGATGAACCGGAACGGCATCCGGCGTTATTCTGCTTTCTCTGTCGGGAGCGGGTCCGTTTTTGCTGCCGAAGCAGAAATCAACGTGTGTAAGGGGATGGCCGCCAAGTTTTCCGCCAGTTTATCCTGAATGGCTGCATAGGCATCGTGGGTCGGGCAAGAGCCGTGACGGCGGCGATACAGGCATTCAAAGTTGCCGTCGAGGCAGCTGATGATCATGTTATCCCGATCCATAACGGTGATAACGTCCATCAGGTTCAATTCATGGAGATCTTTCACCAGTCGGCAACCGCCTTGGGCTCCGCGGATGATTTCAATATATCCGGCCTGCTCGAGCTTCTTGGAAATCTTGTAAGCAAACTGACGGGGAATCATCTGTTCATCGCTGATTTCCCGAATATTCTTCTGTTCCCAATCGGCCAGGGACCGTAAAATACGTATTGCGTAGTCAGTTTCTCTTGTTATTATCACTTTAACATGCTCCTTCTCTATTCTCTATGGATTAAGTCTATTATAACCTGAAATCAAGAGGAAGGCTATACTTTACTCATAGGAAATGATAAAAAATTCATATCTATCTAAAATTTATAAGTAAGGGCCCGAAGGACCCGTTTTATGCATAATAGAATCTTGCCAGTGACTGCAAAAACTTATATAATAAAGAGTACTTGCATATTTTAGCTTTAACAATAGATGAGGTGTACTATGTCATTAATCGATGAAGTAAATAATCGCCGTACTTTTGCCATCATCTCTCACCCCGATGCCGGTAAGACGACGCTGACTGAAAAATTGCTGCTCTACGGAGGCGCCATCCACCTGGCCGGTTCCGTCAAAGCCCGGAAAACGGCTAAACACGCCGTTTCCGACTGGATGGAAATCGAAAAGCAGCGCGGGATCTCGGTTACCAGCTCGGTCCTGCAGTTCGACTACGAAGGCCATCACATCAACATCCTCGATACGCCGGGCCATCAGGACTTCAGTGAAGACACGTACCGGACGCTCATGGCCGCCGACAGCGCCGTCATGCTCATCGACGTCGCCAAAGGCGTCGAAGCCCAGACAAAAAAGTTATTCCGCGTCTGTAAAGAACGGGGCATCCCCATCTTTACCTTTGTCAATAAAATCGACCACTTCGGCCGCAACCCCTTCGACCTCATGGATGAAATCGAAGACATCCTGGGCATCCACGCCTACCCCATGAACTGGCCCATCGGCCTCAACGGCAGCTACCAGGGCATTTACGACCGGGCCTCGTCGTCGATCGAACTCTTTGAAAAGGACACGACCCACGGCCAGAGAAAATTAGCCTCGACCAAGGGATCGGCTGACGATCCGATTTTCAAGGAACTCCTCGAGGAAGACGTCCACCAGGGCCTCATCGACGACATCGAACTCCTCGACGAAGCCGGCGACGAATTCGACATGGAAAAGGTCAAGCGCGGCGAACTGACGCCCATGTTCTTCGGCTCGGCCATGACCAACTTCGGCGTCAAGCCCTTCCTCGAAGAATTCCTGCGCATGGCCCCGAAACCGCAGCCGCGAAAATGCCTCGAAGGCTCTGTCGACCCGACGTCGGATCAGTTCACGTCCTTCGTCTTTAAGATCCAGGCCAACATGAATCCTCAGCATCACGACCGCATCGTCTTCATGCGCATCTGCTCGGGTAAATTCGAAAAGGGCATGTCCGTCACCCACCGTCAGTCCGGCAAGACACTGCGGCTCATGCAGCCCCAGCAGTTCCTGGCTACGGAACGGACGATCATCGAAGATGCCTACCCGGGCGACATCATCGGCGTCTTTGACAACGGCACCATGGGCGTCGGCGCACACCTTATACGGACGGCAAAAAGAAGGTCACCTTAAAGACTTCCCGACCTTCCGCCGGAACTCTTCGCCCGCATCCGCGCCAAGGACTCGATGAAGCGCAAACAGTTCCTCAAGGGC
>ENA-OQAB01000386-OQAB01000386.1-human-gut-metagenome-genome-assembly--contig:-NODE-386-length-24837-cov-3.924363_pt1 | contig 24837 bp, 17 predicted proteins | sample MGYA00242490_ERZ504517 | MGnify/ENA primary metagenome ERZ504517 (study PRJEB26092, sample SAMD00036298) | human gut metagenome | host: Homo sapiens | study: EMG produced TPA metagenomics assembly of...
TATTGTACAATGCTTTGTTTTTGTTACATACTGTTTGCCGGATGTTACATAAAATGTTGCTTATGTAACAATCGGTTTTAGGATGCCTTTTTAGGGGGATTATACATCATCTATCGAATGATAAGAATATGATGTAGTCTTATTTGCGTCGATAGATGATGTATAGGGTGATTTTATTTATTCTTCAGAAGTACTTTCTTCTTTTGAAGAGATGTTCTTCCAATCATCCCCACTGAATTCTTCACTTATATCTTTCCCTGCAATTCCATCGCATACGCCTTTGTAAGCATGTTTACGGTTGTAATTGCCGTCAAACAGGTTGGGCGATTCATCGGGCAGCCAGTATTCATGTTCGGCTGCATTATCGCTTAATGTCCAGATGGTGATACCTGACTGTTGTGCTTCGGGAACATTTGCCTTGTATGATTCGAAAACCATTTGATATACATTTGCCTGAAGTTCCAATTGTTCGGCGGACGGTGAAGCTGTTCCTAATGCGACATCAAGTTCGGTGACGCGGACTAACTTGCCTGTAGCGGTCATTGTTTGAAACATGGCATCTATCTGTTCACGGGTGATACTGCTTGCGGTTACGTGCATTTGTGTGCCGATACCATCGACGATAGGCTGGCCGGTTGCATTGTTTTCATCAATGTATTTTACAAAGTCAATTAGGGCTGCTAATTTGTTGGGACTTGTTTCTAAGTTGTAATCGTTGACATAAAGACGGGAACCCTGCGCGCAATATTTTCGAGCATATTCAAATGCTTTGGTGGCATAATCTTTGCCAAGATAGTAACCCCAGTAGAAATGACCGTTGCCGGCTTCGTTCGACCAGTTTAAGTTTAGCCCGTTAGTAGTATCTTCCGTAGGTGCTGTATCAGCTTTCCCTTCGCTGTCTGTGCTACCGAAGGCACCGTCTATACCACGCCATCGGCCATCATCAGTTATAGGTTCATTAATGACATCCCATTCTTGAATACGGTTACCTACGTGCTCTGCCATACCTTTTATCCAGGATTCCATAGCATCTAATAGGATTCTTTTCTTTTCTTCATCAGATTTTGGGGTATAAGTTATGGTGGTACCACGAGTAGCAAATTGGGCTTTAAATTGTTTAGCTTGTCCTTCTGTATACTCTACTACTTGTACATTATCAATATAATAAGTGACATTTGGCTTAAAACCAAAATCAAAGTTTATTTTCCAAGTCGTTCCTCCCTCTTCAAAATCTGTACTGAAGTTTTGTGGGATTACATTAATTAATTGCCAATTTGTAGATGTATTAAATGACTTAGTCCAGCTTGATTGAGATCCAGTCCAGTTCATATATGGATAATTATTAGTCATACCTGAGAAGGACAAACGTCCTTCTCCATCTTTATCAGATTTTACCCAGAATGAAATCTGTACTTTTTATTGGTTAAAGTGGGCATTGGATCAGTAATGATTTGTAAGTCATATTCCTTTGTAGATGTGCTACTCGCTGTCATCTTTAGGATTTTTTCCCCTTCAATAGCATCATCGGAATCAATGACTTCTATGCCTGCACCTTTATTCTCTGAGCTCCAATTCTCCATTCCGTTTTCAAAAGAACCGTTAACACAGTAATTGCCATCTCCACTACTGTCAAAGTCTACTTCGGGTGCAATTAAATTCTTTAGGTAATTTTGATTTTGTTGCGTATGCCAGATAAAGTTATGCCCATAAATTTTGATGTCTGTCGGTACAACTTCCAAAAAAGCGTCAACGGTAGTGAAATCAAGTGAACCATCACCTTGCACTATTGACTGATGTTTCATTGCATTGCCAGCTGTAAACATTTGGAAATTTTCATCGGCAATTTTTTTGTAATCGGCATTGCTGATATATTCTTCTGCACCTAAGCCCAAACCTATAGTCATGTTAGGTGTATATTGCTCTGCGTATGTCTTGATACTGTTGTATAAAGCTATCTTTTCATTCAGTTCCAAAGGTATTTCCGAACTGTTGATATTCCCGTCCGCTTTTTGCCATTCCATTATCTGGTCGTCACAGCCCGTCAACGTAAGCGTGCAAGCTATTAACGAAAGAATAATCCTATTTCGTTTCATAATCAATAATCTTTAATGTTTTTCTATTTGATTTATTCAGTCTCTTCTTCGTCTTCCGGATAGTCGGAGATTATAATGTCTTTGCAAGGTACTACGCGCCAATTATCAAGATAGATGTGGGTTGCAAAGGTGTTGGATTCCACAGTAACATCCTTGTAAGTAAAATCTGTATTAACAAATCCGATACCGAAGTTCCGGTAGCTGGCAGAATTCCGGTCTGTTACCACGTCTTCAAAGGTAGGTGTCTCCTTATCAGCTATTAATGTGGCATATTTATTAAATTCACTGAATGGGATTGTAACTGTTTGCCAGCCTTCTGTATAGAATGGTACGATTTCTCCGTCTTGTATATAAGGTACATAGAAAGCCACCTGGTTAGAAGAGCCGTCGTCATCCGAACCGATTCCTGCAAAGTTGAAGTTATTGAACAGGTTGATTTGTATATGTCCGCAATTACTCCAGGGTTCGTTTTCCGCTACATAGATATCAAATTGCAATGCGACTTCCGTAAGAGGGGTTTCTTTCGGTATGTATTGATACATCCGGCTCCAGTCATCGGCAGCGTCATCATTACCGGCAGTCCAACATTCGGATGCCCGAGGTTTACCTGACATGATTCCACCGGCTGCAATCAGTCGTTCGGGAATTAATTGCAGGCATTTGCCGCGATTGCTGCCGGAAACCGGGTCGGTAACCAAGTCATCTGCATTAATCATAGATCCGGTTTCGCTCCAACTCCAAAAACCTTGAGTGCCGCTACCGTCGAAATTAAGTATCATACAATCTGCGTTATTGAAGTAGGCAGGAGTGGCAGCTTGACCATTGGCTCCTTCCGAATAGATACTTCCCCCGGTAGTCACTCCCGAAGGCATAGTAAAGGAATACCATTCTCCATCTTCATCGCTTTCTATACCGGTTGTTATTTCTATACTTCCGGGCAGGGTTACTTTGGAAGTCTCTTCCAATCCGGTACCGTATACCGTAACTTTTTCACCTGCTGCAGGCAGTGTATTGCTGATACTTGTGATGGTGGGGGAAGCGGCGCGTATCGTGAAATTGTAGGATAATTCCGTGTTGTTTTTGACGAAACGTATAATGTTACGCTCTTCGGGTTCTGCATCAGATACGGGGGTATCACTATTAATGGAAACCAACATAGAGTTGTCTGTAACGTAAGCACGGTTGAAGTATGTGTCGTATCCGTTGATATAGACTTTTTTCATACCATAGAATCCACTTCCTTCTATGCGAATCAGTTGTCCGAGACGTGCATAGGTAATAGGTCGGTCGGGTACGGAAGATTCATAGTCTTCCAAATAAACTTGGGTTACGGTTATCGGGGTACTTTGATATTTCTCATCAAAGTATTCGTCATCTTTATTACATGAAATGAAAACTGTAGGTAGTAATAACATGCACAACAACTTAATATATTTTGTACTTTTCATATCTGTCTGGCTTAATCAATTGAACAAATCTTCTTCTGAAACTTCCCTTTCACCAAACGTATAGGCTTCGGGTTCTTGGTTTAGCAGCGGATTACGACCACTATCCACGTCGGATATAGGTAGAGTGAGGTTACTGACAGTAGCTGTTGCCACACTAGTTCCGTCGTCTGTCTTGGCATATTGGCAATCTTCTGTTTCATCCCATTTGTAACTGGCGTTGCGCTCTTGATTGTTGAGGTAGTTTACAACTTCCTGTTGCTGATAGTAAGAGCGTCGTAAGAGGTCGTACCAGTATTGTCCTTCGAGAGCAAATTCTATACGGCGTTCGTAGTGGATAGCATCGTATGTAATAGTATTTACTTCAGGCATTCCGGCACGTCTGCGCACTTTATTAAAGTACTCTAAAGCAATAGCATCACTGGTAGAAGTGTTATTACCCATAATTGCTTCTGCTAGGTTTAAATAAACTTCAGCCAAGCGCATCATATAGGTGTTTAAACCACTACTCTGTGAATAACTTTGTCCATTGTCATCGATCTTACCGATTACATACTTTTTAAAATTGCATTTATTTTCATAACCGGTTTCAGTTACATTGTATGTATATCCGCCATTTTTTGTATTGAGGTCAGGATAGTATTCTCCCACAGTCGCAATAGTGTAATGGCGACGAATACGGTCCTGCGGGTCGTAGGTGCGGACAAGGTCATACGAAGCATACGTAGCATTGCCCCAGTTCTGCTCACCTACCATGGTAGACCAGCCAAAATAAGTGGTCATGGAGTTGTTGCATCCCCAGCCTATTGCATCAGTGCTACCGCTTAACCATTGCAGTTGAAAAATAGATTCACTATTGTTATTGGTCGTAGCAACGGCGAAGAGATCACCATAATTCTCGAGTAATTGGTAGGGGCCTTCTTCTATAACTTTCATGGCTGCTTTACGTGCCAACTCAAGATAATAACTGTTGCGGGTACCCCGGTTGAAATCGGTAGCAATGTTGCTTCCGTCATATTGACCGTCAGTAGTGAGCCCTGCCATAGACAGGTATATACGCGACAAAAAAGCGTAAGCGCTATAACAGGTGACTCTTCCTTCATTAGAGGCTGTTTTTGAAAGATTGACTGCTGCATATTCAAGATCTCGGATTGCAAATTCTATTACATCTACTCCTCGATTGGCGGGCACAACGGAATTGCTGACTAATTCGGCTGTATTTTCATAGATAATACCTTTTCCCCATAGAGATCCGATATACCAGTAGGCAAGCCCACGCATGAAGCGTGCTTCGGCAAAAGGCTTGTGTTTTGGCTTCTTCACTAATCTGAGGACTTGAATAATCTTTGATGTTGTTAATGGTATAGTTAGCCTGTGCTATGACAGAATAAAAAGAACCCCATGCATCTTCCAACCCCGGGCTTAATGCTGTTTCTGTGAAATTAGTGTACGGATAAATATAGTCGGACCAACGAGCGGTAATATTATTGGCTCGCCCATCTCCCATACTATAATATGCTTTGTCGTTAAAAACTGTTCCATACATAGTTATAAAGTGGAGCCGTGGCCGTTTCTAACGCTTCTTCGCTGTCGAAGAATGTTTCCTGATTGGCATTGGTTGTGTTTTCGTGTGTCAGGAAGTCTTCACACGAAGAAATAAACAGTGAACCGGCAACTACTGTCAGGGTAAATATTTTATTTTTCATTGTGTAATTCATTTTAAGAGTGATTTAGAAAGATACATTTAATCCGAATGTATAGATACGCGGTGAAGGATAACGTCCATAATCGACTCCTGTCATCAGTGCATCACCATACATTGCACCCACTTCCGGATCAAGTCCGCTATATTTACTCCAAGTACATACGTTTTGTATATTGGCATAAAGTTTCAAGTTACTGAGATGTATCTTATTGATTAACTTCTTGGGGAATGTATAGCCGATAGATATATTTTGTAGTCTGAGATATGAGGCGTCTTCTATAAGCATATCACTGATGCGCGTAAAGTTTGGTTGGCATCTGATGCTTGTAAAGCCGGCATTGTAGTGGATGCGCCATTAACTACGTGGAGGTTACGGTAATCGTTGTCGGAACCGTTGGGATCTATTAAATCTACCTGTGCATAGTTTAGCGATGATTTCAGAATATTACCGTTAGAACGTGGATCTTCAATGCGCATACGAGTCAGATTCAGTGCTTTATTTCCATAAGAGCCGGAGAAAAATATAGTGAGGTCAAACCCTTTGTAAGAAAAAAGTGTTACCTATACCATAAGTAAACTTGGGACTGGGATTACCGATAAACGTACAGTCTTCACTGTTAATTACACCGTCACCGTTAATATCTTCGTAAATATAATCACCAATCCATGTACTGTTCTTGGCTATGGTATTACCTTCAGGAATGGCAACTTGTTTTACATTACCGTTAGCATCCTTATAGTAGAAGTCGGTTGGCTCATTAAAGCGTCCGATAACTTTGTAACCCCAAAACTGTCCGATAGGTTGGCCTACAGTTGTCTTGGTTACAATGTAGGATGTGGAACTGGGTTGATAACTTTTTTCGATGGATGAATTATCAGTATCGAGTTGCACTACTTTGTTACGGTTTAAGGAGAAAATAATATTTGATGTCCACTGGAAGTCTTTTTTGATGATATTAGTGGTATTCAGTGTCAGTTCAAATCCTTTATTCTCCAGTGAACCTACATTTCCCCAAGGATTGGATGCGGCACCTTGCCCACTTGAACCCAAATATGAAGGAAGTGGAAGCTGGAGTAACAGGTTCTTTGTCTTTTTATAGTATACATCAGCGATAAGCTCAATACGATTTTGGAATAAACCGAGGTCAATACCTAAATTATAAGAATTGGTTGTTTCCCAAGTTAAATCGGGATTGGCAGTGTTTCCGGTCAGTACGCCGGTACCCCATGGCGTTGTCTTATAAGAGAGTAATGCCATGTAGGCGTAATCACTAACGTTTTGGTTACCTGTAGCTCCCCAACCTGCACGTACTTTCAGATTATTAATGACAGGGTTGTCACGCAGGAAACTTTCTTGAGAGGTGCGCCATGCTAAAGCTACTGATGGGAACCAGCCCCACTTATTACCTTTGGCAAATTTGGATGAACCGTCACGACGGATGGTAGCGGTGAGCAGGTAGCGTTCATCGAAAGAATAAAATGCACGTCCGAAGAATGATGCAAGGGAATTAACAATACGGGAACCTGTTGTGGTAGATGATGTAACGTCACCGGCACTTAAGTCGGGAGTTGTATTTGTTAGAAATCCGGTAGCTGTACCAACCTGAGTTTCATAATTGTAGTGTGACATTTCTTGGCCTATCATAACATTAATGTTATGCTTTTCTGCGAATGTATTATTATACGTTAAGATATTACGCCATGACCAATATTTAGTATTTGTTTTAGTCCATTTAGAAGTACGTGTATCACTTGTTTTAATACCAAATTGATAGTCGGGTTGGTAATAATAGTAGTTGTTGTAATTCCAATCTGTTGATATTTCTGTCTTGAAAGTCAGACCTTTCAGAATGGTCGCTTCTAAATAAGTGTTGAGGCGAAAATTCGTTTTACGATTCTCATTTGTACGGATGGATGCAAGACCTACCGGGTTTTCAGGCATCCATGTATCATCAGGACCATCATATGTGCCGTCAGGAGATGTAACAGCAACGGTAGGTTGTTGAATCAAAGCGCTGATAATGGTATTATTATCAGTTCCAACTTTTTGTTTTGATTCTGAAAATGAAAAGTTTACTCCACCACGGAGCCATGATTTGATCTGTGTATCAATATTGGAACGTAATGACAGACGACGGAAACTGGAATTTATCGCTATACCATTTTGGTCAAGATAACCTCCACTGAAAGCGTAAGTTGTCTTTTCATTACCACCACTTACAGACAAGTTATGGCTGTTCATAAAAGCTTTTTGGAATAATTCATCTTGCCAATTGGTACCTTGTCCAAGCATATCGGGACGAATAAAAGAACTGCTTTGATCTACGAGTCCAAGCGCAGCTCGCGCATTATGATGTTGGGCATATTCCTGTAGATTCAGCATGTCTAATTGTTTTGGCATTTCTTGCCAGCCTGCATAACCGTCATAAGTGATACTTGCTTCACCTGCTTGTCCGCGTTTGGTCGTAATCATGATGACTCCGTTAGATGCTCGCGAACCGTAGATCGCTGTTGCCGAGGCATCTTTTAATACATCCATTGATACGATATCCGATGGGTTGATGCTTGACAAAGGGTTACTGTTTTCATCATCTGTTGCAGAATCTACTACTACGCCGTCAATTACAAAAATAGGCTGATTAGTAGCATTTAGTGAATTAATACCACGAATCTGTATAGAAGTTGAAGCGCCAGGCGTACCGGAGTTCGCTTGGATTTGTACACCAGCTGCACGACCTTGCAAGACTTGATCGATAGAAGTTGGAACTGACTTCTTTATGGCTTGGTCATTTACTGAAACTACTGAACCTGTTAAATCCGAACGTTTCATTTGGCCATAACCAACGACTACGACTTCATCCAGCATTTCTGTATCTTCTTTTAAGATAATCTCAACTTGTTTTTTTCCGGATACAGGTATTTCTTGTGTTTTATAACCGATAAAAGATATGACAATAATACCGTTTGATGGAAGTGATAGAGTAAAATTTCCATCAATGTCAGTAACAACGCCGTTTGTTGTTCCTTTTTGTACTACACTGGCACCAATAACCGGGCCAAATGCGTCTTTTACTGTTCCTTTTACAGTGATATTCTGTGCCTGAAGCGTAATAGGCAACAAAAACAGAAGAAGGATAAATCCTAAATACTTAATAAAATGATTTGTGCATTTCATAATGAAATTAATTTAGTGGATAACTTTTATACTCTCATTTCTTAATTCTCCTTATGTTATATATAAATAAGGTGAACTTTTTAGTGTGCCTTTCTTTAAGTACTCATTTGTTTCATTGAATTAATGATTAAACATTGTTTTTTTGTCTGATACAAATTTATAATGTTATCCATGAAACATCTGTTTGGAATGTTTCCGGTGTTACATATTCATGTAACATCATTTTTCTGTGCGTAACAAAATATACTTCAGATGTTACATTTATGTTATATGGCATACAAAGCTATCTATTATTTTTCATACTTTGTTTTGACTTTTAATTCTGTAGTATGAAAACATCATTCAAAATATTATTTCCATTTGTGATATATGTTATTTCTTCTTTTACTGCTTATGCGCAGACCGGGAGATTTTATACCACAGATGGAGGATTATCCAGCAGCCTAATCAACCATTTCTTTCAAGACAGTAAAGGGTTCATGTGGACAGCGACAGAATACGGGCTGAACAGTTTTGACGGCTTGCGTTTTGCAAATTACTGGCACGTATCGGGCGATTCTACTTCCATAAAGAATAACTATGTACGTACGTTGTTTGAAGATAGCCGGCAAAACCTGCTGATAGGATGCATTGACGGTCTGATGAGATATGACCGTGAGACGAATACCTTTTCTGAAATACCGATGATACGTGCTGGCAAGCAGGTTTTTCCGCACGTTACACAGATGCAGGAACTGCATAATGGTGAAATATGGATGACTACTACCGGACAGGGAATGTTCCGGTTGGATGAACAACGGAAACAAGCCGTTTCGGTGGATGAGCTTTTGCGACAATCCAATTATAATTTTCAATCTTGTTTTATGAAGATTCTTATTACAATCTTTGGATAGGAACTTATGGTAACGGATTGATTTGTTATATGCCCGCTACAAAAGAAGTACGTGTGTTCAAATACCCCACTCTCAATGATAATAATATAGCAGCTATTATAGAAGATAAACAAGGCAATCTTTTCGTTGGAACGCAAAAGAGGGGGTTGTCATGCTATAACAGGAAGAAGAACACTTTTACACCTGTTCCTTATGTAGGAAATGGCGCTTTGTCTGTTTATTGCATGGCATTAGTAGACGGGCAACTTTTGGTCGGTACCGACGGCCAGGGGTTGAAGTTGTACAATCCCATCAAGAAGCAATTGGAAGATTATACCATCAATACTGCTCCGATAGATTTCTCGGAAGGGAAGATACATACAATATTGGAAGACAAGGATAAAAACTTATGGTTGGGTTTGTTTCAAAAGGGCATTGTCCTGATACCGAAACAGAGTAACCCCTTTGAGTACTATGGCAGCAAATCCACCTATTATAATCCTATAGGGCAGGGATGCGTCATGTCTATTTTTCAGGATAGCAATCAACACCTATGGATAGGCGCTGATAATGAAGGTATCTATGAACTGGATGCTGAAGGCGGCTGTCTGAGACATTACCAGCCGGGAAGTTCCTCTCATTCTGTGGCTAATACGATAATGTGCATATATGAGGATTCGGAAAAGAACCTATGGCTTGGTTCTTATACACGCGGTATTGCGAAATTGAACAGAAAAACCGGAGTATGTGATTACTCTCTGCCTGTTGACAATGAAAAGATACTTTCTATAACCGAGGATAAACAGAAAAACTTATATATCGGTACACTGGGCTCCGGTTTTTATCAGTATAATTTACAGACCGGCAGTTTGAAACATTATGAATCTGCTAAGGATGAAACCGGTGATTTAAAAAGAAATGAACTGGTTAACGACTGGATTAACTATATATTCTGTGATAGTGAAGGATTTATCTGGTTGGGGCATTATAAAGGAGTAAGTTGTTTCAATCCTTTGACCGGGAGCTTTATAAACTATCGGCAGGTGAATACTTTGATTTCAGGCTGCGTGGGATATGCCATTCAAGAGGATTATTCCGGTAATATTTGGGCGGGCACGACAGACGGACTTTACTGTTTCAACAAAAAAGACGGAAGAACTGAAACGATTTACAACGGCAGACGGACTCTCGAATAATGTTATTTGCGGTCTCTGTGAAGATTCCCGGCATGATATATGGCTCAGTACCTATATGGGTATCAGCAAGTATGATGTCAAGAATAACCGTTTTGTCAATTATTACTCGGGAGATGGATTGCAAGGCAATGAATTTACGCACGGAGCTTTCTATAAAGATAAGAAAGGAAAGATATATTTCGGCGGTATTAATGGCGTTACCTATTTTTCTCCGGAGCGTATAGGAAGTGTTTCTAAAGAAACGAATGTGTGGGTTACGGACTTTTACGTATTCAATCATCCGATACATAAAAACAGCCTTTCGGGCGGAGAACCCGTAATTGATACATCGGTACAAGACGCCAATCAGTTTCGGCTATCATATAAAGACAATACATTCAGTATCGTTTTCTCCACATTACAATACAATAATCCCGAGCAGATTTCCTATCAATATAAAGTGGACGAATTAGGTTCCCAGTGGCTCAGTACCGAGCCGGGGGTAAACCGTGTGACTTATAACAATTTGCCGCCAGGTCAATACACTTTTCAGGTGCGCGCCCTCAATTACGGCAATTACTCAGAAACGCGTACCGTCAAGATTTTGATTACTCCCCCTTGGTATCAGACTTGGTGGGCGTATTGCGTTTACATTACTTTAACCGGACTGTTGGTGTTGGGTATTGTCAATTATATCCTGTCGCGTATGCGGCATCGTCGTGAAATCATGAAGCGGGAACATGCCGAACAACTGAATGAAGCGAAGTTACAGTTCTTTATCAATATATCCCATGAGATACGTACGCCGATGACGCTTATCATTAATCCCTTGGAGAAACTGCTGGCGGATAAAAGAGATGGGGAGTTACATAAAACATATCTGATGATTTATCGCAACGCACAACGCATTTTGCGTTTGATTAATCAGTTGATGGACGTTCGTAAGCTGGATAAGGGACAGATGTTCATGAAGTTCCGTGAGACGGATATGGTAGGATTCATTGCCGACTTGATGCAGACATTTGAGTATATGGCGCGTAAAAAGAATATCCGTTTTGTTTTTAAGCATGAAATGCCTCAATTGAAAGTATGGATAGACTTGAATAACTTTGATAAAGTGCTGATGAATATTCTGTCCAATGCTTTTAAATATACTCCGGATGGGGGTGAGGTACAGGTTAGTTTGTCAACAGGCCGGGATATAACACGCCGGGATGCGTTGCGTGACTATTTTGAGATTGTGATAACGGATAGCGGTATCGGTATCGACCGGAATAAGATAGAACGCATTTTCGAACGCTTTTATCAGATAGATAATGATGTAACGAAATCCAATTTCGGTACAGGTATCGGTTTGCATCTGTCCCGTTCGCTGGTACAGCTGCATCATGGAATTATTTTTGCTGAAAACAGGGAAGATGCTCCCGGAAGCCGCTTCATCATACGTATACCGTTGGGTTCGGCACACTTGCGTACCGATGAACTGGAAACTGTGGATGCGGATACTGTTATGTTTCACACAGTCGATAAACCTGTTTTAGCGAAGCTGGAAGAAGAACTCATGATGGAAGAGGAAGAGCCCCAAACCGGTACTAAAGCAAAGACGCGTTTACGGATTTTGGTAGTGGAAGATGAAATTGAAATCAAAGCCTATCTGAAATCGGAACTGTCGGATGAGTACAAGGTAGAGACTTGCAATAATGGTAAGGAAGCATATGATTTGATTTTGCGTGATACTCCCGATTTGGTTATTTCGGATGTTATGATGCCCGAAATGGATGGACTGGCTTTATGTCGTAAGATAAAGCAGAATACCAATGTAAATCATGTTCCTATAATCTTATTGACAGCCAGATCCAAACCGGAGGATACTTTGGAGGGAATGGAAACCGGTGCCGATGCTTATATGGTGAAACCTTTCAATACGGAATTACTGAAAAGGACTATCGCCAATCTGATAGCCAATCGCAGGCTGTTGCGTAACAAATTCAGCGGTGCACAACAGCAAGAGGATAAAATAGAAAAATTACTATGAAGTCCGGTGACGAGATATTGATGGGGAAGATTATGAAAGTGGTGAATGAGCATCTGGATGACCCTACTCTGAACGTTGAGATGCTCGCTTCCGAAGTTGGATTAAGTCGCGTGCACGTTCATCGTAAGCTGAAGGAATTGACTAACCTTTCCACTCGCGATTTTATTAAGAACATCCGTTTGCAACAGGCTGCAACTTTATTGGCGCAAGACCATAAACTTACCGTCTCTGAGATTGCTTATGCCACAGGATATACCAACCTGTCTCATTTTTCCAGCTCTTTCCGCGAGAAATATGGAATGTCGCCGAAAGAGTATATGAACCAGCACCGATAATATCATTTTGAGAACGGAAGGATACTAAAAATACCTTGACGGTTGAGTGTGAGAGGCAGGTTGTACGTATTCCTTTTCAAAACGAATTAAGAGATGAGAAAAGCTATATTACTTTTACTGTTATCGGCAGTTACGGCATTGCAAGCACAAATCGATATCCGTACCCTGCAACTTCCCCAATCGCATCCCCGTTATCTGACGAATGCAGATGGGAAGCAGGATACGCGTGATTTAATCGAAAATGAATCATGGGCAAAAGATGTATTCGGTAAACTGAAAGCAAAGACTGATGCCTATACCCGCCTGACAGAGGCGCAACCGGACTGGCTCTTGTCGCGTCTTGCCATGTACTGGGATTCTCATGCTACCGATGTGTATATAAAAGGTGAAAGTTTCGACCACGCTGGCGGAGCGAAGGCTCCCGTGCCAACAGTGCGCTATACCGGAACACGCGGTACATTCGCTACTCACGGACGTCCCAAGCTGGCAGATATCATTCCATACGATGATGATAAGGACGGTAATGTTACCTTTCATAACAATTCCCTTCCCGGCCGGCCTTTGGAAAAAGTTCATCCCGCCAAAACAGGACGTAACATCGAAAGTCTGAACCGTGAGATTATGGGAATCGCCCGTGACGCGGCTTTCCTTTACTGGTTGACCGATGAAGAACAATATGCCCGCCTGGCAGCCGGTGTTTTCGATACCTATATGCAAGGTATCTATTATCGCAATGTCCCCGTCGACTTAAATCACGGCCATCAGCAAACATTGGTCGGTATGAGTTCGTTTGAGGTAATCCATGAAGATATACTTTATGATATTGTTCCTCTGTACGATTTCCTACATGGATATCTGGTTGCCCATTATGCCGATAAAATGAATATTTATGCCGGGGCTTTTAAGAAATGGGCGGATAATATCATTGCTAACGGAGTCCCCCATAATAATTGGAATCTGATGCAGGCGCGTTATGTAATGGACATCGGCATGATACTTGAAGATGATAATCATTATGCCGACGGTAAAGGACGCGGATACTATATAGATTATGTACTCAATCAATCCAGTATCCGGCAATGGAGCTTGAAAAAACTTGCCGACTACGGATATGACCCTCATACGGGCATTTGGGCGGAATGTCCCGGTTATAGCGGTGTGGTGATGAATGACTATGCCAACTTTACCAATCTCTTTGACCGTAACCTACATTGCGACTTGACAAAAGAGTTGCCGATACTTCCCACAGCCGTTGCGGCTACTCCCCAGTATTTATTTCCCAATCGGATGATATGCGGTTTTGGAGATACCCATCCGGGGTATCTGAAAACCACACCTGTTATTCGGATGATTGAAAACGCCCAAGTTAATGGAAAAAAGAACAGGAGAGGTATTTTACCGCTCTATTAAAATGTCTTGACCCTGATGCCGGGAAAGCTGCGGCAAAGAAAGATGTGCGCGTATCCATCAATTCCTTCTTTGACGACAAGCCTTTGGAATTGAAAGAAGATGTCCGGGCGGGCAAGATGGAAGACTATGTATCTCCTTTATTTTACGCTCCAAACGTATCGTGGCTGGTACAGCGGAATGGTATGCATCCGCGTAACAGTTTGATGATTTCTCTGAATGCCAGCGAAGGTAATCATATGCATGCCAATGGTATTTCAATGGAGCTTTACGGTAAAGGATATGTGTTAGGTCCTGATGCCGGTATCGGCTTATATCTGTATAGCGGATTGGACTATGCTGAATATTATTCACAGTTTCCCAGTCACAATACGGTATGTGTCGATGGAATCTCCAGTTATCCGGTGATGAAGAGTAATCATTCATTCGATTTGCTGTCCTGTTTTCCTGCATCTTCCGCGGCTACGGCGGTAAAGGAAAAATTTCCTTCCGTAACGTACAGCGATGTTTATTTCCGTGAACCGGAAAGCCGTTCGGACCAGACACGTATGATGAGCATCGTTACCACCGGTCCCGAAACCGGTTACTACGTAGATGTTTTCCGTAGCCGTAAAGAACGTGGCGGAGATAAAATGCACGATTATTTCTATCATAACCTGGGACAGGAAATGACCTTGACCGCTGCCGACGGCACTGATTTGTATCTGCAACCTACCGAAGAGCTTGCCTTTGCCGGCGCGCATCTGTATGCCTATTCCTACTTGTTCGATAAGAAATGTGCCCGGACAGGTAAAGATGTAAAAGCTGTTTTTACAATCAAGATGCCCGATAAGGATGATATCCTGATGAATATGTGGATGAAGGGTGAAAAAGACCGTACGGTGTTTTCTGCTCTCAGCCCTATGACCGAAGGATTGAGCCGTACGCCGGGAATGCCTTATAATATTAAGGAACAACCCACCCTTACCTTTGTAGCCCGTCAGGAAGGTGAAGCATGGAATCGTCCTTTTGTAGCCGTTTATGAACCTTCGACTGTGAAGGAAGCCGAACGGATTTCTTCCGTTACTTTTCCGGAAGTGGAGTGTAAACAGCCGGGCAGCCATGTGGGGATTTGCGTAAAACAGAAAAACGGTCGCATGGATTATATTCTGTCTTCGGATAGTGCTGCATATCTTTGTTCGATGAACAATGGTATGAAAGCCTCTTCTACCTACGCTTTATGGGGCAACCGGCGAGGAGAGGATTGTACTTTCTTTTTAGGGAACGGCACGTTGTTACAAACTCCCGCTATATCAATTAAGGCTGACGCTCCGGTGAATGTGTTGCTCGAGAAAGAATCGAACGGATGGTATTATACGGCTTCCGGCGCTTGTACAATCACCTTGAATGGAAAGACATATAAGATAAAGAAGTGTGTGATGGAGAAAACGAAGCTCTAGAGAAAGATATGCAATGAAACATTTATTATTAGTAGTATTGGTAAGTTTCGGCATGGCGGTCCAAGCGCAGTTGAAAACTTATCCGGTGGGATTGCATACGGGTATGCCTCACAATGATGATTATACGGTTCGTGTCCGTATGCTTGGCGGGGAATGGCAGGACGTGTTTGAATATAAAGTGCAGGTCGATTTGGATAAGCCGCAAGATGCTTCCATGGTACAGTTCGATATGGGAAGCCCAGTGGAAGTTATGGTAAAAAAGAATAACGGTACGGTGCGTGAGGTTGCCATACGCCCTCTGAATAATAATATAGCCTGTCGGCAAGTACAAAACGCCGTTTTTTTCACTTTGGACAAGCCTCAAAATCTTTCAGTCGAGTTTAACGGAGACCGTTTGCACAATTTGCATCTTTTTGCCAATCCAATGGAAGAAGAGGTTTACTCGGAGGAAGCAAAAGGCGTTATGTTCTTTGGGCCGGGGATACATCGTCCGAAAGATTTACCCAATAATCAGATACGCATACCAAGCAATACTACGGTCTATTTGGCTCCGGGTGCAGTGCTGAAAGCTAAACTGTTGGTTGATAATGCTGAAAATGTGCGTATCATTGGTCGCGGAATATTAGACCATCCTGTCCGCGGTATTGAAATAACCGATGCCAAGAATGTACTGATTGATGGAATTACGGTTGTAAATCCCGAGCATTATACAGTGTTCGGTGGCGGTTCTTCGGAGATAGTTATCCGTAACTTGAAAACTTTTAGTTGCAAAAGCTGGAGTGATGGCATTGACATGATGTGTTGCCGTAAAGTACTTGTTGATAATGTTTTTCTTCGTACGGGGGATGATTGTATTGCGCTCTATAATCATCGCTGGAACTGGTGGGGTGGTTCAAGCGATATTACCGTACGGAATTCCGTGCTGTGGGCGGATGTTGCGCATCCTATCAATGTAGGCGGCCATGGCGATCCGGATTCTTTAACGGGCGAGGTGATTGAAAATCTGACGTTTCACAATATTGATATTCTGGAACACGATGAAGATGATCCGCTGTATCAGGGGTGTATGACGGTAGATTGTGGCGACAAGAATTGGGTGCGTAATGTCTTGTTCGAGGATATCCGTGTAGAGAATATTCAGGAAGGCCGTCTTTTCTATGTGAAAGTCCGTTTCAATCCTAAGTACGATAAGCAACCCGGTAACGGTATTGAAGGGATTACGTTCCGTAATATCACTTATACAGGAGTTGGTGAGAACGCTTCTTTGGTGCAAGGGTTGGATAAGAATAGATGTGTGAGAAATGTAGTTTTTGATAGTATTATGATCAATGGTGTGAAAATGAAGCACCTGAAAGGGATTATAAAAAATGAGTTTATAGAAGACATTGAGATTAAGTGATTGGTAGTTTAATAACATTTTCTTCGTGTGAAAACTATTTTATTGTTTTATTGCTTCCGCTCCAAATGCTTGTAATTTTCCTGCGTATCATCATAATATTCAGTAAAGACACTGCGAAAAACAGGATACAGCCTATTATCCAGCATGGAAGTAACGTTCCCGTCTCCAATTGTGGAAAAAGCGTGCTGATGATTTTCGTGTAATAACCACGCAGCCATGCTACTCCACCGACAGACAGTACCAACACTAATAGATTTAAACCGACTGTCAGTATATTGTAGGGAAGCGCTACGCGATTCGGACTATATCCTATAAGAAGCAGATTCTCCAGTTTTCCTGTATTCTTTTGCAATAATAGGAAGATACTTAGCATCAGGATGTAAAAGGATAAAATGCTGATGAATAATCCTACTCCCATGACAATACCGGTGATGAGACGCAGGAAATAAGTTGTTTTTCCGGCATCCAGACCGTCACCTTCGGTTTCGTAATGCTTTTGTTGAAAGTAGTTGCTGATGGCTGTGTCGGTAGGGTTCTTTACTTCAACGATGAGGCGGGAAGGTTGGGCTTCTTTGCCGGGAGCAAAGCTCTTGTTTGCCCAGTCCATAAATGTTTGGGGAACAAGAATTGTATTCAGACGATTGGAGAAGCCTACAATTTTACCTTTGAATTGCTCTACACGTCCGTTACCCCGTAGACTGATATCCATTTGTATAAGGTTCATGAGACCTTCGGAAAGTTTTGGTAGACTGCGACTTTGTGCAAAGCCGAAGTTATATAAATTCAGGTAATTACGGGGAATGATGATAGGAATGACTTGAGAAAACTCATCAAAATGCCATTTATCTAAGTTTACATCTACATATTCATCGGGTACCGACTCAAAAAACATTTCGGTGGAGAGGTGTATTCCGGCTTCCTGCATACCTAAACCTGCGGATACTTTGAATAAGGAAGGGGTGAAAGCTCCCACGCTTTTAGTGAAAGATTGCGCTTTCATTTCTTCGATATCCTTTAGGGAGAAAGTATTACTTCTTCCGGTAAAGCTGCCGAGTGTACTGATTCTTTTGGTGGCGATGATATAATTCTTCTTCATGAAGCTGTCTCCCTGTGTGAAAATGGGGAGTACGTCCCGATAGAATTGTACGCTCAGCAATACAATCAGCATACCGAAGAGGTTGGCGAGAAAAAAGCCGGTCAGTTGGCCTATACTGATATGTTGACGGAGAAGTTTCCAAACAAGTTTGTTCATGATTTGAATGATGGTTTATGAATTATAGACGGAAAGTTTCATCATATTCAAGCTCCGGATGCTTTCCAATGGATGTTACAATAACTCCTGCTCCTTGCTTTCCTGCTTCTTCCATGAGCAAAGTACTCATAATGACACTGTTTTCATTATCGAGGTGGCTGATAGGTTCATCCAAAAAGATAAAGTCGAATGGTTGGCAAAGGCTGCGTATAAAAGCAACGCGTTGCTGTTGGCCGAAAGAAAGCTTCCCGGCTCTTTCATTAATCTTATCGGGAATACCGATTGCTTCGAAAAGAGTAATAATCTCTTTATTCTTCTTGTAGTTGGTCAGGCGATTTTTTAATAAGATATTTTCAAGTGCAGTCAGTTCTGGGAAAATACGAAGTTCCTGAAAAAGAATACTGAGCGAATGTTTTCGTATATCTACCCATTCGTTAACGGAGAATGAACGGATATTGCGTTCATCAAAATTAATGATACCCTGATAGTCGCGGCGATACCCGTAGATATAGCTGCATAGAGATGATTTACCGGTACCTGAAGCAGCTTCTATCAGATAACGTTTTCCTTTGCTGAAAATTATGTCCTGATGCCATATTTGTGAAGTGATGGCATCGCGATCGGGCAAAGGCTTGAGGCAAAGTCTGCTGTAAACGAATGTGGTTCATTGGTTGTTCAAGTATGTTTTATTATCTTATCCAATCTGTCATTCAGAGCGTAGCGAAGAATCTATTGACAATTAAGCTGATTTGACAAATTCTAAGGCTGAAAGCCTTCTATCTCTAAGCCCGGGATAATACTCCAGGGATAAATGTTCTCAGTGTTCTGTGTTAAAGGCAAAAGACTAATATTCGGAGATTTTGCCCTTACAGGGCGCAATGTTAGTCATATTCGCATTCCCGGGGTGTTACCCCGGGCTTAGAGATAGAAGGCTTTCAGCCTTAGGTTACTTTATTATTAACTTCTGATTCGTATTAATTGCTAATTATTAATTACTGACTACTGCTGCTACTACTTTATCCCCGCGAACAGTTTGGCGAAGTCGATAAGTTGTTTCAGGGCATTTTCATTCTTCTCGTTCAGAACAACTGTAAAGTTTGTCCGATTCTTGTCTCCCCGCAGGTTCAGTTCTTCTATTTTCATGATTAGCATATAAAGGATATTGATTTCCGGTTCGTCCGACGCATATTCCATAAGAACACGAAGATTGCTTAAGGTCAACAATTCATCGCTGGTTAATGAGATGTTGAAAGCTCTTCCATGTATCATACTCATCATGGCTTGTTGTAACTCTCGTGAGTTTTGAGGATGGAAAGGCTGATTGCTTTCTTGAGTCTCTCCTTTAAAGTCGGCGCTTTGCAAGGTAGCGTATATACGTCCGTTCTCAAACAGGACATAACCCAGTAATTGTGTGCCATGCGGCCAGTTCAGTACACCACGGACATCCATGGGGAGAGCATCGGGAGTTGCCAATAGCCGTATATCTCCCTTTTGTTGCATCATCGGGGTGAAATATTTATTTGTATGGATACTCTTGTCGGCTGGTTGTTGCATGAGGGCGGTGATAGCCGGTTGCAACTTCTGCAGTTGTTCGGAGCTGCCTCCGTAAACCACAAGCAGAGTACCGTCGTTGTAGGCAAACAGTACTCCTGTATCTTTTATTTCAATACTTCGGTAACCATCGGCTTTTACCGGGTCGGTACAGAATTGTTCTTGAACAAATATTTGAAGCATGGCTTCAAATTTCTTTAAATCGGCAATCTTCAAAGTGACTGCAGTATTGTGTAGCGTAGGAGCTTCGAATACGTAAACCGGAGCGCTCCAGTCTATTCCACTTTTGGCGGGATCTTTCAGAAGAGGTTCCACTTCTTTTTTCAGGTTGGCGTTTCCGCCTTCGAGAAGCAGGCCTAACAACTTTTGCAAAGTAGCTTGGGTGTCTGAATTGTTCAGACCTGCTTTATCGACAATGCTGGTTAAGTCAAGTGCCGCCACTTCTGTGGCATTAGCGGGAATCGCATGGGTATATTCTGTCTTTTTCTCGGTTTTACTACATGAGCTTAGGCATAGTACTATAAATAAGAACGGCAGTAAATAGAAGGAAATACTCTTTCTCATTATATTATTGGTTTTGTAAGTTCAATATATGGCAAGCAACGAGGGCTGCTGTTTCAGTACGTAAACGGGAACGACCGAGACTTATAGGCTCGAAACCGTTTTCAATGGCTTTTTTCACTTCTTCTTCGCTAAAGTCGCCTTCCGGTCCGATGAGTACCAATGCATCTTCTCCCTTACGAACAATATCTTTTAATAAAGGTTTCTCTCCTTCATAACAATGTGCAATGAATTTGCGGCCGTTGAAAGATTGGCTGATGAATTTATTAAAATCAGTCATTTCATTCAGTCGGGGCAAACGCGCTTTTAACGATTGCTTGATGGCAGATACCAATATCTTGGCAATACGCTCCGTTTTGATTATTTTGCGTTCCGAAAAACGACAGTTCAGAAAGGTAAGTTCATCGAAGCCTATTTCAGTAGCTTTTTCTGCGAACCATTCTGTACGGTCCATATTTTTAGTGGGAGCCATTGCGATGTGCAAATATCCGCTCCATAAAGGTGCCTGAGGGATGGTTTCCAGTATGTTGACAAGGCAACGTTTATTGGTGGCAGTGCTGATTTCCGCACGATAAAAATTGCCTTTACCATCGGTTAATGTTACTTCGTCACCTGTTTGTAATCTCAATACACGGATTGCATGAGCGGCTTCTTCTTCGGGTAATTCAGCGTGCGATTGTATATCGGGAGTATAGAATACGTGCATAGTTGTTTATTGTTTCTTGTGTTGATTGATAATGTCCCTTAGTTGTGCAGCCCGTTCATAGTCTTCTTCGTCTATGGCGTTTTGAAGGGCAGTTTTTAACTGTTCTAAAGTCTTTTGCTGTGTAGCGGGGGCTTTATCGGGATCTTGTTCTTTCATAGGAGTGATGCTATGCTCTGTTTTTAAGCATTCGGCTTCTAAAATATCATCGTATACGAAGATAGGGGCATCCATACGTAAAGCGAGAGCTACGGCATCACTGGTACGTGCATCGATGCGCAGGATTGTTTCTTCCGCTTTCATATATAGATATGAGTAGAAAACGCCATTATCTACTTTATAGATGAGTACACGTAATAAATTTGCCCCCAGAACTTTGAGAACCGATGCGAATAACGTATGTGTCAATGGTCGAGGCGGAACGATTCCTCTCATTTCAATCATCATGGATTGCGCTTCGGCACTGCCTATGATAACAGGTAATTGTCGCGGGCCGTTTATCTCGCCCAGCACCATAGCGTAGGCACCGGCTTGTGCCTGGCTATTTGAAATATTCAATACTTGCAGTTCAATCTTTTTTTTGTTCATTCTATCATTTTACCACCTTGTCGGTCTCTTTTTCCGTAGTATGCTTATAACGGAATACGATTCCGAATAAAATTCCAATAACTAATGCATAAGCCGCAAATATAAGCCATACGGGAGTCCACTCACGACTTATCAAACCGCCGCCGGGAGCATATACGGAGAATGCGTCTACTACGGCACCGCTGGCATATCCGCCTATGATTGCTCCCAACCCGTTTGTCATCATAAAAAATAATCCTTGCGCACTGGCGCGAATACTCGGATGAGCTTCCATCTCTGTGAATAATGAACCCGATACATTGAAGAAGTCAAAAGCCATACCGTATACAATCATGGACAGGATGAGCATCCATAAGCCACTGCCGGGGTCACCCAGGCCAAATAGTCCGAAGCGGAACACCCAGGCAAACATACTGATAAGCATAACACGCTTGATTCCGAAATGTTTCAAGAAGAAAGGGATGGCGAGGATGAATAATGTTTCGCTCATTTGTGAAATGGACAGTAGAATTACAGAGTGTTTTACTCCGAAAGAATCTGCATATTGGGGAATGGAAGCGAAAGAGCTTAAGAACAAATCTCCATAGGTGTTTGTGATTTGTAACGCCGCACCTAACAACATGGAGAACAAGAAGAAAATGGCCATCTTCTTACGTTTGAAAAGTACTAATGCATCGAGACCGAAAGCGGAGAGCATTGTCTTTCCTTCGCTGCGTGCCGGCGGGCAACCGGGAAGGGAAAAAGCATAAAGTCCTAAAAAGATAGCTGAAATTGCTGCTACATAGAGTTGTGCGGGGCCTGTCTTGAATCCGGTGAGGTCTACAGCCCACATGGCACAAATAAAACCTACGGTTCCCCATACCCGTATGGGCGGGAAATCTTTTATCAAATCCAGTTTGTACTGTTCCAATGCATTGTACGAAACTGTATTGGCTAATGACAGCGTAGGCATATATACGAGCATATTGAGTAACATTGCCCAATACATATGACTATATGTCGTAGCAGTGGATGCGTAAATCAGAGCACCGGCGCCGATAAGGTGAAGTATACCGTAAAGACGTTCGGCATTTATCCATTTGTCGGCGATAATTCCCATGAGGCCGGGCATGATAAGAGAGGCAATTCCCATAGTCGCAAAAATAGCGCCAATCTGGCCGCCTTCAAAATGTAATGTACCGCCCATGTAACCACCTAATGAGATAAGCCACGCTCCCCAAATAAAGAATTGAAGAAATTGCATAGCCGTGAGTCGGAATTTGATGCTCATAATATTAGTTTTTGAATATTGTTGAATTGTGTAATAGGTGCAAATGTACGACGCAGACGGCAGAAAAACAAGAAGTGTATATAAAAAAATGAAGGCTATCTATCCCAGACAGCCAATCTTTATTAACCTTAAATCTAATACCATGAAAAACACAGTGCAAAGATAACGGGTTTTATGTTATAAAACATAATGTTTTACTAAGTTTCTTCTTTATATTAACATGATTTAAAATTTTAACCGTTTATTCTACATATAACACAAGTCCTTTCAGATATTCGCCTTCGGGATGATAGATACTTACAGGGTGGTCGGCAGGCTGCGTCAATTGATGTAGAATACGTACACTACGGCCGGACATGGCAGCGGCGGTGAATACGGCTGTACGGAAATTCTCTTTGCTGACAGCTTGTGAACAAGAGAAAGTAAAAAGTATACCGCCCGGTTTGATTTTCTCAAAAGCTTTGACGTTGAGTTTCCGATATCCTTGAAGGGCATTGCGCAATGCATCACGATGTTTGGCAAATGCCGGCGGGTCCAAAACGATAAGGTCGTATTGGTCGCCCATACGGTCAAGATATTTAAAAGCATCCTCAGCATAAGCTGCATGGCGGTTATCATTGGGGAAATTCAATTCGATGTTCTTGTTTGTCAAGTCAATGGCCTTGGCCGAACTGTCTACGGAATGTACCAGTTTGGCATTGCCGCGCATGGCGTAAACGGAGAAACCGCCGGTGTAACAGAACATATTCAGTACACTGCGACCATTGGCATAACGTTCCAGTAGCGAACGATTCTCCCGTTGGTCTACAAAGAAACCTGTTTTCTGACCTTTCAGCCAGTCGATATGAAACTTCAGACCATATTCCATGGCGATATTATCCGTACTTCCGCCTTTCAGAAAACCGTTTTCCGGATAAAGGTCGGCTTTGAAAGGCAGGGTTGTTTCGGATTTGTAGTAAATATTGTCGATTTTATCACCCATAACCTCGGTCAGGGCATCGGCTATTGCCATGCGGTCGAGGTGCATGCCGGCAGAATGCGCCTGCATCACGGCCGTACGAGCGTAGATATCAATTATAAGTCCCGGTAGGTTATCACCTTCGCCATGTACCAGACGATAAGTATTGTTGGTAGGGTTTCCGGCTATGCCAATGCTGCGTCGCATATCGTAGGCTATGCTGAGCTTACGTTTCCAGAAGTCGGCATCGATGGTTTCATCCTGAATGAAGCTAAGCACACGAACGGCGATACTGCCAATCTGAAAGTGACCTTTAGCTATGAATTCTTTCTTGGATGTATAGATTTCAACAACTTCTCCTTCCTCGGGTTCTCCGTCGAAGTGTGCGATGGCGCCGGAAAACACCCAAGGGTGGAAACGTTTTAATGATTCTTCTTTACCTGACTTTAGATATACTTTATACATAAATTATGATTAAGATGTGGTAATATTATAATGTGGTTGTGCGGCAACTTTCTTCAGCGGCCATTTCAAAGTCACCGGTACGTTTCAGTTCCTGTAACCGATTGTATATGTTCAAGCAAGCCCATGCATCGGTGGCTGCATATTGTTGCTGAGACGGTGTCAGTACTTCGGCTTCCCAGTTGGAAAGGCGCTGGCTTTTCGAAATCTTTTCCCCGAAGAGATCGCATATATCTTTTGCAAGCTTTTGTCTTGAATGCCGAATGTGCGGACGTATTCTTGTAATTCGATACAAGCGCGTTGTTCAAACGGAGCGCGTTTGTGCAACATCATGAAATCATCGCGCAGGAAAGTCCGACTTTGGTTACACCGGGATTTTCAAGTAACATGATAATCGGAAGAGTCAGACCGG
>ENA-OQAB01000389-OQAB01000389.1-human-gut-metagenome-genome-assembly--contig:-NODE-389-length-24790-cov-3.469367_pt1 | contig 24790 bp, 27 predicted proteins | sample MGYA00242490_ERZ504517 | MGnify/ENA primary metagenome ERZ504517 (study PRJEB26092, sample SAMD00036298) | human gut metagenome | host: Homo sapiens | study: EMG produced TPA metagenomics assembly of...
GTATTGTTATGGAGAAAAAGCTGAGGAATGATACCTCAGCCTGAATGGATTTAATGTAAAATTTTTCTCATAATAATGGTCAGCCGCTGCGCAGCAATTGCTGATAGCACACACAGGACAAAATCTCCGGCTACAGTTAAAAGGAAGCAGTTGATCAGAACAATTTTCCACGATACGGTAATGTGTGCGATGTAGTTGCTGACAAAGTAGAAATAGAGGTTGCCGGATAAGTACATCACAAAGAGCCCTGCCATGGAAATAAAAAAGTAAGTGAGAAACCGCTTCGGGGCAAATCGGTCGGTCAGCATTCCAACAACACCTGCAGCAAAGAAAAATCCGAGCAGAAATCCAAAAGTTGGTTTTAACAGGTAGGATGGTCCGCCACCGGATGCGAAGATCGGAACACCACAAAGTCCGATCATCAGATAGATGCCGATACTTAAACTGCCAAGTTTTCCCCCGAGCAAAAATCCTGCCAGCAGTGCAAAGAAAAATTGCAGTGTAAAGTGCATCGGAATGGGTTCTACGGGGATATTAATTTGAATAAATGCGCCGATTGCAGTCAGCGCAGTAAAAAGTGCACATAAAGTGAGGTCTTGTACTTTCCAGGTTGTCTTTTTCATTGGTTGTCCTTTCTTATTGTGAAATTCATCGTCATTTCTTTCGGTCTTTATCATAACAGTTTCAGAAAAGTGTGGCAACAGTTATTTTATATGAGGTATGATTATCTTGAAGAGAATAAACGAAGTGGCTAACAGTTGACAAATATCAGATTTGATGATATTTTAGAAACAATTTTCGGATTTAGAATCGGAAAAGAGAAGAGGAAACAGGAGAGTAAGATATATGGAAAAATTGAATCTGAAGCAAATATCGTCATTGACCTTGACTTTGTTTGCTATTTTTTTTGGAGCGGGCAATATGATCTTTCCGCCGGCGATGGGACAGCTTGCGGGAGAAAATTATTTGCAGGCACTTGCAGGGTTTATTCTGACAGATGCAGGGATCGCTCTGCTTGGGATTGTTGCAGTTGTTTTACTTGGAAATAGGATCACAGATTTAGGAAATCTGGTCAGTAGAAGATTTTCATTATGTTTGTCAGTGACAGTATATTTGTTGATCGGACCGCTCTTTGCACTTCCAAGAACCGGAAGTGTATCGTATGAACTGGCAATCCGCCCGTATATTCCACAAGAATATGTGTGGTTGGTTTCTCTGCTTGTGACGGCAGTATTTTTTTCGCTGACTTATTATTTCAGTGGGAATCCGAAAAAGATTGTTGATATTATCGGACAGTATATGACTCCAATCTTGATTCTCAGCATTACCGTGTTGTATTTTGTATGTCTGTTTGCAGATAAATCGGGTAATGTCATACAGTATGGAGCGGTTCAGTCGACCGGAGAATATCAGGATATTGCGTTCTTTAAAGGGATGATAGAAGGTTATAATGCGTTGGACGGTCCGGCAGGGCCTGTATTTGCGATCATCATTATCAATGCAGTTACTGGATTTGGGGTGAGAGAACGAAAAAGCATTGTAAAATATACGATTTTTTCAGGAATGGGTGCGGTATTGATCTTAAGCGGGATTTACTATATGCTGGCATACATCGGTGCAACGACGCAGACTGTTTTTGCAAATGGTGGAGCACTTCTTCATGCAGTGGCAAGTGATCTGATTGGTCCGGCAGGTGGGATTGTACTTGGAATGTCAGTATTTTTGGCATGTATGACGACGGCGATCGGGCTTACGACATCTTTTGCCAATTATTTTCACGAGTTGATTCCGCAGCTCTCGTATCGAAGAATCACGGCAATTGTCTGTCTGTTCAGTTTTGCAGTCAGCAATGTAGGGCTGTCTTACATGATTACCATTTCTCAGCCGGTGCTGATGATGATCTACCCGGTACTGATTGTGTTGATCGTTCTATCCTTTGGACACAAATGGATAGGGAGAAGAAAGATGGTCTATATCTTTAGTATGGCTGTTGCATTTGGTATTGCATTTATCAATGCGATGGAAGGTGTGGGAATTGAACTGGGGATGCTGACGGAATGGGCAAAAAAGCTTCCGCTTTATGAACTGCATCTTGGCTGGATGTTGCCGGCGGCAGGTGGAGCATTGTTAGGTTTGCTTCCGTTTTGGAAGAAAAAGGAAATAGAAAATTAAAAGAAGAAAGCGGGTATGGATATGGAAATCAAATTATTGGCAGTAGATATGGATGAAACTGTCGTAAACAGCAGACATCAGATGACAGAGCAGACGAAGCTGGCCCTGGAACTTGCGATTCAGAAAGGAATCCTGGTTGTTCCTGTTACTGGCAGATGCCTGGAAGGACTTCCTGCAAAGATTCGTCGGATGGATGGTGTGGAGTATTTCATCACTTCCAACGGGGCAAAAGCATATGATTTTAAGGAGCAGAGGATTCTTTACCGCAGGCTGATCCCAAATCAGACCGCCTGTGCGATCTTGAAAAAAGTGTCAGGAGGAAGAAATTGGAATTGCGATCCACCAGGAAGGAAAGTGCTATGATAATTCTTTCCTGCAGGCAGCATACCGCTATGTAGCATATCATAGAGATTTTAAAGCGCATAGGGTACAGAAAGATCTGTATGAGTGGGTGCGGGAAAATGAGAAACCGGTAGAAAAGATCCAGGTGTTTTCCAAAGATGAGAAAAAACTTCTGGTGCTGCAGGAAATGCTGGAACGATTTGTGACATTGGAGATGGCTGTTTCGACAAGTGGATACATTGAGATCACGCAGGCAGAGGCAAATAAGGGGAAGGCGCTGGAAGCTCTTTGCGATTCATTGGGCATATCACTTTTACAGGTGATGGCGATCGGTGACAATGCAAATGATTTTTCCATGTTGGAGCGGGTCGGTTTTCCGGTAGCGATGGGAAATGCGAAGGAGGAACTTAAGCAAATTGCGAAGACAGTCACAACAAGCAATGATGAGGATGGAGTAGCAAAGGCAATCTATGAGTATCTATTGTAGAAAGATGGATACAGAATGTCTTCCAAAAGTTTTTCAATAATGAATAGAGCACAAAATCACAAGATCAATAAAGGATAAACCTGCCGCAGGACAAGTTTCATGGAAATTCTCTAAAAGAGAGACAGTGAAAGCTTATCCTGCGGCAGATTTTATTATGAGTTTATTTTCTGGCAGTCGTTCTTTTTTATGGAAGAGTGTATCTCTCTTGCAAAGGTGTCAAGCATATGGATGGTCGTGCGCATATCATCCCTTGTTGTCTCTGGATGCAGTGCGCAGATCCGCAGTACTTTTTTGCCGTTTAAGACGGTTGTAAAAATAGCGGCATAACCACTTGCAAGAATTTTCTCAGAAACTCTTTCATTGAGAAGATCGGTCTCTTCCTCAGTCAGATCTTCGGAGGTATAGCGGAAATTGACCATCGCAAGCTGCGCTTTGGACACGATTTCCCAGTGGTCAAGATCTCTTAGTGCCTCTTCTGCCCAGACAGCGAGGTCAAAACCATGTTCGATCGCACTTCCAATTAGATCTGTTCCGAGCACCTGCAGTGTGAGCCACAATTTTAAGCCACGGGCAGGGCGTGTCAGTTCCATTCCGATATCCCATGTATTGATGTGAGTTGCATCGCTTTCAATATCCTTTAAATATTCCGGATTTACATGGAAGCTGTGGAATAGATGGCGGATGTCTTTGACAAGTACCATCGCACAGCCGTAAGTCTGGAACAGCCATTTATGTGCATCCCAACTGATACTGTCAGCAAGCGCGGTTCCTTTTAACAGATGGCGGTACTTCGGACTTAAAAGGATCGAAGCGCCGTAGGCACCATCGATATGGAACCATAATTTGTAGTTCGAACAGATTGCGGCAATCTCTTCCAGTGGATCGATGCTTCCGGTATTTGTTGTTCCGGCAGTTCCGATGACAACAAATGGGATCAGGCCATTTTCTATATCCGTCTGAATCTGTGCCTCCAGTTCTTCTGTCCTCATCTGGAAATCGCTGTTTGTCGGAATCTTTCGGATTCGGCTGTCTGGGATTCCGATGATTCGCAATCCTTTTGCAACAGAGCTGTGTGTCTGATCAGAGAGATAAGCAACTCCGAGGTGCATCGTCTCATCTGTTAGTTTGTGGTCGCGAGCAGCGGTCAGTGCGGTGATATTTGCCATGGAGCCACCGCTGACAAAGACACCTCCAGGGTTTTCTGTAAAGCCAACCTGTTCGCAGAGCCAGTGGAGCACTTCCTGCTCGATACAGTTGACCATCGGGGCCAGTTTGCTGCCGCCTGCATGGATATTATAGGCAGAAGTCATAATATCTCCAAGCCAGGAGATGGAAGAGGCTGGTCCCGGTACGAATCCGAAGAACCTTGGATGGTTGGCATCTCCGCGGTAACGATAGACCTCCTCTGACATCTCTGCGACGACCTCATCCACAGGTCTTCCGTCCTTTGGAAATCCAATCTGTCTGATTTTTTCTGACTGTGTCTCGTCGGTATACCAGGTCACTTTTTGAGAATGGATATCGTGTTTTTCTTGACAAAACGTATGTACAAATTTCTTGATTGCTTCTTCCAATTGTGCGCTATTTAAAACATTTTCACTGTTCAGCATAAATGATACTTCCTTTCTAAAATCAAAAATAGATGGAGCAGATCTTGACAGGGATACTGCTGTCATCGTTGTATAGCGATCAGGCAAAACTTTACGCCTGCGTGATTTTATTGTATACTACTTTTAACTATCCGTAAAATTCATAAATTTTATAAGATATATGAAAATAATTCATAAGAAAAACTACCGGTATGAGGGAAAAATCATGGAATTAAGAAATATCAATACATTTTTAAAGGTGGCGGCGACTCAAAATTTTTCCAAGGCGGCAGAGCAGCTTGGATATTCACAGTCAGCAGTGACTGTGCAAATCCGTCAGCTGGAGAAAGAATTAGGGACGCCGTTGTTTGAACGGATTGGGAAGCGTGTGTCGCTGACAGAGCGTGGGATGGAGTTTATCTCCTATGCAAATGAGATCATGCGGGTGACTGATCAGGCACGTTTCTTTGCAAAAGATCAACGGGAATTGGACGGGACGTTGCGGATCGGAGGGGTAGAATCCGTCTGCACTGCGCTTTTGCCAGATTTGCTGTGTTCTTTTTATGCACAGTATCCAAAAGTGAAGATTATCATAAAATCAGGAACAACCCAGGAACTGATGGAGATGGCAAAAAGCAATGAGATTGATCTTGTCTTTACGCTGGATCGAAAAATCTGTCATGCAGAGTGGTGTGGGGCGGTACAGAAAAAGAGAGGATTCTTTTTGTGGCACCGGCAGGGCAGATTTCTGACAGAAAAGCAGAGGTGCCGGCAAGGGAACTGGTAACAAAAGCCTTTCTATTGACAGAGTCCGGTGCTGCCTATCAGTATGAACTGGAACGTCTGCTATCGGATAGGGATCTGGAGATTCTTCCGGTTCTGGAGATCGGAAATACAGAGACAATCATCCACTTGTTGCAAAAGGGGATGGGATATTCATTTCTTCCAGAATTTACCGTGAAAAAAGAACTGAAAAAAGAACAGCTTTTGGAAGTGAGGACAGACCTCCCGACTGTGGTGATGTACAGCCAGCTGCTTTATCACAAAAGTAAGTGGGTGACGCAGGAGATGCAGAAATTTATAGAACTTGTAAAAGACAGCAGTCAGACAGATAAAAAGCGAATAAGATGCAAAAAACAGGGAAAAGAATTGTGAAAAGAGAGGAAAACGCGTATGTGGTATCAGAAAGATTGGTTCACCGGAAGTCCGAGTACGTATGGCTTGCAGCTATCTTGCGGCGACAGAAAGAAGTGTTACGCAAATCGGTCAGGATGTAGGTTTCGGAAGTATATCGACATTCCAGAGAAGTTTTCAGAAATATATGAATCAGACGCCGAGCGAATACCGGTCGGAATATCGATTGTTTGTAAAAAATGATAATAATAATTAAAAATATGAATATCTATTTCTTTTCAACTGACCTATAATGAAAGAAAAAACAGAGGTGTCAAAATGTTTGAACATGTATTTGCCCCGATCAAGATTCGGGAGATGGAACTAAAAATAGAATTATCCTGCCTGCAATGGGAACAAGGATGGCAGATGTAGATGGATCTGTGACAGAAAAACTGGTTGCATATCATGCTGCAGAGCAAAAGGCGGATGTGGATTGATATTGTGGAGGTGGCAGCCGTACATACTCCAAGTGCCCCGGCACATTTCGTATCGATCAGTGAGGATAAATTTATAGAGGGTCATAAAAACTGACTGATGCGATTCATGAAAATGGCGGAAAAGCCGGAATTCAGTTATGGCAGGGATCTATCGCTGCATCTATGGATCCAAAAGCAAAGATTCTTGTAGTTTCCGATATGAACTTTGGTCCGTATACATTGAAAGCGATCACAAAAGAAGAAATCAAAGAAGTGATCGAGTGCTATGGCGCTGCGGCAGAGCGTGCGGTCAAGGCGGGATATGACTGTCTGGAATTTCATCTGGCCCACAACTATCTCCCGCATTCTTTCTTAAGTGCGGGACTGAATCACAGAGAAGATGAATATGGAGGAAGCTTTGAAAACCGGTGCCGCTTCCCGCTGGAAGTAATTGATGAACTCAGAAAGAGAATGCCGGAAGGAATGCCGTTATTTATCCGTATCGACGCACAGGATGATCTTCTTGAAAATGGAATGAGCATCGAGGAAGTGATTCGTTTCTGTAAAATTGCAAAAGAGCATGGGGTCGATGTGCTAGATGTTTCCAGGGGAAATATTATTACAGCAGCATCCATGTATGAAGTTCCGCCGATCGATGTGCCAAATGCATTTAACGTAGAGAACGCAGCAAGGATTCGAAAGGAAACCGGTATGGTGACAGTCGGTGTTGGACGAATCAATACGGCTGCACTGGCAGAAGAGCTGATCGCAGATGATAAAGTGGATATGGTAGTGATGGGAAGAGCACAGCTTGCAGATCCGGAGTTTGTAAACAAGGCAAAAGAAGGGCATGTAGAGGATATTGTACACTGTGTCGGATGTAATCAGGGATGCTATGATGGATTTTGTGATGTGGCAAACCGCCCGCACATTACTTGTATGAGAAATCCGATGATCGGACATGAGGCAGAATATACACTTGATCCGGCAGAACATACTAAAAAAGTATGGGTGATCGGCGGAGGTGTAGCCGGTATGGAAGCAGCTCAGATCCTTCATAAAAGAGGGCATCAGGTGACAGTATTCGAAGCGGCAGATACACTGGGCGGAGAATTTCTCCTTGCAGGAGAAGCTCCGGGAAAAGGTGAGATGAAAGCAGCTGCACTGGAGATGGGTGCGCAGACAGAGCGAATGGTGACTGTTCATAAAAATACAGTGGTTGATGTAGAGATGATCGCAAAGGGAGATGTGGATGAAGTGATTCTTGCAGTCGGATCTTCCCCAATCCAGATTCAGCTGGAGGGATCGGATAAGCTTACCCATGTATCTGCACCGGAAGTACTGAGAAGAGAAGTGAAACCAGAAGGAAAGGTTGCGGTAATCGGCGGAGGTCTTGTTGGACTGGAGACCGCTGATACACTTGCGAGCGCCGGATGTGAGGTGACGATCCTGGAGATGAAAGACAGCATCGGAAGTGATCTTGGAAGCCTTAGAAAGATTGCAGTAATGATGAAAATGCAGCAGTTAAATGTAAAAATGCTTACAAATAGTAAAGTCTGCAAGTTTACAGAGGAAGGAATCGTGTTAGAAGATGGTACAGTAGTTCCATGCAGCTGTGCGGTTTTTGCGGTCGGTTTTCATTCTAATGATTCCCATTTGCTGGCAGAAGCCTGTGAGAAAAAACAGATTCCATTCCATGTGATTGGCGATGCAAAAGCTGCAAGACGTGCGATCGATGCAGTGGCAGAAGGATTTGAAGTCGGACGTCAGATATAGACAGACGGAGCCATGAAAAGAGCGAGAAACAAATCACAAAAGTAGAAAATAAAAAATAGCATTTGCAAAATGAGATGCTCCTTTCTAGGAAGACAAGTAAGATAGTAAAAACTTGTCACTTAGGAGGGAGCATAAATATATTTGCCATATGGGATTCCTAGAGTTTTTGAAAGGGCATCATGGATTGTTCCTCTGTCAAGAATGTGATACAATTCTTGAGTACAATCATTTTGAAGAACGATAAAGATATAATGAAATGAAGAAAAAAGAAAATGTGTTTACACGCTGTTACTATATGGTCATCCAATTCGGGCAGCTTACCTGTCTTCCGTCACAATACTGTGTCAGAATCGGCTGTCTGACATTTGGTCTGGAAAGATAGTTTGCAAATAGTTCATCTACGACGACGGAAATGGTATCATAAATATTTCTTTCCGGAATCCATTTGTGGTCAAATGCAGTGGAGGAGGTGATTGTAAAATCGTATCCTTTGTTCCGGTACCATTCCGTGTATACCCGGTTAAGGGTAAATGACATAATAGCAAGTACATTTGCACGGATAGTATTTTCTGGCCAGGTCGCATAGATTTCACTGGAAGCTACATTTTTGATATAATCTTTGTACTTTACATAATAGTTTTGGGCGGTGGAGTCACGCGGAGAACCATCATGTACAACAATGAATTCCGGGACAACAACACGGCTTAGTACAATCTCACCGGTCTCGTCTGTCGGTTTGATCTCATCTTCGGCAATCTTTGGCGGATATGTGCCGTACAGGGTATGGGCTGGTATGACAAACACTTCCTGTTGAGGAGTAGCAGTGCTCGGGCGCATAGTAATGTTTTGGATAGCGGTGACGTCCGGGAGAATTTCGGTACCGGAAATATTGATCGGTTCAAAACCAGGAGCGGTGACGGAGAGCGTGTATTCCGAATAAGGCTGTGATTCAATTGTGGGATTCAGACTGTATTCCAGTGGAGGAGCAGCGAGTTCTAAAGTTTCGGTCTGACCGGAAGAATCTGTAGTGACTTGCTCTAAAGTTTGTTCAGGAACACCCGTATAGGAGATAGAAATGGAGGCATCGGCAATCGGGAAGGAAGTGATTTCAGAGTTGATCTGGATCTTTAACTTTCCTTTATCCGGTGTGTCTGCCTGCATAGTATGAATTGATTTCATAATAAGACCTCATGTGATTAAGATTACTGTTACTATATGCAGAAAAATATGTAGAGTGCATTGGCAGAATATGGATGGAGGCTGCAAAAAGGAGATTGTGATATGAGCAGAAATCGCGGAAGAAGAAATCGAAGGATAAAGAGGAAAAGGCGAAAAGGATGGATTTGGATAGTGTTTATATTGGTTGCTATGCTGTTGGCGGCAGGTTTCTGGATGTTGGGTCAGAATTATGAGGGCACGGGAAAAGATGAGTACAAATCTAAGCCTACCGCAGCGTGGAAAGAAACCGCAGAAACAGACAGGCAAAGCAAATCTCAGGATGAAAGTACGTCAGACTTTTATTTTCGGCAGCTTTCAGAGGAAGAGCAGCACATTTATATGAGTCTCTTGAAAGGAGTCTCCTCACACCGGGAATCTGTGGAAATCCTAGGAGCAGATACAGAAAAAATAGGGAAAGTTTATCAGTTTCTGCTAAATGATCATCCCGAATTGTTTTGGTGCTCTGGCACACTGCAAATGACACACTATCCAATGGCGGAAAAAATAGAATTATTTCCAGAATACTTATATGACAATGAGGAGAGCATGCGCCGGCAAAAAGAAATCGAGAGTGCGGCACAGGAATGGCTTGCGGATATACCTGAAAATGTTTCGGAATATGAGAAAATCAAATATCTTTATGAGCAGATTGTCTGGCGAACCGAGTATCAGGAAGGTGGAGCGGACGATCAGAATATTTATAGTGTGCTGCAAAATGGGGAGTCTGTCTGTGCAGGATATGCCAAGACAATGCAGTATCTGGCAGGGAAGGCAGGAATTTTTTGTCACTTATGTGACGGGGACAGCAACAGATCCGGATACCGGGGAGACGCAGGATCATGCATGGAATCTTGTGAAGTGCGACGGAAAGTATTCTTATGTAGATACTACATGGGCAGATCCGGTCTGGACCGGAGAGGGGACACAAAAGGAAACGATCGTTTATGATTATCTTTGCTGTCCGCAGGAGCAGCTTTTTCTGACACATATACCGGAAGAATCGGTTGTACTTCCGGTATGTGATGCTTATGAGCAGGAGTATTATCGGAAAAATAACAGATTTTATGAGAACTATGAGAAACAGCAGATCTGTCAGGCGCTCCGGGAAGATGTGGAAGGCCAGAAGAGTGAATCGGCTTTGAAATTCGGGTCAGCGGACGCATTTGGTCAGGCGGAAGTGAAGATCCGAGAGGAAATTCTTCCGGAAATGGTGCAGTATCTTGGAGAATTGTATGGTCTTTCTACCGTAGAGTATTTTTATCGGGAAGAGAGTGCATTTCAAAAAATAACAATTTATTGGAAATATGAGTAAAGAGATTTGAGGAAAGAAGGCAAAAAATGATCGATTTATACGGTATTGTAAGTATTCCATTTTTAAAAAAATCAGCATTTACAGGAAGTTTTCGAAAGATGAGATATCGTCTGGAAAAAGTGGCAGTCGAAGACGAGGAACGGTTAAAAGGTACTTTCTGGTGGAGAGATGTTTGCTGGGAAAAAGTTTTGAACGATGAGAAACATTCTGCAGATTTTTCTTTTGATAAGGAAGGACTGGAAAAAGCGGTTGACTGGTTAAATCAAGCTTACGAAAAAGAAAATAAGCCGGAGGAATAAAGGAAGGAGAGCAAATGGATGTATAAGATATTGATCGTGGAGGATGATGAGACGATTGCAAGACTGCTCAGAGAACATTTGGAAAAATGGGGCTATCAGGCTCGATGCGCAGAGGATTTTAAGCAGGTGGCAAAAGAATTTAAAGAGTATGCTCCCCATCTTGTGCTCATGGATATCGGACTTCCGTTTTATAATGGATTTTACTGGTGCACAGAGATCCGGAAGACATCAAACGTACCAATCTTATTTTTGTCATCGATGTCTGACAATATGAATATTGTTATGGCCATTCAGATGGGTGGGGACGATTTTGTGACAAAGCCGTTTGATCTCAATGTGCTGACGGTGAAGATTCAGGCACTTCTTCGAAGAACATATGCATTTCAGGGCAGTGCAAGTGTGATGGAGCACAAGGGTGTTATGTTAAATCTCAGTGATGCAAGTGTGACATTTCAGAGTCAGAAGATAGAACTGACAAAAAACGATTATAAGATTCTTCAGATTCTGATGGAGCGTGCAGGAACAATTGTAAAAGCGAGAGGAAATCATGCAGCGCCTTTGGGAAAGTGATGAGTTTATTGATGACAATACACTGACTGTAAATATGACTCGTCTGCGGAAAAAACTGGAAGAGTTAGGGGTACAGGACTTTATCAAGACGAAGAAAGGAATCGGGTATATTATCGAATGATCAGATTGGCAGGTGCATATCTCAAAAAATGCCGAAAGGTTGATTGCAGTATATATTTGGGATTGTAACTATTTTTTTCATTGTATTTTTCTTGTCATCAGTTCCGGTTGACACTGTGCAGTATGCTGCTTTTTTGTCTGCAGTTTTGATGTGCATTGTTGGGATAATTGATTTTGCAGATTTTGTGCGTCGATCTGGAAAGCTTCACGATATTTCAATGCAGCAACAAATGGAACTTAGCAGTCTTCCAAAAGCGAAGGAATCCATCGAGGACCAGTATCAGGAGCTGCTGATCCGCCTGGAAGCATACAGAAGAGAGTTGGAGTCAGAAGCAGAAATTAATTATCAGGAAATGGTTGATTACTATACATTGTGGGCTCACCAAATCAAAACACCAATTGCGGCGATGAAGCTTTTGAATCAGTCAGACCAGATCGATCGAAGGGCGATGGAAGCGGAACTTTTTAAGACGGAGCAGTATGTGGAGATGGTATTATCTTATCTGCGTGCAGGAAATCTATCCTCCGATCTTGTCCTGCAGCGCTATTTTCTCGATGAAATTGCAAAAAGGCAATCCGCAAATATTCGTCCTTGTTTATTTTGAAAAAAATCGAATTGGAATTTCACCCGTCGAAGGTGGAAGTACTGACCGATGAACGATGGGCGGTGTTTGTTGTGGAGCAGATTTTATCTAATGCATTAAAATACACAAAAAAGGGAAAATCATTGTTCAGATAAAAGGGGACAGCATCATCGTGCGAGATACCGGAATCGGAATCAGCAGGGAAGATCTGCCAAGAGTGATGGAGAAAGGATTTACTGGATACAATGGCAGACAGGATAGAAAATCTACAGGAATCGGGTTGTATCTCTGCAAAAAAATCATGAAAAAATTGGGACATTTGATTGAAATTGAATCCGAAGTGGGAAAAGGAACGACGGTGATCTTAAATTTTGGGCGTGAATTTGAGGTTGCAGAGTAGTGGATATCTGACTTATAAATAGTTATTAGTATATATGATAGGTGAATGATTTACTTTCCTACAAATCTTTGATAAAATTATGTACGGTTTTGGTCATGGCAGATCACAAAGGAAGTGTTCGCACATGAGAGAGAAAGTACATCGATACACTTAAGGAGGAAATGAGAGATGTTAGAGAAGTTGTTTAAATTAAAGGAGAACAACACGACTGTGAAGACAGAAGTGCTTGCCGGAATCACAACATTTATGACGATGGCATATATTCTGGCAGTCAACCCAAGCATTCTGGCGGCGGCCGGGATGGATCAAGGTGCAGTGTTTACTGCAACTGCGTTGGCGGCATGTTTAGGAACGATGTTGATGGCAATTTTTGCAAATTATCCATTTGCGCTGGCTCCGGGAATGGGGCTGAATGCATATTTTGCATACACAGTTGTAATTGGTATGGGATATAGCTGGCAGATCGCGCTGGCAGCAGTTTTTGTAGAAGGTATTGTGTTCATTGTATTGTCTGTGACAAATGTGCGTGAGGCGATTTTTAATGCAATTCCGCTGAACTTAAAGTCAGCAGTGAGTGTGGGAATCGGTCTGTTTATCGCATTCATCGGACTACAGAATGCAAAGATTGTAATTGGTGGATCTACTTTGGTGCAGTTGTTTTCTATTGAGGGATATAATGAGCTGAATGGTGTGAAAGCATCTATGAATGATGTGGGGATCACGGTACTTCTTGCAGTGATCGGTGTGATCATCACAGCAATTCTTGTTGTAAAAAACGTAAAGGGAAATATTTTATGGGGAATTCTGATCACATGGATCCTTGGAATCCTTTGTCAGATCAGTGGTCTCTATGTTCCAAATGCAGAACTCGGAATGTTTAGTCTGTTACCGGATTTCAGCAAAGGAATCAGCGTGCCGAGTCTTGCACCGATTTTTTGGAAAACTGAGTTTTTCAGGAATTAATATCGGACAGTTTATTATCGTTGTGTTCGCATTCTTGTTTGTAGATATTTTTGATACGCTTGGAACACTGATCGGTGTTTCGACAAAGGCTGGTATGCTTGATCAGGAAGGAAAGCTTCCGAAAATTAAAGGAGCACTGATGGCAGATGCGGTTGCTACAACAGCAGGTGCAGTACTTGGAACATCGACGGTGACGACTTTTGTTGAAAGTGCTTCCGGTGTCTCAGAAGGAGGAAGAACAGGATTGACAGCAGTGACAACGGCAGTTTTATTCGGAGCATCGTTATTGCTTTCACCGATTTTCCTTGCCATTCCATCATTTGCGACAGCGCCGGCACTGATCGTTGTTGGATTCTATATGCTGACCAATGTAGTAAATATTGATTTCGCTGATTTTACAGAAGGGCTTCCTTGCTTTATCTGTATCGCAGCAATGCCGTTTTTCTACAGCATTTCAGAAGGAATTGCTATGGGAGTCATCACTTATGTTGTGATCAATCTTGTAGCAGGAAAAGCAAAAGAAAAGAAGATGAGTTTATTGATGATCATCCTTGCTGTTCTGTTTGTAGGAAAATATTTCTTGTTATAAAAATCCATGACCATAGTTTTGGTAAGAAAATAGAAAGAATCTCCGGACAGGAAAAAGAAAACTGTTCGGAGATTTTTTATTTCTTTCAAAAATGTAAGATAGCGAAGAAAAATGTAAGGGAAAACGATGGCAGAGAAAACCGGATATTTTGTATAATGACACTGTGATCGAAAGACAGGAGGTAATGAATATGGCATTATTGGAAGTAAATAATCTAAAGAAAATTTATACAACCCGATTTGGAGGAACACAGGTGGAAGCATTGCGAAATGTGAATTTTTCCGTGGAACCGCGAGAATACGTGGCAATCATGGGAGAATCCGGTTCGGGAAAAACGACATTGTTGAACATATTGGCTGCGCTTGACAGACCGACGAGCGGCAAAGTGTTTCTGAAAGGACGAGAGCTTGGAACAATCAAAGAGAAAGAAATGGCGGCATTCCGCAGGCAGAACTTAGGGTTTGTTTTTCAAGATTTTAATCTGCTCGACACTTTTTCGCTGCAGGACAATATTTTCCTTCCGCTGGTCCTCTCCGGGAAGAAGTATCCGGAGATGGCGCGCAGACTGGAGCCGATTGCGGCATCGCTTGGAATTGAGAAACTTTTAAAGAAATTTCCTTACGAGGTGTCTGGCGGGCAAAAACAACGGGCAGCAGTTGCAAGGGCATTGATCACAAAACCACAGCTGATCTTGGCAGATGAACCGACAGGAGCGCTTGATTCCAGATCGGCAGATGAACTTTTGGATTTGTTTCATGAAATTAATGAGAACGGACAGACGATTCTGATGGTGACGCACAGTATTAAGGCGGCAAGTACTGCGAAAAGGGTGCTCTTTATTAAGGATGGGGAGGTTTTCCATCAGCTCTATCGCGGAAATCTGTCGAATGAGCAGATGTACCAGAAAATCTCTGACACATTGACAGTTCTTGCTACGGGAGGTGAACAAGGTGAGTAGATCGGTTTATACAAAGCTGGCACTGACCAATCTGAAAAACAACAGAAAGACTTATGTGCCGTATGTGCTGACTGCCATTGTAACCGTGATGATGTATTACATTTTGTGTGGACTTGCAAGTGGAAGTTCAGTCGGTGACAGGACATTGCAGAGGGTATTAGAATATTCTTTGTCAGTAGTAGTGATTTTCTCGGTACTGTTTTTGTTCTACACGAATAGCTTTCTGATGAAACGACGAAAAAAAAGAGATCGGTGTTTATAATATTTTGGGTCTGGGAAAGCAACACATTGCTAAAATGCTGACAATGGAGACACTTGTGACAGCATCTGTAAGCATTGCAGGTGGAATACTGGCGGGCCTTACGTTTGAAAAATTGATGTATTTGTGTCTGCAGAAACTGTTACGGTTTGAAACGGGGATGAAGTCAGAATTTCATATGGAGACAGTTTTTTCGACGGCGGTGCTGTTTTTTGGGATTTTTGCCCTGACACTTTGCTATAATCTGCTGCAGATCCGGCTGTCAAACCCATCAGAGTTACTTCGGGCAGGAAAAGAAGGGGAAAAAGAACCGCGGACGAAATGGGTGCTTGCCTTGGTGGGAACAGTATTTCTTGGAATTGGATATTGTATTGCGTTGACGACAGAATCTCCACTGGAAGCAATCCCTAAATTTTTTCTGGCGGTAATCTGTGTGATCATCGGCACATATGCATTATTTATTGCAGGGAGCATCGCATTTCTGAAATTTTTGAAGGGAAGGAAGCGTTTTTATTATCAGACAAAACATTTTGTCTCTGTGTCAGGAATGATCTACCGAATGAAGCAAAATGGAGCAGGCCTTGCAAATATCTGTATTTTAAGTACGATTGTGCTTGTTATGATTTCGGCAACTGCATCACTGTATCTGGGAATTGATGATGTCATATCCAGCCGTTATCCGAGAGAGAGCCGGATAAAAACTAGCTTTTCTACACCCGAGCAGGACAGACAAGTGCGTCAAATAGCAGAAGAAGTCTATGGGAAATATGATGTGAAAATGGTCGAAACGATGGAATACCATTACGGTTCATTTGTCTCAGTGTTTGACGGTGAACGATTTCTCAAGGAAAATGAGGTGAGTCAGGAAGATATGATGGAAGTATGCCAGGTATATTTGATTCCGCTGGAAGATTATAATCAGATGAGGGAATGTCGATATCGCTTGCGCAGGATGAGATGCTGGTGTATGTATCTAATGAAAAGAAAGAACTTCCAGGAACGCTTGCTTTTGGAGAGCGAAGATATCATGTCATACAGCAGTTAAAAGAACTAAAAATTGCGGGAAGTTCTACGCAAAATATGGCAGAGAATTATTATGTGATTTTGCCGGATATGGAATCAATCAATGGCATTTTGAAGGCGATGTATCAGGACAGTAGAATGAAAGAGGAGTATATCCAGGAGGCTTCTGTTATTTCTTATACACTACAGTCGAATTTAGAGGGGACTGAGGAAAATTGCAAGAAAGCGATTGCAGAACTGCGTGCAGCGTTTGATGCATCAGGAATTCCGGGATTTTATGAAACGAGACAGGAAGGAAAAGAAGGGATGTTTTCTATATTTGGAGGCTTGCTGTTCATTGGTATTTATCTTGGAATATTATTTTTGATGGCAACGGTTTTAATTATTTACTATAAGCAGATTTCGGAAGGATATGAGGATCGTGAGCGGTATCAGATTATGCAGAAAGTGGGGATGAGCAAAAAAGAAGTGAGAGACTCTATTAAAAGCCAGGTATTGCTTGTATTTTTTCTGCCGCTTGGAGCATCCATTCTTCACATTACTGTGGCATTTAAGGTGTTGAAAAAGTTGTTGGCAGGATTTGGATTTACCAATACAACGCTGTTTCTTGGATGTACTGTGGCAGTCTCATTGCTTTTTGTAGTGTTTTATATCATTACTTTTGCAGTAACTGCAAGGGAATACTATAAAATTGTGGAATAGATTATTGCTCTTTGGGAAATGGTTCGATGAGAGGGAGAAGAGAAGCTTTAAAAAAAGTATCTGAAAAGTCTGTCATGAAAGCATTGCAAGAACATGGAGGATAATGCTATAATTTATTATCATGCAATGAAGAAAAAGCAATGTAAGAAACGACAAGTAGGTGAACGATTTGAAGAATAAAATCAAACATTTCTCAGAGGGCGATTTTCGAGCGATCCAACCGAAAATCCGACTTCCCGAGACGAAGATCATAATGAAGATCGGAGAGGGGAAAGTTTATCATGGAGAATTTTTAATAGAGAACGAAGAAGAGGGAGACGTAAGAGGTCTTGTCTATGCCTCTTCTTTTCGCATGCATTGCAGCGAACAAGGATTTGAAGGGCATCAGGTTAAGATTCATTTCACATACGATGCGTCAGGAATGCTTCCCGGGCAGATAGAGAAGGGGTATTTTACGATTGTATGCAGTGGGGGAGAATTTGAGCTCCCGTTCACTGCAATCATTGAAAAACCGTATGTTATGACATCTATTGGGAAAGTACAAGATATGGAAAGCTTTCGCAGGCTGGCAGAGAAAGATTACCTGGAGGCAGCGAGGCTGTTTCGCTCAAGAGATTTTTATCAGATTTTAAAATATGAAGAGAAGCGTTGGAGCAATCTGTACAGCAATATGAGAAAATGGTCTCTGGATGAACAGGGATTGGAAGAATTTTTAGTTGGAACGAAGCAGAAAGAACGGATTTTTCTGACATTGTCAGAAGAGACGGAATCGTTTTTTTGATCTGCAGACATCTAAAAAAGAAGCAATCCGTATTACAAAAAAACACGTGGGGGATATATGGAAGTGGCCGTGGAGGTGAAAGGTGACTTCCTTTGTCTTGTACAGAATCGTTTTTCAACAGAAGATTTTGTCGGAAACCGGTATCAGTTAGAATATGTAATTGAAAGTGATCTGCTTCATGGCGGGAAAAATTACGGGGAGATTGTTATTCGCACTCCCTATGAGACGTTGACATATACAGTTGTAGTTTCTCAAAACCCGGCAAAGAGCAGTGATAGGCGAGAGCAGGCAAAAGAATGGATCAAGCTTTTATCTTCTTATTTACAGTGTGAAGCCGGAAAAGCTCAGAAGGAAGTGTGGATTAAGGAGGCAAAAGGATATATCCAGAGAAGACAGCAGGAAGATTCGGACAATGATCTGTATCTGTTATTACAGGCACAGCTTGCTGTATTAGAAGGACACAAAAAGGATGCCCAGGAGAATTTAGATCAATATAGTTACAGCAGATTTTCTTTGAGTAAGAAATTTGAGATGGACGCATATTACCTTTATTTGACTGCGGTCTGCCGGGCTGAAGAAGCATACACGAAGAAAACGGTAGAAGACATTCGAAGAATGTATATGAAAAACCGAGAATCCTGGCAGATTCTGTGCATTTTAGTGGAATTAGATGAAATTTATCAGGACAGACAGGAGAAACTTTCTCGTCTGGAGGAACAGTATCAAAAAGGTGCAAATAGTATTTTGTTTTATTTGCAGGCATACCGGTGTTATAGGGAGCAACCGGAATGTATTAAAAAGCTTGGGGCATTTGAAATCCGTGTCTTTTCTTTTGCGGCAAAATATGGTCTGCTCAGTGAGGAAGTGGCATTATATATCGCGAATCTTGCCACACAGTTAAAAGGATTTGATAAGAACATTTACCAGATCCTTGGGAAAGCTTACGAACAATATCCGGATCCGATGATTTTAAATGCAGTCTGCACAATGTTGATCAAGGGAAGCAGACTGGATGGAGAATATTTTGTGTGGTATGAGCGGGCGGTCAAAGCAGGTCTAAAGATTGCACAACTCTATGAATCTTATATGATCACAATTCATGGTAAAAAAGCGAAGGAACCCCTGCCAAAATCTATTTATCTGTATTTTCTGCACGGATCTGTGCTGGATTATACGAAGCTTGCAGTGTTATATGCAAATGTGATTCTTCATGTAGAGGAGACAAGTGAGCTATATGGACAATATCGGGAGAAGATGGAACAGTTTGCATTGACCCAGCTGGAGAAAAAGCATATTACAGAGCCGCTCCGGATCATTTATAAACGCTTTTTAAATGAAGAAAATCTGACTCCAAAACGAAGGGAAGATTTGAATGAAATCTGTCATGTCTATGAGGTGATCGTGCAGTCTGACCGGATGAAATCAGTAATCGTAATCAACGCCGAAGGAGAGATTGCAAACAGAGTTTCCGTGATCGATGGAAAAGCACAAATCCATCTGTACTCGAAGGAAGACCGCATTGTCTGGGAAGGAAGAAATGGGATCCACTATGTAGAATCTGTAAATTATGAGAGCAGACGTCTCTTTTATGATAAGCATTATTTAGAATTGTGCAGACCGGATCCAGAGCAGGAAGAGGAAGAAGGATACTGCAGCCGACCGCTGACGTTTGAAGAGGTGCAGGACAATGGATTAGAACAGTATGAGCACGAAGAAGTTTTTCATCTATGCAGTAAAAAAATCAGAGAGGATAACTATGCGGAAGATGATTTTCTTACCTACCTGACCTTCTCTTTGTTCCAGGAGGAATATTATGATAAGGCAGTGCTGACTTATCTGGCAAATTACTATTGTGGACCGACAAAAGATATGAAACGGCTTTGGCGTGTGGCGAGAGAGTATGAGATACAGACCTTCCAGTTAGCAGAACGTATTTTGACACAGATGCTGTTTTCTGAGCAGATGTTTGGGGAGGCGGAGATTTTTCTGGATTACTATTATGGAAAGCCATATTATCGTTTGAAATGGGCATATCTTGTTTATGTGTGCAGAGAGTATGTCACAAAGCAAAGAGAGATTGCCGATGAAGTGATGGAAATTTTATGTATGGAATATCATCACCAGTCAACGATACCAGAAGTGTGTCAGATTGCTGTACTTCGGTATTATGCAGATCATGCGTGGGGAGATGTTCAGGAAAACATGCTCTTGACGTTTCTGCGCGAACTGAGTATCCGCCAGATTTATTTTCCGTTTTTCTTACAGTATCCCAAAGACTGGTTAAAGGAACTCCAGCTATATGATAAGACGATGGTAGCATATTATGCAAAAAGGAAAGGGAAAGTAACTTTTCGATATCAACTGATCCGGGATGGAGAAGAGACAGGAGAGTATCATTCGGAGGTGCTTGGTCCGGTGTATGAGAATGTCTATGTGAAGTCGATGATCTTGTTTGAAGGAGAAGAACTCCGCTATTATTTCGTGGAATCTGGTGAAATGAGTGAGATTCGTACGGAAAAGGCGGTCTGCAGGAAAGTGGATCGACAGAAGGAGATTGGGAAATATATGCGCATCAACCAGCTGATCCGCGAAGGACAAAAGCAAGAACTGATAGAAAATTTTGCAGAGGAAGAGCAGATGTCAGAACTTCTGTTTCCGATTTATTGATAGGGGGGAGAGATATGGGACAAGGCAGTATTATTGGATATGATCTGAGTGAAGAAGGATGCCAGATCAGCTATTATAATGAAGCGCAGCATGAACCGGAGACAGTGAAAAACGAGTCCGGAGAATATCAGATTCCTCTTGTGATCGGATGCAAGAATGATGCATGGTATATCGGGGAAGAGGCTAGCAGTCATGCAAAACACAAGGATGGGGCGATGGCGACAGATCTGCTTGCCAAAAGTATGCGCGGAGCTAAGATCCATTTGGGGAGAAGAACTTACGATGCAGTGTGGCTTCTTGCAAAATTTATCCGTCTGACGCTTCAGCAGTTTGACAAGATTGATTCGATTGTCTTCTGTGTGCCCGAGATGAGTCCGGATATTGCAAGGATGCTGAGGGGCATTGGGCAGCGGATGGGAATCGAACGGAAGAAGATCCATGTGCAGGACTACAAAGAAAGTTACTGCTATTTTATGTTTTATCAGCCAAAAGAGCTTTGGCAATATGAATCGGCGCTGTTTTACTGTGACAAAAGACAGATTAAGGCATATATGTTAAGTCAGATTGCGGCGGGAGCAAAGTTGAAAAAACAGACGTTTGTCACCGTTGATGAGGTGGCAAGTGCTCAGATGGAAGAGCTGAAAGCGGTGTATCCGGTGCTGAATGTCGAGCAGGCTAAGATGGCAGATTTTCGCTTTCAAAAATTTATCGAGAGTGTATTTGAGAAAAAAATCGTTTCCTCTGTATTTCTGATGGGAGAAGGATTTGAAAATAACTGGTATCCGAATTCCTTGAAGGTGTTGTGTAATGGAAGAAGGGCATTTCTTGGAAATAATCTGTACAGCAAAGGAGCATGCTATACAGCATACCAGCGTGGACAGGAAGAACTGATGAAAGAACAGGAAGGGCCGGTGTATCTTGATGAAAGTAAGCTGAAAGAGCAGATTTCTATTCAGCTGCGGCAGCATGGAAAAGAAGAATGGTACCCACTTGTACCATGGGGCAGACATTGGTATGAAGGAGATGGTCAGTGGGAAGTGCTTTTAGAAGACACGGATGATATTGAAATCAAGGTGGAGTCCTTGCTGACCGGCACATCACGCATCGAGCGCGTGCAAGTAAATGAGCTTCCCAAACGTGCAAAATATACGATCCGGCTTCAAGTAGAAGTTCTTTTTGTCGAAGAGAATGTCTGCAAGATTCTGTTTAAAGATGTCGGATTTGGAGAATTTTTCCCGGCTACGGATTTTGTCAAGGAACATACGATTTATTTAGGAGGAAGAAATGAGCAGTTTGATACTATGTAATAAAAAGCGCGCAAAACAGCCGTACGAAGTGTCGCGAATCCACTGCCGGATCTACACATTGGAAGAACTCTGCTATTATCTCTCCAATAATCTGTATCTGATTGATTATACGATTGTCAATGAGAGACTCTGTGACTGGATAGAAGCAGAACTTGGGCTTTTAAGGCTGGCAGAGCAACTTCGGACGATGCTGCAAAAGCATAGCTCGGAAGAACGATTTGTCATGCGGATTTTGTCGAGCTCTTCGATTTATACAGCGGGAGAACTGCAGCAGATCCAAAATATTTTGGACCGGTTGAAAAATCAAAAAGAAATTGAACGACAGAAATATAAAGCGGATAATCTTTTGGAAAACAGAGAATTCGAAGATGCGATTCTTGTGTATCAGTCCATTTTATATGGCGATAGGGATGATTCGGTGGAAGATGCTTTTATGAACGATTTACTGCGTGCCTTGGATCGGCATATGGCAGACAATTTCTTTACCGGGAAGCGATGGAGATGTATGAAAAGGCGTTTCAGACATACAAAGAGCCGTCGATCGTCAAAGCATATATTTACTGTGCGTATAAGGCGTATACAAAGGAAGAATATGAACTCTTTCTGCTGAAAAACACAGTGTACCCGAAAGTGCACCGGGAACTGATGGAGGAACTTCAGACATACGCACAGGAAAAACGTGCAGAAGGAAAAGAAAAGCTACTGGAAATTGAAAAGATAAAATCAACGTACCGACGCAATCAACTTTGCTGATTGAAAAATAGGAAAGGAATTGGTGAAAGCATATGAAAAAAATGGAACAACTCTATGAGGGAAAAGCAAAAAGAGTATTTCTGACCGAAGATCCTGAGGTGGTGATCGTATCTTATAAGGATGATGCGACAGCATTTAATGGAGAGAAGAAAGGTATGATTTCTGGAAAAGGAGTGGTCAATAACCGGATGACAAATCATGTTTTTAAGATGATGGAAAAAGAAGGGATCCCTACTCATCTGGTAGAAGAGTTAAATGACCGTGAAACTGCTGTGAAGAAAGTGGAGATTGTACCACTTGAGGTGATTGTAAGAAATGTGGCAGCCGGGAGCTTTTCAAAACGGATGGGTGTCGAAGAAGGAACAGAACTCCTGTGCCCAATTTTAGAATTTAGTTATAAAAATGATGAACTTGGAGATCCATTTATTAATGATGATTATGCGTTAGCACTGGGATTGGCAGAGCAGGAGGAGATTGACACCATTCGTACTTATGCAAAAAAGGTAAATGAATTTTTGAAAGGATATTTCCTGGATGCAGGTATGAAATTGATTGATTTCAAAATTGAATTTGGACGATTGCCGGATGGAACAATCATTCTTGCAGATGAAGTGTCACCGGATACATGCAGACTCTGGGACGTAGATACCAATGAAAAACTTGACAAAGACAGATTCCGCCGTGATATGGGGAACGTCGAGGAAGCCTATGAAGAGGTTTTCCACCGTCTTGGACTTTTATAAAGAAAAGTAGAAGGAGAATAACAATATGAGCACTGACAGATATCAAAGCCCGTTATCAGAAAGATATGCAAGTAAAGAAATGCAGTTTGTCTTCTCGCCGGATATGAAATTCCGCACATGGAGAAAACTCTGGATCGCGCTTGCGGAGACAGAAAGAGAACTTGGACTAAATATTACGGAAGAACAGATTGAAGAAATGAAGGCGCACGCAGATTGTATCAACTACGATGTGGCAAGAGCGCGTGAAAAAGTAGTACGACATGATGTGATGGCGCATGTGTATGCTTTTGGCCAGCAATGCCCGAAGGCGAAAGGAATTATACATCTTGGAGCTACATCTTGTTATGTTGGCGATAATACAGATATTATTGTGATGGCAGAGGCGCTTAAAATTGTGAAAAAGAAACTGGTCAATGTTATCGCAGAACTTGCAAAGTTTGCAGATGAGTATAAAGCACTTCCGACGCTTGCGTTCACGCATTTTCAGCCGGCACAGCCTACGACAGTTGGAAAGAGGGCAACGCTTTGGATGCAGGAGTTTCTGATGGATCTGGAAGATTTGGAATATGTAGCCGGAAGTCTGAAACTTCTAGGCTCCAAAGGAACAACAGGGACTCAGGCAAGCTTTTTGGAACTGTTTGATGGGGACCAGGACACCATCGATAAGATTGATCCGATGATTGCACAGAGAATGGGATTTAAAGCCTGCTATCCGGTTTCCGGTCAGACTTATTCTAGAAAAGTAGATACAAGGGTGTTAAATGTTCTTGCGGGAATTGCGGCAAGTGCGCACAAATTTTCTAATGATATTCGTTTGCTTCAACATTTAAAAGAAGTAGAAGAGCCATTTGAAAAAATCCCAGATAGGGTCTTCTGCGATGGCTTATAAGAGAAATCCAATGCGGAGCGAGAGGATTGCGTCTCTGTCCAGATATGTGATGGCAGATGCACTGAATCCGGCAATCACATCTGCTACACAGTGGTTTGAAAGAACTTTAGATGATTCTGCAAACAAAAGGCTTAGCATACCGGAAGGATTTTTGGCAATAGATGGTATTTTGGATCTGTGCCTGAATGTGGTGGATGGACTTGTCGTATATCCGAAGGTGATTGAAAAGCGTCTGCGTGCAGAACTTCCATTTATGGCAACAGAAAATATTATGATGGATGCAGTTAAAGGCCGGAGGAGACAGACAGGAACTTCATGAGAGAATTCGCGAACTTTCTATGGAGGCAGGACGCAATGTAAAGGAAAAAGGTCTGGATAATAATTTGTTGGAATTAATTGCGGCAGATCCGGCATTTAATATGACATTGGAAGAATTGCAGCAAACAATGGAACCGTCCAGATATACAGGACGGGCGAAAGAACAGGTAGAAAGCTTCCTTGAGAATGTAATCCGTCCGGTTTTAGAAGAGAATCAAGCAGTTCTTGGAATGACCGCTGAGATCAATGTCTAATGTACGATAGCGCTGTAAGTGTGGAAGTAGAAGAAATATTGTAACAATTGCAATAAATAGATATTTTGTATAGAAAGAAAAGAGACGAATGCCAAACGGACATTCGTCTTTTTTCATAGGTTT
>ENA-OQAB01000390-OQAB01000390.1-human-gut-metagenome-genome-assembly--contig:-NODE-390-length-24783-cov-5.512208_pt1 | contig 24783 bp, 19 predicted proteins | sample MGYA00242490_ERZ504517 | MGnify/ENA primary metagenome ERZ504517 (study PRJEB26092, sample SAMD00036298) | human gut metagenome | host: Homo sapiens | study: EMG produced TPA metagenomics assembly of...
GTTTCAGAAGCTTATTTTTTCATGACTGTTTTTCTTTCCAAACACCAAAAACTGGATCTTTTTCTTCCCTGTCCCCATCTGTTTCCCTTCAGATTCCCAGGGCAATCTCCATCATCTGCGAAAAGGAAGTCTGTCTCTCCTGAGCAGAAAGTGCCTCCTTTTTAAAAATATGATCGGAAATCGTCAGAATACCCAGAGCTTTCTTTCCTGCTCTTGCAGCATTCATATAAAGAGCCGCGCATTCCATTTCCGTACATAATACCCCCATGCTTCTCCATGCCGGAGCAGCAGCCGGATCTTCATTATAAAACAGATCTGAGGACAGCACGTTTCCCACATGGACAGGAATCTTTAATTCATGTGCTTTTTTTACTGCTTTATCCAGAAGCCCGTAGTCTGCCGTAGGCGCAAAAGTTCCCGGAAGGCAGTACTGATGAGCATAGGAGGAATCTGTACAGGCGCCAATAGCCAGAACCACATCTCTTACATTCACATGATCCTGAAGGGCTCCTGCGGACCCAATGCGAATGATCTCATCTACATCATAAAAATGAAACAGCTCATAGCTGTAAATACCCATGGAAGGCATTCCCATTCCGGCTCCCATAACAGAAAGCTCCTGTCCATGATAAGTTCCTGTATAGCCCAGCATGTTTCTCACTGTATTAAAGCAGACCGGAGCTTCCAAATAAGTTTCTGCAATATATTTTGCCCGCAAAGGATCTCCCGGCATCAGAACTCTCCTGGCAATATCTCCTTTTTGCGCGGCATTATGCGGTGTTGGTATACTCATAGCTATCCCTCCTTTTTTATATAAATCATATGCTTATTTTCGGTGGTCTTCCCGGATCAGCTGCCGGATCGCCCGGATTCCGACTCTCACAGCCATATCCGTGTCATAAATCAGAGGATTATCCATTCCCCTCTTTGCCCTCTCCTGATTTCCCAGAGCCAGAAAAGCTGCTCCGCAGCGAACCCTAAGATAATTTGCAACTATAAAAAGCGCAGCTGATTCCATTTCTGAGGCAAGGCATCCCAGCCGCAGCCATGCCTCCCATTTGTTCTGCAGCTCATAACTGACAGGCTTTATCTCCGGAGAATGTTGTCCGTAAAAAGAATCCTTACTCTGTACCACCCCTGTGTGAAACGTACAGTCAAGCTCTTCTGCAGCAGAGGCCAGCGCATTTGTCACATAAAAATCCGGTACTGCCGGAAATTCAATGGGCGCATATTCTTTGCTGGTTCCTTCCATACGTACAGCTCCGGTAGCGACTACAATATCGCCGCCTTTGACTGTCAACTCCATTCCGCCGCAGGTACCTACTCTGATAAAAGTATCTGCTCCGCACTCCACCAGTTCCTCCATTGCAATGGCAGCAGAAGGCCCTCCGATTCCGGTGGAAGTAACGCTGACTTTTTCTCCGTCCAGATATCCCGTATAAGTGACAAACTCTCTGTTATCTGCGATCAAAACCGGATCATCAAAATACTTCGCTATGGAAGCGCAACGTCCCGGATCTCCCGGCAGGATCACATACCTTCCGATTTCTCCTGCAGCCACCTGGATATGGTAGGCTTTTCCATCTGTTGAATATACCATAAAATTCCTCCTTACTTATATCCGGCAGTTTGCTCTTTTTATTCTGTCCAAAACTTCGTTTTTTCAAAACAAAAAAATGCTGCCAGAAAGCAAAAGAAGACCTGGCATCTGCCCGGTCTCCCTTTATTTTTATTTCAGTCTGTCTGCATCTTCGAGAAGCTTTTCATAAATCGGAAAGCAGTCGAAGGTGGCAAAATAATCCTTTGCAGTTTCTGCTCTTCGGATCATCTCAAAGCTTCCGTCCTCATGAAGAAGAATTTCTGCTGATTTCAGTTTTCCGTTATAATTATAGCCCATTGCAAAACCGTGAGCACCGGTATCGTGGATCACAAGAAGGTCTCCCTTGTCCACCTGCGGCAGATATCGGTCAATGGCAAATTTGTCATTATTCTCGCAGAGTGATCCTGTCACATCATAAAGATGGTCACAGGGCTGATCCTCCTTGCCCATAACCGTAATGTGATGATAGGCTCCGTACATGGCAGGACGCATCAGGTTTACCGCACAGGCATCCACTCCGATATACTCCTTATGAGTGTGTTTTTCGTGGATTGCTTTTGTAACAAGGCAGCCGTAAGGTCCCATCATAAAACGGCCCAGCTCCGTATAAATAGCAACATCTCCCATTCCTGCCGGAACAAGAACCTCTTCATAGACTTTACGCACACCCTCTCCGATCACGCGGATATCATTCGGCTTCTGATCCGGGCTGTATGGAATACCGATACCGCCGGAAAGATTAATAAAACTGATGTGCGCGCCGGTTTCCTTCTGAAGCTTCACTGCAAGCTCAAACATAACCTTTGCAAGCATTGGGTAATACTCATTTGTTACAGTATTGCTGGCAAGAAACGCATGAACACCAAAATTCTCCGCGCCTTTTTCTTTCAGAATACGGAATGCCTCAAAAATCTGATCTGTTGTCATTCCATACTTGGAATCCCCGGGATTATCCATAATATCATTGCTGATCTTGAACACACCGCCCGGATTGTAACGACAGCTGATGGTTTTTGGAATTCTTCCTGCAGCACGCTCCACAGCATCAATGTGAGTGATATCGTCCAAGTTGATAATTCCGCCAATCTCATCCGCATAACGAAACTCCTCTTCCGGTGTGTCATTGGAAGAAAACATGATATCTCCTTCCCTGCAGCCAAGAGCCTTTGCCATCATAAGCTCTGTCATGGAAGAACAGTCGCAGCCACAGCCATACTCCTGAAGGATCTGGATCAGATATGGATTGGGAGTTGCTTTTACCGCAAAAAACTCCTTAAATCCTTTGTTCCAGCCAAAGGCTTCCTTCAGCGCCTTTGCATTTTCGCGGATTCCTTTTTCATCATAAAGATGAAAAGGTGTGGGAAACTGCGCTTCAATTTCTTTTAATTTTTCCAGCGTAACAAATGGTCTTTTTTTCATAATAATTAACTCCTCGTTTGTCTCTTAAATATCTCCTCGTTTGTTTACTTCACATGCTGATGAGTAAACAGATGATCCTGGCAGTATTCATAGTTTCCATTGCATTTGGAACAGAACCGGAATTCAAGATTCGGATCATCTAATTCTGTACGTCCGCAGATCGCACATTTATGTTTTGCCGCGCTTCCTGTAGAAGGATTCACACGACTCTGGGCCATAGCCTTCTGAAATTCTCTCCGTCTCTTCACTTCCTTCGGATTATACCGGCTGCCGCTAAGAGCAGTAAAGAAAAACAGGATAAAGTTCAGGAAAGAAGCAATGATCGGCACAGTCATAACCCAGGCTCCCACTCTGACATAAGTGATAATGTTATACAGGATAATCGCTCCGTACACCCATCCCATCCACTTCATCTTAATGGGGATCACGAACCACAGAAGGATCTGCATGTTCGGATAGCAGGCAGCATAGGCAAGAAATACAGACATGCTGACATAATAAGTGGTAAATACACCGCCTACCAGATACATTCTCCCTGTAATAAAGTAGGTCAGAAATGAAGCTACAAGTACAAATAAAAGTCCTGAAAAAATATACAGGTTATAGCGGAACGTTCCCCAGGTACGTCCAGAGAACTTCCTATGGGATATGAAAAGAAAATGGAATTGCAAACAACAGGAAGTTTCCTGTCTGCGGCGGGTAGATCACCCAGGTTACAAGTCTCCATATCTGTCCTTTCAGGATCATGGCCGGTTCCAGGCTGAGCATACTCAGCATACCGGGATTAATATACATCAAAAGATATCCCAGCACATAGCAAATCACCATGTACATAGTAAGGTTCGGAATTCCGTATCTTCCATACTTTCGTTCCAGTTTATCAATCCAATTCATAAACTCACTCAATCTCCTTTTTTATTCATTGACCGCGCTTTAAAAATATTTCTTTTTTGACAGCACAATTGCGGCGATCACACTGAGTGCTATGGATATCAGAATAACGATCAGGAATCCCCACTGAGTGCCGGAGAACGGCATTCCGGCAGCGTTAAGATTCATGCCGTAAGCACTGAAAATAATCGTAGGAATACTCATTACGATTGTAATCACAGATAATATCTTCATCACATCGTTCAGGTTGTTTGAAATAACAGAGGCAAATGCATCCATCATGCTTCTCAGAATGCCACTGTAAATATTGGCCATTTCAATCGCCTGAGTATTTTCGATGATAACATCCTCCAGAAGCTCCGTATCCTCCGGATATTTTTTAATACTCTCCACCTTGATCAGCTTCTCCAGCACTGCTTCATTAGAACGCAGAGAAGTGGTAAAGTATACCAGTGATTTCTCCAGTTCCAGAAGTTCGATCAGTTCCTGATTTCTGGGAGAAAGATGAAGCTTTTCCTCCACCTGTTCACTTTTTTTATCTATAATACGAAGATAACGCAGGTACATACTGGCATTGCGGTACAGTATCTGCAGGATAAAACGTGTTTTCATATAGGTAAAAAAGTTTCTTACACGGCCTTCCATAAATCTAGTAAGAACCTGTGTATCCTCCAGACAAATGGTAAAAATCATTTTATCTGTTACTATAATACCGAGAGGGATGGTGCCGTACCAGTCCTTATCATTTCTCTCCTCGATCATAGGCACGTCAACCAGAATCAGCGTGTAATCATCTTCCACTTCAATACGGGAACGCTCTTCCTCATCCAGAGGGGCTCTGAGATCGTCTACTTCAATCTGAAACTGCTCCGAAATCTCAAAAATCTCCGTTGCTGTAGGATTCGTAAGAGCGATCCAGCAGCCATCCTGCGGTTCCTGTATTTCATGAATAGCACCTTCAGATGTCCGAAACATTCTAATCACGATTCTTTTCCCCTTTCCACTCTCTTTTTTCCATTCAGACCATCTGGTCTGAAAGTCCCTCATATATAAAAATACAGTATACATTATAAGTTGTGAACGGTTCTTTGTCAATTCATAAGACTTTTCATTAACAGGAAATTTACAATTTGAAAAAATATGAATTTCGTACATAAGAAAGTACATTTTTGTGCTTATCGCAAACTTGTTCTTACATTATCTTTATGATATAATTAATTCCAGAAATCCGGCAGCGCAGCTGCCATCGTCATTCGGGTGAAAAACAGTCAGGCGACCGTAAAATCGTATGTTTTTACTGGTATGATATAAAATCTCCGTATGACACCCCTCGGAAGGGCTGCCATACATAAAAACAGGAGGCAACAAAAATGGAAAATAAAAAATATGTGGCGTATGTGGGAACCTATACTCACGGCTCCAGCAAGGGGCTTCAGGTTTATGATGTAGATGTGGAAAAAGGAACTCTCACAGAACGGAGCGAAGTAGAAGTAAGGAATTCTTCTCACACAGCCCTCTCCAAGAACGGTCTTTTTCTCTATTCTATTGAAGATGAAGGCGTTGCTGTATTCAGACGCGACAAAGACGGTGATCTGGAGAGAATCAACAGCGTAGATATCGATGGAATGAGAGGCTGTTTCCTTTCCACGGATGTAGACGGCAAATATCTGTATGTGGCAGGCTACCACGACGGAAAGGTAACTGTGGTACATACTCATCAGGACGGCCGCTTAGGCAGTCTTATGGACGGAGTTTTTCACAAAGGTCTGGGCAGCGTAGCTGAACGTAATTTCCGCCCTCATGTAAACTGTGTCCGTCCCACGCCGGACAACAAATATCTCTGCGCAGTAGACAACGGAATCGATCAGGTAAAAGTCTACCGCATCAACAAAAGACGCCATAAACTGGAGCTTGTGGACATTCTACGCTGTCCCAGGGAAAGCGGTCCCAGAATCATCCGCTTCAGTGAAGACGGACGATTCGCCTATATCCTTTTTGAGCTGAGCAATGAGGTTAAAGTGTACAGCTATGACGGCAGCGGTCTGACTCCGGAGTTTGAGCTTCTCCAGAGTGTTTCCACTTTAAGCAAAGAACACGATCAGGATTCTTTCCACAATGCCGCTTCCGGACTTGCGCTGGCCCCTGACGGAAAACATCTTTTCTGTACAACGGCAGGAGAAAACACGGTTTCCATGTATGAAATCGATCAGGAAACAGGCTTTCTGGAAAAAGAAATTCACCCCTTCCTATCAGTGGTGATTATCCCAAGGATCTGGTAATCTTCCCAGACAACCGTCATATTGCCATTGCCAATCACGCAAGCAATACCATCACAGTATTTACCGTTGATTATGTAAAAAAATATTATTGTCATGAACGACAGACCTCATAAAATTGAAACCCCTAACAGTATCCATATCTGGGCAGTTCCGGAGGAACAGTAAAACATAGCTCATTCATCCCCGTTTGCTTTTGCAGACGGGGATAATTTTATGGCCCCGGATATATATGTTTTAAGCTTTTTAATGTTGCCTGCAAGTGGAATCATCATCTCTGAAAAACCTTGAATTTTTACAGGAAATAAAAAAAGACCCTGACCTGCAGAAATCACGCCCCAAAAGGCAAACCTCTGCAAGATCAAGGTCTTTATCTTATACTGTCTGATTTGACAGCGTTTTATTACTCTGCTTGGACACACAATGCACGATCAGCTCATGCATTGCCACAGGATTCTTCCCCGTGAAGCGTCTGCCGGAAGCCGACAGAATTCTTCAGAAAATCATCCCATGTATACACAGGATAGCCATTTCCCAGGATACGGGTTTTGCCCCAAAACAGGATATATGGCTTTGCCCTGTGACAAATTTATCTTACGCGTTCTTCTCAGCGATAGCTGCCTGAGCTGCTGCCAGACGAGCGATCGGTACACGGAACGGTGAGCAGGATACATAGTTCAGGCCGATCTTATGGCAGAACTCTACGGAAGACGGATCTCCGCCGTGCTCGCCGCAGATACCTACGTGAAGGTTCGGGTTAACCGGTTTTCCAAGTTTAATGGACATTTCCATAAGCTTGCCAACACCGATCTGGTCGAGTTTTGCGAATGGATCGTTCTCGAAGATCTTAGCGTCATAGTATGCGTTGAGGAATTTACCTGCATCATCACGGGAGAAGCCGTATGTCATCTGAGTAAGGTCGTTTGTACCGAAGCAGAAGAAGTCAGCCTCTTTAGCGATCTCGTCTGCAGTAAGAGCTGCTCTCGGGATCTCGATCATTGTACCAACTTCGTATTTCAGATCAACGCCTGCTGCTGCGATCTCAGCGTCTGCTGTCTCAACAACAAATTTCTTAACATATTTAAGCTCTTTGATGTCGCCTACAAGCGGAATCATGATCTCTGGGCATACATTCCAGTCAGCGTGTGCTTTCTTAACATTGATAGCTGCACGGATAACTGCTTTTGTCTGCATCTTAGCGATTTCCGGATAAGTAACCGCAAGACGGCATCCACGATGTCCCATCATCGGGTTGAACTCATGAAGAGAAGCGATGATAGTCTTGATCTGCTCAACAGTTTTGCCCTGAGCGTCAGCAAGTTTCTTAATATCTTCCTCTGTTGTAGGAACGAACTCATGAAGCGGCGGATCCAGGAAACGGATAGTAACCGGGTTGCCTTCCAGAGCCTCATACAGCTTCTCGAAGTCTCCCTGCTGCTCCGGAAGGATCTTCTCAAGAGCTGCTTCTCTCTCTTCTACTGTCTCAGAGCAGATCATCTCACGGAAAGCGTCAATTCTGTCGCCCTCGAAGAACATATGCTCTGTACGGCAAAGACCAATACCTTCTGCGCCAAGCTCACGAGCTTTTTTAGCGTCAGCCGGAGTATCAGCGTTTGTACGAACCTTGAGTGTTCTGTATTTGTCAGCCCATCCCATGATTCTTCCGAACTCACCAGCGATTGTAGCGTCTACAGTCGGGATGATTCCGTCGTAGATGTTACCTGTGGAACCGTCAAGGGAGATGCTGTCTCCTTCGTGGAACTCTTTGCCGGCAAGTGTAAATTTCTTATTCTCTTCATCCATAGCGATCTCGCCGCATCCGGATACACAGCAAGTACCCATACCACGAGCAACAACTGCTGCGTGAGATGTCATACCGCCACGAACTGTCAGGATACCCTGAGCAGATTTCATACCGGTGATGTCTTCCGGAGAAGTCTCAAGACGAACAAGAACAACTTTCTCGCCTCTTGCAGCCCACTCTACAGCATCGTCTGCTGTGAAGACGATCTTACCGCAAGCAGCTCCCGGAGAAGCGCCAAGTGCTTTTGCCATTGGAGTAGCCTCTTTCAGAGCCTTAGCGTCGAACTGCGGATGAAGCAGTGTGTCGAGGTTACGAGGATCGATCATTGCTACAGCTTCTTCTTCTGTTCTCATTCCCTCGTCAACAAGGTCACAAGCGATCTTCAGAGCAGCCTGAGCAGTTCTCTTACCGTTACGTGTCTGAAGCATATACAGTTTACCATGCTCTACAGTAAACTCCATATCCTGCATATCTCTGTAGTGTTTCTCAAGAGTATTGCATACATTCTTGAACTCTACGAATGCTTCCGGGAATTTCTCTTCCATCTCGGAGATGTGCATTGGTGTACGAACACCGGCAACAACGTCCTCACCCTGAGCATTTGTAAGGAACTCACCGAACAGACCGTTCTCACCTGTAGCAGGGTCACGTGTGAAGGCAACACCTGTACCACAGTCATCGCCCATGTTACCGAATGCCATCATCTGTACGTTTACAGCAGTACCCCAGGAATATGGGATATCGTTGTCACGACGATATACGTTTGCTCTCGGGTTGTCCCAGGAACGGAATACAGCTTTGATAGCTCCCATTAACTGCTCCTTCGGATCAGACGGGAAATCAGCGCCGATTTTTTCTTTATATTCAGCCTTAAACTGATTAGCAAGAGTTTCAAGATCTTCAGCTGTAAGCTCAACGTCCTGAGTTACGCCCTTCTCTTCTTTCATTTTGTCGATCAGCTCTTCAAAATATTTCTTGCCAACTTCCATAACTACGTCAGAGTACATCTGGATGAATCTTCTGTAGCAGTCCCAAGCCCAACGTGGGTTGTTGGATTTTTCAGCTAAAGTATGAACAACTTCTTCATTTAAACCAAGGTTCAGGATAGTATCCATCATACCTGGCATAGAAGCTCTCGCACCAGAACGAACGGAAACAAGCAGAGGATTTTCTTTGTCACCGAATTTCTTTCCGGTAACTCCTTCCATTTTGGTGATTGCTTCCATGATCTGAGCCATGATCTCATCATTGATCTGTCTTCCGTCTTCATAGTACTGAGTACAAGCTTCTGTTGTGATTGTGAAGCCCTGCGGTACAGGAAGACCAAGGTTTGTCATTTCAGCAAGGTTAGCACCTTTACCACCCAGAAGGTTTCTCATAGTAGCGTTACCTTCTGTAAACATGTAAACCCATTTTGCCATTTTACATTTTCCTCCTAATTATTGTTCTTTTGTAACTATTCAGCATTCTGTTGTGAAGTAACTGAACAGCCACACCTTTCGCACATAAGTAAATAAATATGTTTCTTATACGCACATAATTATTTTATAGAGTTTGTGTCGTTTCGTCAAGGTTATTCTGCTAAAATTAGCTAAAATTTTTATACATTCTGCATAATGTGATTTATTTTATTATTCTTATTATTGTTAAGGTTTTCTCAGTCCTTTATTCTGGTCTTTATCTATATTTTTCTCTCACATCTCATATATAACAGGAAAAAACGGGAAGCAAAACAGATAAGTTGATCTGCCCGGCTGCCCGTTTATAATTTTTATCAATTATTTCTTTCTGCCTTTTTTCATGTTCAGTACCAGATGTCTCGGCATACCATTTACCATAATAGGCTGATAATCTCCCTGGATCAGAGGTTTAATATAGTCTACAAAATCCTTAGTTACGTTTGTAGCATCTTTATTCATCCATTCTCTCGGAACAAGTTTCTCCTCATTTGCGATTCTGTGTACATCGTAGATACCTGTAGCTGCCATGTAGGGATCATCGGAAACACGGTCGATAACAACCATCTTACCTGTGTCACCTTCATCTGCAGCTTTAACTGCAGCACCACCTACCATGAATGCTTCATCAATATCCACTCTGGATGCCATGTGGGAAGCACTTCTCTGTAATGTGGAAAGTTCAACAGCTCTTGTCTTGCATCCGCACTCCGCTGCCAGGAAGTTTGCCAGATAAGTGGCTGTTCCCTGAAGCTGTTTGTGTCCAAATGCATCCACATAGTCTCCCACGCTTCCAAGCTCACATACATATCTTCCGTCTGCCAGCTTGATTCCCTCGGAAACTGCGATTACAATAGATGCTTTTTTATTCAGAAGATCTTTTACTTTTGCAAGGAATTTCTCAACATCAAAAGGCACTTCCGGCAGATAGATCAAATCCGGTCCGTCGCAGTCCTCAGATTTTGCCAGTGCTGTGGCACCTGTAAGCCATCCGGCATTACGTCCCATAATCTCCATGATCGTAATCATATTTTTCTTATAAGTAAGTCCCAGTGCATCGCGGATCACTTCTTTTGTGGATGCGCCGATATATTTTGCAGCACTTCCGAATCCGGGTGTATGGTCTGTCAGCGCCAGGTCATTGTCGATTGTTTTCGGAACACCAAGGAACTTCTGAGTCTGTCCTGTGAGAATCGCATAATCAGACAGTTTCTTGATCGTATCCATGGAATCATTTCCGCCAATGTAGATAAACGCATAGATATCCAGTTTATTTAAGATTTCAAAAATTTTCTCATAAATTGCTTTATCTTCGTGAATCTCAGGAAGCTTGTAACGACAGGAACCTAAAAATGCAGATGGTGTTCTCTTGAGTAATTCGATATCCAGTTCTGAATGAATCTGTGTTGACAGATCAATATACTGTTCATCCAACAGTCCCTGAATGCCGTGAAGCATTCCGTATACTTTGTCAAATCCTCGTTCAATGGCATTCTTATAAACTCCGGCAAGACTGGAATTGATTACTGCAGTAGGTCCTCCTGATTGTCCAACAATGATATTTCTTTTTTTCGCCATAGCAATGACCTCCTTGTTTTCACGTTTTGTTCATTATGTCTTAGAGTGTGTCTGAAAAATGCTTTACGCAAGATGTGCGTCACAATTTTTCAGACACGCTCTGGTCCCGCAGGACTCGTTGAGGTAAATTGTAACAAATATTTTTTTATTCGTCAATCATTTATTGTGGTTTTTACACATATGATTCCTGTATTTCGTCACTATATCCGTGTATTTTTCGTTTTATCGCAATATTTCAAGTTTGTTTTTATGTATTTATAACTATATTTAATCCTGTCCATGTGTTATACTTATAAACAGATTGATTCCGGCATCAACTTATAGTAATCCTCTAAAATAATGCATTTAAGAGGATTGCTATAAATCAAAACCTTTTTGAAAATTGCCGGACATCAATATCCGTGACTATTCGGTACCTTCGCAGTTACGAACCAAAATGCATTTCAAATCACCTTCGGTGATGACATTTTGGCTTATTCATGCCAGACCATCTTGCAGGATACTGCCTGCTGAACAGTTACACAATATTTATCGATCAAGGAGGATTCATTTATGATCCATACAATTGAAAACGACTATCTTAGAGTATCTGTAGACGATCATGGTGCTGAGCTTTGCAGCATTTTTGATAAAGTACATAACAGAGAAGTGATCTGGCAGGCAGATCCGGCTTACTGGAAACGCCACGCACCGGTTCTTTTCCCTAATGTGGGACGTCATTTTGAGGATCACTATCGTATTAATGGAGTCGAATATCCCTCCAGTCAGCATGGGTTTGCCAGGGACAGCGAATTTACCTGCGTGGATATGACTGCTGATTCCATCACCCATAGGCTGAAATCTTCTGATGCCACAAGAGAAAATTATCCATATGATTTTGAGCTGAAGATCAAGCATGTTCTGGAGAAGAACCAGGTCAGTGTATGCTGGGAAGTGATCAGCCTTAATGATGAAACCATGTATTTTACAATTGGCGGCCATCCTGCATTCAATGTACCTGCCGGAGGAATTGGCTCCCAGGAGCAATATCATCTTACTTTCGACGGCCGGGATTCCCTCTCCTATCTGCTGATCGACATGTCATCAGGCACCGCGGTCGCAGATAAAGCTTATACACTGGAGCTTGAGAATGGTTCCTGCCTTATTGATGCTCACATGTTTGACAAAGATGCCCTTATTTTTGATGACCAGATTGAAAAGGCCGGCATCGCTTTCCCTGACGGAACTCCTTATGTGGAACTGATCTGTCATGGATTTCCAAGCTTTGGCATCTGGTCCGTCCCGGGTTCTCCTTTTGTATGTCTGGAACCATGGATGGGACGCTGTGATGATTTTGGATTTAAGGGCGAGCTTCCGGAAAAGAAATATATCAACACTCTGGACAAGGATGAAATTTTTACTGCATCATATGAAATAAAAATTTATTAATTTTCTCCATTTATCCTGAAAGCTGTGCTATAATGTCACAGTATATGAAAGTCATCCTGTCCGGTATCCACGAATTTACCCATGCAGACATGACTGATTCATGGCAGCCACTCAGGACTTTCATAGAAAAACACAGGAGGAAATTTCCATGACTAGAGAAGAATTTCAGAAGCTGACACAGGATGTTGTACTGCTCGACGGTGCTACCGGTTCCAATCTTATGGCCGCCGGAATGCCAAGAGGAATCTGTACAGAAGCATGGATCATGGAGCACAAAGAAGTTCTGCAGAATCTGCAGAAGGCTTATGTTGAAGCAGGAAGCCAGATCGTATACGCACCTACTTTCGGCGGAAACCGTTACAGTCTCGGACTTCACGGACTGCAGGATAAGCTTGCGGAAATGAACCATGCACTTGTAAATATTTCCAGAGAGGCAGTAGGACATAAGGTCTATGTTGCCGGTGATATTACCACAACAGGCAAGATGATGGAGCCTGCCGGTGATCTCACCTATGAGATGGCATATGAAACATACTGTGAACAGATTAAGGTTCTTGAGGATGCAGGTGTTGATCTGATCGCTGCGGAAACCATGATCAATATCGAGGAAACACTTGCTGCACTGGATGCTGCTGCATCCGTAAGTTCTCTTCCTGTAATGTGTACAATGACCGTAGAAGCTGACGGAAGCATTTTCAGCGGAGGAAATGCTGTGGAGGCTGCGATCGCCCTTGAGGGTGCAGGTGCTGTGGCAGTTGGGATCAACTGTTCTGTAGGACCTGACCAGCTGGTATCCGTTGTCCGCAATATCAAAGAGAACGTATCCATTCCTGTCATCGCTAAACCTAATGCCGGTATGCCGGCGATTGATGATCAGGGAAATGCCATTTACAGTATGGACGCCAAAAGCTTTGCAGAACATATGAAGGTTCTGATCGAAAATGGTGCGTCTGTTGTCGGAGGATGCTGTGGTACTACTCCGGAATTCATCCGCGAGATAAGCAGAAGCCTCGGAAGATAGATTTTGTATCTTCGACAGCCATAGTCAGACGAATAACGAATATTCGCAGCCAAAGCAGGGAACTTTCCTGATTCGGTTAAAGAGGGATATGACTCAAAAAAGCACATAACTTAGGATAGAATCTGTCTCAATCCGAGATATTCTCATCCTCTGTTATGTGCTTTTTGGTAATTGTCCGGCTTTCCTCTGTCCTGATCCTGCGAAAATACCATGGCAATTCTATAAACAGTTGCGCTTTTTATTATCTGCTTTTCATCTACTTCACTTTGATTGCTTTTTTCGGGCACATCTCCTGGCAGCAGAAACAGCGGATACACTTTCTGTAATCATATACCGGCGGCTTTCCTTTGCCTTTTCTGAAATCCACAGCTTTCCCCGGAACCGGACAGCTCTGCACACAGATCCCGCAGCGGACACATTTATCAGCTTCTATATATGGTTTTTTCTGAAAAATGTTTAACGCTCCCGCCATTCTTGTCCAGATATTCTTTCGCACTTCTGTACGGTCTACATTAAAAGCCGGATTTCCGTATTTTTTCACTGCCTCTGCCATGGAAATCTCCCCGTCTGGTGTCAGAAGGGTAATCTCCTCTTCTTTCCATGTACCAAGTCCCATTTTCTCGCCATGATAGTTCGTCGGAACCATCTCCGGTTTCAGATAAACCAGACGGCTGAATACACTGTCCAGTGCAACCGGATCTGTGGACATCAGCAATACATTCATAGGAACCGGATCCCCTGAACCCGGTCCGTTGCCCTCCATGGCCACAATCCCATCCATCACATACAGCTTCGGCGCCACACATTTATTCAGATCAATAAGCATTCTGGCAAAGCTGTCTGCACTCGGGTACTGCGTGTGCCCCTTCGCTTTATGGAATCCATATACAAACCCATAGCTGTTCTTAACCGCACCGGTGATACGTTCTAATGCATGTGTTTTCATCTTGCTCAGGGAAATCACACAATCCTGCTCCAACAGTTCTTTTGGCAGGATAAATTCCTTTGCCTGGGCTCCCTGCGGATAAGAAGTTTTCACGCCCTCAGAATAATCAACAGCCGGAATATGATATTTCTCCAGATAAGTATCCATTCCTGTTCCGCGGATCACTGCCCGGGTGGTTCCATGACCGCAGGAATCTGCAAGCACAATATTCTCATACCCACTTTCCCTCAGGATTCCCGCAAAAGCTCCTACTACAACCGGATGTGTGATCACTGCTTTCTCTACCTCTGCTTTTTTTAGCAAATTCGGCTTCAGCAGGATCTTCGCATCCTTTGGGATCAGAGTTTCCAGATCCACCCAGAAAATCCAACCCCTGTTTCAGCAGCATATGAATTTTTTTTTCATCATATTCCCTGCAGGGAAGTAATACTACTTTACTTTTCACCAAATTCACGCACCTTTATCATCTCCTGACAGATCCACCTGTCTCAGTGCTTTTCTTACCGGCAAAATACATGCCGGCACTACAGAGAGACAGTCTACACCCATCCTCAGAAATTCTTCTGTCAGGGCAGTGTCTGCTGCAAGTTCCCCGCAGATACAGACACGTCTGTTTTCTGCATGTCCCGCTTCGATCACCATTTGAATCATACGCAGCACTGCCGGGTGATGGTCATTATATTTCTTTCGCAGAAGCGGATTCTGTCTGTCCATTGCCAGTGTATACTGACTCAGGTCATTAGTTCCAAGGCTCAGGAAATCTACTCTTCCGGCAAGCTCCCGGCTGATCATGACTGCTGCCGGAGTCTCGATCATGATTCCTGTCTTAATATGTTTGTACGGAATCCCTTTTTCGTCCAGCCCGCTCTTTACTTCCCGGATAATCTCTTCGATCTCATCCATTTCCTCTTCTGAACTGATCATCGGATACATCAGCGCCAGGTTTCCATAGGCACTCGCCCTGAAAATTGCCCGAAGCTGTGCCTTGAACATTCTTTTTCTGTCAAGGCAGAGACGGATTCCTCTGTTCCCCATGATCGGATTTGTCTCATCCGGGATATTCAGATATTCTGCCTGCTTGTCTGCTCCGAGATCTGCCGTACGGATCACAGTGAGCTTTTCTCCCATGGTCTCAGCAATCTTTTTGTATGCAAGAAACAGCTCATTTTCACGAGGATAATTTTCTCTTCCAAGATACTGGAATTCACTGCGCAGAAGACCAATCCCGGCAGCTCCGTAATACAGCACACTGTTCAGGTCATCCATATTTCCGATATTGGCATAGATTTCAATTTTCCTGCCATCTTTTGTGATATCCGGTTCTCTCCTTAATTTCAGAAGTTCTTCCCTTTCTTCTTTATCAGCCTGCCTGCGGATCTCATATTCTTTTTTTACCTCTTCATCCGGATCAATATACAAAGTTCCGGTATATCCGTCCACAATAGCCTGCCGTCCGTCCCACTCCGAATCTGTGTCAATTTCCAGCAGAGCCGGTATATTCATTGTTTTTGCCATAATGGCAGCATGAGACATATCGGAACCATGGTGGGTAACAATAGCCATCAGTTTATCCTTATCCATCTCCATCAGTTCTGTTGGAGTGATACTCTCCGTCACAACGATCACAGGTTCATCCCCAAGATCTATCCTGGGAGAGATACCTCCCAGTTCACCGATCAGGCGGTCAGAAATCTCCCGCATATTATCCAGCCGTTCTTTAATCGCAGGCTCTTCCAGATTTCTGAAAGTCTTAAGCATCTCATCCCTTGTAGTCATTACCGCATAGGCAGAATTTACTTTTTCACTCTGTATGACACTCTCAATGGCACGTTGAAAGCTTTTTCCCTCCAGCAGATTCTTCTGTCTGAGAAAAATCTCTGCCTGGGTTCCCTGAATTATGCAGTTTTTTTCATATAAATCCTCCAGCTGTTCCATGACTCTGGTGCGCGCCTGCCGGAAAATATTCAGCTCTGTTTTCACATCTGTGATTTCGTACTGGCGCATCTGATATTCGCTTTTATGATAATACAGTATCTTACCGATGGCAATTCCGGAAAAGGCACCGGTTCCCTTGTAAACATCCATATTAACTCCTTAGTTGATTAACCCCTTAGTCGCAGGCAGCCTTAAATTCAGTCCAGTTCTTCTGATACTGTGCGTCTGCGTCCTGGCTTACATTCTGGACGATCTCGCCCTTTGTAACGTCATCCGGAACTACCAGATCCGGATTTACCAGCTCATCTGCTGCTTTATTTGTGCTGTAATAGCCGATATAGTCTGTGCATTTCGCTGCAACCTCCGGCTGCATGATGTAATCCATGAAAGAATATGCCGCATCTTTATCCGGCGCTTCACTTGGAATAAACATACCCATAATACCAAATCCAAGTCCTTCTTCCGGATATACCACCTTCAGATCAGGATTCTCAGCCAGAGCAGCTGTTACCTGAGAGGTATAAAGAAATGCAACACTTGCTTCTCCGTTGAGAAGTGCATTCTGTGTATTGTCATCCTGGATCAGACGTACATTCGGAGCAAGTTCCAGAAGCTTCTCTCCTGTCTTCTTGATCACGTCAACGTCCTCTTCATTCATGCTCTCGCCCATGGAAAGCTGGGTGATACCATTGATCACACGATAGTTTGCAGTCAGTGCAATGCTGTCCTCAAGAGACGGATCCCAGAGGTCTTTATATCCTTTGATATCAATATCCACCTGCTCCGGATCGTAAACGATCAGCGGAATACCTGCTCCGTAAGGAACTGTGTATTCGTCATCCGGATCATAGAACTGTCCCTGATATAATGGGTTGATATTTCCGATATTCTCCAGAGAATCCTTGTCAAGCTTCTCTGCAAGTCCTTCCTGGATCGCAGTTTCCAGAATATAGTCATCTGCGATTACAATATCATAGTCGCCGCCCTTTGCCATGGAAAGCTTCTCAAGCATGGTTTCATCTGTATCGAAGTTTGAATAAACAACTTTAACTCCTGTCTCTTTTTCAAAATCGTCCAGAACTTCCTGTGGGAACATTCCTTCCCATGTAAAAAGTACAAGTTCTTTATCATCTCCTGCATCCTTAAATCCGGTAAATACAGATCCGGCCATTAATGCACACATTACTACTGCAAGTACTCTTTTTTTCATAAACAGTCTCCCTTCTTATGTCCTGCATTGTTGTCTGTAGCAGCCCCAATCCGCCTTCCACTGTATCGGCAGACAGCGGCTATCCTTTTTTACTTTGCTTTTACTTTTGTCCAGAGTTCTGCAAATTTCTGCTTGATCTTTGGTTGCTGGTAAGCAAAGATTTCGTTATTCGGGTTGGTTGTATCCGGAATATAAGAACTGATTCCGGCATAGTCCCCCTCCTTCATTGTTTCAAAAGCACTCTTCACTGTAGAAGTATACCCTACTTCTTCCGTATTGGAAAGAGCAGATTTATCACTGATCATAAAATTGATGAATTCATGGGCAAGCTGTACCTCACTGCAGTCCTTTGTGATAACCATTGCATCATACCATCTGTTGGTTCCCTGTTCCGGTGTAAAGTAGTCCAGATTCGGGTTTTCGCTGATAATGTAAGATGCGTCTCCGGAGTACACAACTGCCAACGCTTTGTTTCCTGAAATCATGTTGTCGATCACATCATCCCCTGCATAGATCGGATCCATGATATCACGCTGATCGATCAGCCACTGATAAGCCTCCTCAATCTCAGCTTCATTTGTAGTATTCATGGAATACCCAAGTGTCTTTAATGCTATCATAAAGGAATCTCTCTCAGAATCATACATGTAAATATTTCCTTTATATTCAGGATTACGCAGAAGATTCCATCCATCTTTCAGATCAGCCTCATTTACTACTGTCTTATCATAAAGGATTCCTACTGTTCCCCAGAAATATGGACAGGAATAACGGTTGCCCGGATCATAGCTCTGGTTCATGACATCATTTAGCAGATTTTTCTTATTCGGAATTTCTTTCCAGTCAAGTGCCTGCAGATATTCTTCTTTGATCAGTCTCTCAATCATGTAATCAGACGGAATCAGCACATCATAAGTCTCACCGCTTGAAAGCTTGGTGTACATCATCTCATTTGACTCAAAAGTCTCGTATACAATAGTACAATCATACTCTTTTTCGAAATCCTCCAGCAGAGAAAGATCCATGTACTCTCCTGCATTGTAAACTTTCAGCACATGAGTGGACTGTGCCACGAATCCCCATTTGATCAGCCCTGCTGTAACAGCAACAACCAAAACTACAGAGACAATTTTTACTGCTTTCCTGTTCAGCTTCCTGGCTTTATTCTTAAACTTCGGAAGCAGATTGGCTAAAAGCAGTACCACGATGATGACTACGATCACAATGGTTGACAAAGCATTGATCGTTGGATTGATACGCTTTGTCATATTATATACAACAATAGAGATATTCTTTACACCATTTCCTGATACGAAATAGGAAATAACGAAATCATCAAATGACATGGTGAATGCAAGCAGTGCGCCTGCGAAAATACCCTCTTTGATCATCGGCACGATAACCTTTGTCAGAGCCTGAAAAGGAGTTGCCCCAAGGTCCATGGCAGCATTTGCCATATTCGGATCCAGAGCCCTTACTTTCGGATATACGCTGGTAATTACATACGGAGTACAGAATGCGATATGTGCCAGCAGCATAGTCAGATACCCTTTTCGAAATCCCAGAGAAGAGAACAAGAGCATCAGACTGATTGCAGTTACAATCTCAGGATTCAGGATCGGGATATTATTAATATTCAAAAGCAGTTCCTTGATTACCTTCTTTGATTTGGATAAACCGATCGCTGTAATGGTTCCAAGTATTGTAGAAACAATGGTCGCAATGATCGCAATGGTAACAGATACATAAACTGCCTTAATTACTTCCCCATTACCGAGAAGTTCCTGATACCAACGCAGGGAAAAGCCTGTAAATCTGGTCAGTGACTTGGATGAGTTAAAGGAAAAGATCATCGTCACCAGGATCGGCAGGTAAAAGAAAGCAAGGCAGAGTACTACATATAACATTGAGAAAAATTTATTATTACGTTTCATGCCGTCCTCCCTTATTCATCTTTATCCATCTTCTTCATCAGGCTCATAAAGATCAGAATGAGCACAGCCAGAATCAGAGAAATCGCACTTCCGAAATTCCAGTCGCCAACAGAGATAAACTGAGACTCGATCAGGTTACCAATCAGCATGTACTGTCCGCCTCCGAGAAGTTTCGGAATAACGAATGTGGAAATAGACAGCAGGAATACCATCATGATTCCATTGAGCACACCGGGGATAGACAATTTCCAGATAACCTTTGTGAAGGTCTGGAATTTATTTGCCCCCAGGTCATAGGCAGCCTCGATAAAGGATTTATCCATTTTGCTCAGGGATGTATGGATTGGGATAATCATAAACGGCATAAAGTTACAGACCAGGCCAACCACTACGGAAAAGTCCGTATACATCATTGTCACTGGAGAAATCCCCAGTAATCCAAGCAAATGGTTGATGATACCATTGTCTGACAGCAGGTTCATCCATGCATAAGTACGCAGAAGCATATTGATCCATTCCGGAATGGTTACCAGCAGGATCAGAAGACTCTGGGATTTCTCCGGACATTTGGAAATAATATATGCCAGCGGATAGCCAAGTCCCAGACAGATGACCGTCGTCAGGATTCCAAGCTTAAAAGACTTGAAAATAACGCTCATATAAGTAGCTTCCAGGAATTTGCGGAAATTTTCCAGAGTAAAGGAGAACGTCAGCACTTCGTTTCCATCTTCTGTAAATGCATATAATGCGATCAGTATCAGCGGGATGACAATGACCACAAATGCCCACACAAGATATGGTTTGATAAGATTTCTGTACTGTTTCATCAGTAACTTCCCATCTTACACATAACATGGATGTCTTCAGGCCCGAATTTCAGTCCCACTTCCCTTCCGACTTCCGCATAATCTGTGGTATGAACCATATAAGTACGAAGCTCTGTTTCGATCAGGATTTCATAATGTACGCCCTTGAATGTAATATTGCGCACGATTCCCCTGATCTTTGCCTGACCGGGATCTACGATATCCAGATCCTCAGGTCTTAACACAACTTCAATCTCTTCATTATCCTCAAATCCCTTATCCACACATTCAAACTCAAATCCGTCAAAAGCAACCAGATAATCGCGGATCATGGTTCCCTCGATAATATTGGATTCACCGATAAATCCTGCAACAAAACGGTTTTCCGGCTCATTGTAGATATCTGTAGGAGAACCGATCTGCTGAATCTCACCGTTATTCATAACAACAACCGTATCTGACATGGACAGGGCTTCTTCCTGGTCATGGGTAACATAGATGAAAGTGATGCCAACTTCCTGCTGAATCTTCTTTAATTCTACCTGCATCTGTTTACGGATCTTTGCATCCAGTGCACCCAGGGGTTCATCTAAAAGCAGGACCTTCGGCTCATTTACCAGAGCTCTGGCAATGGCCACTCGCTGCTGCTGTCCACCTGAGAGCAGAGTTACATCTCTTTTCCCAAAGCCTTCCAGACCAACCATCTTCAGCATACGCTCCACCTTCTGGGCGATGACAGTTTTATCGACTTTCTTCAGGTTCAGCCCAAAACCGATGTTCTCCGCCACATTTAAATGAGGAAAAAGAGCATACTTCTGAAACACTGTATTCACTTCTCTCTTGTACGGGGGAAGCTTGGAGATCTCGATTCCGTTAAACAGTACTTCTCCGTCACTTGGTTCTTCAAAGCCTGCAATGATTCGAAGGGTGGTTGTCTTTCCACATCCGCTGGGTCCCAAAAGTGTCAGGAATTCCTTTTCATAAATATCCAGATTGATGCCGCGCAAAACCTGCTGATCATCAAAATTCTTGGTCAGATTTTTTAACTCAATCAGTTTGTTCATCATCTTTTCCTTCCTCTGAATGTATTCTGTTTTTTCTCTGTTTTTTATAATCCGTCTGTTCCAAAAGCATCTGCCGGCTGTTCAGAATGTTCCTAAAAGCTATAACAATTACTTTTTCTTCTTTGTTATCAGTGAATAAACAATAAAAATAACCAGTGTAGCTGCCAGCAGAATGGTACACAACGCATTGATCTCCGGCGTCACTCCTGTTTTCAGCTGTGTGTACACCTTGATTGGCAGCGTAGACAGACGCGGTCCGTTTACAAAGATACTTATTACCACATCATCCATAGACATGGCAAACGCAAGCAGCGAACCTGAAATTACAGCCGGCATAATTAAGGGCAGCGTAATATCCCGGAAAGCCCTGAACGGTCCTGCACCCAGATCCCTTGCCGCCTCTTCCAACGCAGGATCCATTCCCGCCAGTCTTGCCTTCACTTCCATCAAAATATATGGCACACAGAATACCGTATGACCTATTAACAGTGTCAGCATGCCAAAGGGCAGGTTCAGCATATAAAAGAATGCCATCAGCACCATACCAAGGATGATCTCCGGTATCATTAACGGCAATATGGAAATGTATTCCAGTGCCCCTTTTGACTTCCAGTGAATCCTTGACAGGCCAACTGCACCCAGAGTACCGATCACTGCACTAACCAGACAGCTTAATACCCCAAGGATCAGACTGTTTACCAGTGCTTCCAGCATTGCTCTGTCATGGATCAGTTCCTGATACCATTTCAGGGAAAAGCCTGTAAATTTCACCGGCAGTTTGGATTCATTAAATGAGAAAACGATCACTACTACAATAGGGAGATACATCAGAAAGAAAATCAGCCCCATATAAAATCCGGCAAACCTTGAATTCTTTTTCATCCGATTCCCTCCAGTTCTCTGGCATTTGTCACTTTCCTGTAGATCATGATCAGTACAGTTGTAAGTACCATCATCACCACAGCAAGTGCTGCTGCAAATGGCCAGTTACTTCCTCTTGTCATCTGATCCTGGATCAGGCTTCCGACAAGTACCACTTTATTTCCGCCCAGGATATCTGCAATAAAGAACAGTCCCATGGATGGCACGAAAGTCAGGATCACACCCGAAAGCAGCCCGGGCAATGTAAGTTTCAGTGTTATGGTAAAAAATGCCTGCAGTCTGGATGCCCCAAGGTCCCTGGCAGCCTCCACATAAGACCAGTCCAGCTTCTCTGCGCTGGAGTATACAGACATGATCATAAACGGGAGAAGCACATAAATCATACCGATCACAATTGCCGGATAGCTGTACAGGATGGACAGCGGTTTCTCAATGATCCCGAGTTTTATCAATACAAAATTCAAAAGTCCTTTTTTCTGCAGAATAATAATCCAGCCATACAGACGGATCAGGGAATTTACCCAGAACGGCGTTGACAACAAAAGCTGTGCCTTTTTCTTTCTGTGCTCCGGCAGTCTCGCCATGAAATACCCGAACGGATAGCCGATCAAAGCGATCACTATCGTACTGGTAAATGCCAGTTTCAATGATTCCACAAATGTGTTCAGGTATACAGGTTCCAGAATATTTCTGTAATTGTCCAGCGTAAATTTCCAGATCACCCCAAATCCTCTGGACGGCGTAGCAAAACTCAGCGCCACCATATAGATAAGGGGGCATACCACAAATACAATGGTAAAAATGTACAGTGGAAGTGCCATCCATGCAGAACTGTCAGAACGGTTTCTACGCTTCTTCATGAATGTCCTCCCTGTCTACCAGTACTGCATCTGTCGGCAGAAAACTGCATCTTACTGTCTGGCCTTCTGCGACGGATGCGTCGATTCCGTATCTGCTGGCGATTAACTGTGTACCATCACTCAGCTTCAGAGTTACACGAAGCTGACCTCCTGCAAAGTTCTTCTCTGTAACAGTCGCCTGTAAGCCCGATATACTATTCGTATCATGTATATCCGAAATCCCGCCTGCCACACTTATATCAACAGTGTCTCCGTTATCTGTACCGGTATCACCGATTGCGGCAGCTTCCTGTAACAATATATTTTCACTTCTCACAGCCAGAGTTACGTTCTCTCCTGCTGTAAGGTGCTGTTTTGCCCATGTATCCTGCTGACTTGTTTCAAGCTTTACAATTACCTTGTCATTTCCAATTTTTACGATTGCATTCTCTCCTTGAATACTCTCTGCAGCCCCATGCAGGATATTGGCATTTCCTACAAATGTTGCTACATAACTGGTCTTTGGATGATTATAGATCTCATCCGGTGTTCCGATCTGCTCAATACGTCCGTCCCTCATCACCGCGATCCTGTCAGACATATTGATAGCTTCTTCCTGATCATGAGTGATATAGATAAATGTAATTCCCAGCTTCTTCTGCAGATGCTTCAGTTCTATCTGCATCGCACGGCGAAGCTGCAGATCCAGTGCTCCCAGCGGCTCATCCAAAAGCAGTACTTTGGGATTATTCACCAGTGCTCTCGCAATGGCAACTCTCTGTTTCTGACCGCCCGAGAGTTCGGAAGGCTTTCTTTTTTCATATCCTTCAAGCTGTACCAGTTCCAGCATCTGAGAAACTTTTTTCCTGATCTCACTCTTAGGAACTTTTTTCAGTTTCAGACCATAGCCAATATTCTCCGCAACATTCATATGCGGAAAGAGGGCATAATTCTGAAATACCGTATTCACATTCCTCTGGTTCGGCTCCAGACCTGTCACCTCCCTGCCATCCAGCCAGACACTTCCTGCATCGGGCTGTTCCAGACCGGCAATGATTCGCAATGTTGTCGTCTTGCCGCATCCCGAAGATCCCAGCAAAGTAATAAACTCTCCTTTACTGATCTCAAGACTGATATTATCCAGAACTGCTTCGCCTTCTGTAAAACTTTTCTTTATCTCTTTCAGTTCAAGTGAAACCTCTGCCAACTATACTCAGCTCCTTTCCTATAAAAAAGTTACCAACTAAAAAAGATACAAAACCACGCGTAAAAGCTCTCGCCCCTACATCGGCTTATGCCAATGCTGACGCCTGTTACAGTGCCAGTCTCTGCATGGTTTCGCATCTGTATATGTCCATTTTTCCAATTATAGATATATCCGGTCCGTCCTGTTCCATCCAGTCTGCGTGCACTCCTGACCATGATGTCCACATAAGAAAACCGGAAATCAACCATTCTTCTTGATAGATTCCCGGTCATTATCTATTTGGTATAATCCAAAAGTTATATTAAAGGATAGGCCCGAGATTGTCAAGTAAATTTCTCTTTACAATCATGTGAATTATGTCCTCACATGACTGAAGTCACGTGCTTCCAGACGCTTTAGGCGTCAGACTAAATATCGGCGGATACGCCTGTAACTTAGGTTTGCGCAGATATGCGCTTTTTCCCATGCCAGATATGGCAGGTCCCC
>ENA-OQAB01000391-OQAB01000391.1-human-gut-metagenome-genome-assembly--contig:-NODE-391-length-24709-cov-4.172606_pt1 | contig 24709 bp, 26 predicted proteins | sample MGYA00242490_ERZ504517 | MGnify/ENA primary metagenome ERZ504517 (study PRJEB26092, sample SAMD00036298) | human gut metagenome | host: Homo sapiens | study: EMG produced TPA metagenomics assembly of...
AATGTTTTTCGATAAAATAAGTGAGAGACATATCTATATACTCCTTTCAGTTCTTCGTGGTGGTTGAGCTAACTGGCAGTGTTGGATATGTCTTATTTTATATAAACAAGGGGTCTTGTGAACAAGAATGTCCACAAGACCCCAACATTTATTATAGAACCGGTTTTTTATGCGTCGATGACTTTTCCCGGGTTTAAGATACCCTTCGGGTCGAGGGCGCGTTTGATGGTCTTCATGATGGTCAGTTCGCCCTTGGGCGTGAACTGTTCCATGTATTTCAGCTTTTTGGCGCCGATACCGTGTTCGCCGGCCAGGCGGCCGCCGACGCTGTAGGCATAGGCGTATACTTGCTGATGGAATTCTTCGACGTTTTTGTCCCACTCTTCGTCGCTCATATCCATCTTGCAGAGGACGATGTGCAGGTTGCCGTCGCCGATGTGGGCATTGATCTTAACTTCAAAAGGATAATTTTGACCGATGTCCATGATTTTTTCGATCGTTCCGGCAATCTTGTGAACCGGCACGACGACGTCGTCGGTCAGGAATACCTTGCTCTGGAGTTCTACCGAGGTCTGGCAGTTGCGGCGCATATTCCAAATGCGCTCGTCGGCTTCGAGGACGTTTACAGCTCCCGATTCCTCACAGATCGTGCAGACTTTGTCCATCTTGGTGTCCAATTCGTCTTCCTGGAAGGTTTCGACGGTGATGATGACGTAAATGCCGTCGTCGTAATGGGGCATGTCCTTGTAATGGCAGTAGTCGGCACAGCCGCGGACGTACGAGTTGTCCATGTATTCGACACTGGTCGGATCGATACCGGCCTTCATCAGCTTGGGCACCATGTGCAGGGCCTTGCGCGGATCAGTGTAGACGGCCAGGACGTCGAAGCGGTACGGCGGCAGGGGAATGAGCTTTACCGTCACCTTGGTGATGATGCCCAGCGTTCCTTCGCTGCCGATGATGAGCTGTTCCAAATCGTAGCCGGTCGAGCTCTTTTTGAGGATGCGGCCGCATTCGACGATGTCTCCCGTCGGGGTGACGACTTCCAGGCAGTAGACCTGGTCGCGGGTGACGCCGTAGCGGACGGCGCGAAGGCCGCCGGCATTGGTTGCCAGATTGCCGCCGATGAGGCTGCTTTCGGCGCTCGACGGGTCACCGGCATACATGAGGCCGACTTTTTTGGCTTCGTTTTGAAGATCAATCGTGCGGACGCCGGCTTCGACGGTCATGTACATGCCGTCTTCGTTCAGTTCGAGGATTTTATTGAGTCGGTCCATACAAAGGACCAGGCCGCCGCAGACGGGAATGGCTCCGTCGGCAAGACTCGTGCCGCCGCTGCGGACGGTAATGGGAAAGTCGTAGGCATTGGCAAGTTTCACGATGGCCGCGATTTCTTGGGCATTGGCCGGCAGGACGGCGGCGTCCGGCACGTGGAACATGGCCGGGTTCGTTTCGTAGTCCGTCTGGTACTGCAAGAGCAGGTCGCGGTCGGTCTTAACGTATGTCGGGCCGGTGATGGCCTTTAACTTTTCAATGATTTCGGGCGTAATAGGTTGAAAGTTTTTCACAAAAGGGAACCTCCTTTAATTTGTGTTGTCTTATTCTACCACGCCATCCGTCCTTAGGGAAGGTTTTAGAATTTAAAGTCGATCGTTGCCGAGACGCCGACGCCCTGGACGCGGCTCAGATTGCTGACGTCCGTCGATTCGATCGGAATCAGGGCGTTGGCACGGGCAATGCCGTTAAAGGAAGCTTCGAGTTGGGCTACGGCCTTTACTTTATCGACCTGAGCCGATGGACCTACGACCTGGACGGCACCGATGTATTTGCCCGTGCCGACACTGACGATGGGAACGACTTTCGTCGCGTAATCCGTGCCGACGCCGTTCTTCATGAGCAGTTTATTAAGAAAATCGTTGATGGAGTCGCCGTATTTCGATACCAAAACGGTGATGCCGCCTACCTTTAAGATAGATCCTAAATTGAAAGCCTGGACGGCGGTGCCGCCGGCAAAACCGAGCAGGGATGCGATGGTGACAGCTGCGATAACTTGTTTTTTCATAAGAAATACCTCCTAATGATGTTTGGGAATGGAACTGCCGCGAGCCAATGAGGCGGCTGCGGCGAAAAAGCAAAGGGCAGACAACAGGATGAAAGAGACGTGAAAGGCGCTGAGGACGCCGTCCTTGTAGACGGCAGCCTGCTCCGTTTCGGTCGTCATGATGAAGGTGACGGCGGCCATGCTGAAGGCTTGTCCCAAGTTGCGGGACAAGGCCAGGACGCTCGAGGCGATGCCGTGATGCATCTTTTTGACCGAGCCCATGATGGCACTGTTGTTGGGCGCTCCGAACAAGGCTGCGCCCAGGCCGATGAGGGCCAAAATCAGGCCTGCCTTACCGACGGAGATATCGGTGAAGACGGCGAAGGCCAACAGTCCCGGTGCGGTCAGGAACAGGCCGAGGGAGGCAATGCCCCGCGGTCCGTACTTATCGGATAAATCGCCGGCCCGCGGCGAAAAAATCGCCATGACCAGGGGCTGGATCAATAAGACGGCCCCGGAAATCGCCGGCGTGAGGCCGAGGACGACCTGCAGGTAGAGGGACAAGAGAAAAGACACGGCATAGGTCGCGCTGTACTGGATGAGAGCAGCCAGGTTCGACATGGAAAAGGTTAGGCTGCGAAATAAGTAGAGCGGCAGGAGCGGGTGAAAAGACCGACCTTCGTGAACGACGAAGATGATCGAAAGGACGAGTCCTGCGTAAAAGAAAACACTATTGTCTGAAAAAGATGACAGGCCGTATAAGGTGCAGAGAATGGCACTGACGGACAAGACGGAACTGACAGCATTGACGAAAGGAGCCCCGTTTTCATACCATTCTTGTCGGACAGGACGGATGAAAAGGTATGAAAGGAGGACCAGTACGGCTGCCAAAAGAAAGATACAGCGCCAGCCGATGAATTCTGTCAGGGCACCGCCGATGACCGGTCCCAATGAGAGGCCGAGATACGTCAAGGCGACGGCCTGGCCGAGAATGTGACCATGGCGGGATTCGTCTGTCGTCGCCAAGAGGAGCGGCATATAGGATACATAGATGCCGGCCAAGGCGATGCCCTGAAGGGCCCGCAGTCCGATAAGGATGGGGAGCGTCGGGGCCAAGGCAGCCCCGATGGATGATAAGGCCAGGACGATCAAGGCGGCAGAGTACGTTCTCCGCCTGCCGTGGACGTCTGATACCTTTCCTAAAGGAGCAGAAACGCCGCCGTCGTCATCAGAAACAAGGTGACGACCCAGCTCATGCGGTCCGGCGTCGTACTGAATTGGTCGGCCATGACCGGAATGGCGATGTTGATCGATGTAGACAGAAAAGGGCCGATAAAGCTTATCAGGCAAATTGAATAAAAAAATACGCTTTTCCGTCGTCATCGCTGCACCTCACAAATGTCACTTGTCATAGATACATTATACCAGTATATGCGGGCAGGGTGAATGAATTATTAAAAATTTTGCAATTTTTCAACACGGGACTGTCTTCTTGAAAAATAAATTTTTCCAGCCATAAGAGATGTAGAACTTGGAGATTTATGGTATAGTAAAAGAAAAATTATTGATAAAGGAGGTCGTTTTCTATGGATTTAGGACTTTGCGGCAAGGTCGTCGTCATTACCGGCGGGACGGCCGGCATCGGCCTTGCAACTGCCAATGCTTTTTTGCAGGAAGGCGCCTCAGTTGCCGTCTGCGGCCGGCGTCGGGAACTTCTCGATGACGCCGTAAAAACACTGGGAGAGGCTGTCTTTGCCTGCCAGGCCGATATGACTGATGAAGCCGACGTTTCTTCTTTTGCCCATCAGGTTTATGCTCATTTCGGTCATATCGATGTCTGGGTCAATAATGTCGGAGCCTCCATTGCCCGTCAGGGTGACTGGTATACGCCTTCCGAAATAGACGCTCATTACGCGGTCAACTTTAAGTCCGTCGTCATGGGCAGTCAATCGGCCATTCCCTTTTTAGAGAAACAGGGAGGCGTCATCATCAACGTATCGTCCCTGGCCGCCCGGTGTGCGACTTCCGGACGGGCGACGCTCTACGGGGCCATGAAGGCCGCCGTCGTAAACTATACCAATACCTTGGCCGGTGAAGTGGCCGCTAAGGGAATTCGCGTTCTGGCCATCATGCCGGGCTTCACCCTGACGCCTCTCGTTGCTGAAACCATCGATGCCGAAGAACTTCAAAAGCAGGTCAAAGAATGTCTCCTGCGCCGGCCTGCCAGCCCCGAAGAGATTGCCGGGCCCATCGTCTTTTTAGCCAGCCGGCAGGCGTCGTATATGAATGCCGCCGTCATCGAGGTCTCGGGCGGTCGGAACGTGACCTTGAATCCTGGGTATTCCTACGGTGATTGATCTATTTTTTACGAAATATAAAAAAACTTTTTTGAAACTATACTTGACAAGGTGTGTTTTAAAGTGTACTATTGTTGTAGACATTGAGAAATGCAATGACCAAAACAAGTACACATAGGAAGAGACAACAGAGATGACGGGTCACCGGCTGAAAGCCCGTTTGGCCTTGGAATATGGTGGAATGCATTTGGGAGCAGGATGAAGGAATTGAGTATGTCATCCCGTATTACCGACGTTACCGGTTTCGAGTGGCAGCCTTTGGCTGCAATTCAGAGTGGAACCGCGGTCCGCCGTCTCTGTTGTAGAGATTGGCGGCTTTTTTTGTATGATTTTCTGATTATTCGATATTGCAGTGTAGGGGGATTTATGATGACACAAAGCAAAAAAAGAGTTAGTCTTAGCGGCGATGGATGGAAAGCAGGTCGAACGCGTACCTTCCGGTTTTTGGTTTCATTTTTTGGATGATGAAATTCATGCCAACTCCTTTGAACATCCGGAATTGATGGAAAAAGTCTTTGCCGGCCAGACACGCTACATCGACGAAGCGAAACCGGACTTCGTTAAAATCATGACCGACGGCTTTTTCCCTTATGAAAATGAAACGGCTATGAACCTTAAGACGGCCGCCGATTTTAAAAAGATTAAACCCTTAGCCGATGACGATAAGTGGTTTACCCAGCAGATCGACTATGCAAAACGCCTTACAGCGCGTTATGGCGATGAATTGGCTATGTTCTTCAACGTATTTTGTGCCGGAACGACGGTCAAATTCATGCAGGCCGACCTCGATGCCAGTGAAGCCTTCCTGGCCAATGCCGTCAAGGAAGACCCAAAGGCCGTACGTCAGGGCTTGGATGTCATTTCCCATGATTTGGCGAAACTTGCTAAACGGCTGATTACCGAAGGTGGAGTCACCGGCATTTACTTCAGCCTCCAGAATTTACTGGGCATTTCGCCGGAGCTGTACAAAGAAGTCTTGGAACCGGGAGAAAAAGAAATCTTAGCCGCTGCCAACAGCGTCAGTGACTACAATATTCTCCACATCTGCGGTTATGCCGGCCACCGCAATGACCTTTCCTTATATAAAGATTATGATGTAAAGACCGTAAACTGGGCCGTTGTCGTAGAAGGCGTCCCCATTCCGGAAGGCCGGAAAATCCTCAACAATCGCCCGGCTTTAGGCGGTTTTGGAAACTTAGATTCTGAATTGTTGTATAAGGGCTCGAAAGAAGAAATTCAAGCCGAAACGAAGCGGATTTTAGCAGAAGCCGGCCGACAGGGCGTCCTTCTCGGCGCTGACTGCACCGTTCCGCGTGATATCGATTGGAAGCATTTTGAGTGGGTTCGTGAAGCTGCCCGATAGGCAGAGAGAGGAAGATGAAAATGAAGTTTACCATGAAGAAGTTAGGGAAAGCCGTATTGACGGCAGCATTAGTCGGTGTCGTAGCAGCAGTCCTTGCCGGCTGCGGTAAACAGAGTGATTCTGCCGCCGGCGGCGGAGACGGCCAGAAAAAGGTCGTCAACGTAGCCTTTACCAACTACTACGTGCCTTATGATTTTGTCAATGATAAGGGCGAGCCCGACGGCTTTGAAGTTGCCGTCATGCAGGAAGTAGCCAAGAAGCTGCCCCAGTATACCTGGAAGTTTACACCGACCTCGGACGATGATTTGCTCATCGGTGTCGAATCGGGTAAATACACAATCGGTACTAAGGGGATCTGGAAAACGGAAGCTCGGGAAAAGAAATACATCTTCCCGAAAAACTACATTGGCGCCAGTGTCATCGGCTTAGTCATCCGTAAAGCCGACGCTGACAAGATCCATGACATGGATTCCTTTGCCCAGTACAGCGGCAAACTCGTTCCCATTGCACCTCAGGATGCCCGCTACATGGTCATCGATACCTATAATAAGGAACATCCTGACAAACAGATCAAGCTTCAGTCGTCGGAAGCCTTCCAGATTGCCGACGCTTACAGCTGGGTCATGGAAGGCCGCTATGACGGCTACCTCGAAGTTGAACTGAGCTACAAGAACAACATCGTCAAAGACGATGCGCCGTACCACAAATTCAACGACAGCCTGACCTACATACGCTATAAAGGCATTCCGACCTACCCCTTGTTCAATAAGAAAGAACAGAAATTGGCTGACGAAGTCGACAAGGCTATCGACGAACTGCGCAAGGAAGGCAAGATTGCCGAACTGGAACAGAAATACTTTGGCGAAAGCCTGTCTAACTATATTACGCAGTAAAGGCGAAGGAGGACGTTTTGATGGATACACGTGTGTTTAATCCGTCTGTTATCTTCTCGGTTATGCCGGATTTATTGTCGTATCTGTCGGTAACGCTGCTGGTAGCCGTTTCAAGCATTGTATTAGGTTCCCTCTTAGGGATGGGCCTGACCTGGGCAAAACTCGGACGCATCCGGGTTTTGCGCTGGCTGGCGCACGGGTACACTTACATCTTGAAGTGTACCCCTCCTATCGTGCTGCTGTTCATTGTCTTTTATGGACTGCCCAAGCTGATAGAATCGATGACGGATTATGATATTAATGATACCAATCGGGCTCTGTTTGCAATCATTACCTTTACCCTTTTGTTCGGAGCCTATATTTCGGAAGTCTTTCGGGCGGCTTATCAAGCTGTGCCCAAAGGACAGTATGAAGCCGGAGTCAGCATCGGCATGACGCCGTTCCAGACCTTTTATCAGGTCATGCTGCCCCAGGCGGCCCTCATTGCCCTGCCTAATTTCGGCAATTCGACGATTAACTTGCTGAAAGAAGGGGCCTTGGCCTATACGATCGGCCTCATCGACTTGATCGGTAAGGGGAATTTAATCATCGCTCAAAATTTTGGAGCCTATAGTATTGAAATTTATCTGGCCTGTATGATCATTTACTGGATCATGACCTTGATCATTGAAAAGGGCTTTGCCCTTCTTGAAGGCGTTCTGGACAAGGGCGTCCATATGGGTCATGCCCGGGCGGGAGGAGGTGAGCCGTAAATGGAACTCGATTATGGTTTTATGATTGAAACGTTTTATAAGATCTGGGACGGTATCGGCGTTACCTTAGGGCTGACGGCCCTGTCACTGCTCATCGCTCTTCCCATCTCCTTTTATATGGCTGTCATTCGCCTGCGGGGGCATAAACTGGGGACGGGGATTACGAGATTTTATATCTCCTTTGTCCGCGGAACCCCGTTGGTACTACAGATTTTATTGATGTACAGCCTCTTGCCGAGCTTCCTTAACTTCGCATTGAAGTCCATGGGCTCGTCCTTTAATATTTTTGAAAGCGTCAATCCTTTCTGGTATGCCGTCATCGTCTTTTCTCTCAATACCATCGCCTTGTTAGCCGAAGTATTCCGCTCGGCTTTGATGAGTATCGATAAAGGACAGATGGAAGCCGGCGTATCCGTTGGGCTGACGGAATGGCAGACCTATCGCCAAATCATCATTCCCCAGGCCTTGGTCGTCGCCTTGCCGGCGGTCAGCAATATTACGGTGAATTTGATCAAGGGCACGTCGCTGGCATTCCTGATGACGGTCAAAGACGTACTGGCTATCGGGAAAATTGCCGCTTCGTACGGCTACAACTATATTGAAGCCTATTTGGATGTCTTCGTCGTTTACATCATCGTCTGCACGATTGTCCAGCTCGTTTACCGTATAGCTGAAAAACGAATCGGTGCCTTCCGTGCCGTGTAAGGAGAGTATGTTTATGTTAATGTCTATTAAAAACGTCCGTAAGAAGTTTGGCGGCGTAGAGGTCTTAAAAGACCTGAATATGGAAATCAATAAAGGAGATGTCGTCGTCATCTTGGGACCGAGCGGCTCAGGAAAGACGACCTTCCTGCGGTGTCTTAACTTCCTCGAACGGGCTGACGAGGGGCAGATGGAATTTGCCGACATGAACATCGATTTAAGCAAACCTTCCGATAAGGAGATTGCCGCTGTCCGCAAAAAGACGGCCTTCGTGTTCCAGGGATATAATCTGTTTGCCAACAAGACCGTTTTGGAAAACGTCATGCTCGGCCTGACGACGGGCCGCGGCATCCCTAAATCCGAAGCCGAACAGACGGCGCGGGATGCCTTGCAGCGCGTCGGCATGATCGACCGGGCCGATTACTATCCGGCTCAATTATCCGGCGGTCAACAGCAGCGTGTCGGTATTGCCCGGGCCATTGCCGTCAATCCGGACGTTATCTTGTTTGACGAACCGACGTCGGCCCTCGACCCGGAACTGGTCGGCGACGTGCTGAAGGTCATGCGCGATTTGGCTAAAGCCGGGACGACGATGATCGTCGTCACCCATGAAATGAAATTTGCTGCCGACGTGGCGACCCATGTCATCTTTATGGATGGCGGCGTCATCGTTGAAGAAGGCACATCGAAAGATATCTTCCAGCATCCGAAGGAAGAACGGACGAAACGCTTCCTGCACCGCATTTTCTGCACCGCCTTTGACGGTCCTGATGAAGATGAATAGAATATAAAAAAGAGAAGGTTTCTTTTCTCTATCGGAAGATAGGGGAAAGAAACCTTCTCTTTTATTGGGGAATCTGTCTTTTGACGAATCAGCCGATGACGACGGAAACGATCTCGGCCGGTGTATCGACGAGGATGGAAGCTCCGTGGCTTTTCAAGAATTCGGCCGGCCGAAAGCCCCAGGTGACGCTGATGCAGTCGAGGCCGGCGTTTTTGGCTGTCTGGATATCGATTTCAGAATCGCCGACGTATACGGCTTCTTCCGGTGCGAGGCCGAGGTCATGGAGCACTTTTTGGACCATGTCCGGAGCCGGTTTACGGCGGATTTGCGGCTGTTCACCAAGGACGCTGTCGAAGAGGTCCGGGAAATAGTCGGCAGCCAAGTCCTGTACGGCAGGATCCGGTTTGTTCGATACGACGGCCACTTTGACGTCCTTTTCGCGGAGGCGGCGAATCATGGTGCTGATGCCGTCGTATTCGCCGGTCTTTACGGCGCAGTGAGCCGCATAATAAGGCTTATAGATGTCCTGGATGCGGGTGATTTCCTGAGGGTCGATTTGCGGGGTGACCTTGTCGCCGGGCTGGCCGATGGCTTCGAGTTCATCATACGAGGCGAGGCCCTGTTCAATCGCTAAGGCTCGCGTGATGGCAACGACGACACCGCTGCCGAAGAAGTTGCGAACATCGGCTGTCGCATAAGCATGGGCGTGGCCGGTCTGTGCTAAGGCATAGTTTAAGGCATCGGTCAGGTCATCTAAGGTGTTGAGGACCGTTCCATCCATATCAAAAATAACGGCATTGTATTTTTTGGTTGTCATGAGAGAGCCTCCTGCATGTTCTTTTTACCGGAACAGTTTAACGTTCAACGGCCCGGTTGTCAAGTCAGGCTGCTTTGGTAAATCTTTTCTAAGTTGTCCCGCATGCGGTCGAGGTAAGATTTGCCGTCTTCACTGGTTTCGATGGTGTGGATCGTCTCTACGCGGGCGCCGACTTCGCGGGCTAAGGTTTCTGACGTTTCGGGACTTACCATGTCTTCGACGAAGATGGTCTTTACGTTATGGGCCCGGCAGTAATCGGCAAGCCTTGCCAGTTGGCGGGCACTCGGCTCACCGCTGGAAAAGACCGATTCGACACTTTGTTGGGTCAGGCCGAAGTCTCGGCATAAGTAGGCAAAGGCGGCGTGGCCGGTGACAAAATCTTTGCGGGGCGCCTTGGCGAATTTTCCGGCATATTCGTCCTGCAGGGCTTGGAGCTGCCGGGTGTAGTTTTCGGCATTCTGCTGATAGTAGGCCTTGTTGGCCGAATCGGCCTCGGACAGTGCATCGGCGATATTCCGCACTTCCTGCTGGGCGTTGATCAGGCTGAGCCAAATATGCGGGTCATAGTCGCCGTGATCGTGGGCCTCTTCTTCATCGGTGAGTTTGATCGGCGTAATGCCTTGAGAGGCATTGACCGTGTGAAGGGACGTGTTTTTGGCCGCGTCGACGACTTTTGAAGCCCAAGGTTCCATGCCCAGTCCGTTGTAGACGAAGAGCTGCGATTGACCGAGGCGCTTGATGGTCTTTGTCGTCGGTTGGAATTCATGGGGCTCCGTTCCGTCGGGAATGAGAGTGTAAACATCGACTTTATCGCCGCCGACGGCTTGGGTAAACTCTTTTAAGGCGTCAAAGGTGACGGCGACCTTCAGTTTTCCGTCGTCTGGTACATCGGCCGTGGTGCCGCAGCCGGCCAGGACCAACAAGGTCATAGCCGCAATCAGAAGCATCAAGAACCGCGCCGGGCGACGGGAGTGATGAGATGACATAGATACCGACCTCCTATGGCGTTCATCGTATCACGGCCGCCTTTTTTTGTCAATTACTTGCAAATGCCTTGCATTTTCGTTTGCGTAGAGATATAATAAACTACCGATAATTTTATGGCAGCGGAGGCAGTTATGATCGATTTACAACACGTTTACTTCTCTTATGAACACGGCGAGTATTTGCTCGAAGATATTAATATGACCATTCGGAACGGGGACTATATTTCCGTCGTCGGCGAAAACGGCAGCGGTAAGAGCACCTTGATTAAACTCATCTTGGGACTCCTCGTGCCGAGCCGCGGCGTCATTTCCAATACCTATCGTCATCGGGCTTATGTGCCGCAGCGCTTTGAAACGCTGAACAGCCAGTTTCCCATCACCGTTTGGGAAGTGCTCAACTGTTACCGGCAAGTCCTTCGTTTAAAGGATAAGAGCCTCATTCGGACTTGTTTAGAGCAGATGGGGGTCTATGATTTAAAAGACCAACTCATCGGCAGTTTATCCGGCGGTCAATGTCAGAAAGTCCTTATTGCCAGGGCTCTCATGGGGCATCCCGATCTGCTCATTTTCGATGAACCGTCGACGGGAATCGATGTTCGCAGTCAGGAAGAATTGTACCCCTTTATTAAGGATTTAAATGAGAATCAAGGGATTACAGTCCTTACGGTAGAGCATAATTTGAAATTTGCCGTCCGCAATTCGACGAAACTGTTCCACGTCGTCGGCGGCCATGGGCACTTCTGCTCGCCCAAGGCCTACCTCGATGAATATATGTCGGTTACGATGGGAGGGGAAGACTGATGTTTGAATATGCTTTTATGCAAAATGCCTTTATCGTAGCCATCCTCATTTCCATCGTCTGCCCCCTCATCGGCATCTTCCTCGTCCTGCGCCGCTATTCCATGATTGGTGACGCCTTATCCCATGCGTCCTTGGCCGGCGTCGCCGTCGGGCTGCTCCTCGATTGGAACCCCGTCCTCGGTGCCTTTGGCCTGACCAGCTTTTTCCGGCATCTCATTGAAGTCCTGCGCAGTCGTTTCAGACGTTATGCCGAGTTGATTTTGGTCATTATCTTGTCCCTCTCTGTCGGCCTTGCCATTACCATCATCAGTGCCGGTTTGGTTCACACGAACGTAGAGTCCTTCTTATTCGGCAGTATCCTCACGGTCTCGACGGATGATGTGTACGCCGTTATCGCACTCAGCGTCGTATCCATGGCCCTCATTGCCAAGCTCTATCCCCAACTGGTCATGCTGACCTTCGATGAAGACGGGGCCCAGATTGCCGGCGTTCACAGTAAAGTCGTCAATTATATTTTCTCGGTCCTGGTAGCGGCGACGATTTCCGTATCCATTCGCATCGTCGGTATCTTGGTCATCAGCTCTCTCATCGCCCTTCCCGTAGCGGCGGCCCTGCAGCTTCGAAAAGGTTTTCGTCAGACCCTGATGTATTCCATCTTTTTCAGTTTCGTCGATATTTTGTCGGGCCTGTTCTTGTCCTATTATATCGATGCGGCCCCGGGCGGTGTCACGGCCTTGACGGCTGTCGCCGTCTTGGTACTGGTCATCATCTATAAAGAAGGGATTTTATCATGGAGAGAAAAGAGGCGGCAGTCATGAGTGATACCTATAGAGACTGTCTTCGGCAATATGGATTGAAGAGTACGAAGGCGCGCAACCTTGTATTGGCTGTGTTAAGTCGGCAGCAAGGCGTCATTACCGTTGAGGACGTTTATACAACACTTCTCGAAGGCGGAGACAAAGTCAGCTTTTCAACGGTTTATCGAATATTGGAAATGTTTACCAAGCGGGATTTGACGGAAAAAAATTTTTTCTTCCCGACGAAGGGAAATACGGGTTTTCTCTGCGGCGGCCGGGTCATACGCACCGTTTAATCTGTTTACAGTGTCATCAAATCGTAGACTTACCGCACTGTCCGCTCCATGATTATGAACGAGAAGTTGAAAAAAAGACTGATTTCGATATCGTCAGCCATAATCTCGAACTCTACGGGTACTGCCCTGCCTGCAAAAAAAAGCTCCCGCCGTCCGAACGGTAGGAGCTTTTCGCTGTATCAGCGAATAAACTTGATGAAATTGTCTTTTCTCGGAGACGCAGCCGGCTCCGGCCCGTCGCCGTATCCGACGATACAGTGGCCGACGCCGACTAAGTGTTCCGGAAGGCCCCATTCTCGAAGTAAAGCCTTTCCTTCGGGGAGTTCAAATTCTTCGCGGGCTCTGTTTATCCAACATGAACCGAGGTGCAGGGCTGCGGCGGCATTCATGAGATTACCTAAAATAAGACAGCCGTCAGACCAGGCGTTGGGGGACTTTTCCATGTCGGCCAGAACGACCAGGGCCGTCGGGGCACCGTACAGAGGATCCGTGTCGGTTCCTTTGATTTTGGCATTCATGGCCGTTAAGCGGCCTAAGGTGTCCGGATTTTGAACGACGACGATGGTACAGGGCTGGATTCCCTTGGCACTGGCGGCATTCATTCCGGATTGGAGGATGAGGTGGAGGTCTTCGTCGCAGATTTGGGCTTTTTTGTATTTTCGGACACTCCTCCTGTTCGTAAGGGTGCGGATGGTTTCGTTCATAAAAATCACTCCTTGAAAAGTTGCGGCAAGTCGATTCGAGAGCTCGCCGCGATGATTGTTTGTCAGTCCTATTATAGGTCGTCGATGCCGGCAGGAAAAGGGGAGGGATGAGACAAAAAAGGATTCTTTTTTCCTGTCAGGCAGTCTCCGGAGACGGTGCCTTAATCTAGTGCTTGATACTGGCGATTTGATGGAAAAATATGCTATAATAAAACGATTAGATAGTGATGAAGATAGTATCTAGGAGCGATTGCATTGAAAACACAAGCACCGAAGCTTTCACAGGAGTATATTCAACCGCTGGCCGATGTCTTCAAGGTTTTGGGAGATCCGACACGGCTTCGCATTTTACGCCTTCTCATGGATGGAGAAGTTTGCGTTCGTTGTATTTCTGAAGAACTTGGCATGGGTCAATCGGCTGTATCTCATCAACTGCGTATTTTGCGGGATGCCCGCTTGGTTCAGTTCCGGCGGGAAGGTAAGAACGTGCAGTATTCTTTGGCCGATGCCCACGTATTTACGCTGCTCAACGTCGGGTTGGAGCACGTCGCCGAATAAGGGGGGTCCTATGTATCTCTGTTTAAGTGCGCCACGGAAAGGCACAGCCTTTTTCTTTAAAAAAAGCCGGATAAGCAGCGGGAATTGACGGAAAAAGGCTGCTGTCAGGCCGCTTCTATGTCCTCTTGGGCCGCATCGTGGTGGCCGGAGGGAAAAAACGGCACTCTGGGTCAGTCCCTATGTACGGACCTGCCAGACGGCAGCTTACTTGGAACAAGAGCTGCCAATCGGGCAGTTCCATACCCATGAAGCCCTGGCTTCGGGAGACCTCGTCGCCGTATATGATCAAATTTTGAGTCGGGAAAAATCGGACGTCGTCTGCATCGTCGGCCATTCACCCTTCCTCGACCGCTGGGTTCAGGCCTGGACGGGGACAGCCGTCGACTTCAAGACCGGCAGCATGGCCCTTTTGGACTTTGACGTTCATGGCGGGCGAATCGGCTCGGCATCTTTGCTTTTCTACGTTCATCCGAAAGCCTTGAAATTTTTGGAGGCGTCTCGTAAAAAATAACGATGGTTGGAGGTTTTATCTATGATGAAACATGTATTGTCCATTGCCGGTACCGATCCGTCCGGCGGAGCCGGGGCGGCAGCCGACTGCAAGACCTTTTGTGCTCACGGCTGTTTTGCCTTGAATGTCATTACGGCTGTTGTTTCACAGAATACACAGGGCGTTCGCGGGTATATGGACGTCACACCGGAACTGATCGCATCTCAAATTGATGCCGTATTTGAAGATATCGACGTCGATGCCGTTAAAATCGGCATGGTCAGCGTGCCCGAAACGATTCGGGTCATTGCTGAAAAATTGAAGCAGTACCGTCCGGCCTTCGTCGTCATCGACCCGGTCATGGTTGCTACCAGCGGCCATCGTCTGCTGGCTCCGGAAGCCGAACAGACCTTGAAGGACGTATTGCTGCCCTTAGCCGATGTGTTGACGCCGAACCTTCCGGAAGCGGAAGTATTGACCGGTAAAAAGATTGAAAGCTTCCAGGATATGGAAGAGGCAGCGAAAGCCATTGCTGCCATGGGAGCCAAGGCCGTTCTGGTAAAAGGCGGTCACCGCATTGCCGATGCGACGGATGTTCTGTTCGACGGCAGGGAATTTCATTATTATAAAGGAAAACGCATTGAAAGCACGAGCACTCATGGAACGGGCTGTTCCCTGTCGAGTGCCATTGCTTCCAATTTAGCCAACGGCATGAGCCTGTCCGATGCCGTACAGGCTGCTAAAACGTATGTCTTTGAAGGGATCGCCCATGCCGAACCCATTGGCAAAGGCCATGGCCCGATCCATCATTTCTATGAATTATATAAGAAAGCAGGTGTGAAGTAATATGAAAATCACATACTCTTTGAAAAAGGCCTGCTGCCTGGTCATGACGGCAGCTTCTATCGGCGGTGTCGCTTTGGCAGCAACGCCTCAGGATACGTATGAAGAAGCGGCCCGCAATATGGCGGCCCATCCCCAGGGAGCCTATACCTTGACCTTGGGAATCAAGATGCCCTTCGTCGGTGACGGTGCCGTCATCAATCAGATCAACATCCAGGAACAGCCATTTGTTGTCGAATCGCAGGTAAAGACAGAAGGCTTCGCTGCCCAGGCGATGGATAAAATTCCGCAGAACAAGGCTTATGGCGTCCAGAACGGGAAAAAACTCGACGTCTACTATATGGGCCAGGAAAAAGACGGCCAATGGATGAAGAAAAGCTATGACTTAAAGGATTCTAAACCCATTGCCAGCTATTTGACTGACGATCACAACGTCCTTGCCGGCGTAAAATCGGTTGCCCGTGCCGGCGGCAACGATTATCATGTCGTCTTTGATGCCTCCCGTCTCTATACGGCCTCGGATGAAGCCAACTGGAAGAAGGAAGGCATGACCGATGAACAGGTCCGCGTGTTGGCGAAGGTCCTTCAGGGACTGCAGAAAGTCGGCGACGTACAGACTGTCGTTACTATCGATCCTTCGACGAAGCGCATTTCCCGCATCAGCCTGCCCTTGACCGACCAGCTCCGCAGCTTGGCCTTGACGTTGGTTGACGAATTTGGCCGCAATGATGCTGAAAAAGCCGTATCCCAGTCTTTCATTAAAATGAGCGAAGTCAATTTGACCATTGATTATACGGCCTTGCCTCAGGGAACCCGGATGACTGTCCCGGAAAATATCATCAAGACAGCTAAAACCGGAAAGTAATTGTAAAATTTTTGTGTAAGAATGAAGGATTATTCGAAAAAAAATAAGCTAGATTGTTGACAGCGTCCCGGAAATAACGGAAAATATGATAGAAGGAATTATTTCCACTACTGTTCGTTTTATCTTCATATAGGATAGACCTGAAGCTCCGATAGGGGGCTCCGGTTGGAACGGATACAACTATATTTATTTTTAGGAGGTATATTTTGGCTAAAAAAGAAAAACTCATGGTAATTCCCTTAGGTGGCTTAGGTGAAATCGGCAAGAATATGACGGTTATCCAGTACGGAAACGATATTATCGTCATCGATGCCGGTCTGGCCTTCCCTGATGACGATATGTTCGGCATCGACCTCGTCATCCCGGACATGAGTTACTTGATTGAAAACCGGGACAAAGTACGGGCTGTTGTCATTACTCATGGTCACGAAGACCATATCGGCGGCTTGTCCTACTTACTCAATGAAGTAAACGTGCCCGTGTACGCAACGAAACTGGTATGCGGCCTCATTGAAGGGAAACTCAAAGAAAACCACATTACGAATTACACCTTGAACGAAGTTCATCACGGTGACGAAGTACAGATAGGCTGTATGAAAGTCGGCTTTATCCACACCAATCACTCTATTCCCGATGCCAGTGCCCTATATTTCCGTACCCCTGTCGGAACGATCGTCCATACGGGGGACTTTAAAGTCGATATGACACCGGTCGACGGGAAACAGATGGACATGCACAAATTTGCAGAATTAGGCCGCCGCGGCGTACTGCTCCTGATGTCGGACAGTACCAATGCCGAACGGCCGGGGTACACTGAATCGGAAACGACGGTCGGCCATGCCTTCCGCAAGGCCTTCCGCGCAGCTAAGGGCCGTATTATCTTGGCGACATTCGCCTCGAATATTTCCCGTATCCAACAGGCTATCAATACGGCCATCCAATTCAAACGCAAGGTAACCGTTCTCGGCCGCAGCATGGTCAACAACGTTCAGGTTGCCATTGAACTGGGCTACCTCGATGTGCCCGAAGGCGTCCTCATCGAACCGGATGAGCTCAACCGTTATCCGGCTGATCAGGTCCTCATCCTGACGACGGGTAGCCAAGGCGAACCGATGGCCGGGTTGTCCCGTATGGCATCCCAATAACCGACCGCAGCGTCAGCATCATGCCCGGCGATACGGTCATCATTTCGGCAACGCCGATTCCCGGCAACGAAACCGGTGTCGGCCGTACCATCGACAACCTCATGCGCCTCGGTGCCAATGTCATCGCCGGTCGGGATAAGAAAATTCATGTATCCGGCCATGCCAGTCAGGAAGAACTGAAGCTCATGTTGGGGCTCATTAAGCCGAACTACTTCGTTCCGATTCACGGTGAATACCGCATGCTTCGGACCCATGGCGACTTAGCTGTCATGATGGGCGTCGACAAAGATCACGTCCTTATTGGCGACAATGGACAGATTTTTGAATTTTCCAATCGCTCCGGTCATAAGACGGGCCATGTCAATGCCGGCCGCGTCTTCGTCGACGGCCTCGGTGTCGGCGACGTCGGCAACATCGTCATCCGCGACCGCCAGCAGCTGGCTATGGAAGGCGTCGTCATTGTCGTCATGACCTTGGCAAAGGGCACGAGCCATCCCTTGGCCGGTCCCGATATCGTATCCCGCGGCTTCGTCTATGTTCGCGATTCCGAAGAACTGATTCGCGAAGCCCACGACCGGGTTGCCGCTGTTCTCGAACGCTGTGAAGCCGGAAATATTCGCGAATGGGCTGTCATCAAGTCTCAAGTACGCGATACCCTCAGTCGGTATCTCTATGAAAAGACGCGGCGCCGCCCGATGATTTTACCGATTATTATGGAAGTATAAAACGTGACATATCGTTGTACTGTGACAGCGGGGGCATCTCTTGTCTCCGCTGTTTCGCAGTTTTTTTGGAAGGGGGAAATCCTATGGAGCAGAAGCGTGTTACGCCGCTGACGACGGCCGGTTGCTTTGCCGCCATAATGCTGCTTTTTGCGCTTCTAAGTACATTTGTACCTGTCTTTTCTTTCTTTGGCTACTTTATCATGCCCGTGCCGATGACGATCATCTTTATGAAGTACGGCCTGCGTTATGCCGTACTGCTCGGCGTCACAGTCGGCGTCCTTATGGGCATCTTCATCGATCCGATTACGGCACTCTATCAGTTTATTATCTTCGGCTCTGTCGGCCTTGCCTTGGGAGCCGGATTTCGGAATCAATGGCCGGCTGCACGTCTTTTGGGAACGGTGGCGGCTGTCTTGGCAGGGGCCTTTGCTCTGACCTGCCTCTTGGCGTATGTCGCCTTGGATATCAATATCTTTACTCAGTTCAATGACTTCTTTACTCAGCTCATGGATACCCTGGAAGCCCAGTACAAGTCACAGGGCATGTCCGATGTCCAATTGACGGAAAATATGGCCCAGCTGGCACAGATCCGAGAATTGCTGCCGTCTCTTCTGCCCATGTTTTTTGCCTTGGGCATGATGATCATGGCCTATATCCATATCGCCTTTTCTCAAGTTATCCTGCGGCGCCTGGGCTTTTCGGTCGAGTCCTTTTTGCCGATTCGTTATTGGGAAATGCCTCGTTGTATGATATACTTATATATATTGGCCTTGGTCATGAAGTATTGGGGCGTTACCCGGGAGATTGACTGGCTCAATATCATCGGCATGAATCTCTCTCAGCTTGCTTACTTTTTTCTTTGTGTTCAGGGGATTGCCCTTATTTTGTACCTCATCAACCGCCGTTTCCAACTGAGAAATGGCCTGCAGGCCCTGATCCTCATCCTGTTTTTTGTCATGCCTGTTTTTTCGTATGCTGCCTTCGTGGCCGGCATCTTCGACATGCTTGCGAACTATAGAAAAAAAGATTACACGCGTTAGTGTGCAGGGGGCGGAACCATGTTTAAAAATTTGCTGTCAAGACGGTCGGACGGACCTTTTTTCCTGATTACTGTCTTGCTGATTCTTGTCATTGCCGTCTATAATTGGATCATTGCCTTGTTGGCCGTTATCCTGACCGGCGGTGCCTATGTCCTGACCCGCAAGAATCACAATGAACGCAGCCGAGAAATAAGTCAGTTTTTCGATGCCATTTCACGCAGTGTCGATCAGGCATCGACTTATGCTGTACAGAACCTGCCTATCGGCATTGCCATCATCGATATGCAGTCGAATCTGTGCTGGGCTAACAGTGTTTTTCGTGATTGGGTAGGCGATATCGACAATGATCAGAAGCTGGATCATATCATGCCCAATTTGAAAGTTGATAAATTTTGGGGAAAATCGGGCTATTTTTTTGAACACATTAGCGAACGATATTACCGCGTCGTCTATAAGTACCTGCAGACCGAAGCGGCAGAAGATGACAACTACCTCATCCTTTACTTTGAAGACATTACCGATACGGAACGGCAGAAGATAAATTCCTTGGCAGCTGTCCCCGTTTTTTGTGATATCGAAATCGACAATATGGAAGAAGTCGCCAAGGGGATGACGGCCGTCCAGCGGGCGACGTTGGTGACCAATGTCAACAACGCTCTCATTGGCGAACTGTCCGGGCATAACTGCTTCATCCGCGGCTACGGCAATGAAAAGTATATCGCCTGTATGAGTCGGGAAACACTCGAATTTTATAAAGAGAACAACTTTGCTTTCTTAGAAAAAATTCGTGCCATCCATACGGTAAACCAGATTCCCGTTACCCTCAGTATGGGCGTGGCTCTCTTTCCGAGCGATGTCATCGCCGCCGGCAAGGCCGACTTCAATGAATTAGCTGATAAAGCCCGGGCAGGCCTCGATTTGGCTTTAGGGCGCGGCGGCGACCAGGTCGTCGTCTATGAAGACGATGGGTCCCCTCATTTTTATGGCGGTAAAACGCGGAGCGTCGAAAAGAATACTCGCGTACGGGCCCGCGTCGTATCCCAAGCTATCCATGAACTCATTGACAATAGTGAAATGGTCTTGGTTATGGGGCACGAACGGGAAGATTATGACAGCCTCGGTGCTGCAGTCGGCGTTGCGCACATGGCCCGTCTGGCTGAAAAGCCGGTCCACGTCGTCCTCAGCGATCAGGCCGATGCCGTTCAGCGCCTGACGTCGGAACTGATGGATGATCCTGACTTCAAAGACTTGATCATTTCCCCGGAAACGGCAGAAAAAATTTGCAATAACCAGACCCTGCTGTTCATCACCGATACACACCGGCCGGATATGACGGCGGCGCCGGCACTCTTGACCAAGACCGATCACCGCGTCGTCATCGACCACCACCGCCGCAGTTCGGATTTTATCCAAAAACCGCTGCTGACGTATACTGAAACGTCGAGTTCGTCGACGAGTGAACTCGTAACGGAACTCTTACAGTATTTCCAGGAAGATGTAGATCTGGCTAAAATCGAAGCGACGGCCCTCTATGCGGGTATCGTCGTCGATACCAAGAACTTCGCCGTCCAGACCGGCGTTCGTACCTTTGATGCGGCTTCTTATCTTCGCCGCTGCGGAGCCGATCCCGACATCGTCCGCGATCTGTTCAGCTGTGATTTTGATACCGTAAAGGACCGGGCTGCCATCCTGTCCGGAGCCCGCATTAAAGACGGCATTGCTGTCGCAAGTTGTCCTAAGGGACAGGCTAATGCCATGATCATTGCTGCACAGGCTGCCGATGCCCTGGTTAATATCGACAAGGTCGAAGCCAGCTTTACTTTTTACTACCTCGACGACGGCTATATTGGCGTCAGTGCCCGATCGCGAGGCGATATCAATGTACAACTCGTCATGGAAGCCATTGGCGGCGGCGGTCATCGCACCGTAGCCGGTGCCCAGGTCAAAGGGCGCACGATGGAAGAAGCACAAGACGTCGTCATGGCGGCTCTCCGTGAAACGTTAGATAAAAATAAGGAGATTGATGAAAAATGAAGGTAATTTTATTAGAAGATGTAAAGAAACTCGGAAAAAAGGGGGACATCGTCGAAGTCTCCGAAGGCTATGGCCGCAACTTCCTCCTGCCCCGTAAATTAGCAGCGCCGGGCACGTCGGAAAATATCAACGATGCCAAGCAGAAGAAAGCTGCAGCTCAGCATAAGGCCCAGGTCGCATCAGATGAAGCGGTCATCTTGGCCAGCCAGCTCAAGAAAGTAGAGCTCACGATTCCCGTTAAAGTCGGTGAAGGCGGCAAAGTATTCGGAGCCATTACCGGCAAGAACATCAGTGACGCTGCGAAGGAACAGTATGACATCGACCTTGACAAGAAGAAAGTTGAAATCAAGGATCCGATTAAATCCGTCGGCGACTACGATGTCACCATCCGTGTTCATCCGACCATTACCAGTGTCATTAAAATACACGTTGTAGAAGGCTGATTCACTAGCCGCAAGAGGTTACAATGAAAGAATTATTGGATAAACTGTTACAGCGCCATAAGTACTTAGAACCTACGGCGGAGGAAGAACTCCGCCGCCAGGTTAATGTGCTTTATGGCGCTTTTACTGGCCTTATAGGGTCTGAAAAAATGGTTCTCCGTGCCAGCAAATACTCAGCCTTGTCGTACATTCATTCTGAAGACCCCCGCCAGCGTCTGGTCGGCCTGCAGCGTCTCATTTACGAAGACGTATCGTACGATAAGGTGCCCGGTGACGACGAAGTCATCAATGTTCTCAATGAGCTTGAAATGGTCCTTGCCGAAATGCTGGCCCGTCAGGCCGTTGAGGAACGACTGGAAAAGAAAATTACTCAGCGCATGGACGAAAAGCAGCAGGAATACGTGCGGGAAATCAAGATGGAACTCATCAAAGAAGAACTGCATGACGTAGAAACGCAGCAGACCAAGCGCAAGCTCAAAGAATTGGACGACCTCGAAAAGGTCGAACTTACGGAATCGGTCATGGAACGGGTGCGGCCGAAACGGCTCAGTGCCATCGTCGGTCAAGAACGGGCTGTCGAAGCCATGCAGAGTAAGCTGGCGTCGGTCTATCCCCAGCACCTGCTCCTCTACGGACCGCCCGGCGTCGGCAAGACGACGGCTGCCCGCATCGTCCTCGATGAAGCAAAGAAACTGGCCTTTACGCCCTTTGGTCCTAAGGCTCCCTTTGTAGAAACGGACGGGACGACCCTTCGTTGGGATTCGCGGGATATGACCAATCCCCTCATCGGCTCGGTTCACGATCCGATTTATCAGGGGGCTCGCCGCGATTTGGCTGATACGGGCATTCCGGAACCGAAACCGGGCTTGGTCACCGAAGCTCATGGCGGCATCTTATTCATCGATGAAATCGGTGAAATGGATCCGATGCTGCTCAATAAATTGTTAAAAGTCATGGAAGATAAGCGGGTTCGTTTCGAATCGGCTTATTACGATGAAGACGATCCCAACGTTCCCCAATATATCCGCAGACTCTTTGCCGAAGGGGCACCGGCGGATTTCATTCTCATCGGAGCCACGACGAGAGACCCGTCGGAAATCAATCCGGCCATTCGCTCGCGCTGTGCAGAAATCTTTTTTGAACCCCTCATTCCGACGGACATCGAAAAAATCGTTTCTCATGCAGCGGAACAACTGGGGGCATCCCTTGAAGACGGCGTCGCTAAATCTATTGCCGAATTTACCATTGAAGGGCGAAAAGCCGTCAACATTCTGGCCGATACCTACGGATTGGCCGTATTCCAGTCGGGAAAGAAGGATCAGGTTCGCATTACCAAGGACCATGTCCGTCGCGTCGCCCAGATCAGCCGCCGTCGTTCCCTATGTGACGGAAAAGGCCAGCAATACGCCCGTCGTCGGCAAGGTATTCGGCCTTGGCGTTGCCGGGTACCTGGGGTCTGCCATTGAAATTGAAGCCGTTGCCTTTCCGGCGCGAGAACCGGGAAAAGGATACTACCGATTCAATGATACGGCAGGCTCCATGGCCAAGGATTCGATGTTCAATGCGGCAGCTGTTATGCGCCGCGTGACGGGGAAAGAACTTTCCGATTACGACGTCAACATCAATTTTGTCGGCGGCGGCAATATCGACGGCCCGTCGGCAGGCTGTGCCATTACGACGGCCCCTTATTTCAGCCGTATCCGGCGTGCCCGTCCGTCAGGACATGGCCCTCACCGGGGAAATCTCGATCCAGGTCAGGTCAAACCCGTCGGCGGCGTCTTTGAAAAAGCCTACGGGGCCTGCCAAGCCGGCATGAAGGGCATCATCATCCCTAAGGAAAATTCTCATGACATTCCGGAACGCCATCTGGGACTCGATATCCATTATGCCGCTGATATTGACGACGTACTGAAATTGATGTTGGTCAAATAGGGGGAATCATAGTATGGAACAGCGGGTGCCACCGCAGAATGTCGAAGCCGAACAAGCTGTCCTCGGAGCTATGCTCCTAAGCCACGATGCGGTCATCTTGGCGATGGAACGACTGCAGTCGCACGACTTTTACCGGGATGTCCACCGCGTCATCTTTGAAGGCATGGAACATCTGCACCGGGAAAATAAAGAAATCGACGTCATTACCTTAACCGAAGAGCTGCGGCGCATGAAGCGCCTGGATGATGTCGGCGGCGTCGAATACGTCCTGCAGCTGCCCAATATGGTCGCGACGGCAGCCAACATCGAATACCACGCCAACATCGTTTCTGAGAAAGCCTTGGCGCGGAACCTTATTTCGACGTGTACCGAATTGACGACCGAAGCCTACGACGGAGAAAAGGAGCCGGAGGACCTCCTCGACGATGCCGAACGAAAGATTCTGCAGCTGTCGGATACGAAAAATCGTGGCGACTTTGCCTCCGTCGGCGCCGTCGTCGAAACGACCCTCGATAAAATTACCAAACTTTATGAAAATAAGGCCGGTCTCACGGGTCTTCCTACGGGATTTCGCGACCTCGACCGCATGACATCGGGCCTTCAGCCGTCAGATCTCATCCTCGTCGCCGCCCGGCCCAGTATGGGTAAGACGGCCTTTACCCTGAACATTGCTCAGAATGTCGGCGTCCGTCAGCGAAAGACCGTGGCCTTCTTTTCCCTGGAAATGTCTCAGGAACAGCTCGTACAGCGACTGCTCTGCCAGATCGCCCATATCGATTCACAAAAGCTGCGTACGGGTCAGCTCAACAGTGACGACGAATGGACGCGCCTTACCGATGCCTGTGACAAGCTCTATGAATCGCCGGTCTACATCGACGATACACCGGGGATTTCCGTTGCCGAAATGCGTTCTAAAGCGCGGCGGCTAAAGTCAGAGCATGGCCTGGACCTCATTATCGTCGACTACCTGCAGCTCATGCAGGGGCGCAACTCGGAAAGCCGCCAGCAGGAAATCTCTGAAATTTCCCGATCCCTGAAGGCCTTGGCCCGAGAACTCAAAGTGCCTTTAATTGCCTTGTCTCAGCTCAGCCGAAGCGTAGAAAGCCGTCAGGATAAGCGGCCGATGCTCAGTGACCTCCGTGAATCGGGGGCTCTTGAACAGGATGCCGACATCGTTTCCTTCTTATATCGAGAAGACTATTACGATAAGGAAACGGAAAATCAGCACATTACGGAAGTCATTCTGGCGAAGCATCGTAACGGGCCGGTCGGCTCGGTCAAACTTTACTTTAAAAATGAATTTACTCTTTGTTCCTCAACATTGGATACGCAGCACGAAGG
>ENA-OQAB01000392-OQAB01000392.1-human-gut-metagenome-genome-assembly--contig:-NODE-392-length-24702-cov-2.933184_pt1 | contig 24702 bp, 27 predicted proteins | sample MGYA00242490_ERZ504517 | MGnify/ENA primary metagenome ERZ504517 (study PRJEB26092, sample SAMD00036298) | human gut metagenome | host: Homo sapiens | study: EMG produced TPA metagenomics assembly of...
TACAGCTGGCCAATGAAGACAAGGAACTGAAGACGATGCTTGCAGGAGTCATCAACCGCCAATTCAAGCTGATTAATGTAGACCCGTTTGCCAACGCCTTCAACGACGGCCCCATCCCCGACGGACATCCTGCACGAATCCATTCGTCTTTGATCCTCCGGTCATTGTCCGTAGGTGCTCTCCAGATATTTAACTCCATCGGAGCATCAAACTGTTCTTTTCCGTCTATAGTCACCTGTTCAAACATCCCCGAAAGCTTATTGTAACAGTATAAAAACTGATCTGTCTGGATCAAAAGCAAACGATCTGTCTCTGAAACATGTATCGATCCATTTCTCTCCTGCATCGCTAAGAGTGCCGCCGCCTGCCGATTTTGTCCGTCTTCATTCTTCAAAAGAATCTCATCAAATCCAAGGCTGCTGTTCTCTTCCATCAAGTTCGTTCCACACTTTAAATGGTAACCTATTTTCAAATAACATTTTCCACTTTCCGGAACAGTTATCGGAAGAGAAATCTTGCCTTTCATGCGTGGCAGGATAGACTCCTGCAGTATAATTTTCCCTTGTTCCGTCATGATTCCATCACATGTCACTTCGTAGGTCAGAAAAAGATAATCTTTCAGATCCACCGCATTCATATAGTTTTTCAGACAAAGACTGCTGCTCTCCTGCTCAAATGAGACCACTCTCGCCGGACGATATACATTCCAATACTCCTTCAAACCTGTATGTGGTGTCCGATCTGGATACACCAGTCCATCGACACAGAAATTTCCGTCGTGTACTTCTTCCCCAAAATCACCACCGTAAAAGTACATTGTCTTCCCATCTAAAGTTTCTCCGCGATACACTGCATGATCACACCATTCCCATACAAATCCTCCGCAGAGCTTGTCATACTGATCAATCTTGCGGAAATAATCTTCGAAATCCCCCGGTCCATTTCCCATCGCATGGCAATACTCAATCAATAAAAACGGCTTCTCCGGATTCTGCTCCATATAGGTGTCAATCTCTTCTAACTCCGGGTACATTCTGCTGAAAATATCAATATTGCTGCAATCATACGTTCTCTTCTCACTTTGATAAATTGAACTTTCATAACAGGTAAGCCTTGACGGATCAAACTGCTTTGTCCATTTTAATGCCTCCTCAAAGGTACATCCATAAGCGCACTCATTTCCCATCGACCAAATGACCACGCAAGGGCGGTTTTTCTCCCGATGTACGCAAAGTTTTGTGCGGTCTACTGTTGCCAAAATAAATTCTGGATTATCTGCAATCCGCTCATTCCAGCGCCTGCTTGCATTCTCCCAGCTAGAATCCTTCAAATACTGAGCTTCCGTTCCATGGCTCTCATTATCTGCCTCCCCAATTACGAAGAATCCGTACGCATCACAGAGCTGATAAAAATACGGTGCATTCGGATAATGACTGGTGCGGATCGCATTGAAATTATGCTGCTTCATTAACTGCAGATCCTTTTTCATCTGTGCTGCTCCGACGACAAAGCCCGTTACCGGATCCGAATCATGTCGGTTAACCCCTTTAAATTTCACCGGTGCTCCATTGACATATATCACTGCGTCTTTGATACAGATTTCCCGGATTCCCACCCGGTCTGTGATGACTTCCCCGGCACTCTTCAAAACCATTGTATACAGATATGGCTGTTCAGGATTCCACAATTTGGGTTCTTTAACCGAAAGGATTACCTGATGTGTATAGCCACTCTTCTCCGACTTCGCAAAACATTCCACAGGCTACTTCTCTATTTTCCTCATCACAAAGCGTAACCTTTACCGGCACTTCCTCTCCAATATAGCTTGCCCGGACAGTAACAGTTGCATCCGACCTTCCCAATGTAGTTGTTACAAAATAATCGTAGACTACATTTTCCGGTCTTCTTAACAGATAGACATCCCGGAAGATTCCGCTCATGCGAAATTTATCCTGATCTTCCAGGTAAGTTCCATCGCACCATTTCAAAACAAGTACCGCAAGCGTATTTTCTCCGTTAAGCAACACATCTGTGACATCAAATTCACTTGTAGCATGAGAAACCTGGCTATACCCGACATACTTTCCATTGATCCAAACATAAAAACAAGAGTCTACCCCTTCAAAATTCAAATAGGCTCTTGGTGCATCTGCCTGCTTTTTGTAATCAAATTTATACACATATGCACCACATGGATTTTCCTGGGGTACATACGGCGGATCTAATGGAATCGGGTATCGTACGTTGGTATACTGATGGCTATCATAACCATAATTCTGCCAGTTTCCCGGTACCTCCACCTCCCGAAAACGATCAAGATCAAATCCCGGTTCATAAAATCTGTCTTGCAGATCATAGAGACTTTCAAAATATTGGAATTTCCACGTTCCATTCAAACAGATTGTTCGGTCGGAAGAAAATCTGTCTTCCACCAACGGTCCCATATTGCAGGAAGCCGGTATGTAATAAGCTCTATACGGCATGGTGTTCTCATGCATAATTTCTAAGTCCTCGTAGTATTTTGGCACTAACATCACAAAATTCTCCTTTACCTTTCTAGTTTTTCTCTGCTTTAACGTGAGTTTATACTTTTTCCACTGTTTTGTCCATACACTCTAGTTTGAAAAAATTTCTTATTTTTCTTCCTTCTTCTCCTCTTTTTTCAGAAAAAGCATACACCCTGCCGAAGCAACCGGCACAGTCAACAGACATGCAATCGCGCTGAAAAGCATCGCAGACACTCCCTGAAACAACATTTTGGAATTTAAAATTACTTCTGCCGTATATTTCACATTTTTCAGATAGAAAAAGAGCAGTAAGGAATCTCCTAAGTAAGCGAAGAACAGCGTATTCACCGTAGTCCCGATAATGTCTTTCCCAATCTGCAATCCCGAATGATAAATTTCACGTCTACTCATATCTGGTTTGTGCAAAATCACCTCGTACAAAGAAGACGTAATAGATAACGCGGTATCCAGCACTGCCCCAAGGGTGCTGAGCAATACCATACACACAGTAATCTGAAGCATGTTAATATGCAGATTGGTATTGTAATAATACATCACATCTTCCTGGATTGCCTGTATTTCATTTAATCCACCACTTCTTGCATCCCACAAAAGCAGAAAAATTGCTGCAAACAGTAACAGGATAACTATCCCGGTTGCTCCGAACGCAATCTCTGTCTTCTGATTTTTCCCATTTTGTTTTACCAGTGTAATATAACTGATCAGACCGGCTGCAATTCCAGTAATGATAAGAGGTGAATGCCCGCCTGCCATCAAAATGATCGCCAGTGACAATACCAGCAGATTTCCTGCAAGAGACATAACAGACACTGCTCCCCGGTCTCCACCGATCACCATCATCAATCCAAATAAAATCAGCGCAAGTATTCCTATCATCATCTTTCATTCCTCCGATCTTTTCTAACTTTGCAGGTTTTCATAAAAACTGAAGCAAAAAGTATCGAAACTGGAATTGCCAGTACAATTCCGATACTTTCTATCAGAAAGCAGCAGATCTCATATGGAATATGCAGACGAAGGATCGTAAAAAAATCTACGTCATTGTTCATTCGAATCAAAAAGGTCGGAATCTGACTGCATGCAAATACAAACAAGAGTACATTCATCATTGTTCCCATAATATCATAACCGATCTCTCTTCCTGAACGGATCAGCGCCCGCACAGAAACAGATGGATTCTTCCTCGTAATTTCTCCGAGCGCTGATGAAATCGTCACAGTGACATCCATAATCGCTCCGAGTCCTGCCAACATGATTTCTGCACGAAATAATTCTCCTGGATCATCCATACTTCCAAGATATTCCATCGAAGAATAATCAAGCCCTCCGGTATACCGTACTGTCAGATCAAAGATTCCCATGATCAGCGCTAAAACACTCAGCGTAGATAACACTGCCGCCCACGTTTTCTTATGGAATCCATTCAGGATCACAAGAGGTATTACCGCAAATAGAACTGTCATAAATCTACAGACAACAAGCACTTCTCTTCCTTTCAGGAACCCTGTAAACCCAAGGAAAAAAATTCCAAAATTTGCCACAACCGTGAGGATGGTAAGCATCCCTTTCTCCTTCGTAACCGCAAGCAGAAGGAAAATAAGCGCCCCTGCAAGCACTGCCAGGTGGGTATCCCTTTTCAAACTTTTGATCGTTCCTTTCAAAGAGTCTCCCTCCAGAGTAACGAGTACTTTATCTCCCTTTGCATATTTTTGATCCAGTACCCCGGAATAAGAATATTCATTGTTCAGCCGTACTGTCTTTCCTTTTTTTTCTCCGTTCAGCAAAATTCCTTTGATGTTTTGCGTATAATAAGGTTCTCTCCCTCCCCGAACATCTTCTTCCTTCCTGCTTTCCTTTGTATGCACTTCCGTAATCTTAACAATAGGTGTCTGATATACCCACGCATCATTTGCCACAAAAAGAAGCAGACAAAAATACAATAAGATTGCAGCAAAGATTCTTTTTCTTCTGACAGACTCATTTTCTTTATTTTTCTTTTCTTCCCACATCACACTTTTTCCTTCATGATCACTTTTTAATTTTTCTTTATCGTATTCAGTTTTTCACTACTTGTCAAGTGGCAGCTAAAAACCTGTCTTTTTCTCAAAAATTTAGTGGAGAGTGTGATCTGATGTCATTCACACTCTCCACTATTATTTAAATTAATTATTTTTCATCTTTCTTCTTTTTTACAAAGCTGATCGCAACACAGGCCGGACCAACATGTGTCCCGATGATGCCACCTACCGGATACAGGTGGTAATTTGTCAGACCATACTTTTCAACAGTCTCTTCCATGAACTTTTCCCCAATCTCCTTATCGGATGTATATCCAAAATAGACCGGTTCCTTCTCATCGATTTCATAGGATTCATATTCTTTCCACAGATACTTCACGCCACCCTTTCTTCCGCGTGCCTTCCCTAACATCGTCAATTCGCGATCCTTCAGTTCAATCACAGGTTTGATCTGGAGAACATTTCCTAACACAGCAAGTGCTGCCGGAATCCGACCTCCCTTTTTTAAATAGGTGAGTGTATCTAACATGCCGCATACCGTGACGCGCTTTTTCAAATCCTCTATCGCCGCAACAATTTCTTCCATCTTTTTCCCTTGGGCGCGCATATCTACCGCCTTCTGTACCAGAAAACGCTGAGTAACAATCGCTTGCTCAGAATCAATGATCCAGATTTTCTCATATTCACTCATCTGTTTTGCAAGATTTGCTGCGTTGACTGTCCCACTCAATCCGCTGGAAAGAGTAATCACAAGCACTTCCTCATTTTTTTCTTTTGCTTCTTCGTACAACTGCAAAAATTCCTCCGGAGACGGCTGACTGGTAACCGGAAGTTCCTTCTCTTCAGCAAGCTTATCAAAAAAATGGATAAAATCCTCTTCTGTTTCTAATGGAAAATCTCCATCTGAAAATTTTGTCTTTAACCAGACAATCCGAATGTCCATCTCCTCTGCTTCCTGCTTTGTGATATCCGAAGCGGAATCTGTAATAATCATCATTGTAAAATTTCCTCCTTCAACAGATTGACAACCTCTGTCTGATTTTCTAAAATAGATGATACAAATATATCAAGTAAACAATATAGCATATCTGCAAAAAAAATCAATGCAGAAACTTACAAATGAAACAAAACAGGAGATTTTGTATCTATGAAAAGAACCCAACGCACAAGCGATTTTCTAAAGGAATGCATTGCCGATTCGCTTTTAAGACTTCTGCGCACAAAGCCCCTTGAGGCAATTACGATCCGTGAGATCACTGAACTCGCCAATGTCAGTCGTGTCACTTACTATCGGAATTTCACTTCCAAAGAAGAAGTCATTGAATTTAAGCTGGACAAACTAATGACAGACTGGATTGAACACGAAAAAACAATCCGTAATACTTCTGCCTGTGAACTTGCAATCCGCTTTTTCCAGTTTTTCTACTCCATCCGGGATATCGTTCAGACTCTGATTCAGGCGAAACTATCACTTTTGCTTCTCAACGCACTGATCATACGCTTTGGTGACGTTTTTACACAAGACTGTGCCGAATATTATCGCCAGATTTTCATCTCCTTCGGACTGTGCGGAGTGATTCTTACATGGATGGATACCGGTATGAACGAGTCTCCGGAAGAAATGGGAAAAATCGTCACGGAAACATTTTTCCCGCAAGAACAGACTTAACTTACTTTAAGAATTCTCCCACCGGTTGCTGATATGTAATTGCCTCTATGATTTTTGCACTATCGTATGTTCCAACAGAAGTTTTCTCATAATCGATCCCCGCAAAAATCAAAAATAAAATCAGACTGACACAAACACGCAGCACAAAGGTAGAGCGGGGCAGTGCCTCCTCTTTCTCATAAAGTTGATGATACGCTCCCTGACAACGCGGATGGATTGCCGGATTGGATGTTCGTCCACTTCCATATAGATTTCTTGCTTGTGCAAGTAGTTCTTCTCTTCTTTTTTCTGTCTCATTCATGCGAGTCTCTCCTCTCCGTCCCGACATGTTTATAGTTGCTCCTAAAACAGCGGGCATACACTTCTTTTATAAAGTGTATGCCCGCTTAATTTCTGACAGACCAGTCCATCTGTTATCTCTCCGCAAGTTCTTTAATAATATCTTCCCACTTCACGCCTCGCTCAACCATAAGTACCATCGCATGATAAAGGAAATCAGAAATCTCTCCTTTGATTTCACCGGGTTTCGGGTTCTTTGCTGCAATGATCAATTCAGTTGCTTCTTCCCCAACTTTCTTGAGAATCTTATCAATTCCTTGTCAAACAAATAGTTCGTATAAGATCCATCTCTCGGAATTTTTTTGCACTCAAGAATCTTTCTCATAAACCGTTTCAAACACTTGAAGCGGATTCGTGCCGTCATAATCCGTACCAACAAGCGGTTGGAAGAAGCACGTTGCATTCCCGGTCTTACATGCCGGTCCGATCTGTTCTACTTTTGCAAGCAAAGCCTCCTTATCACAGTTGATCGTAAGTGCCTTCACATACTGATAATGGCCGCTTTCCTTCCCCTGTACTTTGCTTCTTTTCGCTTCTCTGTCATAATAAGTCATCTTTCCGGTTTTGATTGTATTGTAAAATGCCTCTTTATCCATATAGGAAAACATCAACACTTCTCCAGTCTTATAGCTTTGTGCGATCACAGGAAGAAGCCCCTCCTCATTGAGGTGAAACTCTGAAAACTCCATCATGCTCTCGAACGAAGTCATTTTGATATTTTCCTTGGCGCACTGCTCTTTAAATGCAACAAAATCCATTGTCGTCCGGCTTACATAAGCGCCGGAAAGTCCTTTCACCCCCGGACATTTTAAAATCTTAAACAGTTCTGACTTCTCATTCGTATCTGTAAGCACCACACACGGAATATCTGTCACGTTCATGACCGAATCCAAATCCAGTCTGTGCATAAATAAAATTTCACTGCTGCACTCTTCGATCAAATGCTGTTGCTTAAACAGCGCATCAAAATCATTGAGAGAAACTGAGATTTTCTCCTTTCCAAACCTCTTTGCCGCCTCCTCGATCAACTCAAAGGAAATCGCTTTCGAGAAATTCAATACTGCCCGTTTCGCACCCGCATACAAGATTTTCTTGATATCTTCCTGCCGCTTGATATTTCCTCCCGCTACCATCGGAATGCGTATTGCCCGGCTGATCTTCTTCATAATTGCTATTGCTTGCTCATGTTCTTCGTCAGAAGAAGACAGATCGAACACAAAAAGTTCATCCGCACCATGATCACTGTAATATTTTGCCAGAGAAACTACATTTTCTGAAAGGACTTCTCTGTTGTCAAACCATTTTACCGCCTTCCCTTCATCGATGAAAATGCAAGGAATTAATTTTTATAACTCATTTTTACAATTCGCTCCTTTATCAATTTCAGATCGCCTTACGCACAGTCTACGACTTTTTTCTCTCCCGTGTGTAAATTCACCATGATGATCTGCTCATCTCTCCTCAGATAGATTAAGCTGCCCGCCTGCTTTCTGCGCCCATAGATATGATATACCGACAGATTTTTCTTTTCTTCCCGTTCAAGCAGCTCTACTCGTTTCCCTTTTCCGCGGAACTCCTTCGCAAGAGAGATTGCGTACTTCCTCTGCTCCCGGTCAAAGAGCAGGATTATCTGCTCCGGTTCCTCCGGAATTTGGATTTTCTGTCGGATCAGTGCTTTCATCAGCTCATCTGTACCGATTGCAAACCCTGCTGCCGGAAGTTCTCTTCCGAATCTTTCCATCAACCTGTCATACCGTCCACCTTTCGCGACAGGTTCCCCGCCTCCAAAAGTATCGCTCTTAAAAATCATTCCACTATAATAAGCATATTTTCCACACATGCCAAGATCAAATGTGATCATCTCCTGCATGTGGTACAGTTTCAAAATTTCATAAACTTCTTTTAAACGCTCCAAAGCAAGAATTGCCCGCCTGTCCGGTGCCAGCTCTCTCGCCTCATTTAAAATTTCCACACTTCCAACCAATTCTGGAAGGCGATAAAAAACTTCTCTGATCGGACGCTTTACCGGAAGTTTCTCAAGAAGTTCTCTCATACCAAGGAAATTTCTCCTTGCAATCATCGTCCGCACCTTTTCTTTGACTTCGGCAGGGAATTGTGCCGCATCCAAAAGGCTTTGCGAAATTCCACATGCCCGACACTGATCTGAAATTCTTTCATCCCAGCGCGCTTCAGACTATCTGCCGCAAGCGCGATCAACTCTGCATCTGCCCCTGCAGTTCCATCTCCAATCAGTTCTGCACCAAGCTGCGTGCTTTCACACAATTCTCCCTGCTGACTTCCATGATTTAAAAAATGTATTTCCTATGTAACACATCCTAAGCGGTACAGAATCCTTTTCAAACTGTGTCACTGCAACTCTTGCTACCGATGGTGTAATATCCGGTCGCAACGCAAGTGTGTTTCCCTCCCGGTCAAAAAAATTTATAGAGTTCTCTGGAAGATACGATTCCGGTGTCTCATTTCCAAATACTTCCAGAAATTCAAAGGCAGGTGTCTGAATGTCTTCATATCCATACAAATGAAGCATTTCATGCAGTTCTTCTTGAAGCAACAACTTTTTTCTGCACTCTTTTCCATAAATATCTTTGACTCCCTCTGGTGTATGCAAAATCTTCTGTCTCATAGCCATTCTCCCCTTCTCCTTACAATTTTTACTTATCTTTTGGCATCATTTTTATCTTCCCTTATCTTTTGTACTTCTTTTTACTCTCTTTCCTCTAGATCTTTCTGAAGCGCATCAAGATACGGTACATATCCCCCTGCCATCTTTAGAAAAAAGTGCTTCGAAAGCTCTTCCCTTCGAATGCTCTTTCTGCCGCCGGTTTGCCCCCGCTCCCAAAAGCGTTCCATCTCGGCACAGCGCATATAATACAATTCATTCCGTCTACTGAAATAGATCAATAAAAATGCGACCCCATCCTGCTTTTCAAAATTTTTCATAAATTCCAGTTGATGTTCATGGATATTCTGCAATGGGAAAGTATCTGCATTACACTCCTTTGCATCAAAACAAACCGGGATCCCCTGAACTGCTCCGATATAATCCACTGTACTCCGCTGCTCAAAATACGCAAGCGTAATATGCCTGTGTTCCTTGTCAATCCGCACCGGGGTGATCGGTGTCGGTATCTTCTGAATCAACGCAAGTCCCTTCTCCAGATATCTCTCATTAGTCCTGTTGATCATATCCTCCAGCGTAGATCCCCGAAGCCCTCTGGAATTCCATGTCCCCATCAGCGCTCACTCCTTGATTCTTTGCAGATTTTTGCAAACAGCGGTGGGACGTCTGCAATAAACACCTTCTCAGACAGCTGACTGCAAACTCCCTCCATCACCGGAAACTCTAACCGGTACGCATGGAGCAGCTGCGATTTCAATCCATATTTTTTTTGATAAAAGTCGTTTAATTTTCGGTCCCCATATTTATAATCTCCGATCAGCGGATGGCCTTCTGAGGCAAGGTGTGCGCGAATCTGATGCGTCTTTCCGGTAATCAGCCGTACTTCCAGCAATGTCACACCCTCTTTTGTCCACAACGGATGATATTCCGTCTCAATCGGCTGGTCAGATGGGTCCGATGGTCTGTCTAAAATCTGCACCTTGTTAGTCTTTTCATCCTTTTTCAGCCATCCTTTCAGATATTGGTCTTCTCGGATCACTCCCTGCACAAGACATCGATAATATTTGTGGAGAGTTCGCTCTTTGAAAAGTTCTCCCATTTTCTGAAGCCCCGGAAGGCTTTTCCCTGCCACGACTATTCCACTTGTATTGCGGTCGAGCCGGTTGCAGATTGACGGACGGAAACTTTTTAGTGTTTCTTCTGAGAGTTCCCCTGCGTCAAGCAGATACGAAATCAGATGTTCCACAAGAGAAACATCACTTTCCTTTGCCTTCTGCGACAACATTCCTACTGGTTTATTGATCAGAACAACATCTTGATCTTCGTAGATTACGGATAAATTTGTTTTTGTTCTCTGAATTTTTACGCTGGAAAATTTCCGAATCGTCTCGTCTGCCAAAAACAATTTTACTATATCCCCTTCTTCCAGTTTCTCATTTCCAGTTGCTTTCTTTCCGTTGAGGACAATATTTTTCTTTCGCATCATTTTATAGAAAAAACTCTTTGGCGCTTCATTTAAATACTTTGCCAGCAGTTTATCCAGACGCTGGCCAGCCTCATTTTTTGTCACTTTAATTTCCTGCATCTTTTTTCTCCCGCTCTTTTTCAAGTCTGATTTTACAGAGAAATATTCAGAACAATGCCTAAGAGCTTCTGTTCCCTTTCCTCATTTCGCTCATGTCCCAGTGCTTCCAGTTCCCGCAGTCTCTGCAAAAATGTCTCGTAATTTTCATAAATCTTGATTGTCATTTTCTGATAGCCGTTCTGCGATAAAATCTGGGTAATATGTTTCTGGGCATATGCCGGATCTGTCTTTTTGCTTCTTGTATAACCAATCATCACATGATCAGAAACTGTCATACAGTCGATCGGCATGATTTTCTCATAGCTTGTCACAACCAGATCATAGACAACCGGAAGGGTTCCTGCTACCCGTCCGATCTCTTCTGCTTCTTTCTGTCCTATCGAATGGTACGGCCACCTCGTGATCACGCCGACAAGAGATTTTCCTGCCGGAAGACATCCTAAGACTGCAACGACAGTCAATAGATTTTTCTTCGTATGTGTCGTCAGGTAACCCGTCGCCATGATCGCGATGACCAGACCAAACATCATCGCTGTTTTAAAATTTCTTTTTTCTTCTGTGAATCCAGATAACCTGGTCTTCCTTTTTTTCATTTTCTCACCTGTCTCTGATTTACTTCCAGAAATGCTGCATCACACCAAGCACAACCTTCTGCGGCAGGACTTTTGTTGCAATCCTAGCACTTTTCATTGAAATGCCGCAAACAGACAATTTTTTACCTCTTGCCGCATCAAGTAATGCCTGCCGTACAACGACTTCCGGCTCTTTCATAAAGTTATCCTTTGCATTTTGACCATCTTCTTCCGTACGAGCTACCTCAAAAAATTCGGTGCGAACCGGTCCGGGGCACACTGCCGTCACAAAAAATTCCTCTTTTTTTTCACTTCCTCGCCGAGCGCATCCGAAAAACTTTTCACATACGCCTTCGTCGCTGCATATACCGAAAACTTTGGCTGTGGGCAGAATGCTGCCGCAGATGCCACATTGACAATTCTGCTGCCTGTACTCATATATGGAAGAACTATACATGTCATATAGGTCAGCCCTTCACAATTTAGACGGACCATATCTGCCTGATCAGTCGAAGAGATTTCTTCCACTTCTCCGACTTTGCCAAATCCTGCTGCATTGACGAGCATACGGACATCTGGATTAAATTCCTGAAGCGCTGCTGCTATTTTGTCAAATGCGCTCCGATGCCTTAAGTCTGCTGCAAAGATTCTTACTTTTGTCATCATCCTGCTCTCTACTTCCAGAAGTCTGTCTTCTCTTCTGGCAATGATCCAGATCTCATCCAGTTCTTTGTACAGCGATTCAATCTGTCGTACAAATTCTCTTCCGAGTCCGGAAGATGCTCCTGTTACAATTACAATTTTCATTTTTTACACTCCCCTTATCTTTTACTGTTTCTTATAGGCTACTGTTTCTTTTATGCACGTTTCGGATTGCTTTTTTCTTCTGCTTTCCTTTCCCCTGTGCTTTCGCCTGAGACTTTCCCTGTGCCTGCTTTCTGAAGCCTTCCCCGGATCCTTGTTTTGGCTGTCTTGGACGGATCAGACAATGTCTGTCATATCCTACCAGATCCATACGTCCCGCCTTTTTCAGCGCCTCCATCACCAGATCGTAATTTTTTGGATTCCGGTACTGGATCAGTGCTCGCTGCATCGCTTTCTCATGCGGATTCACCGGCACATATACTTTTTCCATTGTTCTCGGATCCACCCCCGTATAGTACATGCAGGTTGAAATCGTCGAAGGTGTCGGGTAGAAATCCTGTACCTGCTCCGGCATATAGCCGAGATCTCTCAAATACTCTGCAAGCTCTACCGCCTCTTTCATCGTTGATCCCGGATGAGAGGACATCAGATATGGAACTAAAAACTGATTTTTCCCCAACTTCTGATTGATCTTCTTATATTTTTCAGTAAATGCCTCATATACCCGGTTCTCCGGTTTCCCCATCTTTTGAAGCACTGCATCCGAGATATGTTCCGGTGCCACCTTCAGCTGACCGCTGACGTGGTGCTCGCACAATTCTCTGAAAAACGTATCGTCTTTGTCTGCCATCAGATAATCAAACCGAATACCGGAACGGATAAATACTTTCTTCACATTTGGAAGTTCACGTAATTTTCTCAGCAATTTTAAGTAATCCTTATGATCTACTTTCAAATTTCGGCACGGTTTTGGGAAAAGACACTGCTTTTCTTTGCACACCCCGTACTGAAGCTGCTTTTCGCAGGACGGTGCACGGAAATTTGCTGTTGGTCCCCCAACATCATGAATATATCCTTTAAAATCCTTATCCCATATAAACTGATTTGCCTCCGCCAAAAGCGACTCATGACTTCTCGTCTGGATGATACGCCCCTGATGAAAAGTCAACGCACAGAAATTACATCCTCCAAAGCATCCCCGGTTGCTGATCAGACTGTATTTTACTTCTTCAATCGCCGGAACTCCTCCTGCGGCTTCATAGGACGGATGATAGGTCCGCATATACGGGAAGCTATACACTCTGTCCATCTCCGGCTGTGACAAAGGCTTCGCCGGAGGATTCTGCACGACATACAGATGATCCGAATAAGGTTCCACAAGTCGTTTCCCTGAAAATGGATCTGTATTACAGTATTGTACATAAAAACTTCTTGCATAGTTTAATTTATCTTTTTTCAACTCTTCATAAGACGGAAGCGTAACAGCATCATAGACACTGCTCAGATCTTTCGCCTTGTACACCGTCCCATCGATAAAGGTGATATCCCCGACTGCGATTCCACTCTTTAACGCATCTGCGATCTCAACGATCGATCGTTCTCCCATCCCATAGGAAATCAGATCTGCTCCCGAATCTAACAAGATGGAACGCTTCAGATGATTCGACCAGTAATCATAGTGTGCAAGCCGCCTCAAACTTGCCTCAATCCCCCCGATAATGACCGGTGTTTTTTTATAGACCTGCCGAATCAGATTTCCATAGACGATTGTCGCATAATCCGGACGTTTTCCCATGACTCCTCCTGGTGTAAAGGCATCGGTCTTTCTTCTTTTCTTAGATACAGAATAATGGTTGACCATCGAGTCCATATTTCCCCCGCTGATCAGAAATCCAAGTTTCGGTTCTCCATATTCCATAATGCTTGTATTATCTTTCCAGTCCGGCTGGGAAATGATTCCCACCCGGTATCCATTTGCCTCCAGAATCCGGCTGATGATCGCCGGCCCAAACGATGGATGATCCACATAGGCATCCCCGATCACATAAGCAAAATCTACTGCATCCCATCCTCGTTCTTCCATATCCTTTCTGCACACTGGCAAAAATCCTTGATTCATTCTTTCTACCTCATTTGTTTTAATTGTGTAAGTTCCTGTTCTGTCAATTTCCGGTATTCGCCAGGAAGAAGTTTTTCATCCAGCACAAGGCTTCCCATCGACAGACGTTTTAAATAAGTCACTTTCTTTCCGACCGCCTCAAACATTCTTTTGACTTGATGAAACTTCCCTTCACGGATCGTAAGGGTAATCTCCGACTCCTCACCGGAAGATAAAATTGTAAGTACTGCCGGAAGAGTCACTCTCTTTTCACCAATATCGACTCCTTTTCCAAACAACTCCACATCTTCTTCTGTCACGGTTCCCTCTATTTTGGCATAATACTTCTTATCCACATGCTTTTTCGGTGACAAAAGATCATGCGCCAGTGCCCCATCGTTTGTAATGAGTAAAAGTCCTTCGGTATCCTTATCCAGTCTTCCTGCAGGAAACAAATCCTTTCTCCTTCGATCTTCGATAAGGTCTATCACTGTCTTATCTCTTGGATCCTCTGTTGCCGATACAACTCCTGCCGGTTTGTTCAGCATATAATATTCATATTGGTGATAAGAGACAATCGCTCCGCTGCATACAACTACTTGCTTCTCACAATCCACTTTCTCTTCCGGTTTTTTTACAATCAGACCGTCCACGGTGACCAATCCCTTCCGGATCATCTGTTTTACTTCACTTCTTGTCCCGACCTGCATATCAGCAAGATATTTATCTAATCTCAACATTATGACTGCCATCTCCATCCTGGAAGATATTTATTCTTCACCGTTCCGGCAGAGAGCTTTCCCCATCCCAGAGGATACTCATCGACACAGATCAGATACCATCCTTTTTCTTTCGGTGAGACAAGATCTTCCACATCCAATGTCTCTCCTTTTAAATACTTGACCACGCGCTCATCTTCTGCTGAAAGACAAAGGCAGTACCTGTATTCTTCCTTTTTCAAATTCATCGCAAACGCCTGGCTTGGCTCAAATCGGTTTTTCTTCAGTTCTCCGAGAAGCAGACCCGTGCGGAGGAATCGAATCCCTCTGACATCCGGCAGATCCTCCGGCATATAGTAGACGCACTCCCCGTGGATTTCCAAACGGCTTTTCTCTAAGTCCCAACTGACATTTTCAAAAAATGCTTCGAGTTCCTCCGGAATCTTTCTCACACCTGTCTTCGCAATTCTGTCTGCTTTTATCCTTCTTTGTCTTGTCTGCTCTTCGTTTTCTTCCTTTGGTTGTTCCCCTTTCTGCAACAGTGCCACATAGTGTCCTTCTCCATGAAGCTTATGCGGGAACATCCGCACAGTTCTGGACAAGTCTCCCCGTTTGCTTCTGGAAACTTCCGGAAGTCCCGGACAAAATCCTTCGTACGGTGCAATCTCACAAATTTGAAATTCCGGATACTGCTCTAACAAATATTCGATCGTCCCTTCGTTTTCTTCCGAATCAAATGTACAAGTGGAATACAGCATCATTCCACCCGGCTTTAACATCCTTGCTGCCTGTGTCACGATACTTCTCTGAATCTTTGCAAAAAATTCCGGTCCATGTTCTTCCCATGCCTTGACCATCTTTTTATCTTTTCGGAACATTCCTTCCCCGGAGCAAGGCGCATCAATCAAAATCTTATCAAAATACTCCTCAAAATATTCCTCTATTTTCCCAGGTTCCTCACTCAGCACAAGTACATTTCCAATTCCAAACAATTCAATATTCTTTAACAATCCCTTCGCCCTGGAATTGCTGATATCATTTGCAACAAGTACACCTGTCCCATCCAGCTTAGCTCCGAGCTCTGTCGCCTTTCCTCCTGGGGCCGCACACACATCGAATACTTTATCTCCCGGATTGATTGGAAGACGATTTGCCGGAGTCATCGCACTTGGCTCCTGAAGATAGTAGAGTCCTGCAAAATAATACGGATGCTTTGACGGCTGTACATGGTCTCCATCGTAGTAAAACCCATTCTCAATCCATGGAATCGGCTTCAGTTCAAACGGAGAAATTTTCAGAAACTCCTCCACACTGATCTTTCTCGTATTTACGCGAAGCCCGTACAAACGCGGCTCATCATAACATTTTATATATTCTTCATATTCTTCCTGAAGCAAAGCCTTCATTTTTTCTTCAAATTTAATTGGTAAATTCATTTTTCCTCCAAATGGTATTATCTCAAAAAAATTCACCCAATATATTGTATCATATTCCATTTTATTACACCACCCCAAACCTCAGAGAAAAGTATCCCGTTCCCGCGCAGAAAAATACACTTTTGATGCACTGGCAGTCTAATGTTAATATCGATATCTCAATTTTTTCTGCTCTGCATACTTCAAAATTGCATACGGGTTGATACTCATCTCAGTTCCATCCGGATAAATATAAATACCGAGGTGCAAATGAACCGGAAACATTCCTTTTGTCCCGGCTTCTCCATACCCAGTATCTCCCATAAATCCAAGAAGCTGCCCGGCTTTCACCTGATCGCCAACCTTCAAATTTGCATAGGAATCCAGGTGTGCATAATAAAAATACGCCCCCGCCTCAGTCCAGATTCCAATCCGGTTCCCGCCTTTTTCAAGCCATCCGATCTTTGCCACAGTTCCATCCGTTATACTGATGATTGGATACAGCCCTCTTACATTTTCCCCCGCCATCAGATCCGTCCCCTCATGTCCTCTTTTTCCTCCATAATTTCGCTCTTCCATCCATGAATCTGCAAAGGACACAAATTTTCTGCCAGGCTTTTCTGATTCCGGTATCGGAAAATACTTCACTGTATTCCAGATTGCGCGGCAGGTATTTCTGTATGATTCATAGGAAGGGTTTCTCTTCCAGCGTTTTTCTCTCTCCTGAAATGTTTCACCGGAAATCTGCCACGGGAATGTTTCGTATCCGAATTTTGTCTCCAGCCAGTAGATTCCAAGGTCTCTGCCGGGGTCTTCTGCTTTCTGTATATAGGACTCCATTTCCTCCGTCACATACTGTCTCCGAAACGCTGCTGTCTGAACTGTATTCGCATGCAGTCTTTCAGATTTCCCCTCTTCATAGACTTCATGCAGCCCAATCTGACAGAAAAATGCTGCCAGAAACACAAACAAAATCCGTCTGATCCTTTCCCGTCCAAATACTCCCTGTCTCATACTATCTGCCGCCCTGCAGTTTTTCTTCACCACCATTCTATGAATCTTCCTGTGACTTTATCCGTCAGCCTTTCATTGCTTATGATATTTTTCGCATCCGGACCATATTTCCTATTTTCTAATCTCGAGGAGTATTGGACATAAAAAGCAATTTTCTCCCATATGAATAATTACAGAAAATCTATTTGGACATTCACAGGAGGTCATACTATGAAACGTAAAGCTGCAAGTTTTGGAATCATTCTTTTTTTCCTCATCATGCTCTTGTGCCCGCAGGAAGTATTTTTTGGAGCAAGCAAAGGACTTCTTCTCTGGTTTCAAACAGTTCTTCCAACACTGCTTCCATTTATGATTCTGTCCGGACTTTTGATTTCTACAAACAGTATCGTCTACCTGGACCGGATCTTCGGACCTTTTTTTCGAAGACTCTTCCGCACTTCTGAAAACGCTTCTTTTGCCATTATCGCAGGATTTCTCTGCGGTTATCCAATGGGCGCCAAAGTTACCGCAGACCTTCTCCGGCAAGATCGAATTTCTAAGACAGAAGGGCAATACTTGCTTTCTTTTTGCAATAATACCAGTCCGATGTTTATCATCAGCTACATCGTCTGGCAAAATTTTCAGGACAAATCCCTTCTTGTCCCGACTTTATTCCTTTTGTTTTTGACTCCGATCTTATCAAGTATTCTTTTCTATCCTTTTTACCATAAAAAAGCAAAAGACGTCTTCGCCAGAAAAAAAACAGTTCTGACAACACAAAAAAACAGGCACCCCACATTTGCATCAAATTTCAAATGTTGGATACCTGCATTATGAATAGTTTTGAAGCGATCACAAAGATTGGAGGTTATATCATGCTCTTCTCCATCCTAATCTCACTATTGTCCTCTGCCCCACTGCAGAAAATTCCGCTTCTGCACATAGCACTTCCGTTTCTAGAAATCACAAACGGGATTCCTATGTTATGCGCCGCTGACACTTCCTGCGCTGTACGCTTCGTTCTGACACTTTCTCTCACGGCATTTGGCGGTGCCTGCTCGATTGCACAGACAAACTGTATGTTAGAAGGAACCGGACTTTCCATATTTCCTTATTTCCTTCAAAAACTGATCACCGCAATTCTCTGTGGGATGCTGTCAGCTCTTTTCTTCCAACTCTTCGTCTAGCCTTAGTTCTGAGTTGCATTTCCGTCATACTCTGCTTCTTCCGGCTGAACAAGCTCCGCACGATTTGCACGTACAACGTCATAGCATTCTTTCAGTGAATTTACAAGTCCATCAAATTTAGATGTATAACTGTCCATTGTGTGTCCGACAATACTTTCAACACCTGCTAAAAGTTCGTCTGTATATTGTACAGCACCTAACCGGATATCATTTGCATCATTTGTAGCATTATCAAGAATCTGCTGCGCCTGCTCTGTCGCTGCCATCACCACTTCATTTGCCTGCGCATAAGCCTGCTGCATAATCTCATGCTCACTTACCAGCTCGTTTGTCTGTACATGCGCTTCCTCCAGCATACTGTCTGCTTTTGCCTGCGCATCTGCAAGAATCGCATCCTTATTAGAAATAATCTTCTGATAACGCTTGATCTCATCCGGTGTCTTCATACGAAGTTCCCGAAGTAATTCATCAATGTGATCCTTATTTACGATAATCTTTGATGTAGATAATGGCTTAAACGGACATCCGTCAATATACTCCTCAATCTCTTCAATAATCTGCTCAATACGGCTGCTCATAGTTACACTCTCCTTTTGGTTTTCATCTTTTCTTCTATCTTATCTACGACCAGTTCTGGTACAAACTGTGTGATGTCGCCTCCAAATGCTGCCACTTCTTTTACAGTTGTCGAGCTAAGAAACGAATACTCCAGACTTGTGGTCAGAAACATCGTCTCTATCTCTGGTTCTAACTTGTGATTGGTCTGTGACATTTGCAACTCATATTCAAAATCTGTAATCGCGCGCAGTCCTCTTACAATTACCTTTGCACCGATCTGCTTTGCAAACTCTACCAACAATCCGTCAAAGGCCATCACCTTGACATTTGGCAGATCTTTTGTCACTTCTTCTAGTATTCTAACACGTTCTTCCACAGAAAACAACGGCGTTTTTGCTTTATTATTCAGCACACCGACAATTAATTCATCTGCGATCTGACCGGAGCGCCGGATCATATCCAGATGTCCAAATGTAACCGGATCAAAACTGCCCGGATAAATTGCTCTTAACATACTCTTTCGCTTCCTTCCAGCGCGAGGAACAAATGCAGATTGGTCTTATATTCTTTCTTTTTCAACACCGAAAATCCAAAAGATTCTACATAAGAAAAGTCCGTCGACTTAGATGCCTCTACGATGATCACACTGTCCTCATCAATCAGCTTCGATTCTGCAAGATACTCCAACACCTGCTTTTCCAACAGTTTATTATATGGCGGATCCATAAAAATATAGTCAAATGTTCCGCTTCCTTCCATGCGTCTGAGCGCAGTCATAACATCTGTCGCCATCGTCACCGCGCGTTCTTCCAATTTTGTTTTCTTCAGATTCTCTTTGATACACGCCATCGCTTTCGGATTCTGCTCCACAAATACAGCTTCCCCGGCTCCTCGGCTAAGTGCCTCAATCCCGATTCCTCCGCTTCCGGCAAACAGATCCAGAAATCTGCAATCATATAAGTAAGGAGAAATCATATTAAACAGCGTTTCCTTAATACGGTCCGTTGTCGGTCTTGTATCCAGACCATCCAATGTCTTTAATTGTAATCTTTTCGCGCTTCCTGCAATTACTCTCATAAGTTCTCCTTTCTCTCTTTCTCATTTTTACCGGCAAGCATCTGACTGCATTTTCAGAAAAACATACCGGTTCTCGTCTATTATATAAATTTGTTGTAATATTGTCAAATATAAAAAGAATGTGCCTTGGCACATTCTTTATACTTTATGGAACTCCTCTACATTGATCACAAAGATGGTGGCTCCTCCGGCTTCTACTGTGATTGGCACAAAAGAATAATTGCTCACAGGAGCACCGCTTCCCATATATGGAGCCTGCACTTCGATCTGCTGTCTCTTTGCGCATTCTTCTTTCACAATCTCAATTACTTCCGGAACTTTCTCATCCTCTGTACCGATCATCAATGTTGTATTTCCTCTCTTTAAAAATCCACCGGTACTGGAAAGCTTTGTGACACTGAATTTTTTCTCATTCAATTTCCTTGTCGCTCTTTCACTATCTTCATCATGTACGATCGCATATACTAACTTCATTTCAAAGCCCCCTTCACATGCTCTTGCTTTTCCGTTATTTTACCATTTTTTTATAAAATATGCAATCAAAGAATGAGAAAAAGCGCATTAGGATTTTCCCATACGCTTTTCTCATTCTTCTACTTTTTGATCAACATTCCGGCTTATTTACCAGCCATCTGTTTCTCCTGCTGTTCAATCATTTTCTTTACCATATATCCACCAACAGATCCGTTCTGTCTGGATGTGAGGTCTCCGTTATATCCTTCTGTTAAAGGTACTCCAAGCTCGTTTGCTACCTCGTATTTGAATTTGTCTAATGCTTCTTTTGCTTCTGGTACTGCTGTTCTGTTTGATGAACGACTTGCCATGATTTTTTCCTCCTTTAAATAACTATCTTTTTGTTTTTGTAACAATTGTTTTTTGTTACATGGATAGTATATGGAGTTTTTCTGTTCTTACACTGGAAATTTTTTTCTTTTTCGCAATACGACAATTTTACATTTCTTCTAAGCTTGTATTTTATCCTTTTACAGTGTATTCTCGATCGCACTTTTCTGCACAGAATACTGGATATGTTCTTTTAGATTTCTGCACGCCTCTTCTTCAAGCCCTTTCCCATTTTTCAAAATCCAGTCTGCCGCCTCATTTGCTCTCTGGAGAATCTTCGCATCTTGAAAGACGTCTCCAAGCCGGAAATCCATCAGACCGCTCTGCCTGATCCCGAAGAGATCTCCCGGACCGCGGAGCTTTAAATCTTCATTCGCAATATAAAATCCATCGTTAGAACGATTCAAAATTTCCAGACGTTCTTTTGTCTCTTTCCCTTTCGAACCACTCATAAAGATACAGTAGGACTGATAGTTCCCTCTGCCGACACGTCCGCGCAGCTGGTGAAGCTGTGCAAGTCCAAACCGTTCTGCGTTTTCGATCATCATGACCGTAGCATTAGGAACATTGATCCCGACCTCGATCACAGTTGTTGACACAAGCACCTGCGATTCATTCTTTCCAAACCGCTCCATAATCTCATCCTTTTGCGACTGTTTCATTTTCCCGTGCAGAAAATCTACAATAATGTCCTCCCCCAATTCTCCCTGTAGCTTTTCCGCATAATCGATAACATTTTCCGCCTCCAGATGTTCACTCTCTTCCACCATCGGACAGATTACATAACACTGCCTTCCCTCCGCTACCTGGCGTCTGATAAACTGGTATGCCGTCTTTCGATAACTGGTATCAACAACACAGTTTTTAATCGGGAGCCTGTTCGCCGGAAGTTCATCGATCACCGACACATCCAGATCCCCGTACAAAATGATCGCCAATGTACGCGGAATCGGTGTCGCGCTCATAACAAGAATATGAGGCAGTTCCCCTTTTCCCGCAAACTGTTCTCTCTGTTTTACCCCAAATCGATGCTGTTCGTCAGTCACAACAAGTGCCAGATTCGCATAGGTTACTTTCTCTTGGATCAGCGCGTGTGTTCCGACAATGATCTGTGCCTGCCCCGATTCGATACGCCCGTATGCAAGCCGTTTTTCTTTTGCTGTCATCGAACCTGTCAGCAATTCTACTTTTAACGGAATCTCATATTGTTCAAACATCTCTGTGATAGAATCAAAATGCTGTCTTGCAAGCACCTCTGTCGGAGCCATCATCGCTCCCTGCCAGCCACAGAACGCCACACTCATCAAACTTAAGACTGCTATGATCGTCTTACCTGATCCGACGTCCCCCTGAATCAGACGCGCCATCGTATGTGTGCCTGCCATATCTTTTTGAAGCTGTTCCCATACTTTTTTCTGGGCATTCGTCAATTCATAAGGAAGCTTTTTCAAAAACACTTCTATCTCTTCTGACGGATGAATCGGAAACTGATTTCGACTTCGCTCTTTCTTTTCTTTCATTTGCCGCAGCGAAAGAATAAATACAAGGAACTCCTCAAAGACCAACCTCTCTCTCGCCTGATAAAATTCCTGCTTTTCTTTTGGAAAATGTATTCCTCTCACTGAAAAGTTATACTCTGCCAGATGGTATTTCATACGCACGGTTCCCGGAAGGATCTCTTTTTGCAGTTCTAGATAATCAAGAGCCTGTCGCACCGCTTTCATCACCGCATTATTTGTCAGTCCTGCCGTCAGGGGGTAGATTGGCTGAAGCGTATCTAATTTTTTTTCATAGCTATCCGCCGGAGAAAAAATCTCCGGATGTTCCATAACTCTAACTCCCTTTTTTGTCACAACCCTTCCGCGCAGAATCACAATCTGACCATTTTGCAATGTATTTCTCAGAAAAGGCATCCGGTACCAGACAATCTTTATTGTTCCCGTCATATCTTTTAGATATCCGCTTGTCACCTGAGCCCCCCGGCTACTCACCTGAAGCGTCCCATAAATCATGCCTCTGACCGCCTGCACTTTCTGTTCCTGAATCTCCCCGATACTAACAGGTGGATCATAGACATCATACCCACGCGGAAAATACCGAATCAGATCTCCCACGGTAAAAACCCCTAGTTTCTGAAACAGCTTTTCTGTCTTCTCTCCAATTCCTTTTAATTCTCCGACTCCCGACTGCTCATTCATGAATTTCTTTTTTCTCCTTTTTTAGTAGATTTTTCACCGACCATTTTCTTAAAATACCTCGATAGAAAAAAGCCGTAAGACAAATCGATTGTTGCACTATCCCACCATTTCTGATTTTCCCTTGTGCAGCCCGATCTTATCCCACGGCAGCTTTCCCATATATGATTTTCTAATGGCAGAATTGCTCTGCTTCTCTCCTACTCAACAGATACTACATAATAGTAGATCGGCTGACCTCCAAAATGTGTATCTACATCCACGTCCGGATAAATCTCTTCCAGTTCTTCTGTGAATCTGTCCGCCTCTTTCTCGGATACCTCTTCCCCATAGTACAGGCTGATTAATTCTGAGTCTTCTGTCACAAGATGTGCGAGCATCTCCTTTGTTGTCTCCTCCACAGAAGTTCCGACAGCAAGAATTCCACTGTCACCGATTCCCATGATATCTCCTTGATGAATTTCCTTGTCATCAATCTTTGTATCTCTGACCGCATAGGTTACCTGGCCTGATTTTACATTTTTTATTTCTTCCAACATAGTTTCTTCATTCCAGTCAGCATCATTTTCCGGGGAAAAATTGATAATTGCTGTAATGCCCTGAGGCACGGTCTTTGTCGGAATTACAATAATATCTTTATCTTCTGTCAGCTCTTTTGCCTGATTAGCGGCAAGAATGATATTCTTTATTATTCGGAAGAATAAAGGATAGTTTTGCATGAACCGCATCGATAGCTGTGAGCATGTCCTCTGTACTTGGGTTCATTGTCTGACCACCTTCAATAATGTAGTCTGCTCCAAGTTCACGGAAAATCTCGTTCATTCCTTCTCCGATAGAAACTGCGATAAATCCCATATCTTTCATAGGAACTTCTTTCTTCTCAGCAGCCTGCTGTGCTGCGAGTTTCTCTGCATCACGAATCAGCTTCTCTTGATGTTCCTCACGCATATTGTCAATCTTCATACGAGACAATTGTCCATAAGTGAGTGCTTTCTGAATTGCAAGACCCGGATCATTTGTGTGCACATGGATTTTCACAATCTCATCATCTGCAACACATACAATAGAATCTCCGATCGATTCCAGATAAGCTTTAAATTCCATCTCATCTGCCTCTGTAAAATGCTTTTCTGTCATGATGATAAATTCTGTGCAATAACCAAACTTAATATGTGCAGCTGTATCCTGGCTGACTCTTGTCACCGTAGCACCACTTCCTGCGGAAATCGCGCTATAATCTACCTCTTTGCCAAGAAATGCATCATAAGCACCCTTTAAAACTTCTAAAAGTCCTTGTCCGCCGGAATCCACAACACCCGCTTCTTTTAAGACCGGGAGCATATCCGGTGTCTGAGAAAGTACATATTCGGCATGTGCGATCACTTGCGGGATAAACTCTTCCAAGTCATCTGTCTCTCCGACCAGTTCCATCGCTTTCTCTGCAATCCCTCTTGCAACAGTAAGAATCGTACCTTCCTTTGGTTTCATGACAGCCTTGTAAGCGGTCTCCTTCGCTTTTTCACATGCATTGGCAAGTACAACTACATCTACTTCATCATACTCCTTGATCCCCTTTGTGAAACCACGGAACAGCTGAGAGAGAATAACACCGGAATTTCC
>ENA-OQAB01000394-OQAB01000394.1-human-gut-metagenome-genome-assembly--contig:-NODE-394-length-24666-cov-3.378459_pt1 | contig 24666 bp, 25 predicted proteins | sample MGYA00242490_ERZ504517 | MGnify/ENA primary metagenome ERZ504517 (study PRJEB26092, sample SAMD00036298) | human gut metagenome | host: Homo sapiens | study: EMG produced TPA metagenomics assembly of...
ATTCGATGCGAGAATCTCATTTAATACCTCACAGATATCGTTGAACACGACTTTACTTGAATTGTTATTGTGCAATAATCTGTTAATTTTTCTAGTCTTATCCAATAATTGTACACTCATATCTTCGCCTCCATTATGTGACACTTGATTTTACAAACTATTTACCTAATCATACACACAACTCAGAAAAAATATGTGTATAGTTGTATGTTATCATACAATTTGTTTTTTTGCAACATTTCATTCATTTTTTTACATCATTTTTTCATATCTGTTTTATACCCGCATTCTTCATTTGAGCAGAGCAGTTTATTTCCCTTTTCTACCATATAGCTTCCGCACTTCGGACATTTCTCTTTGGATGGTTTTTGCCATGACATGAATTCACAAGTCGGATTATCTTCACATCCGTAATATTTTCTTCCTTTTTTTGTCTTTCGAAGAACCACATCTTTTCCGCATACCGGACATGGTACACCGATTTTTTCAAGGTATGGTTTTGTATTTCTACATTCCGGGAACCCCGGACATGCAAGAAATCTGCCATGTGGCCCGTATTTAATCACCATATTTCTTCCACATTCTTCACAGATTACATCTGTCACTTCATCTTCAATCTTGACACTTTCCTGCTCTTTTTCAGCTATTTGCACTGCTTCCTCCAAATCAGGATAGAAATTACTGATCACAGACTTCCAGGCAACTTTTCCTTCTGCAACCATGTCGAGCAGGCCTTCCATGTTTGCTGTAAAATTCTCATCTACGATGCTTGGAAACGATTGTTTCATGATATTATTTACAACTTCACCAATCTCTGTCATGTAAAGGTTTTTGTTTTCCTTCGCCACGTATCTTCTTGCAATGATTGTTGAAATTGTCGGCGCATACGTACTTGGACGCCCGATCCCGAGCTCTTCTAATGCCTTTACAAGTGATGCCTCTGTATAATGTGCCGGCGGCTGTGTAAAGTGCTGTTTTGGATCCAGTTCTTCTTTTGTAAGCTTCGAATCCTTATCGATGCTCTTTACAAGTACATTGTTTTCTTCTTTTTCCTCATCCGCTTCCACATAAACAGCCCGAAATCCTTCGAATACGTTTTTGGATGCCGCAACAGAAAAACGATACTCGCCAGCTGCAATTTTGATCGAAGTCGTCTCATATTTTGCCGGGTTCATTCTACTTGCCACAAATCGCTTCCAGATCAGCTGATATAATCGGAACTGATCCCTTGTAAGGGATTCTTTCAAAGCCGCCGGTGTTCTTGTGATATCTGTCGGACGGATCGCCTCATGCGCATCCTGAATTTTCTTCCCGTCATCCGCCTTTTTCGCCACCGCCGATACATAGCTCTCTCCATAATTCTGCGAAATGTATTCTCTTGCATTCGCATCTGCTTCCTCGGAAATTCTTGTTGAGTCTGTACGCAGATACGTGATCACACCGACTGTTCCATTTCCTTTGATGTCAATTCCTTCATAGAGCTGCTGCGCAATTCGCATTGTCTTCTGTGTTGCAAAGTTCAGCACTTTTGATGCTTCCTGCTGCAATGTACTCGTAGTAAACGGAAGAGGTGCTTTCTTTGTCCTCTCTCCCTTTTTGATATCGTCTACATAATATGGTACATCCTCGACTGCCTTCATAATCTGTTCCAGTTCTTCTTTTGAATGGATGACTATTTTTTTCCCATCTGTTCCATAGAATTTTGCAAGGAGAGGCTTTCTCTCCCCTTCTACTTTAATCTTTGCATCCAGTGTCCAATATTCTTCCGGAATAAATGCATTGATCTCCTCCTCACGGTCTGCAATAATGCGCAGCGCCACAGACTGTACTCGTCCCGCACTCAAGCCTCTCTTTACTTTTGCCCAGAGAAGAGGACTGATCTTATAGCCAACAATTCGATCCAACGCTCTTCTTGCCTGCTGTGCATCTACCAGATTCATATCAATCTCTCTTGCGTCTTTGATCGATGCTTTTACCGCATTCTTGGTAATCTCGTTGAAACTGATACGGTACATCTTTTTGTCTTCCAGTTTTAACGCTTTTGACAAATGCCATGCAATCGCTTCTCCCTCACGGTCGGGGTCAGTTGCAAGATATACTTTATCCGCTTTCTTCACTTCTTTTCTTAAATTAGCAAGAATATCCCCTTTTCCGCGTATGGTAATATATTTTGGTTCAAAGTCATGTTCCACGTCAATTCCAAGCTGACTCTTTGGCAAATCACGTACATGCCCGTTTGACGCCGTAACAACATAATTACTCCCCAAAAATTTTTTAATTGTCTTTACTTTCGCAGGAGACTCTACGATTACAAGATAACGTGCCATTTATAATTCCTCCACTATCGTTCTATCTATCTCAATCTAACATAATGATTTTTTGAAAATTCACGAATATATCCTTGTAACTCTAAACTCACCAGCACATCCATCAACGCCGGAATTGTCAGCCCTGTAAGGTCCGCCAATTCGTTTAGGTTCTTTGGATACAAATCGAGACAACTATACACCAAATTTTCTGGACTTTCAAGTGCTATTTTATTTTCCGTTAATTTTTTCACTTTTTCTTCACAAACAAACGATAGCTCTTCTAAGAGATCCTCAGGCGATAACAATATCCCTGCACCCTGTTTAATCAGGCGGTTGCACCCCCTGCTCAGCTGACTATTTATCGGTCCCGGCAGTGCATAGATATCCTTTCCCTGCTCCAATGCCATATCTGCGGTAATCAAAGATCCACTTCTTTCTTTTGCCTCCATCACAAGTACGATATCTGAAAGTCCACTGATAATTCGATTTCTGGCAGGGAAAAACTGCGGCAGCGGCTTTGTCCCGATGGGCTGCTCTGATAAAATCCCGCCTTTTCTTTCCAGCTCCGTATACAGCTCAATGTGTTCTCTAGGGTAACAGACATCCACCCCGCACCCCAAAACCCCATAGGAATCTCCGCCTTCCTCCAATGCTCCTATCTGTCCGGCTCCATCAATCCCTTTTGCCATACCGCTTATGATCTGCGCTCCTGCACTTGCCAGTTTTTTTGCAAATTCCTTTGTCAATTGTCTCCCATAAGGACTGCATTCTCGTGCTCCTACAATCGCCACTGAAAGCCTGTCTTCTTTTGGCAGTCTCCCCTTTACATAAAGCGCATATGGCGGTGAACTGATTTGCTTTAATTTTTCCGGATAATCGCTGTGAAAAAACGGATAAAACTGAATTTTCTTCTGTTGCATCCTCTCATATTCTTCCTCCAAATCCCATGTTTCTATACTTTTCCGAATAATTTGAGCATCCTTTTCTTCCACTCCAAGTGCTTGTAAGCCTGTTTCTTCTATATAATATAACTCTTGTGCACTCACCAAGCGCTTACGAATTCTTTTCTTTTTCTGATTGCCAATTCCTTTTATATTTGCAAACCAATATTCATATTTCATCCTGTCACCTGCCCCAATATTTTTTATCCAATGTCCTGTATCCGATCGCCTCTCTCAAATGCGCCAAACCGATTTTCTCCTCGCCCGCCAAATCTGCAATTGTTCTGGCGACACAGAGGATTTTGTGATACATTCTCGCTGTGAGATTTAACTTTTCAAACGCCTGCCGCATCATCTTTTCCCCCTCGCTTCCAAGAATACAGTATCGCTTTATCTTCTCTGCATTCAACTGTGAATTTGTTGTAATCCCCTCCCCTTTATACCGTTCCTTTTGCCGTTCTCTTGCCATGATCACACGCTCTCGGATATCCTTTGAAGACTCTTCACGGGCTCCCTGTAAATCCTCGTAAGCCACACGTTCAGCCTCAACACAGATATCAATTCGATCCAATAGCGGCTGACTGATCTTACTTAAATACGCTTGAATCTGAGTCGACGTACAAAGGCACTTATTCAAATCAGGATAGTTTCCACAAGGACATGGATTCATAGCCGCCACCAGCAAAAATTCTGCCGGGAAATGATACACTCCCCGATTTCTTATGATTTTTATAAAATGTTCCTCAAGTGGCTGTCTTAGCATTTCCAGCACCGGCTTTTGAAATTCTGCAATCTCATCCAAAAACAAAACACCTTTATCTGCCAAACTAATCTCTCCCGGCCGAGGTATCAGACCGCCCCCTATCAACGCAGACGTTGTCGTTGTATGATGTACCTCCCGAAATGGCCGTTCCAAAATCAATGGCTGGTTTGCATTCAATCCTCCAACAATACTGTAAAGCTTTGTCAATTCCATGCTTTCTTCTTTTGTCAGCGGTGGCAAAATCGTCGGTATCCGCTTTGCAATCATTGTTTTTCCAGCTCCCGGCGGTCCGATCATCAACATATTGTGGTTCCCTGCAACTGCCACCTCGGCCGCCCGCTTTGCAAGCTTTTGCCCTTTGATATCCTGATAATCCAATTCGTATGTATGCTCTCCTGCATCTCTCACCGTTCTTGTCTCCGTAGGATCTGCAGCAACGCCCTCATTGAGCACATCGCATGCCGCTTTTAAATTTTCCACTCCGATCACTTCAATTCCCTCGACAAGCTTTCCTTCACTTTCATTTTCTTTTGACACCACACAGGATTGAAAACCATGTTTTTTTGCCTCCAGGACAATCGGCAGAATTCCCGGCACACTTCTCACCCTTCCGTCAAGGCTTAGCTCTCCAACAAAAACTGTTTTTTCAAGCCTCTCCTGACTTACCACTCCAAGTGATGCCAAAATTGACACCGCTATCGGAAGGTCAAATGCTGTCCCTCTCTTTCTGACATCTGCCGGTGAAAGATTCACAACAATCTTCTTCGCCGGAATCACAAGCCCCGAATTGCGAATTGCCGTTCGTACCCGTTCTCCTGCCTCTTTTACTTCTGAGGATAAATATCCTACCATATGAAACATCGGTAATCCATTGCTTAAATCCGCCTCCACATCAATAAATTCTACCTGTAATCCTTGTAGTGCAGCGGATAATACTGTGCTAAACAATCATTTGCACGCTCCTTTCTTTATTCCTTTTTTCTTAGTTGAAATCTCTGGCAGAACTGCCTGATAGTACTATAGAAGAACGAATATCTTCTGAAATATAGTGCTCTTATTCTTACATACTTCTCATTCATTGTCAATATTTGTAAGTGGAAAAGCACAAATATTTTTGTCCGCACATACATTATACTAAATACGCTAAGAGGTGCTTTCCTTGAAATCATTTCCAATTCCCCTAACTGCAGCTGAAGAACAATACTATATACAAAAATATATCGAGGGTGACCTTGAGGCGAAACACATCTTGATCGAGCGGAACTTGCGCCTTGTCGCCCATGTCATCAAAAAATATCAATACTTAGACGATGATCCGGAAGATTTGATCTCCATCGGAACAATCGGGCTGATCAAAGCAGTTGCAACTTTTAATCCTTCTAAAAATAATCGTCTCGGAACCTATGCTGCAAGATGTATTGAAAACGAGATCTTGATGATGCTGCGCAGCAAAAAGAAAGTATCGAAAGAGATTTCTCTCTATGAACCAATCGGCACAGACCGTGAAGGAAACGAAATACAGCTTTTTGACATCATAGAAGCTGACGATGATGATGCACAGACAAAGGTTGCTCTCAAAGAGGATATTAAAATGCTCTACACAAAAGTTGAATCTGAACTTTCACCTCGCGAGCGGCTTGTTTTGAAAATGCGATACGGTCTCTACGACGAGGAAGAATATACACAGCGGGAAATCGCCGCTCAGCTTGGTATTTCTCGTTCCTATGTGTCTCGTATTGAAAAAAGTGCAATAGAAAAACTGCGGGAATTTTTTTAGAATCCCGCAGTTCTAACTGCCACAATTTCTTATGGTTCACGTCGTCTTAAAATATCATATGCATCCACTTTGATTCCCAAATCCACATACAACACCTGTTTCGGATGCGGTGCACTTTCCTGCTCCTCTCCGTCCTCTGTGAGAATCCGTTTTACAGTGACTTCAACGTTCTCGCCATTTGGCTTCATCACCTCGATCGTCTCTCCGACAGAGAATTTATTTCTCTGTTCAATCCGATAGGTTCCCTCTTTTTCTTCTCCGATAATACCAAGATAGGTATATTCCTTCACATAGGTATTGCTGTCATAGATCTGTGTTGTCTCATCCGGCTTTCCAAAGAAAAATCCGGTAGTAAACTGACGGTATGTGCAATTAGATATCTGTTCCAAATACCATGGCATATTCTCTTCGTAAAGTTTCGGATCTTTTTGATAATCGTCAATTGCCTTACGGTATGTCCTTGCAACAGTCGCCACATAAAGCGCTGTCTTCATACGACCTTCAATTTTCAGGCTGTCAATTCCAGATTCTAAAAGTTCCGGAATATGCTCGATCATGCACAAATCTTTCGAGTTAAAAATATAAGTGCCTCTTTCATTTTCAAATACCGGCATCACTTCGCCCGGTCTTGTCTCCTCTACGATTGAATATTTCCATCGACACGGATGTGTGCATGCTCCTCGGTTCGCATCTCTTCCGACCATAAAATTACTCAGAAGGCAGCGTCCTGAATAAGAAATACACATTGCACCATGTACAAATGTCTCAATCTCCAGATCATCCGGAATATTTGCACGGATCTCTCTGATCTCCTCCAAAGACAATTCTCTCGCTGTAACCACACGGGTTGCGCCAAGCTTATGCCAAAAATTAAATGTACCGTAATTTGTGTTATTCGCCTGCGTGCTGATATGACGCTCTATCTCCGGACAAATCTCGCCCGCAATCTCAAAAATTGCAGGATCTGCGATAATGAGCGCGTCCGGTTTGATTTCTTTCAATTCTTGAAAATATTCCCTCACGCCTTCCAAATCATCATTGTGAGCTAAAATATTTGCAGTCACGTACACTTTCACATCATGCTCATGGGCAAATGCGATTCCCTCCCGCATATCTTCCATCGAAAAGTTCTTTGCTTTTGCCCGAAGTCCAAATGCCTCTCCTCCAATATATACCGCATCGGCTCCAAACATAACTGCTGTTTTCAATACTTCCAGACTGCTTGCCGGAATTAATAATTCAGGATGTCTTGCCATTTTTTATTCCTCTCTTATCTTTGTACTAAGTGCTACTCCATCTCCCAATGGGATAATGGAAGTTTCCAATAATTTATGGTGTTTCAATTCATATAAATATTCTCTCATTCTGCTGTGGATCGTGCGATTTCTGCGTTCTACCGCAAACCGGGACTCAATGATATCTCCTTCTTGCAGCACATTGTCTGACACCAGCACACCTCCATGTTCCAACAGACGAACCACTTCCGGCATATAATAAATGTACTGCCCTTTCGCCGCATCCATAAAAATAAAATCATACGTCTCATCAAGTGATTTTAAGATTTCCAGTGCATCTCCCTCAAGCAGTGTGATCTGTTCTTCTTTTCCTGCTCTTTTAAAGTTCTCGCGGGCGATCGGAATCCGCTTTTCATATTTTTCGATTGTTGTAATCTTACAATCTTCCGAAACATATTCACTCATCAAAAGTGCGGAAAATCCAACTGCTGTTCCGACCTCCAATATCCGCATCGGCTTTTTGATCTGCAAAAGTACTTTCAAAAAGCTCTGCATCTCCTTTCGGATAATCGGCACATAAGTATCGAGCGCTTCTTTCTCTATCGTCTCCAGTATCTCACTGTTTTCCGTCTCCAGCGAATGAATAAACGTCACCATACGTTCATCTACTATCATGTTCCTTACCTTCCTCTATTCATAACGAAACCAAAGACGGAGAAATCATTTTCCCCGTCTTTCTCTCTAATTCTATACATCCATAATAATCGGAAGAATCATAGGTTTTCTCTTTGTCCTCTTCCATATAAATTCATTCATGGTATCACGTATCACAAGCTTAATACGGCTCCAGTCTGCATTCCGGTTCGTCAGACATTTCTCCAGTGCTTCCTGAAGAACTTGTCTTGCCTCTTCCATCAGACTCTCAGATTCTCTCACATACACAAATCCTCTGGATACAATATCCGGTCCTGCAAGAAGCTGATTCGTTCTCTTTTCTAACGTAAGAACAACGATTAAAATACCATCTTCCGCCAGATGCTGACGATCACGTAATACGATATTTCCCACATCTCCAACGCCAAGTCCGTCGACTAAAATTGCTCCGGTGTGTACTTTATCTACAATCTTTGCCTCTTTTTCATCTAATGCAAGCACGTCTCCGGAATGCATGATGAAAATATTTTCTTTCGGAATACCAAGGCTTTCTGCCAATTTTGCATTTGCTTTCAAATGACGATACTCTCCATGTACCGGAATTGCATATTTCGGTTTTAACAGGGAATAGATCAGCTTTAGTTCTTCCTGACAGGCATGTCCTGATACATGGGCATCCTGGAAAATGACATCTGCCCCTTTCTGTGATAATTCATTAATCACACGTGACACTGCCTTTTCATTCCCCGGAATCGGATTAGAACTGAAAATAACGGTATCTCCCGGCTTGATTGTCACTTTTTTATGAATGTCTGCCGCCATACGTGACAATGCAGCCATTGACTCTCCCTGGCTTCCTGTCGTGATCAAAACTGTCTTTTCGTCCGGATAATTTTTCAGCTGGTCAATCTCGATTAATGTCTTGTCCGGAATGTGAAGATATCCAAGCTCTGACGCTGTCGAGATAATATTGACCATACTGCGTCCTTCCACAACTACTTTTCTGTCGTACTTATATGCAGAGTTAATAATCTGCTGTACTCGGTCTACATTGGACGCAAATGTCGCAATAATAATTCTTGTATTACGGTGTTCCGCAAATATCTGATCAAATGTCTTTCCAACTGTCCGCTCAGACATCGTAAATCCCGGTCTCTCTGCATTCGTACTGTCTGACATCATCGCCAAAACACCTTTTTACCAATCTCTGCAAATCTCTGCAGATCAATGGCATCGCCAAATACCGGTGTGTAATCTACCTTAAAGTCACCTGTGTGTACTACAGTTCCCGCCGGCGAATAAATTGCAAGCGCTGCCGCATCCTGAATACTGTGGTTCGTACGGATAAATTCAATACGAAACTGTCCTAAATTAATCGACTGTCCGTGACGCACTACTTTTCGTCTTGTACTGCGAAGCAGATTATGCTCTTTTAATTTATTTTCAATAATCCCCATTGTCAGCTTTGTCGCATAAATCGGGAGATTCATATCCTTCAATACATACGGAAGAGAGCCAATATGATCCTCATGTCCATGTGTGATAACAAATCCTTTTACTTTTTTAATATTGTCTCTTAAATAAGTGATATCCGGAATCACAAGATCGATTCCAAGCATATCATCTTCCGGGAATGCCAATCCGCAATCCACTACTATAATACTGTCCTCATATTCAAAGGCAGTAATATTCATTCCAATCTGCTCTAATCCGCCGAGTGGAATAATTTTCAATTTTGAGTTACTTTCTTTTTTCAAATTTACACCTCCATGTGTTTTATGTAACTTTTTCTGCACTTTTTTCGGCGCAGTCCTTACATTGTCCATAGAATTTCAATTCGTGGTCTAACACACGGAATCCCGTCATTTTCTCTATGTGATTTTCCAACTCCTCTAAAAGATCATCGTTAAATGACAACACCTTTCCGCAATCTTTGCAAATCAAATGATGATGTGTATGTTTTGATTCTCCATCTACCCGATGCCCAATCTCATACCGTACACAACCGTCATCCAAATTGATCCGATCCACCAATTGCATCTCCAACAACAACTGTACCGTTCTATACACTGTAGCAAGTCCGATATCCGGACATTCCGCTTTTACTAACTTATAAATATCTTCTGCTGCCATATGGATATCCCGATGCTTATCCAATACTTTTAAAACAATCAGTCTCTGATTCGTCACCTTCAATCCCTTGGCTTTTAACATTTCTTTAAACTCTTCCTGGTTAATTGACATAGTGCCCCCTCAAAATGCAGCCATCTGTTACATATCAATATCAATATCTTCTAATAGTTCCTCGAATACTTTCAGCACTCCCATAAGCTCGTTCTCGTCTTCTACTACTTCGTAGAGACTCTCCACATCCTCTGCCGCACTTGTATCCTTTAAAATAAGGCACTCCGCCTCATCTTCTTCGGAATCCGTCACTAAAATATACGAATTTCCATTTACTTTTGTCTGTTCCAACACAAAAAATTCCACTTCATCTTTTGTATCATCAAACACAAATTTAATTTTTTCCATAAACTCTCCTTAAGAATTCTTTCATCCTATTCGTGATTCATGCGAATCGAATCCAAATATCCCTGCAATATAAAAACTGCCGCTATCTTATCCACATATTTTTTCCGGTCTTCGCGTCTTACTTTACTTTCAATCAATGTCCGTTCTGCCTCCAAAGTCGTCAGACGTTCATCCCACATAATAACCGGAAGACCTGTCCGTCTCTCCAGCATTGCTTTTAATTCCAAAGATTTTTCCGCACGATCACCTATTGTATTATTCATATGCTTTGGAAAGCCAAGCACAAGTTTGTCCACTTCGTATTCTTTCACCAATTCTTCAATACGAGCAAGTGTCTGACGTAACTTGTTCTCCGCTTTACGATGAATTGTCTCTATTCCCTGAGCTGTAATTCCCAGCGGGTCGCTTATCGCCACTCCCACGGTCTTTGAGCCGTAATCTAATCCCATCACTCTCATAACTATTTTATTCCCATGAATGATGCTCGATATACGACTTCAGCATCTCTTCTACCAATTCATCTCGTTCCATCTTCATGATCAGACTTCTTGCTCCATTATGGCTCGTAATATAAGTAGGATCTCCAGACATAATATAGCCAACAATCTGATTCACCGGATTGTACCCTTTTTCTCGCAGAGCTTTATACACAATTTCAAGAATCTCTTTTGCCTGAATTTGTGGTGCGTTCCCCACTTGAAAAAATTTGTGTGTTACTTAATTCACTCATTTGCTCACGTCCTTTTGTTTACTTCACTTTCTATTTTAATATAATTTTCTGTGAAATTCAATGAATAATTTGTGAATGATTATCAATTTGGATATCTACTAACTTATTCTGCAAATTTGCTTCCGTCTTTAATGCAACTTTCACATACTCTTTTGTATGTCCGACCTGATAGTTTCTCCGTCGATTTTTATCTGTTCTTCCATCAAAACTTCTACCGTAGTTCCTACAAACTGTTCTTCGTATTTTATTCTTCTTTTTTTTGACCCAACTCAATGAAGTTCATTACTGCGCGCTGTTTTTAATCTGCTTCCGGAATCTGGTTTGTCCATCACTGCCGCTTTTGTACCTTCCCGCTTTGAATATTTAAAAATATGCGTCTCATAAAAAATCCACTTTATCGATAAAGGCTTTTGATTTTTCAAATTCTTCTTCTGTTTCCCCCGGAAATCCTACAATCACATCTGTTGTAAGAGCCGGATGCGCAAAATATTTGCGAAGCAGCATACACTTTTCATAATATTCCTCAGAAGTATATCTTCGATTCATTCGGCGAAGGGTCTCATCGCATCCGCTTTGCAGCGAAAGATGAAAATGCGGACACATCTTTTCAAGACCCGAAATCGTTTTCACAAAATCCTCTGTAATAATCCGTGGTTCCAATGAACCAAGCCGAATTCTTTTAATACCTTCAATCTCATTTACAGCCAAAATCAGAGAAAGTAAATTCTCATTCTCTAAATCCACGCCATAAGAACTCAAGTGAATTCCAGTCAGCACAACTTCCTGATAGCCGTTTGCTGCAAGTTCTGTCACTTCCCGAACCACATCTTCTTTTGCACGGCTTCGCACTCTTCCTCTTGCAAACGGGATGATGCAGTAGGTACAAAACTGATTGCAGCCATCCTGTACTTTGATGTATGCTCTCGTATGTTCTGCTGTTTTATTCAAGTGCATCTCCTCATATTCGTGTGTATGATTAATATCAATTACAGCCTTATTTTGACCTTGTTTTTTCTCATAAAACCCATCCAGAATCTGAATCAGATCTTTCTTTTTATTATTTCCGATAACGATATCAATACTCTCGTCAATTTCTCCGCTTGCTTCTTTTGCCTGCACATAGCATCCAGCTGCAACTACAATTGCATCCGGATTCATCTTTTTTTGCACGATGGAGCATCTGACGGGACTTTCTGTCCGCCATGTTAGTCACTGTGCATGTATTGATAATATACACATCCGCGCCTTCTTTAAACGGCACAATCTCATATCCATTTTCTTCCAAAAGCTGTTGCATCGCTTCCGTCTCATATGCATTTACTTTACATCCCAAATTATGTAATGCTGCTCTTTTCATATTCTTTTCCTTTCTCTCTATATATGTTTAATCTGCCGAAAATGTTACGGTTTTCTTTGGCAATTTATTTCTTGACTTTTGTGTCCATCCATTTTAAGATAGTCATAGAACAAAACAAAATTCAAGGAGGTTTTTTCTAATGAAAACAGTAGATATTTCTTTAAATTCAATCGACAAAGTAAAATCATTTGTAAATGATATCAGCAAATTTGATTCTGATTTTGATCTTGTATCTGGAAGATATGTTATCGACGCAAAATCGATTATGGGAATCTTTAGCTTAGATTTATCCAAACCGATCACATTAAACATTCACGCTGATAACGCTAACTTAGATACTATCATGGAAGTATTATCTGCATACACAGTATAATAATCGGATTGAAAAGATGCTCCGCCTTTGGCGGGGCATCTTTTTTTACAGCAGTTCCGTTATTTCAAACTTTCATGCCAGAACTGCTGCATTTTATCTAAGGTTTGACAACAATTGTCTCCACTGTATTTATCGCAGTCTCAAATAATTCATCAATCTTCTCCGCTAGATTTTCTTCTGAGCGTCTAATGATATTAATGTTCGGTTTTGTCACCGGATGTTTTGCGACAAAAATTGTACAGCAGTCTTCAAACGGTAAGATTGAAGTCTCAAATGTATCAATTTTTTCTGCAATTTCTACAATTTCCTGTTTATCAAATCCAATAACCGGACGATATACCGGAAGAGTGCACACATCGTTTGTCGCAGCAAGACTCTGCATTGTCTGACTCGCCACTTGTCCAATACTTTCTCCCGTGATCAGCCCTAAACATCCGCTCTCTTTTGCGAAATGCTCTGCGATTCGCATCATATATCTTCTCATAATAATCGTCAGCTCATCATGCGGGCACTTTTCATAAATATACAACTGAATATCTGTAAAGTTGACAATATTCAGCTTGATCGGTCCTGAATATTTTGATACCAGTTTTGCCAGATTCTACTACTTTTTGTTTTGCACGTTCACTTGTATACGGTCGGTGCATGGAAATATGTCGCCTCCAGCGCAACTCCACGTTTTGATACCATATAGCCTGCCACCGGACTGTCTATACCGCCTGACAATAGCAACATCGCTTTCCCGTTTGTTCCAACCGGCATTCCTCCCGGTCCTGGAATAATCTCAGAATAGATATAAATCTTCTCTCGAATCTCTACATTTAATTTAATCGCTGGTTTGTGCACATCGACACGAATCTCCGGAAACGCATCTAAGATTGCTTCTCCCAAATCACAGTTAATCTCCATAGAATTCTTCGGATAGCTTTTCTTTCCACGTCTCGCTTCCACTTTGAATGTCGTATTTTTATCCGGATACATCTTATCCATGTAATCTACAACTTCTCTTTTCAGTTCCTCAAATCCTTTGTCTTCCACATGAACAACCGGACAAATCCCAACGATTCCAAACACTCTTTTCAGTGCATCTACCGTCTCCTCATAGTCATAATATCCTTCACAGTCTACATAAATTCTGCCCTGTGATTTGTGAATGTGAAATTCTCCTTCCACATCCTGAAGGGAGAACTTCATCTGTCTGATCAATGCATCTTCAAACAGATAACGGTTCTTTCCCTTGATTCCAATTTCTCCATATTTTATCAAAAAAGCCTGAAACATCATACGTTTATTTTCCTCTCTTTTGTCTTGTTCCATCATTTCTTAGTGTCTTGTATACTTTCTAAGCATCGGTACACAATTATATAGTGTTTCCAATGTATAGTCAATTTCTTCTTTTGTTGTAAATTCAGAAAAACTAAATCGAAGTGTCGCGTCCAAATATTCTGTTCCCGCTCCAATTCCTTTTAGTACACCGCTGATTGCCGGATGATTTGATGCACAGGCAGAACCAGAGGACACATAGATTCCTTTGTCTTCCAACGTATGAAGCAGCACTTCACTTCGGATTCCAGCTACACCGACACTGATAATATGCGGCGCACTCGTCTCATCTGTCATTCCATGGATTACTACATCATCGATTTTCTGGATTCCTTCAATGAACCGATTTTTTAGCGCACGCATCTTTGCGGTCTTTTCATCCAAATCCGTATAAATCTCTTTGACGGCTCTTCCAAGTCCAGCAATCCCCGGAACATTCTCCGTGCCGGAACGAATATTTTTCTGCTGTTCTCCTCCGAAAATAATCGGATGGATCTTCACCTTCTCGTTGATATAAAGCGCTCCGATTCCTTTCGGTCCGTGGATTTTATGTCCGCTCACAGACATCATATCAACCCCGATCCGCTTTGGATAAATCCGATATTTTCCAAATCCTTGAACTGCATCCACATGAAATAAAATTTTATTGTTGTACCCCTTAATGATACGCGCTGCTTCCTCAATTGGTTGAACCGCTCCCATCTCATTATTCACATACATGATCGATACGAGGATTGTCTCCTCACAGAGCGCTTCCTGCAGTGCGGAAAGCTTCACCTTTCCTTCTGCATCCACCGGAAGATACGTCACGCGAAATCCTTCTTCTTCAAGATAATGCATCGTATTTAAAATTGCCGGATGCTCGATGGACGAAGTGATCAGATGTCTCCCTGCCCGATGATTTGCCCTTGCAGCACCGATCAGCGCAAGGTTATCGCTCTCAGTTCCTCCGGAAGTAAAAAAGATTTCTTTTTCCTGCACTTTCATCGCCTTTGCAATGATTTCCTTTGCTTCCTTGATATATTGTTCTGCCTCGACTCCTTTTCTGTGCATAGAAGATGGATTTCCGTAATCTTCACACATTACTTTTCCAACAATGTCCCGCACACATTCATAACACTTTGTTGTCGCCGAATTGTCCAGATATATTTCCATAGTTTTCTCCTGTTTTCTTTTACTATCAGATTATGTCATTCCTGTTCCAGATGATACATCAGCACAGACAACATCGTCATCCCCGCCGTCTCTGTGCGAAGGATCCGCCTTCCAAGCGTGATCGGATATGCTCCTGCCTCCATGGCAAGCTTCACCTCTTCTTGCTCAAATCCGCCTTCCGGACCAATAAAAATCCCAACCGACTGCCCCGGCTGTATCGCTTGGATCCGCTCTTTTGTAGCCTGCATTCCCTCCGCCAATTCATATGGGATCAGAAGAACATCAAGGCTTTTCGCATAAGAAAGCGCTTCCTGAAAGTTCATCACTTGTTTTATTTCCGGGATCACATTTCTCCCAGCCTGTTTTGCAGCGCTCTCTGAGATCCCGCTCCACCGTTCTCTCTTCTTTGCCGCCTTTTTCTGATCCAGCTTTACCACTGCCCTCTTTGTCGCAACCGGAATCACTTCCCATGCCCCAAGTTCTACCGCTTTCTGGATGATCAACTCCATCTTATCGCTCTTTGGGAGCCCCTGAAACAGATAAAGTTTTGATGGAAGTTCATTTTCCGCTTCCCGTTCCTCCAAAATCCGAGCCGTTACCTTGTCTGCCTCCAGTGATTCGATCTCACAGAGATACTTCTTATTGTTGCCATCACTGATTTCCAACTGCTCTCCCGTCTTCATACGAAGTACATTCTTCATATGATTGACGTCCGACCCGGTAATCTCAATGTATCCATCCCTCACTTGATCTGGCACTACAAAAAAATGCTGCATGTTCTTCTATCCTCTTTCTTAGAAATTTTTTCTTGCGGTAACAGATACCCACTCTCCTTGATAGGTCACTTCCAGCACTTCCAGCCCCGCTGCCTTCACTGCCTCTACAACAGTATCTTCCTTATCATCGATGATTCCGCTTGTAATATAGACACCACCTTTTTTCAGCTGGTTTAAGATCACTGGTGTCAGTGGCACAAGAACGTCCGCAAGAATATTTGCCACAACAATGTCATACTTATCATAGCCGACTTTATCCTGCACTTCCTTATCATCAATAATATTGCCAATCATGACTTCATACTGGTCTCTAGTAATTCCATTGACTTCCATGTTTTCATAAGTAGCATCGATTGCACACGGATCAAGATCTGTTCCCACAGAATAAGCTGCGCCAAATTTTAAGGCAAGCATGCCAAGAATTCCGCTTCCACATCCTACATCAAGAATTCTTGTCTCCTTTGTCACATGTTTCTTCAGCTGACGAATACAAAGCTGTGTTGTCTCGTGCATTCCTGTTCCAAATGCTGTTCCCGGATCGATATGAATGATCATCTTATTCTCATCTTCCGGTTTTACCTCTTCCCAGGATGGAATAATTAAAATGTCATCGACATAAAACTGATGAAAATACTGCTTCCAGTTATTTACCCAATCCAGATCTTCTGTCTGAGACTCTTCGATCGCCCTTCTCCTACATTCGCATAGGCACGCATCGCTTCAAACTCATTTCTGACCTTTGCAAGCATCTCCTCTTTATCCACATCCTCCTCAAGATAGAAGCTGAGGTAAGCAATTCCATCATCACTCTCGATCTGCGGCAGGATGTCTACAAACATCTGCTCTTTATCAGCCTGTGTAAGCGGCACTTTATCCTCAATCTCCACACCTTCAATTCCCAGATCCATCAACATACTGCTGACAAGGTCTTCCGCCTCTGTTGTTGTCTTTAATCTGAATTTGTTCCATCTCATAATCATTCACCTCTTTAAAAATCTAATCTGCATCTTCTCCCAATAACAGATTTCTTATCTTCTCTGCTCTGCCTATTTTTACTTTACTGTATTAGAAAATCCCCAGGTGCTCCAGAAGAATCTTTATTCCCATTAAAATCAGGATCAATCCTCCTGCCAGTTCCGCTTTGGACTTATATTTTGCACCAAATACATTCCCCATTTTCACCCCGCCTACGGACAGTAAAAATGTTGTCACTCCGATAAATGCAACTGCCGGAATGATGTCCACCTGCAAGAATGCAAATGTGATCCCAACTGCTAGTGCATCAATGCTGGTCGCAACTGCAAGCACAAGCATCTCCTTCACCTTAAGAGAATCTTCTTCCATCCCGCACTCTTCGCCGTCTTCCCGCGATTCTTTGATCATGTTCAGACCGATGATCCCAAGAAGTACAAATGCAATCCAGTGATCGATTGAAGTGATCACATGGCTGAACTGCACACCCAATGCATATCCCAAAAGCGGCATCCCCGCCTGAAATATACCAAAATAAAGTCCGACAATGCCAGCCTTTGTCCATGTACATTTCTTCATCGCCAATCCTTTGCAGACTGACACTGCAAACGCATCCATGGAAAGACCTACCGCGATCAAAAATAATTCTATGATTCCCATTGTTTTCTTCCTCTTCTTTTGTTTGCTCTGCAAGGTCTTCCAAAATCTATTTTTAGACCTATCAATTTATCATAACATAAAAAGGAAGTTTCTTCTACACTATTTTGAAGCTGTTGCTACTCTTCACAGATCTCCCGAACTTCATCATGCATCTCTCCCGCATATTGTTCTTCTGTCATCGTCACAAGAACATCTCCTGCTCTGATCATTGTGTTTCCTCTCGGAATAATCTCTCTTCCGCTTCTTTGAATCGACACAAGCAGGCAGTGATCCGGCCACTGGATTTCTCCAACCTCATGATCCGCTGCCGCTGAACCAAACATCACAGACTGCCGCATCAGTACTTTCTCTCTGCTTCCTTCTTCTTTCAGTTCTCCTCTGCCCGCGAGCAGGCGTTCCAGAAGGCTTTCGTAGATTGGATCAGACTTTAATAACGTCGCCACAATATATGCCACGATCGAGATGATCGAGAGTGACAGCATCTGGCTCACTGACCCAGTCATCTCAAAGATCAGGATGATTCCGGTCAGCGGCGCACGCACGATCGCGGTGAAATAGCCTGCCATTGCAAGTAAGACAAAATTATTGATATAATCCGGGTCCATTCCAAAGTAATTGACACCGATCATTCCAAAGATTCCCCCAGTCAATGCTCCAAGCACAAGCAGTGGAAAGAAAATCCCTCCCGGCGCCCCGGAACCGAAACAGACTGCCGAGAACACAAATTTCGCTGCGAGCAAAAAGATTGCTCCCCCTAGCAATAGCTTATGATCTGTCATCAGATCGATCAGTTCATGTCCGCTTCCAAGTAATTCCGGCGCTGTAAATGCAAAAATTCCGGCAAGCGTAAATGGAATCAGCAGTCGTGTCACTTCATTTAACCATGAGACTTTTTTATACATTGCCTGCACCGTCAGCGTAAACCAGTTGTAAAATGCACCGAAGCATCCAAGAATCACTCCAAGCACAACGATCATCCAATAATAATTCTGTGGAAGTACATTTCCGATATCAAACTGAAATACCGGTTCTATCCCGATAAACTGAGAAGAAATATAATCTGCAGTAATCGATGCGGTCATCACCGAAATCAGCACAGATACCGAGAAATTTTTATGCACTTCTTCAAGTGAGAACATCACCCCCGCAAGAGGCGCATGAAATGCCGCCGACAGCCCGGCGCTCGCCCCACAGGTCAACAGAAACTTTTCTTCCGTCCGATCCCGCTTTAACAGTTTTGAAATCCCTTTTCCCGTCATTGCTCCAAGCTGGATCGACGGGCCTTCCCTTCCAAGCGATAATCCCGCCAGCAGTGACAAAAATCCTCCTACAAATTTTGCCGGCAGCACACGCCACCATTTCTGCGATAATTTTCCCGCCATCTCTCCTTCCAGCTGTGGGATCCCGCTCCCTGAGATCATCGGCTCCCACCGGACAAGCAATCCTACAAGAACTGCCAACACCATTAAGACAAGCAGCCATCCTGCCATCCGCACCGGAGACTGTCCCGCAAAGGTGATGATCTCATCCATCCACTTCCCGGCATACTTCAATGCAATGCGGTAGGCAAGGACGATCAGACCGCCAATCATCCCGACAAGCAGCCCCTCTCCGATCAAAATGACCGGGAGATGCTCCTCTCTTTTAATCATCTGCGATGTATCATGCTTCATCTTTTTCCTCCTTACATGCTCATTTTCCTGTCCGCCGTCTTACTTCCTTGAAACAGACATCACTTTTCAATTTCCTCAAAACTATTTAACTCCAAAATTCCGCCATTGTCTACCCTGAAAATGCGATCGGCATTCTGGATCGTCGATAACCGGTGTGCGATCACGAAGGAGGTTCTTCCTTTTAATAACACTTCAATTCCTTTCTGCACAAGAAGTTCTGTATGCGTGTCAATACTAGATGTCGCCTCATCCAGTATGAGTATTTTAGGTTCTGACAGCATCGTTCTTGCAAATGCGAGAAGCTGTCTTTGTCCCGCTGAAAGTCCTGCGCCGCGCTCTTTTAACTCTGTATCATATCCCTTCTCCATCTTCATGATGAATTCATGGGCATGGACTGCTTTTGCTGCCCGGATGATTTCTTCCTCACTGGCTTCTAACCTTCCATATCGGATATTTTCCCGAATCGTTCCCGAAAACAAGAAGACATCTTGTGTCATAATTCCCATCTGACTTCTAAGACTTTCAATCGTCACACTCTTTACATCCCTGCCATCAATACAGACCTGCCCGTGCTGAATATCATAAAAGCGGCAGATTAGATTGACAATCGTTGATTTTCCTGCTCCGGTCGGTCCGATCAGCGCCACTGTCTGACCAGGCTCAATCTCAAAGCTGACATCCTTTAATACTTCCTTTTCTTTCTCATAGGAAAAGGTTACATGCCGAAAGCTGACAGCACCTGTGATCTCCGGCATCTCGCAAGCTGTCTCCCCGTCAGTCAGGTCCGGCTTCGTGTCAAGAATCTCAAAAATACGCTCTGCTCCTGCAATATTCGTCACAAGCTGATTATAGAAATTACTGAGGTTCATGACCGGTCGCCAGAACATTGAAATGTATGTTCCAAATGCGATCAGCGTTCCGACCTGCAGCATTCCGTCAAGAATCATATTGACCCCGAAAAAGTATAGTACCATTGTTCCAAGTCCCCAACAGAAATCCACAATTGGACCAAACGCATCTGCATAGCGCACTGCATCTACAAAGGAGTCCTTATGCTCCTGTAATAATTCTTCAAAAATCTGTTTCGTTTCCTGCTCCGCCCCGAAGCTCTGCACAACATACATCCCTGAAATATCTTCATGGACAAATGCATTCATATTCGATCCTTTTTTTCGGTGGATCTGCCACCGTATATGAGATTTGCTCTGCACAAAGGCAACTCCGAGGATCATAAGCGGCAAACTGGAGAGCGCTGCCGCTGCCAGCTTCCAGTTTTTGACAAACATGATCCCGACCACCGACAAGATTGTGATAAAATCCGGAATCAGTGTCGTGACACTGTTTGACAGCACCTCCTTCAAAGAATTGACATCCCCAATGATCCTTGCAAGAATCTTCCCGGTCGGTCTGCTGTCAAAAAATTGAAAACTCAGTGTCTGGATATGCGTATACAATTCTTCACGGATTGTGAGAAGCACCTCATTTGACACCTTCGCCATAATATACATACGTATTTTCACAAGCAGGACAAGTGTCAGGTTCAAAAGAACTGCCACAATGCCAAGCCTTTTTAGCCCATGCCAGTCTTCTCCTGCAATATAAACGTCGATCGCCTGTTGGATGATCAGCGGATTGATCAGTGTGATCACAACTGATACAAGCATAATCGTCAGCACTGCCACGACCTGCTTTTTATATGCGAGCAGATAATAGAACATCCGCGCCAGAGTCTTTCTCTTTGACACTGTCTGGACCTGCTCATCTGTTCTCGTTGCATTTACCGCCATCGTTTTTCTCTCCTTCCTTTAAATAACTTCCCCCTGTATCTGACAGGTCTGATAATAAATTCCCTTTTTCTCCCATAATGTTTCATGCGTTCCCCGCTCTGCCACTTTTCCATCTTGTAAAATCAGAATTTCATCTGCATCTCGCACTGAAGAAACCCGGTGTCCGATGATAATCTTTGTCACATCTGTCACATTCCGTAGGTTCTCTTGGATTTGACGCTCGGTATCCATATCGAGTGCAGAAGTCGAATCATCTAATACGAGGATCGGCGCACGTTTTGCAATCGCCCGGGCAATGCTGATTCTCTGTTTCTGACCACCGGAAAGCCCTACCCCGCGCTCACCGATCAGCGTGTCATACCTGCTTTCCATACGCTCTACGAAATTTTTTGCCTCCGCACAATCAAGAGAGGCAACCACTTCTTCCCGCAAAACTTCTCCCCGCTTTCCAAACCGTACATTTTCTTCCACCGTATCCGAAAACAAGAAGACATCCTGCATAACAAGCGCAATGCTTCTTCTCAACTGATGAAGTGGGAGTTTTCGAATATCCTTCCCATCCAAAAGGACCTTTCCTCCCGTGACATCATAAAACCGCTGAAGTACATGGATGACAGAAGTCTTTCCCGCACCGGTTTCTCCCATAATCCCGAGCGTCTTTCCTGCCGGCAGATCAAAGGATATGTCTCGCAAAATGGAATGTCCGTCAAGTTCCAAAGAAACATGTTCAAATGTGATATTCCCCTTTACATTCTCCAGTCTTTCCGGGCTCTTAGGCTCTGTAATTTCCGGATATTGTCGGTAAATCTTCTTCAGCTTTTCATTGGATGCAACTGCCGCCGCAAAGTCATTGAACAGCCATCCTAGCATCTCCATCGGCCAGACGATGTTCATTGAATATTCCACAAATGCCCCGAGCGTTCCCAGTGTGATTTTTCCCTCTATCACACGGTGTCCGCCAAAAATATAACAATAACTGGAAGCAGCTTTGTGATTGCCTGAAATAATGGCTGGTATCGAACCAGCACTTTAGACTGCTTCATATTCAGTTCGTAATAACGCTTGTTGTGAGATAAAAATTTTCTGATCTCAAATTTCTCCCTTGCAAATGCTTTGACGGTACGCACTCCGGCAAGATTTTCTTCCGCCACCGTATTCAGAGCAGCATTTTCTTCACTAATCTCCTCATACACATTTCCAAGCTTCTTTTCCATCATAATTGCAAACAGCGCTACCATTGGCATTGCGATCACCGGAATAAGAAACAAACCTCTGTCAAGGCGATACATACAAACCAAAATCACACTGGTATGAAAGATGACTTCTACGATCAACATGCTGATATAAGTCAGTGATCCCCATATTTTATCTACATCATCTTTGACCCTCGACATCAGTTCTCCAGTATTTGTATTGTTAAAATACCGCATGGACAACGACTGGATATGATCAAACAGCCTTCTTCTAATATCCATCGCGATCTCCGATCCCACCCGGTCAAAAGTAAATTCTTGAAGATATCCAAAAACACATCTTCCTACTCCGATGAAAAAGACTCCAAAAAGTAGCATTGGAAAAATTTCCTTCTGTCCCTTTCCAATCACATCATCAATCATACGCTTTGTAATCTGTGGAGACAGCATGTCAAGACTGACCTTGATGACCAAGCAGCCGATTGCAAACGCATACACATACCACTTTTCCAACAGATATTTTGATATTTTTTTCATAAGTTTCCCCGTTCTCCTTTCCTCTCTTATACAACAGACCTTTTTCGCTCCTAAGAATCTTTTTCTCTTCCAAAGCGCCACACTTCTGTGCTCCGCCAGGAATCTACTGAAAATTTTGATTAAAAGATGAAATTTCCCACAAAAAAAGGACATGCCTGGTGCACATCCTGATTTTCCCTATTGCGGATCAAACTTCCTCTATAAGATGTGCTTCTTCTATGTTTTCTGCAAGATTCTCCCAGAATAGATATCTCTCCAAAGATATCCACCCAGAACGCTTCTTTTCCAGGAAATTCCTAAAAAAAGAAAGCTGTGGCACGCATACCACAGCTTTTGCACAAAAAGAAAGCACATCTTCTATTCTTACTTTACTCTAAAAAAGATTCTCCTGAGGTAAACGTTCCAAACGGTTGCTGTATATTGTTGTACAATCCAATTGAATTTATTGTTCTCTTTGCGTTCATAGTTTTACCTCCTTCTTTTTCTATTTAACGCTGTTTTTTATTATAAAAACTGTCGACAGTATCTGTCAATATTTTTTATAAAATTATGGAAATTCACAAAAAATCATGCTCTTTTTGATCAATTTGCATAATACGACTCCATGATGGCATTGACTTTTGACACAACATAATTACTTCCACCTTTTTTCTGTACATCTTCTACCATTCCGATTACAGACAGCGGCCGCTCTTCCCCCTCTGTCGTTTCACATGCAAACCATCCATATTCAAGAGCTCCTGCATCCTCCTGACTTCCTTTTGTCTCGGCTGTTCCGGTCTTTCCAAGCAGGGAAACTCCCTCGATTCTTCCGCCTGCTCCAGTTCCAGTCGGATTCTCAATAACCTGCACAAGATCACTCTGAATCTGTTTTGCCGTCTCCTCCGTAAATACATCTTTTTTCCAATACTCTGCTTGCTGTCCTTCCTCCATCTGCAGTACCGGAAGAATCATATTTCCCTCATTGACAAACGCAGAGTAAATGGACGCAAGATGAATTGGATTGACAAGTAATTCTCCCTGCCCATATCCTGTATCTGCCAGCTGAATTTCAGAAGAAATCTTACTGTCTGTTCCAAATGTAGATACTTGTGCACCGATATCAAATGGTAGTTCTTCTTCAAATCCTGCCCGGCGCATGCCCTCGATCATCGTATCCGCCCCAATATCAAGCGCTGCACGTGCAAAGTAAATATTATCTGAATAGACAAGCGCATTCTGCAAGTTGACCTCGCTTCCATAATCGGTCAGTGTTGTAACCATATATTCTCCCCAACTTGCATCTTTCTGCCAGCTTAGCCCCACATATCCTTTGTTTTCATTTGGATCAAGCTTCCCTGCATCCATACCAATTGCTGCCGTGATCGGTTTAAACGTAGATCCTGGCACAAGAGCCGCATAGAATCGGTTCAAAAGCGGTCGGTTTGGATCTTCATTTAATTCTGTCCATCTCCGATCGGAAATTCCATAGACAAACTCATTCGGGTCATATGCCGGCGTGCTCACAAGTGCCATCACTTCCCCTGTTTTTGGATTTATGGAAACAGCCATTGCAGGATCTCCTTGAAACTGTTCGTACGCTTTCTGCTGGATTGCAGCATCGATAGTCACCGTCACATCTTGTCCATCTTCTTTTTCCTTCGCAGCTAAAAGAATCTTCGTCTTGCCATTCTGATCTGCTGTGTAGATTTCATAGCCATCGGAACCCTTTAGTGTTTTCTCATAGGCAAGTTCCAAACCTGATTTTCCAATCACACTATTTTCATGATACCCTTCCGACTGTTTTTCTTCCAGTTCCTCTGCACTGATCGGCTGCACATAGCCAGTCAGATGTCCTCCTGCTGCTCCAAGAGGATAGACTCTTCCTTCCGTCTCAGAGATCATAACTCCTTTGATTCCCAGCAGACGCTGTTCTTTTT
>ENA-OQAB01000395-OQAB01000395.1-human-gut-metagenome-genome-assembly--contig:-NODE-395-length-24651-cov-3.382075_pt1 | contig 24651 bp, 23 predicted proteins | sample MGYA00242490_ERZ504517 | MGnify/ENA primary metagenome ERZ504517 (study PRJEB26092, sample SAMD00036298) | human gut metagenome | host: Homo sapiens | study: EMG produced TPA metagenomics assembly of...
GGCAGATTAAAGTACTGATCAGAGACAAAAGAAGCGCAAGTCCGAGCGCTTTTAAGTTCTCCGGTGTTGTAATCTTTGCAAGGTTTGCAAAGGTAAAGGCACCATCCTGATCTGTCAGCCCATAATAGAAGATCATCAGAAGCGGGATGATGATAAAAGATACCGACCAGAATAAGTACGGTCCGGCAAGTAATTTTTTACTCTTCAACTGGAACCGCCTCCTCATCTTCAGATTCTGGCTTTTTCATAATCTGGATATCAAATGGGTCTACTTTGATTCCAACAGTCGTGCCGACCGGAACCATGTCTGTACTATGTACAAGCCAGTCAAAGTTATTTGCGGAAACTTCCATCTCATAGTGAACGCCTTTGAAGATCAGGTGTGTCACGACTCCCTCGAGAAGTCCTTCTTCTGGTTTTACAAGATCAATATCTTCCGGGCGGATCACAGCATCCACAGGTTTGTTTTTTCCAAATCCCACATCAACACATGGGAAATTGACGCCGAGAATTTTTACCAGTTTATCTTCGACCATGACAGCCGGAAGAATATTGCTTTCCCCAATGAAGTCAGCGACAAATGCATTTTCCGGTTCGTTGTAGATATCTTCCGGCGTACCGATCTGCTGGATATATCCCTGATTCATCACGACGATGGTGTCGGACATTGTGAGCGCTTCCTCCTGGTCGTGGGTAACATAGATAAATGTAATTCCGAGTTCGTTTTTCAGACGGATCAGCTCATACTGCATATCCTGTCTCAATTTCAAGTCGAGAGCGCCTAAAGGTTCGTCGAGCAGGAGCACTTTTGGCTCATTGACGATCGCGCGGGCGATAGCGATCCGCTGCTGCTGTCCGCCGCTTAAAGAGTCCGGAGTACGGTTCTCGTAACCATCGAGGTTGACAAGCTTTAGCGCATAGCGGATTTTGTCATTGATATATGCTTTTGATTTCCCTTTGATCTTCAGTCCAAATGCAATATTTTCTGCAATAGACATGTGGGAAAACAGAGCATATTTCTGGAAGACTGTGTTTAGCTGTCGCTTATTTGGCGGGACATTATTGATATTTTTTCCATCGAAAATAATGTGTCCGGAATCACAGCTCTCAAATCCGCCCAGGATGCGGAGCAGAGTTGTCTTCCCGCATCCACTCGGTCCGAGCAGTGTCAGAAATTCATTCTCCCTGATATATAAGTTGAGTTCATCGAGGACGAGATTGTCCCCGTAGGATTTTGATACATTTACAATATCAATTAATTTGTTAGCCATATGCTCACTCCTCCTTCGTTTTGCTAAATAGATGTTTTGTACATAAAAACAATTAGAAATAATTAAAAACTGGGTGGTGTGCTTACCCAGATAAATTTTGCACCAGTCTTTTTTCCCGCACTGATTGAATGTTCACAGTTCGGGGTAAAATAGAAAGTCTCTCCCTTTTTGGCCGTGTATACCCGCTGCCCGAGATGGATATGGATCACTCCTTGAAGGACATATCCGAATTCCTCTCCCTCGTGGGGTCTGTCTGGGTAAGTGGAGCCTCCGGGGAGTAAGGTGACACGGATTGGTTCCATCATATTCTTCTGTGCATTCGGGATGATCCATTCGATGGTGTTGAGAAGTTCCGCATCTGTTTTTTCAAAGAAATCTTCTTTAGGAAATACGATCTGCTCATCGGAGTCATCGGAGAAGAAATCTTTCAGATTTGTCCCGAGACATTGCAGTAGATCGACCAGCGTTGCAATCGAAGGGGAGGTAAGATCTCTTTCTATCTGGGAGATAAATCCCTTCGAAAGTTCTGCCCGATCGGCAAGTTCTTCCTGCGTAAGTCCTTTCTCCATGCGCAATTCCCTGAGTTTATTGCCTATATTCATATATACGGACATCCTTTCCATACGTATAAGTACTATTATAAATAAACAAAAAGTTTACTATTTCTAAACAAATGTGCCTATATTATTATACTCTATTTCAGGTAATAGTCAATCAGAAAATGAAGAAAAACAGATTTTGTTGAAGGTTATCCGCCTTGATAGGTTATGCAGGTGATAGGGCTTAGAAAAGAATTTCAGAAAAGATTAAGAAAGAATGAAAAGAAAAGTAAAAAAAATTTGTTAAACTGAAGACAGACAAAACGTTCGCGTATAATATTGTCTGAAAGAATATCATACGCGAACGAAAAATATTATTAAAAATGGCTTATAGATTCTTTTGGATCTTATCTTTTGTAAAAGGAAAGAATCTTATCCAGTCTGGAACTCATGTTGGCAAATAACAGATCGATCAGTGTGAGTGCCACCATGGACTCTACGACAACGACTGCACGCGGAACGATGATCGGATCATGGCGTCCGTGAATGGAAAGATCGATATTCTCAGATGTAGTTGTCACAGTCTGCTGTACTTGTGAAATAGAAGGTGTCGGTTTAAACGCAGCGCGCAGGACAATGTCTGAGCCGTCGCTCATTCCTCCGAGGATTCCGCCGGAATGATTTGTCAGCTTTGAGATGGAGCCGTTTTCGCAGGTGAAGGCATCGTTGTTGATACTTCCATGAGAAGTGGCTGCCTGAAAACCGTCACCAATCTCCACACCTTTGACAGCACCGATGGACATAACGGCTTTGGCGAGAGCGGCATCGAGCTTTTCAAAAACAGGCTCACCGATTCCGGCAGGCATTCCGTGAACGGTACATTCAACGACTCCTCCGGAAGAATCCTGTTTTTCCATACATTCTTTTAAGTATATTTCTGCCTGTCCGGCATATGTATTATTAGGCATATACAGAGCATTTTCCATAATCTCAGTCAGATGATATTCAGATGTAGGAACGGTAACAGGTCCGATCGACTTGGCGTAAGCCATGATAGTAATCCCCATTTCTGCGAGCAGTTTGGAGGCAATAGCACCGGCAGCGACACGGCCGATCGTCTCACGCCCGGAAGAACGACCACCTCCGCGATAGTCACGGAATCCATACTTGCTGTCAAAAGTAAAGTCGGCATGTCCGGGACGGTAGCAGGAAGCGATATTTCCGTAATCTTTGGAGCGTTGATCTTGATTGCGAACAATTAATGAAATTGGTGTTCCGGTCGTACGTCCTTCAAATACACCGGAGAGGATTTCTACTTGATCCGATTCGTTTCGCTGTGTCGTGTAGCGGCTTTGACCAGGCTTTCTGCGGTCGAGAAAGCACTGGATTTCTTTCGCGGAGAGTGCAAGTCCGGCAGGACATCCATCGATGACGACACCGATTGCCGGACCGTGGGATTCTCCCCAGGTTGTGATGCGGAATGAATTTCCAAAATAGGAACCAGCCATATATAAAACTCCTTCGTGACAAAATATTACAACTTTGTCATTATATATAGGAAGTTAAAAAACGTGGCAATGCTTATTTATACTGTACTTTAGAAAGGGACGTATTATAATGTTTACTAGATATTGTTAGAGAAAGGAATAGATACTATATGGCGGCACGAATGATAAGAGAAGACGCCAGGGATCTGGGAACAGACATGCAGACGGGCGTGTAGATGACATCGAATACTTCTCCTATCGTCTGGATGATGGTCCGGATGAGGAGAATATAGAAGAGATAGAGAAGAAAGAAAATGAAAGAAAGAATCCGCGGCCGCGTGCCAAAGATCTGATCTTCAGAAGGCGCAGTTTACGGCTGAACTTCCAAAGAGTTACGGACACAAAAGGCAAAGAATCTTGCGCGGAAAGAACTACAGAAACAGCATGGACAGAAGCAGCATGAGCAGAAGAGAAATCATCAGGAAGAATCTGTTAAAAAGAATTCCCAGCACAGGGAGGAGAGCAGAAGATCTTCTGAGATGCAGCTGAAACAGAACGCGAAGAACTCATCAGGAAGCCATTCAGCAAAGCAGAATCATCAGAAAAATGGCAAAAGCAGCGAGAAGAAAGAGCAGATGAAGAAGAAGGTATTGTTTATCGCAGGAGGGATTCTTGGAGCGGCAGCGCTTGTTTACCTTGGATTTGCTTTCTATTTTACAAAGCATTTTTATTTTAATACAACCATCAACGGAAATGATTTTTCAGGTAAGACGGTAAAAGAAGCAGAGTCTTATATGGAGAAGCAGGTACAAGGTTATACACTTACCTTAAAGGAAAATGATGGCGGAACAGAAGTGATCGGTGGAGAGGATATTTCTCTGGAATATCTTCCTGGGAAAGAACTGGAGAAGATTGTAAAAGATCAGAATGCGTTTCTGTGGATTCGGGCATTGTTCCAAAAGGGAAGCGCAGAGGCGAAAGTGGATGTCCAGTACGATGAGGCGGCATTAGATGCATTGATCAGTGGACTTCAGTGCATGAAGCCGGAGAATCAGACACCGTCAGTATCTGCGAAGCCGACATTTGACGGGAATACATTCGTGATTACAAAAGAGGTAGAGGGCACACAGTTGGATCAGGAAATCTTCCGCCAGAAGATCAAGGAGAAGATCAGTGGATTCCAGCATGAGGTGGATCTGGAAAAGGAAGGCTGCTACCTTAAGCCAAAATTTACTGAAGATTCACCTGAAGTTGTGGCGGCGAGAGATAAGATGAATTCGTACCTCGGAGGAACGGTCACCTATCAGATGGGAGCGACTCCGGAAGGAATTGACAAGGCAAAGCTTGCAGAGTGGATTACAGTCGATGAGAATATGAATGTCACATTTACGACGGATGGGATTTCTGCATATGTAAGAGGTCTCGCATCTAGATATGATACAGTAGGAAAGACGAGAAGTTTTACGACACCAACCGGTAAAGCTGCGACTGTATCTGGCGGTACATACGGATGGAGTATTGATGAGCCGGCAGAGATTGAGCAGTTGAAGGCAGATATTGCCGGAGGAAAGCCGGTACAGAGAGAGCCTATCTATGAAAAACGTGCTGCGTCATTTGATGCGACAGACTGGGGCAATACGTATGCAGAAGTGGATTTATCTACTCAGCATATGTGGTATATCCAGAATGGAAATGTAGTGTTGGAGACAGATATCGTATCAGGACTTCCGACGCCGGACAGGATAACACCAGAAGGGGTCTACGATGTACTTTATAAAGAAAGTCCGTCTATTCTTGTCGGAGAGAACGATCCGGAGACAGGAGAACCAATCTATAAACAAGAAGTAAGATACTGGATGCAGTTTACCTGGAGTGGAGTCGGATTCCACGATGCGGACTGGCAGCCGGCATTTGGGGGCAGTCTGTATCAGAGTGCCGGTTCTCATGGATGTATCAATATGCCGATTGATAAGGCAGGGCAGCTGCTGAACTTGATCAGTGCAGGAGTTCCGGTCATTTGTCATTATTAAGTCAGAGGAGAAAAAGAATGTATCAATTAATAAAAAGAGATGGTCTTGCCAAAAGAGGAAGACTGAAAACAGTACATGGTGTGATCGAGACGCCGGTATTTATGAATGTGGGAACAGCAGCAGCGATCAAAGGTGCTGTCTCCACAGAAGATCTTCAAGGAATTAAGACGCAGGTAGAGCTTTCTAATACCTATCATCTACATGTGCGTCCGGGAGATGAAGTAGTAAAAAAACTCGGGGGACTGCATAAATTTATGGTGTGGGATAAGCCGATTCTGACAGATTCAGGTGGATTTCAGGTCTTTTCTCTTGCAGGATTGCGAAAAATCAAAGAGGAAGGCGTATACTTCCACTCCCACATCGATGGAAAGAAAATTTTCATGGGACCAGAGGAGAGTATGCAGATCCAGTCCAATTTAGCATCTACGATTGCGATGGCGTTTGATGAATGTCCGTCCAGTGTGGCAGACCGCAACTATATCCAGCACTCGGTAGATCGCACCGTGCGCTGGCTGGAGCGTTGTAAAAAAGAGATGGCAAGGCTGAATAGCCTGGAAGATACGATCAACAAGCAGCAGATGCTGTTTGGAATCAATCAAGGTGGTATTTATGAAGATATCCGCATCGAACATGCGAAACGGATCGCGGAACTTGATCTGGATGGTTATGCGCTCGGAGGACTGGCAGTGGGAGAATCCCATGAAGACATGTATCGGATCATTGACGCGACAGTTCCATATCTTCCACAGGACAAGCCGACTTATTTGATGGGAGTTGGAACGCCGGCAAATATTCTTGAGGCGGTTGACAGAGGTGTTGATTTCTTTGATTGTGTTTACCCAAGTAGAAATGGAAGACATGGGCATGTTTACACGAATCATGGAAAGATGAATCTGTTCAATGCAAAATATGAGCTGGATGACAGACCGATCGAGGAAGGTTGTCAGTGTCCGGCCTGCCGCAAATACAGCAGAGCCTATATCCGCCATTTGCTGAAAGCAAAAGAGATGCTTGGTATGCGTCTGTGCGTGTTGCATAATCTGTATTTCTATAACAATATGATGGAAGAAATCCGCACAGCGATCGAGGAAGGAAGATATAAGGAGTACAAGAAGCAGAAACTGGAAGGATTCACACGCGGACAGATATAAACAAATCATAAAATTTCTAAAAATAACTTGATGTCTCAGCAGAAATTGTGTATCATAGCAATAGTGCTTAATTGAGAAGTAGGAGGAATTTAGTATGAATGGTTTATTAGCGTCAGGTGGAGCTGGTGGAATGTTTTCCATTATCTTAGTGTATGCAGTACTGATCGGAGGTATGTGGTTCTTTCTGTTCCGCCCGCAGAGAAAAGAGCAGAAGAGAATTCAGGCGATGGTTGCTTCTATGGAAGTAGGAGATACAGTATTGACAACAAGTGGATTTTACGGTGTACTGATCGATATCACAGACGATGATGTGATCGTAGAGTTTGGAAATAACAGAAACTGTCGTATTCCAATGCAGAAATCTGCAATTATTCAAGTAGAAAAAGTAAACGAAGAATAATTAGAATACCTTTCATTTTGGACGGAAAGCTGTCTGGAATGGAAGGTATTTTTTGCTTCGAAAAGGCGTATGAAATGTGCGGGAAATACGATTGCAGTCTGGTGGGAAATTGTGTATACTGAAAAGAGAAAAAGTGTTACAAAAGCTTAGGGGGTACAAAATTTATGAGGCAGATAAAGCGCGCGCGCAAGCGGGAACGCGTTAAAAAGAAACTGATCAGCATCGTAGTTCTTTGCCTGCTGTCGGTCATACTTTTCAGTACGGCAGCGGCTTCTGAAAAGAGTGGACTGGCAGTGATTTCTGTGAAGGCGAAGTCGGAGACGATGTACCAGGACAGTGAACTTCCAAAGTTTTCCGTGGATATTCATGGGGAAGGTGCGATGAAGACTACGTTGGATGAAAAAGAGCAGTATACGGCACAGGAGTTTATGGAAAGTCTGACAGAGGGGAAAGACTACACGCTGGAATGTGAATCAGATGGGACAAAAGAAGGGACCTTTCCGGTCAAAATAAAACTTTCAGATGATTTGCAGAAGAAACTAGAAGGGGAACTGTCTCAGTCCGTATTTTTTGAGACGCAGGATGGTACGTTGACTGTAAAAAATAAATATGGCGAGTGGGACGGGAAGAAGTTTAAGCAGCCGGACGGAACTTATGTGCAAAATGGATGGATAGAAGATGACGGAGAGAAATACTATTTTGACGGGGAAGGAAATCTGGTAACCGGAGAACTGCGGATTGGTGTCAAAACTTATCAATTTGCGAAAGATGGAAAATTGAAATCCGAAGAGAGTTCTATTGATCCGAATAAACCTATGCTTGCACTGACATTTGATGACGGACCAGGCAAGCGGACCGGGGAATTGCTGGATCAATTGGAAAAATATAACTCACGAGCAACCTTTTTCATGCTTGGGCAGAATGCACAGAACAACGGGGAGTTGATCAAGCGAATGGCAAAGCAGGGATGTGAACTTTCCAACCATTCGATGACACATGCAAACTTATCTACGATGGATCCTGCGGGAATTTTAGACGAGGTGGATGCTACGAACAAAATCATCAACGGATTTGTTGCAAATGGCACTACAACACTTCGGCCGCCTTATGGGGCAGTCAGTGACACACTGAAACAGACTGTGAAAATGCCATTTATTATGTGGTCCGTGGATACACTGGACTGGCAGACAAAAAATGCAAAAGCGACGGTAGATAGTGTGCTGAATACCGTGAAAGATGGAGATATCGTATTGATGCATGATATTCATTCCACGACGATCGATGCTGCACTGGAGTTGATTCCAAAGCTTGTGGAGCAGGGATATCAGCTTGTGACAGTCAGTGAACTTGCCGAGGCAAGAGGAGTCGTATTGGAGAATGGTCATCAGTATTATTCCTTCCCACCGGGAGCCACAGAGTCTGGGGAGGCAAAAGTACAGCCACAGGAAGAGGTATTTGAAGGGGAGTATCACCACGAAGAGGTGAACGAACAGCAACAATAAAATGCATCTTTCCGTGTGGGTATGAAAAATAATTGATAAATGGAAAAGTATGACAGTTAGATAAAACGAAGAGGGAGATACACGTTGATTTGTGTGATCTCCCTCTTTTGATACATCGTGGTGGATGCAGTTTTTGTTATCTTTTTTTATAAGTTTCCAACAGTCTGTGGATTTTATCGGTTGGATTTAATACGGAACCGATGGAAATGTCGTGATTCAAGGAATCAATGATCAACGCAAGGAACTTACTCATATCTGCCACAACAAAATATGGCTTTTCAGAAGCCTCTGCAGGCAGGTAAGTGAGGTTTGTCGTGATCACGCGATCGATGTACCCTTTCTCATAGTATTCATCAAATTTTCCCAATCCTTCTGTGAAAAGTCCGAAGGTTGTGCAGATAAATACGCGGTTTGCGTGGCGGTCTTTTAATTGTTTTGCCACGTCTAACATACTTTCTCCGGAAGAAATCATATCGTCGAGGATGATCACGTCTTTTCCACTTACGTCATCTCCGAGAAATTCGTGGGCAACGATCGGATTTTTCCCGTTGACAACTGTAGAGTAATCTCTTCTCTTATAGAACATACCCATGTCTACGCCGAGCACGTTTGAGAAATAGACAGCTCTGTGCATCGCACCTTCGTCCGGGCTGATGATCATCAGGTGATCCTTGTCTACTTTTAAGTCGGATTCTGCACGGAACAATGCTTTCATGAACTGATATGCCGGGCTGAAGTTGTCAAATCCTTTCAGTGGGATTGAGTTCTGCACGCGCGGGTCGTGGGCATCAAAGGTGAGAATATTGCTGACGCCCATATCGATCAGTTCTTCCAGTCCGAGTGCACAGTCAAGAGACTCTCGCTTTGTGCGCTTATGCTGGCGGCTTTCATAGAGGAATGGCATGATCACATTGATGCGGTGCGCCTTTCCGGTAGCTGCGGAAATGATACGTTTCAAATCCTGATAATGGTCATCCGGGGACATGTGATTTAAATGTCCGTTGACAGAATAAGTCAGACTGTAATTGCAGACATCTACCATGACAAATAAATCTGCACCGCGGACAGATTCGTGGATCATTCCTTTTGCTTCTCCTGAGCCGAAACGCGGGCAGGAAGTTTTCAAAAGGTAACTGTCCTTTTTGTAGTTTGCATAAAGTGCAGAATGACTGCATGGATTTCCAGGGCACTTTTCCGGAATGTCACGATGTAGTCGTCGACATTTTTGTGCCAGCGGCAGACAGCTTTCCAGTGCTGCAATGCGAAGCGGTGCCGCCGGAAGAGTTTTTTCTAATAATTGAATATTTGGCATAATGGCCTCCGTTAAAAATTATTGACATTTCATTTATATCACTTTTTGATCTGTGGGGCAAGAAAGAGGTGTAAAAAATTGCTTTTTCCTTAAAAATCTAGTATGATAAAAGGAGGCCAGAAACAAATATGGCAGAAAACGCATGTTTCGAAAGAGATGTAAAAATTTTGACGAAATATAGGCGGTATTTGTTTGGAAGTAGTAGAATTAGGAGAAGACAATATGAAACATAGACATATCATCCGTTCCGTGGAGGACGGAAGTATTGCGTGGGAACTTGGCGTGGAGCCGGGGGACTGCCTGATCAGTATCAATGACAAGGAAATAGAGGATGTTTTTGATTACCATTATCTTGTAAATGACGAAGAACTTGTACTTCTGATCGAGAAGCCGGACGGAGAAGAGTGGGAGCTGGAGATTGAGAAGGACTATGAGGAAGATTTGGGCATCGAGTTTGAGCAGGGGCTGATGGACGAGTATCGTTCCTGCAGAAATAAATGTATGTTCTGCTTCATCGACCAGATGCCGAAAGGAATGCGAGAGACACTTTATTTTAAAGATGATGATTCCAGACTCTCCTTCCTGCAGGGAAATTACATTACGCTGACAAATATGAGTGATCATGATATTGACCGGATCGTACAGTATCATCTGGAGCCGATCAATATTTCCTTTCATACAACGAACCCGGAACTGCGGTGTAAGATGCTGCACAACCGGTTTGCGGGGGATGCACTGAAGAAGGTACAGACACTCTATGAGGGCGGCATCACGATGAATGGGCAGATCGTGCTCTGTAAAGGAATCAATGACGGCGAGGAGCTGGAGCGGAGCATTCGTGATATGACAGCATATCTGCCACATTTGCAGAGTGTATCGGTCGTTCCGGTTGGATTGACAAAATTCCGCGACGGACTGTATCCGTTGGAGCCATTTACAAAAGAAGAGGCGAAGGAAGTGCTTGCGATCATTCATCGTTGGCAGAAGAAAATCTATGAGGAATATGGAACACACTTTATCCATGCAGGAGATGAATGGTACATTCTTGCCGGGGAGGAGATGCCGGAGGAAGAGCGTTACGACGGTTACCTTCAGCTGGAAAACGGAGTCGGCACTACAAGACTTTTGCAGAACGAGTTTCAGGAGGCATTTGAGCAATTGTCTGGGGATGACAGAGAGACAGAGATTTCCCTGGCAACCGGAAAACTTGCGTATCCGTATTTAAAAAGAATGATCGAGACACTTCAGACAAAATATCCAAATGTGATTGTCCATCTCTATGAGATTCGAAATGATTTCTTCGGAGAGCTGATCACTGTGGCGGGACTGATCACCGGGCAGGATCTGAAGGCACAGCTTTCTGGCAGACCGCTTGGAAGCAGATTGCTTCTGCCGTGCTGTATGTTAAGAAACGGCGAAGAAGTATTTCTTGATGATGTTACCTTAGATCAGCTGAAAGAGGCTTTACAAGTGCAGATAGATATTGTAAAATCAAGCGGACAAGATTTCATCGAAGCAGTTCTGGATGAGAAGATATAGGTGACTTATCAGAACAAAGACAAAAGAAAATAATAAAATAAGACAGATATAGGAGTGAAACTATGAGTAAACCAGTAGTTGCCATCGTAGGAAGACCGAATGTAGGAAAATCTACATTATTCAATGCGCTGGCAGGAGAGATGATTTCCATCGTGAAAGACACGCCGGGAGTCACAAGGGACAGAATTTATGCAGAAGTAACATGGCTTGATCGGGAATTTACCCTGATTGACACAGGCGGGATCGAGCCGGACAGCAAGGATATCATTCTTGCACAGATGAGAGAGCAGGCACAGATTGCGATTGATACTGCGGATGTGATCATCTTTATCACGGATGTCAGACAAGGACTTCAGGATTCGGATTCCAAAGTGGCAGATATGCTGCGCCGTTCTGGAAAGCCGGTCGTATTAGTTGTAAATAAGGTGGATAGCTTCCAGAAACTGATGGCAGATGTGTATGAATTTTACAATCTGGGAATTGGAGATCCAATCCCGATTTCTGCATCCTCAAGACTTGGACTGGGAGATATGCTAGATGCAGTCGCTGCACATTTTCCGGAGCATTCTGCAGAGGAAGAAGAGGATGAGAGACCTCGGATCGCGATTGTCGGAAAGCCGAATGTGGGAAAATCTTCGATCATCAATAAGCTGGTTGGAGAGAACCGTGTGATCGTTTCCAATATTGCAGGAACGACAAGAGATGCCATCGACACAGAGATTACATGGAATGGAAAAGAATATGTCTTCATCGACACAGCAGGACTTCGTAGAAAGAATAAGATCAAAGAAGAACTGGAACGATACAGTATTATCCGTACAGTGACAGCTGTGGAGCGGGCAGACGTCGTCTTAGTTGTGATCGATGCGGTGGAAGGTGTCACAGAGCAGGATGCTAAGATTGCCGGAATCGCTCATGAGCGCGGCAAAGGTGTGATTATTATTGTAAATAAATGGGATGCCATTGAGAAAAATGACAAGACGATGTATGAGTATGAAAAGAATGTTCGTCAGGTATTGTCATACATGCCGTATGCAGAGATCATGTATGTGTCTGCGAAGACGGGGCAGCGCCTTCCAAAACTGTTCGATATGATCGATATGGTATTGGAGAATCAGACACTTCGTATTTCGACCGGAGTACTCAATGAGATTATGATGGAAGCCGTTGCGATGCAGCAGCCGCCGTCAGATAAAGGAAAGAGACTAAAACTTTACTATATTACGCAGGTGGCAGTAAAGCCGCCGACCTTCGTCATTTTTGTCAACGATAAGGAACTGATGCACTTCTCTTACACACGCTATCTGGAAAATAAGATTCGCGAGGCGTTTGGATTTAAGGGAACCTCGTTAAAATTCTTTATCCGCGAGAGAAAGGAGAAAGACCGATAATTATGGAACGTTTGGTCTGTGTGATCATAGGATATGTCTGCGGGCTGCTGCAGACGGGATATCTCTATGGAAAATGGAAACATATTGACATCAGGCAGCATGGAAGCGGTAACGCCGGAACGACAAACACACTGCGGACATTAGGATGGAAAGCGGGAATGATCACGTTTCTCGGAGATTTCTTAAAATGTGTGGTGGCAGTGTGGATCGTACATATACTTTATAGTCAGGCTTACCCGGAGGAATTAGCACTTCTTTCCATGTATGCAGGAATGGGCGCTGTGCTCGGACACAACTATCCGTTCTATTTAAAATTTAAGGGCGGAAAGGGGATTGCGGCGACCGCAGGGTTGATTTTTGCGACAAATCCGATGATGATGCTGATCGCGGCAATCGTTTTCTGGGTAATCGTCGGAATTACCAGATATGTTTCTCTGGGATCTCTTACAATTGTTGTGCTGTTTGTTGTGGAGGTTGTTGTATATGGACAGCGCGGAGGATTTGGACTTTCTCAGGCACATCTGTATGAGATGTATGCGATCGCAGTCTTTTTAATGTTGTCTGCATTTTATAAGCATAGGGCAAATATCAAAAGACTGTTAAATGGAACGGAAAATAAGTTTGGTGCAAAGAAGAAACAGGAGGACTGATTATGGCAAAAGCTGGAGTATTGGGCGCAGGAAGCTGGGGGACAGCACTTGCATTACTGTTGGATAAAAACGGGCATGATGTGACGGTATGGTCGATCGATCAGGCAGAGGTGGAGATGCTTGACCGTGAGCGGGAGCACAAAAGCAAGCTGCCGGGAGTGAAACTTCCGCAGACGATGAAATTTACCAATGAGATTCAGGAAGCAATTACAGATCAGGATTTCATGGTGCTTGCGGTGCCTTCTCCGTTTACGAGGGCAACTGCAAAGAAGATGGCTCCGTTTGTGAAAGAAGGACAGAAAATCGTCAATGTGGCAAAGGGAATCGAGGAAAGCACACTGATGACACTTTCTGAGCAGATTGAGCAGGAAATTCCACAGGCGGATGTGGCGGTATTGTCCGGTCCGAGCCATGCGGAAGAAGTCGGAAGATGTCTTCCGACGACTTGTGTCGTAGGGGCGCGTACAAAAGAGACTGCCGAATATCTTCAGAAGATGTTTATGAATGAAGTCTTTCGTGTCTATACAAGCCCGGATATTCTCGGGATCGAGCTTGGCGGCTCGCTGAAAAATGTCATTGCGCTTGCTGCCGGAATTGCCGATGGACTTGGATACGGGGATAACACGAAGGCTGCTCTGATCACGAGAGGAATTGCAGAGATCGCACGCCTCGGGGTGAAGATGGGTGGAAAGATCGAGAGCTTCACCGGACTGACCGGAATCGGAGATCTGATTGTAACTTGTGCAAGTGTGCACAGCCGGAATCGGAAAGCGGGTTATCTGATCGGTCAGGGAAGGACGATGCAGCAGGCGATGGATGAAGTGCAGATGGTTGTGGAAGGTGTCTATTCTACAAAGGCAGCCGTAAAGCTTGCACAGAAATATGAAGTGCAGATGCCGATCATTGAGAAGGTCAATGCAGTTCTCTTTGAAGGAAAGAGCGCGGCAGAGGCGGTAAAAGAACTGATGCTCCGGGATGGAAAGACAGAACATTCGGATCTGCCGTGGGAAGCATAAGATATTTGAATATTGAAAGAGAAAAAGGATTTCAAACTGTTTTTAGTCAGCAGTGGAATCCTGAATAAAATAAAACTCCTTTTCGTCAAAAGAAAATGAAAAGCAATTCATTTCTTGACGAGAAGGAGTTTTTCGTTGTACCGGATATAGGGATGACCTGATCAGGGAAAGCCCGGTCACAGGTGCGATCAACTTATTTAGGTTTCTGCTTCTTTTATCTTTGTCAGTCTGTAGAATGCGATTCCGCCAAGACTGTTTCCGGCAATTGCCACGAGCAGTGTCAGAAGATAGTCTGCCGGAGAACTTGAGAGTGCGAAGAAGAACATGTTCGCTACACAGTGTTCAAATCCGGCGAGGATAAAGACTGCCACGCACAAAAAGACGGCCAGTGTTCCTAAAATATTTGGAAGCTTTTTAAAGGTTCCAACTGCGATGGACATCAGGATTCCACAGAAAATCGCAAGGATGAATGTGCTTAACAGATTGTCAGACAATTTTAGTTCCACGGCCGGAGCAACTACTTCTTTTAATTTTCCTGCAAGGCGTGTCTGAAGTACGAGAAACGCAAAGAGGTTGGTACCGATGAAATTACCAATCAGTGTCAGAAGTATTTCTCTCCAGTTCTCTTTTGAAAGATAGCCGATCTTACCGGTATATAAGTTCAACTCGAAATTGATGATCGTAAACAGTCCGAGACCGAAGAGGAATGCAGCGACGATCTTATTGTCCATATTTAAGTAGACAGTTCCGCCAAAGCCGATCAGAAATCCTCCGATGATAGATTTTTTTAATGTTGTCAAAATATTCATGTTTCACCTCGTTTGTAGTTATTCCGCAATATTATAGCATAAAAATGCTTTAGGAAAAAGAAAAAAATAAATAGAATAGCGGAGATTCTAAAACTGGCTTTTTTTGCATAGATTGTATCAGCATAGCAAGGGGGTATTCTTATGGAGACGTTTCATTTATACAAAGACATTGAGGCAAGGACAAATGGGGAAATTTATCTGGGCATTGTAGGGCCGGTGCGTACTGGAAAATCAACTTTATCAAACGATTTATGGACTTGCTCGTACTGCCGAATATGACCGATGCAAACAGTCGGGCGAGGACGAGAGATGAACTGCCACAGTCTGCATCAGGGAAGACGATTATGACAACAGAGCCGAAATTGTCCCGAAGGAGGCGGCAGAGATCCAGCTTTCACAGGATGTGAAGGCAAAAGTGAGACTGATCGACTGTGTCGGCTATATGGCGGAGGGGGCAACCGGGTATATGGAAAATGATGCAGAGCGGCAGGTGAAGACACCATGGTTTGACCATGAAATCCCATTTACACAAGCTGCGACCATCGGAACAAAGAAGGTAATCCATGAACATGCAACGATCGGGATTGTAGTGACGGCGGATGGGAGTTTTGGGGAGCTAAAGCGGGAGAGTTACGTTGTACCGGAGGAAAAAACGATTCGAGAGCTGCAGTCGATCGGGAAACCGTTCATTGTGCTTGTCAATACACAGAAGCCATATAGTGAAGAGACAAAAAAGCTTGCTGCATCTATTGAAGAAAAATATGGAGTCAGTGCACTTCCGGTCAATTGCGAACAGCTTCGGGAAGATGACATCCATCATATTATCCGACAGATTTTATTTGAATTTCCAATTGCAGAGGTGGAATTTTACATACCAAAATGGGTGGAGATGCTGCCGATGGACCATAAGATCAAGGCAGATCTGCTCGTACATGTAAAAGAAATCATGGCGGGGCTTCAGACAATCCGGAATGCAGCGGACGGACTGCCAAAGATTGATAGTCCTTACATTGAAGAGGTCAAGATCGATGAGATTCAGATGGATACCGGAAAGGTGAAGATCCGGATGGAACTGGCAGAGACATTTTATTATGAACTTCTTAGTGAGCTGACTGGAACGAAGATCGGCGGAGAATATGAGTTGATTGGAACGATGAAAAAACTTGCCCAAATGAAAGAAGAGTATGAGCAGGTCAAAGATGCGATGGATGCTGTGCGCCTCAAAGGATATGGGGTTGTCACACCGAAGAGGGAGGAAATCCATCTGGAAGAACCAGTCATCATCAAACAGGGCAGTAAGTTTGGCGTAAAATTGCATTCAGAAGCGCCGTCTATCCATATGATCCGCGCAAACATCGAGACAGAGATTGCACCAATCGTAGGAAGTGAGAAACAGGCAGAGGATCTTGTGCGCTATATCAATGAGACGAGCGCATCAGCAGAGGGAATTTGGAATACAAACATTTTCGGCAAATCGATCGAGGAACTTGTCACAGATGGAATCCGTGGGAAGATTACAAAAATCACCGATGAAAGTCAAGTGAAACTTCAGGATTCCATGCAGAAGATCGTCAATGACAGCAATGGGGAATGGTTTGTATTATTATTTAAAATGAAAATTAGTATGCTTTACACAATGTAATAAAATAATTTTTGAAATATTGTAAAAAGTACTGGAATATAGTAAAATTATTTCAAAAGTGTATAAAAATACACAAATTTAAAATGGGAAATACAAAGGAAGAGTGAGGAGAGGGGTATATGAAGAAAATACTACTTGTGGAAGATGACATTGCGCTTTCTGCCGGGCTTTGCTTTGAACTGGAGGAAGAAGATTATCTGACGGTTGCAGCACACTCTTTGAAGAAGGCGGGACAGTTGTTGGAGACATCAAAATTTGATCTGCTACTACTGGATGTAGATCTTCCAGATGGAAACGGATTTACATTTTACAAGGAGATTAAAAAACGATATACCGTTCCGGTTATGTTTTGACGGGAAGAAAAGAAGAGGAGGATGTGTTAGGAGGCTATGATCTCGGTGCAGATGATTATGTGACAAAGCCGTTTTCCCCATCGGTACTCAAAAGAAAAATTGCGGTGATCCTGAAACGTACAGGACAACATGAGAAAAGGGATCAGGGGCAATATGACGATGGATATCTCCGGATTGATTTTGACAAGATGACTGCACAGAGGGGGACAGAAACATTGCTCCTGACGCCGAATGAATATCGGATATTAAAGCTTTTTGTGGAAAATGCGGGGAGGATTCTGACAAGACAGGTACTTTTGGAACGACTTTATGACTGTGATGAAAATTTTATTGATGAGCATACGCTGACAGTCAATATGACCAGGTTGAGAAAAAAGATCGAGGATACATCTCATAAATATATTCAGACCATTTATGGAATGGGATATCTTTTTGCGCGGGGGGAAGGGCATGAGGCATAAAATGTGTGAAACGATGGTGCTGACCCTCGTGCTTGCAGTTGGAGGGATCGCAGTTCTTTTCTGTCTGCCTCTGAACCAGCAACTATTTGCGTGTGGTGCAATGATCATCGTATGTACAGTAGTCTTTGTATGCCTGCTGGAAATGATGCTTCTGAGAAAAATGCTTGTAAAACATGCGGAAAAGTTGCTGGACACGTTGGATGATATGATTGCGGAAAAAGAGGAGATCAGTTTTCCGGAGTATCATGATACGTTGACTGTAAAGATCCAGGATCGGATGAAACAGTATCATGAAATTATGATCTATACACGGGAGGAGAATCAAAAGGAAAAAGAAATGATTCAGAGTATGGTATCGGATATTGCGCATCAAGTGAGAACTCCGGCAGCAAATTTAAAGATGTTTGCAGAAATTCTTGGGCGGAACAACCTTTCCGAGGAGAGAAAGAAACAGTTTTTTACGATGATGGAGGCACAGACAGAGAAAATCAATTTCTTGATGGATGCGATGACGAAGATGTCCAGACTGGAGACCGGGCTTGTCTCTTTGCATCAGAAGCGTCAGTCGTTGCTTGATACGCTTGCTGAAGCGATGAGCGAGGTGATGCCGAAAGCGATGAAAAAAGGGATTACTGTCACTGTTTCCTGCCCGGAAGAGACAGAACTGATTCATGACCGGAGATGGACGGTGGAAGCAGTATTCAATCTGCTTGATAACGCAGTGAAATATACAGATCCGGGCGGGAAAATCAAAATAGATGTCAATCAGGGACAATTTTATACGAAGATTAATATCTCTGATACTGGAAGGGGCATTGCGGCAGAGCATCTTAATAAAATCTTTCAGCGATTTTACCGGGAGCCGGAGGCAGAAGGAGAGGAAGGGATCGGTCTGGGTCTGCATCTCGCAAAGGAAATTATTGAACTGGAGAAAGGGTATATCAGTGTGGCTTCGGTTGTGGGGGAGGGGACGACATTTTCTGTCTATCTTCTAAACGAGCCGGATTCCACCGTTCCGAAAAGGAGTGACTGATAAAAGATACAGAGGAAAAGGGGAGGAAGTAATATGATACAGCTACGGACCAAAAACCTGAAAAAGTATTATCAGAGAGGACCACATTTGATCAAAGCGTTGGACGGAATTGATCTGGAAGTAGAGCGCGGATGCTTTCTTGCGGTGATGGGAATCTCAGGGAGCGGAAAATCTACGCTGCTGCATTTGCTTGGAGGATTGGACGAACCGACGGAGGGGCGCGTACAGATTGGAGAAGTTGTCTTAGATCATCTCGATGAGGAAGAGAAAAGTGTCTTCCGGAGAAGAAAGATCGGATTTATTTTCCAGAATTACAATCTGGCGCCGATGCTAAATATTTATGAAAATATTGTATTCCCGCTGACGCTGGATGGAAGAAAGCCGGATGAGGAACTCTTGCGTTCTATCATCTCTTTTTTGCGTCTGGAATGATCTGCTGGATGCCTTTCCGGGGGAATTGTCTGGTGGACAGCAACAACGGCAGCAATTGCAACGGGGCATTGATCGCGAAAATCCTCCAAAGTTTCGGTTCTTGGCGGATGAGCCGACCGGAAATCTGGATACGATCGCAGGCAGAGATGTCATGGCACTTTTGCAGATGATGAGCAAGAAGTATGGACAGACTGTGGTGATGATCACACACAACGAGGAGTTGGCGCAGATGGCAGATCAGATTATCCGCTTGGAGGATGGGAAAATCGTGGGGGAACATCATGCTGGAGAATAATAACGGACGGGCAGTCCGCCAGATTATTTTCCGGACAATCTCGTTTCGGAGAGCCAGAAACACAATTCTTGTATTTCTCATTTTCTGCTGTATGTCTGTGCTTACGTTGCTTGGAATGGGAATTGCTGCTGAATTTGAACATCTGCATGCGACGCTGCTGGAGTGGCAGGGGACAGATGCACATCTGATCTTAGAGGGCGTGACAAAGGAAGAGAAAGAACGGATTCAGATACAGCCACAAGTGAGAAAAATCGGTGCTGCAGATGTGATCGGTGAGGTGAAAAATCCAGAATTGATTTATCGCCGCCCGAAGATGATCTGTCCGGACAAGATGTTTCTGAAGCAGAATCGAAGAGGGGCGTTGCATGGGAGCCTTCCGGAAAAAGAAGATGAGATTGTTGTTGATGAAACGACATTGACCGATCTGGGAGTGAACAAAAAAGTGGGAGAGACTGTCGAACTTGTCTGGGAGAAGGACGGAAAAAAGATGGAGTCCTCCTTTGTTTTATCCGGGTATCTGGAAATGAAAGGTGCAGATGGAAAAAATGGAGATCTATGGGTATCTCATAAATTTGCGCAGAAATTTTCGGGAAATAGGCTTCAAGTGCAGGTAAGGTTTGCACTGCCGTTTGGGATTGCTAAAAACGCAGAGAAGTTAATTTCTACTTGTGGGATCCAGCATGCAGAAGTGGAAATCAACGATGTACAGAAAATCAGTATTTATTTGCGAAATCTGATGGAACAGCAGAATGAAGTGATTATGATGCTGTTTCTCTATCTGGCAGGCTATTTTGTTTTTCGCAGCATGTTTCAGATTGCAGCGGTCACGGATCTGGAATATTATGGGAGGTTAAAGACGCTTGGGATGTCTCCGACACAGATCCGCAAAGTATGGATGGGAAGCGGGATACTTTTATGTGCAGCGGGTGTAGTTCCGGGGATTTTATTTGCGCTTTTGTCTGGAAGAATTGTCCTGACACAGACCGGATGGAATGTATCCATCGAACAGATCCACAGCCATGTCTGGCTGCTCGTACTTCAGACTGCTTTCCTGTTTTTTATTGTGTGCAGGTGCAGCAAAAGGGCAGCGAGCATTATTGAAAGCTGTTCGCCGATGGAAGCGCTTCATGCGGTCTGGTGGATCATGCCGTCAGGAAAATACCGAAAGAAGCAGACTGATCGAAAAGAGAAAAGAATTGTCCGAATCAGAGTAGAAAGAAAAAGAAGCCGAAGACGGTTATTTCTCACGAAGATGGGAAAGAGCGGAAGAAATGTGCCATTTTTCCTCGCGGCGGAGTCGTTTTGGAAAAACCGGAAGTGGACCTGGAAGGTCTGTGCAGCGCTTGCAGGAGGAATGTTTTTAATCTTGATGGCTGCCACAAAATATCATTCTTTTGATACGGAAAAATATTTGCAGGAGATATGTATTTCTGACTTTGTCGTGAAAGAAGCTTCTCTGTGTGGGAATGTGGGAGGCATCTATAATGAGAGAGAAAATAAGATTAACGGGCAGATGGAACGGGAGATTCTGGCTCTGGGTGGACTGCAGGAATACGGAGCTGTATTTTCTAAAGAGGTTCCATATGTGCTTCCGAAATCTGTACGAGAACAGATCCGCTCCTTTTTTATAGGAGAGGGAGAAGGACTCTTTCGTTATATGGAGCCATATACGCAGTGGCTTCAGGAATATGAGGAGGCGATATCCAGCGGGCAGTGTACGATGAGGATATGGGGGCTTGACCAGGATGTTTTTTCGATGATGGAAGAAACGGACTGGATCTTAGATGGAACATGGGATCCGGAGCAGTTTGCAGAGGGTGGATATGCACTTGCAGTCGGAAGCGATCGTTCTTTCAAGGAGCAGCCGAATTACAGTCGAGGGGAACTGGTGGAAGTCGATGGCCGGACATTTAAGATTATGGCGACTAGTTTATTTGCCAGATCGTATGACGCAGGGCGGTTCCTACCACATGTTTGTGCCGGAGATTGTGATTCCGGGAACAGATTTCCGGGAGATGTATCCGAAGACCAGTATCCGGAAATTCTATTTAATGTGAAGGATCAGAAAGAAAAAGATGCAGAGGCGTTGCTGGAATCTTATGAGAATCGCATTGGGGCGCCGATTGCTGAGGAATCTTCCTATACATTAAAACAGAGTTTTCAAAAGGAGTGCGTCCGTCTGTTTTTCCGGAACTGGCAGCAGGAGTTTTACTGTTCTTTTTAGGGATTTCCGGATATATCAACACGCAGGCGACAATGACATTGGCGAGAACGAAGGAATTTGCGATTTTCCAGAGCATGGGGATGTCGAGAAGGAAGATTTTCCAGATGATCTTGTGGGAATGTCTTTGTTATGTCCTGATATCGTCAGTGATTGCGGTGACCGTGGGCTGTTTGTACAGTCTGACGATTCTTAAGATGAGTATTCGGCAGGAATTGCTTTCGACCGGATGGGTGATGACATATCGGTTTACACTGTTTCCGCTGCCGATTCTAGTCTTAGTCGGACTCATCACAGCGGTGTTGCTTGCAGTGTTCTGTTTCTGCCGCAGCGAGAAGAAAAGTGTGGTAGAGCGGATACGGCAAATGGAAATGTAAGAGGACAGTGAAGCATCTTTTCAGGAGGAATACGGAGAAACGAGAGCCTGCAATCTGTGGGAATATTTGTGGATGCAGGAGTGGCTGGATACTTATACAACAGAGTCCGAACGTGCAGAGCGGGCATTAAAGGAACTGGAAAAAGCATTTAATATGGCATATATGCCAAATAAAAATAGGATTGTAGCGGAAAAAGAACAATGCTATAATACAAAAAACAACGACAGACGTCTATTGGATACATCTGTTGTGGGAGGGGTTAAAGAAACCATGCAGAACATACTTGTAGTAGAGGATGACAGAGAATTGAATGAAGCATTATGCTATGCGCTGGAGAAACAGGGCTATCACACAAGCGCGGCATTTTCCATACAAGAGGCGAAGGAAACATATCAGTCATTCACCGGGAAAGAAAAACTGCAGCTTGTGATCCAAGATGTCAATCTTCCCGATGGAGAGGGATTTGCCTTTTGCCAGTGGGTGAAAGCACAGCAGGACATTCCGGTTCTTTTTCTTACGGCAAGAGATTTGGAAGAGGACGTGTTGAAAGGATATGATCTGGGAGCAGAGGATTATATCACAAAGCCTTTTTCTATGAAAGTGTTGCTGCGGAAGATTGAGCTGATCTTTAAGCGAACGCAGCCGGAACAGCCGGGAGGGTATGATGACGGATATCTGAAGATCGATTGGGAGCGGGCAAAGGTTATGGTGGATCAGAAAGCATGTGCAGTGACACCTACGGAGTTTCGACTGTTAAAAGTATTGGCAGAAAATCAGGGAAGGCTATTGACGTATGAGATTCTGCTCGAGCAGTTGTGGGACTGTGACGGGCAGTTTGTCGATAAGCATACGCTGGCGGTAAATGTCAATCGTCTCCGGAGGAAGCTGGAGAATACGGAACATAAATATATTTCAAATGTGTATGGGATGGGCTATCAATGGATTGGATGATGGGAATGCCGAAAGCCGCTGTCTTGCCCGTACCGGTTTGAGCCTGTCCGATGATATCATCCCCTTCAAGTGCAAGGGGAATGGCCCCTTTCTGGATGGGTGACGGTTCCTCAAAGCCCATGTCTTTCAGGGCAGAGAGAATCTTTTTGTCAAGGTTCAGGTCTTCAAAGGTCGTAATTGTTGGTTCTGTCATAGGTTCTCCTAACATACTTGTTTGGCACGATTCATTTCTTAGCTTCATCCATGGCAAGGGCCATGGCGTTCATTGCTGCACGGAGTTTGACGGTCGTGCGCGAAGCCCGATAGCGAAGTTCCTGTACAACCGTGCCATGCTTTGTTGCACAGGCTTCATAAACCAGTCCTACCGGTTTGTCCGGTGAACCGCCTGTAGGACCTGCAATCCCTGTAATACTGACACCAATATCGCTGCGCATTAAACGGCGCACCCCTTCAGCCATAGCAATCGCCGTTTCCTTGGATACCGCCGTATACGTATCGAGCGTTTCCTGGGGAACGCCCAGGATCTCATGTTTGACCTGATTGGTATAGGAAACAACGGAACCAATGAGGTATTCCGAACTTCCCGGTACATCGGTCACCAGACTTGAGGCAAGCCCTCCCGTGCAGGATTCTGCAAAAGCGATGGTCATGCCCTTAGCACGCAGCAACTTTCCCAGTGCTTCCCCCAAAGTCTCATAGTCAGTTCCGTAAATATATTCTCCAACTTTGGCACGGATCTTGGTCTCCTCGTTGTGAATGAGTGCCATACAATCTTCCAGGCTTGCAGCTTTTGCTGTGATCCGTACAAGGATTTCACCGCGGCGCGCGTATAGTGCCACTGTCGGATTGGTCTGTGCCATGATAATGTCATCAAGTTTTTCGGCTGTCATGGATTCGGTCAACCCTTTTAGATGAAGAATGCGGGAATGGATGATCCCTTGACTTTGGAATTTCTGGCGAAGGTAAGGCATCATCTCATTTTCAAGGACGAACTTGGTTTCTTCAGGCGGTCCTGGCAGCAGGATTAAAACCTTGCCGCCATTTGTTTCAATCGCCATACCCGGTGCGGTTCCCACATCATTATTGAAAATGACCGCCCCTTCCGGTACATAGGCCTGTTTCCGGTTATTGGGGCTCATGACAAGTCCGCGAGAGGCAAAATAAGCCTCCATCTTTTTCAGCCATTCCTCACTCAGCACAAGGGGACGACCAAGAAAATCGGCAACGGTCTGAGCTGTAATATCGCCTCTTGTGGGGCCTAAGCCGCCCGTAAGGATGATGATCTGGGCACGCGTTTGCGCAATGGAAAGGGCAGCTAAAAGGCGCTTTTGATTATCTCCCACCGTTGATTGATAAAGGACACTGAAACCGGCGTCATTCAGGGTTCTTGACAGGAGCTGGAAACTCGTATTAAGGATATCCCCCAATAAAAGTTCCGTTCCCGTACTGATGATTTCTACATCCACAGAACATTCACTCCTTTACGAGGTGAGAAACAGCCTCATACGTAAAGCCTTGATCGATCTGGACGTTGACAAAGTCCCTACCGAAGTCCCTTAGCACCTCAATAAAGATCTTACCGTCAATATCAGGAGCTTCCGCATAGGACCGCGCCACAGCAAGGTCCGGATTTTTTTCCATCATGTCCCTCCACAAGAACTGTCAGGACCTTTCCTTCCCGTTTCCTGTTGGATTTCCTCAGAAATCTTGGCTTGCAGTGCCATCAAGCGATGATAGCGTTCCTGCTTGGTTGCTTCATCGATCTGGTTTTTCATGGCACCTGCCTCGG
>ENA-OQAB01000396-OQAB01000396.1-human-gut-metagenome-genome-assembly--contig:-NODE-396-length-24587-cov-3.438103_pt1 | contig 24587 bp, 28 predicted proteins | sample MGYA00242490_ERZ504517 | MGnify/ENA primary metagenome ERZ504517 (study PRJEB26092, sample SAMD00036298) | human gut metagenome | host: Homo sapiens | study: EMG produced TPA metagenomics assembly of...
CGTATGTGTCTCACTGTTTAGTTATCAAGGTTCTTTCTTTTCTGTCTCTCAGACAGCTTGTTTACTTTATCACATCTTTTTTTGTTTGTCAAGAACTTTTTTCAAGTTTTTTTCAAACTTTTTCGATGTTCTTTTCAAGCAATTCGCTCTCTCGTTGACAGCTTGTTTACTTTACCACACTCAGAAAGGATTGTCAACAAGTTTTTTTGACTTTTTTCAAATGATTTTTCAAGTTGTTTTCTTCAAAAGAATCATTTCTTTGTTGACAGCCAGATTAATTTACCACTTTCTTCCGCCTCTGTCAACTGTTTTTTATAAATTTTTTCAATAAGTCATTTTTAACCTTTTTACACTCTTTTTCTAATAAACCGGAATCCCTCAAACATTTCAATCTCGCTGTTATGTGAAATTGAATCCCATCATTCCCCTCCTGTGTATTTATATTACTGTTCACGCCCTTCACAGTAACCTGGTTAAAATACATTCCAAATCACCTTCGATGATGGCATTTTGACCTGTATGCCTCAGAATTTTTGCTATACATGCCAAAACACCTTGCGGGATAGTAACCTGTGAACAGTAATGTATTCATTACAGATAGAAGAATAAACCATGGTCATTCCTTCCCATATGCGTTATAATACTATCAGACTTTCTATCACTATACACACTTCCCCATAACATGGGAGAAAGGAAAATTCCAATCATCTTATGCATCTGATTGGATCGGATATTTTATATGGATTTTATAAAAGAAGCCCTGACTCTTGGCTTTAACAATGCTGCTGTTATTGATGTGAAAGACCTGGTATTCGTACTGGAGTACCGGCAATTCTGCGAAGAAAATCTCTGTGGGAACTTTAATGTGATATCCTCCTGTCCGCCAGCATGCGGCACACCGGAAGAAATGCACCGGAAAGCGCTGAATTATAAAAAGGCGCTGATTCTTCAGACTGTTCTGGAATCTCCTGAAGAACAGTTTGATGTAAAAAAAGCAAAGTACAACCATAACATTCTTACAGAAAAACTTTATAAAAAAATGGAAGCTCACGCAGAAACCACTCCTCTGCTCATCAGCGCCGGGCCTTACAAACGTTTTTCCTGTATGTCAGCTTACGGCATTGATGCCCAGAAAATGGCTGACGCTGCCAATATGCTGTGCTGGACACAGGACGAAAAAATACGTCTTTTTTCCCTGCTCCTGTTTAATCCGGAAAATTCATAAAATAATCGCCCTTACAGAACCGCAGAAAATATAATCTGACATCTGTAAGGGCGAATCTTATTTTTCACAACTGCCGCCTGTACTTTTATTCTTTTACCTGAATCCAGTTTCCCGTTTCAGCCGGCCTGTTTACACTGTCCGACCACCAGAAGATGGCTTTTTATCAGCACCGGGCGAACCGCATTGTATATCACTGCAACAAGGATCACTGATATTACTGCATTGACAAATGTTGCCATTGCGCTCATCTTTGCCAGAACCTCTGCCATTTTCTGGGGCTGCCCGAGAATATACTGTTTATAGAAATATCCAACCACCGGATCTGCCACCACATTAAATGCAAGTCCGGCTACAGATGCCAGCACACTCCATTTAAACACATATTTTTTATCTGTGCTCTCATTTATTTTTGCGATTTTATGAGCCACAAGTCCTGTAATAAGACCAATACAAAGCTTTAAGATAAAGGTCTTCGGAGCGCCTGTGATATACACAGGATCCATAAGATCCGCAACCGTCATGCCAATGGCCCCGGCAAGTCCTCCATACCATCCGCCCAGAAGAAGCGCTCCCAGAACACAAAATGCATTTCCGATATGGATTGAAGTAGCATCGCCTCCGGGCACTGGTATTTTTATCTGAAGAAATGTAAAGGCTACATAGCAGAGCGCTGCAAGAAGAGCGGTTTCTGCAAGTTTTGTGATAGTGTTGTTCTGATTGTTCATAATAACTGCCTCCTCTTTTTTCATGAATTACTGATATCTTAATCGATATCTGTGCTTTTTAAAATACACAATTTTTATCTTTTAAAAGGGGACAGTTTTTATTATGGATTTTTTATATATTGTCCAGAATACCGGCAGTTTCCGGTGCGCGGCAGCTAATCAAGTTGCCTGTGATTTTTATATTCCTTTTTTATAAAGATAAAAGGAATAGCCTGCAGGAATCAGGAACACACAGGCAAGGAATGCAAAAAGCACCCACTTTGACTGCAGAAATCCATTGATCACAAAAATAGCTCCGCCCATAATGAACAGCCATGAGGCCACTCTGTGCGTACGGTTCCAGTTTTCCTCACTGTTCAGTGTCCAGGGAAGTTTGATTCCTACTGAATAGTTCTGTTTGATCTTATGCATATAATTTCCCATAATAACAAACATAATTCCCAGGAGTATGTTTACAACCATACCTGTGTCCACACTCATTCCCAATGCAATTGCATAACTGATCAGATTTGTCACCACAGAAAGAATGGGAATCATCCAGAGAATAGCCCGCATCAGTTTCTGGTTGATATTTTTACGTTTCGGATCTGCGCCGACCATAAATGCGCAGAAAAATTCCATAGCAAGTAAAAATAACGGTATTCCAAATACAGCTACAGGCTTGCTGGTCCATCCGTTTACCTGATTGTCACTGCCGAAATGCGTGGGAATCATATCCGGAAGCTGATCCCAGAAAATAATCCCAACTATGATAGGGCAAAGAATCATAAGGCTGGCAGCAAACAGTGTCCATTTGTATCTTTTTATCATAATAATCATCCCTCCAGTTTCATAATCTTTCCGGTCGAAAATTCTCTGCTGCAAAAGCAGCATTACTTCTTACTCTCCTTTTCTTCATCTTTTTCACCGGTGAGCTCTGACAGCCACAGCAGGATTTCTTCCACCACTGAGGTGTTCAGCTCATAATACACATAATTTTTTACTTTTGTTTCCCATACCAGATCTGCCTTTTTTAATACACTTAAATGATACGATATGGTAGCTCCGGTCATATCAAAATGGCTGCCGATTTCTCCTGCAGACATTTTTCCGTTTTTCAGAAGCTGCAGAATTTCTCTCCTTACAGGATCTGACAGCGCCTTAAATGTAGCTGCAAAAGACATTTGATCCCTCCTTTTCATGAAACTATTTAGAAATATTTCTAAATAGAATATACCTCTCTATATACAAAAAGTCAACACCTATTTAGATTTTTTTCTAAATAGCTGTTGACTTTTATGTTCGCTTCTGAATCCATATAAATAAAGCCCACAAGCCTCAATCACGTAGAAGGATTTGACAGCCGTATCTGCTGTGTCAGCTCATGACCTCCCTGCTGATACCACTGCTCTACAAAGGTTTCAAAATAGCTGACAGGCTTTTCTCCCATAATAATCTGAATAAACGTACTTGTTTCAAACTGGCGCAGGGATTGAGGGATTTCTCCGCCTGCATCATCCAGATAGCTTCTGACAGCCGGTGTATAATGCTTATCTACAAGAAGCCCTACTGCTGAAATTCTTGATTTGTATGCAGCCCAGTCTTCCGCAGTGTAATCATTTCCGCTGAGATAGGAACTGCAGGCCTGATAGTAGGACTGCTCAATGGCAGTAAGATTTCCCTCCGGATAGTTTCCATTCAAAGCTGCCTCAATATTTTCTGTCGCCTGATAGGTTGCTTCGTTATAATCCACATTGATCACAAGCGGTCTTGCAGTAGGGTCCACATTCAAAGCAAAATATTCGTTTACCTCCCGGGCATCTTCTGCCTCATACCTGGTATAATCAAAAAGAACGCTGATGATCTTCATCACGATTTCCGGATGCTCATAGCCCTTGCGGACTACCACATATTTATTATCCCTGAAGGATTCATAAACATTTTTATCTGCCAGTTCCTGGAGATAATAAGGTTCCCAGTCTGCTTCGCTGTTTTTCTCATAGCTTTCCATCAGCGGATTATTAGGAGTCCACCACAGTCCGAAAAAAGCTCCGCATTTTCCATTTACGACCAGATCTCTCAGATTATTAGGAGCGCGCAGGGCAAAGTTCCGATCCAGAATCCCTCTGTCATACAGCTTATGCAGATAATCAAGAGCTTCCTTTGTTTCTTCTGTCAGAGATCCGTAAACAATTTCTCCGTCCTGACTGATCCATCTCTGAGGATTTGCCCCAAAACTGTCAAACACAGGATCTACCGAATAACTGGAGCTTGTGGTACCCACAAGATTTGTGTCACATGCCAGACCCACAGGAGTTTCTCCATCTTCCGTACCCATTCTGTTTTGTACAAAAGCATCTATGATCTCAAAAGCATCTTCAAGAGTTTCCGGCTCCTCCTGCCCCAACTCCTCCATCCAGTCCTTTCTCAGCCACAGAAGATTCGGTCCATGGTCGATCACTGTTTCCGGAACAGCCATCAGCCTTCCGTTGAATTTTCCGGAGTTCAGAAGGGCATCTCCATAGCTTTCATACATCTCTTTGATTCTTGGAGACGTACATTTCTCAAATACCTCTGTAAGATCCTCCACAAGATCATTTTCCACCAGCTCCTTCAAGATCTCCCTGTCTGTAACCACCATTATATCCGGAAGATTCTGATCCTTTACCAGAATATTTACAAGTTCACTGTAGCGCTCCTCTGTATCCATATATACGGTATCATTCTGTATGTTCAGCATTTTTCGAAGGTATCTGGTATAGGCATTATCCTCATACGTATTTCCTTCCGGAAGATTGGAATTATTGGCTCCGCTGATCTGGGCAAGAGTATAGGTTACAAGCTCCGGATACGCCCCGTAGGGTGTTGTTTCTGCCTTTTCCATTGCCCTTCTGTATTCTTCTGATACGTCTGCCCGTTTTTTTCGTGAGATATTTCATGTTTTCCGCAGCCGCAGAATACACAGACCACAAGGAAAACACAGCTCCCATTCTTTTAATTTTCATCTCTGTACTCCTCTTTTGGCACTCTTATCTCTACTGTTGTCCCCATTCCCGGTTGACTGAAAATACCGATAGAAGATTTTTCTCCATATAAAGCTTCAGTCTGTCGTGAACATTTTTAAGTCCATATCCTTTTGCCTGATACGTTACCAGAGTCTTTGCTTTTTCTGGCTCCATCCCCGGTCCGTTGTCTGTTACTGAAAGAAGGATTTCCTTACCTTTATCCTAGACAGGCAATACAAAGGATTTTTTCTCCGTCCTCTTTTTCGTCCAGTCCATGCTCCAGAGCATTTTCCACCACCGGCTGCAACAGAAGCTTGGGTACTTTTTCGTTTTTTATGGAAGAATCCGTGTCCCACTGTACGAAAAATTCATGATTATGCATTACAAGCTGGATTTCCAGATACGCTTCTGTGTTTTTGATACAGCTTTCCATGGTTACCATATCCTCGCCGCGGCTGAGGGCTGTTCTGTAAAACGTAGAAAGAGCCAGCGTTACCTTACTTATCTCCTTCTGATTGCTCCTGATCGCCATCCAGTTAATGGCAGACAGGGTGTTATAAAGGAAATGCGGATTAATCTGAGCCTGAAGCGCTTTCAGTTCAAATTCCTTCAGGGCGATCTTATTGACATAAACCTCATCAATAAGACGATTGATCTCATCCATCATTCTCCGAAAGCTTCTGATCAGGATTCCCACCTCGTCCTCACTGTCACTGGATACCACAACCTGCCGGCTGCCATGATTCACCTGATCCATATTGGCAGTCAGCTCTTCGATTTTTCTGGTAAATAATCTGGAAAAAAATGTTCCAAGCACAAAAATAATCACACCACAGATACAGATCAGAGGAATTTCTTCCAGAAAAAGTCTGGACACTGCCCCGGAAATAGAAGCCTTTGACCGGAAAAGATAATACTTCCAGTTGTTTTCCCTGCTGGCACTTTCTGTCCATGCGCACTCTTTTTTTCACTGCTTCCAGCGCCTCCCCGGGACGTGCGCTTTCTGACTGAATATCGGGCAGGGCTACATCCTGATACAGAATATTTCCTTTGGGATCCACAATCATTCCGCCGGTTTCATCCTCTGTAATATTGTCAAAGGCCTGAAAGATTTTATCATAATCCAGAGTAATACACAGTACAGCCTCTAATTCCTTTCTGTCATATATGTTCCGTACTGCTGCAACTTCTTTCCGTTCTTCGTTCACTACCCACTGGATTCTTACATCCTCCTCAATACTTTTGCTCCACCACTCTTCCCGGATTTTTTTAAGCGGAACAAGAGTATATTCATGTTCAACCCGGATGCTGTCCGCAAACAGCTGAATCTGTTTAATGGCTTCATGATAGGATTTTGGCACTGAAAGGAGGGGATCCGCCACCTTTGTATACTGCTCATATGCCGTATAATTATCCATGTTCTTTTCTTTGATAATCTCCTCAATATCCGGAGAATATGTAAGATAATTAATCAGACTGGTGTACACAGCAACCTGACTGTCAATGTTTTCCCTTGTCTGTTCCAGAATGAATTCCATATCCTCCATTTCCCTCTGACGGACAAGGGAGCTCATACGCATATGGCTGTACAGAGCAAGAACTGTCATTGGAACAAGACTTGCTCCTACCAGAAGAAGTGTCAGCTTGTGACGGTACTTCATATTTTTAATGATCTGATAAAGCTTCCTCATCCTCTCCTGTTCCTTTCCTGTAGGATTCCGGACTGCATCCGTAATATTCCCGGAAGCTCCGGCAAAAATAAGACACATTGGCAAATCCCACATTTTCGCTGACCTGCGCCACCTTCATATTTGTATTTTTCAGCAGTTCTTTTGCTTTTTTCATACGAAAAACACGGATATACCGGTTCAGATTCATACCTGTTTCCTTTTTAAAAATAAAGCTCAGATACCCGGATGAAAGATATACCTTTTCCGCAAGAATTTCCAGACTGAGATCTTCCGCATAATGCTGATAGATATAATTTTTTACTGCAGCCACCTCATTCCTTGATTCACTCATAGATCTTTCCAGAAAGCTTTCGTACTCGCGGATGTTCTCTTCTGTCACCTCCAGAATCTCCATAATGTTTCTGCAGTTATATAAACGGTCAATTTCATGTTCAATTCTCTGTTCCCCCGAAAACTGATCCTCCTGAAAAAGCTCCTGTATCACATTGGAAAACACAAACTTGATATACATGGCAGAATATTGAGTATTATCGCTGTATTTTTCCTTCAGACACTGATAATGCTTTCTGAGCTGCCGGATATCTTTCCTGCTGACGTCTTCCGAGATCAGCTGCAAAAGTCTGGAATCCTGCACCTCCTTTACTTCCATATTGAGATGCTCCTCATCATTGGAATAAATATGCTTTTCCGGATGATAAAACTTTTCTTCCATCTGCTGCTCCAGCTGACTCATGATCTCCGTCAGACATTCATATCCGTCAAACTTTCTGCTGACCGCCAGATAAAAGCTTTCTTTATAGGTTCTTTTCAGAAACGTATAAATATGGTTTGCCACAAGGCTGTAATCACAGTAATGATCCTGAAACAGAAGCAGGGACTGCCGGTTGTTCAGGTTCAGATAAAAGAACACCCGTCTCAGCTCCTTCTGGAGCTCCGTGGAAAAATTTTCCTCAGCTGTATCAAAAAATGACATATCCGATTCGATCAGGATCGCACAATGCCAGCAGTTCCACTTTTCCAGGTCGATCATTCCTTCTGATCTTTCCAGAATGTCCTTTTTTCCTGTATAAAGATAGCTTTCCAGAAAATATTCCTGAAGGAAGTCCTGTTCCTTTTGCTCTCTGGTTTCCTTTTCTTTTTTCTTCAGAATATTTTTTCTGATTGTATTTATGATCTTATGAAAGCTTTCCGGCTCCACCGGCTTCAGCATATACTCTGTAACCCCATAGCGGATTGCTTCCTGGGCAAACGTAAAATCACTGTATCCGCTGAAAATCACAACCTGAAGGCCCGGTTTCATTTCTTTTGCCTTTGAAGTAAGCTCCAGGCCGTCCATATGCGGCATCTTAATATCCGTAAGAAGCAGGTCTGTCTCCTCATTTTTCAGAATCTGCAGTGCATCTCTTCCATTGGAAGCTTCTCTGATATTCCACTCTCCCTCCTCCATGGCAAGAAGATATTTTATCCCCTCTCGTTCCAGCTTTTCATCATCTACGATCAGCACTTGTATCATATTTTATTATTCCTTCCTTTCAGCCATTAAAAATCTGACATCCGCTTTATTGTATCATTCTCAAACAGCCCCTACAAGGATACCGGTTATAAAATATCCTAAAATATAACGGGGGATGCTGAAGTTTCCTTACAGCACCCCCACAAAATCTTTTCAAAAAGCGATCAGCCCTTTACCGCTCCGGCTACCACGCCTTCGATAATATATTTCTGGCATACAAGATATACAATAATGATCGGAATGATATCAATCATGATACTTGCCATCATAGGTCCCATCTGTACATGTCCAAAGCTGCCTCTGAAATACTGGACTGCCATGGGAATGGTACGATACTGCTTGATATCAAGAACAAGCGTAGGCAGAAGGTAGTCATTCCATACCCACATCAGTTCAAGGATTGCAGTGGAAATAATGGTTGGTTTCAAAATTGGTATCAGAATCTGGAAATATACCTGCAGAGGACTGCATCCGTCAATAAGCGCCGCCTCCTCAATTTCCAGCGGAATTCCTTTTACAAAACCTGTAAACATAAACACAGCCAGCCCTGCTCCAAATCCCAGATAAATAATGCAGATGCTGTACGGACTGTTCAGTTTCAGGGTATCTGCTGTCTTTGCCAGAGTGAACATAACCATCTGGAAAGGAACTACCATACTGAACACACACAGGTAATAAAACAGCTTGGAAAGCTTTCCGTTTACACGGACAATATACCATGCGCACATAGAACAGCACAGGAGGATCAGGACTACTGACATCACTGAAATCACAAGACTGTACCAGAAAGATTTCAGGAAATCCATCTGTGTTACGCTGGCAACAAAGTTTGACAGACCATTCCAGGTTTCTTTGTTTGGAATACTGAAAACCGTAGATGTGGTAATTGCTGATTCCTTTTTTAATGAGTTAAAAAGAATCAGAGCAATGGGATACATCCACAAAATAGAGATGACTGCCAGGATAATGGTAGCTACAGGATTCTTTTTCTTATTTTCCATTACTGCTGCACCTCCTTAGATGATGTTGCTTTAAGCTGGATCAGTGCAATGGCTACTACAAGGATAAAAATACAACTGCCTTTGCCTGTCCGATTCCTTTCCACATAGGTCCGCTGCGGGCATAAAAGGTATCGTAGATATTTAGTGCAAGAAGCTGTGATTGCTTGCCCGGCGCGCCTCCTGTCAGAGACAGGTTCTGGTCAAACATCTTAAAGCCGTTTGTCAGAGTCAGGAAGGTACAGATTGTTACAGAAGGCATGATCATAGGTATTTTGATCTTAAAAAGAATCTGCCTGGAAGTTGCTCCGTCAATCTGAGCAGCTTCAATAAGATCCGGCGATACATTGTTAAGTCCTGCCACGTAAATGATCATCATATATCCGATTTGCTGCCACATCAGAAGAAGCAGCATTCCGATAAATCCGTTTTTGGCAGAAAGGGCAAGCAGAGGCTGTCCCCACATAGAGAGAAGTCCGTTCAGAAGTGTCTGCCATATGTATCCAAGTACAATACCGCCAATCAGGTTCGGCATAAAAAACACAGTACGGAAAACGTTGGTTCCTCTGAATCCCTTTGTCAGAGCCAGAGCAATAAAAAACGCCAGCACATTGATCAGGATACTGGAAACAAAGGCAAATATTACGGTCAGCCAGAACGAATGGCTGAAGGTTTTATCCAAAAGCAGTTTGGAATAATTGGCAAGTCCTACAAAGGTTACATCCTGTACCGTTGTGAATTTGCAGAATGAAAGATAAATTCCCCATATAAACGGCCAGAGAAATCCGATTATAAAAGCAGCCAGTGTAGGCAGTACAAAAACCGGCCACCATTTCTTGATTGTTTTTCCTACCATCTTGTTCTCCTCTTTCCCTTATACACAGAAAGGGGACTGCCGCATGTTCCCGTTCCCGGTGGAGGTTCCGCCAGGAGCGGGTTTGCAGCGCCCCCTTTCCAGTTACATTTTGTTCAATACGATTATTCGGTCAGAGCTTTTTCCATTGCCCAGTTGTCAACAAATGCGCTTACAACATCGTCCCAGGAACCTGTTTCTGCTGCATAAGCAGTCAGTGCAGTTCCCACACCGTTTTTCCATTCCTCAGACGGCATGGTTGTAAAGTTCCATGATACAGGAGCAAGTCCTGCTTCTGTATTTTCAAGATCCTGTTTTACAAATACATTGGTAGGAGCAACTGCTGTTTTGAAAGGAATTGTGAATCCCATATCTTCAGACATAGCCTTTGTTCCTGTCTCAGAAGTTACACACCAGTTCATAAAATCAAGAGTTGCCTGAATATCTTCTTCAGAAGCATTTTTATTTACGCACCAGTAGTTCTCTGTACCTGTAGCAAGACCCTGATTTTCATCATCCACACCAAAGTAGATCGGAATCATTGCAAGCTCTTCATCGCTGAAGGTTTTTGCAAGCTCTGCATACTCCCAGGAGCCATTCTGATAAAATACTGCTTCGCTGTTTACAAACTCATTTCTGGAGTCGTCTGCTGTTTTGGCAGAAAGCTCTGCAGGATCACAGGTGGAATCTGTAATGTAAAGGTCGAACAGATTCTTGTAATTTTCAAGGTAAGTACCTTTAAGTTCAGCTGCATCATCTACACCCTCGTCTTTATACTCATAATAGATCGGAAGGTTTGCAAGATGTGTCTTGAATCTCCAGTCAGAGGAAGCGTCCATACCAGCGGAAGTAAAGGCACCTTTGATTCCCAGTTCATCTTTCTTACTCTGGATATCATCCGCAACTGCCTTTAACTGGTCATAGCTCTTAATATCATCCAGTGTATAACCTGCTTTTTCAAGAAGAGTTTTGTTTACGATCAGACCATAGGATTCGATTACATATGCGATCCCCGGTACGCTCTCTCCGTCCTTCAGCGCATAGGCGTCAGAAGTAAGCTGGGAATAAATTTCAGAATCTTTCAGGTCATAGCAGTAATCTTTCCAGTTCTTAAGGCCAACAGGACCGTTTACCTGGAAAAGGGTAGGAGCATCACTTTTTGCCATTTCAGACTGAAGTGTTGTCTCGTACTGGCCGGATGCTGCTGTAACAACTGTTACTTCTGTTCCTGTTTCCTCTGTGTACGCTTTTGCCAAATTCTGCCATGCTTCATCAGCCTCCGGTTTAAAGTTCAGATAATATACTTTTCCTTCGCCTTCTGCCATAACAGGAACTGCCGGAATCATTGTCGCTGCCATCAGTGCAGCCATACCCATTGCTGTAAGTTTTTTCATTTTCATGTGATATCCTCTCCTTTTCTATAAAATACAGCTAAACATGTTACCCGTTTGATGTAACCTGTTTTTATTATAGAATTGAGAATACAATTCTTCCATGATAAAAATTCAAGAAATATGTTTGTTTTTCATGATATTTAAAAATATCAATATTTGTATATCTGATTATTCCTCTTCTGTTCCTTTTTCTGCCTGTTTTCTATAATATTCTTCTGCATCTGAAACAGTAAGTTCTGAATTTTCCGGCTGTGAGGTCACTGGTTCTGAATCTTCCGGCGCATCCTCTTTTTCAGATTTTTGTTCGGAAACTGTTCTGCGGTCACTCCACGCTGTATACTCCGGCTCCATTTCCGTTTCCCCGCCAGTTTCCGTTTCTTCTGTCTTTGTCCCGGTTTCCTTCATCTGCTCCACAGCTTCTTCTACAGTCTCTTCAGCCTTTTTCATTCCCCGACGGATCAGAACCAGAAAAGCAAAATCAACAACACCATTTGCCAGCATGACACATCCCGCAAAGATCACTGTATATTTGATCATGGTAAAGGGATTCATGATCATTGCAATTCCAAGTCCTATAAAGACAAGGCTTCCGATCAGAAGAATTTTCCATTCTCCTCTTCCTGACTTTTTCAGACGCAGGCTTCCCTTCAGCACCCACACGGAATCTACAAGCACAAAGGTTCCAAGAAGAACCGGAAGAAGCTTGACCACGATCTGTGGATTGTAAAAAAGAAAAACTCCCGATCACCAGAAGCATTCCTCCAGAAAGCAGATCCAGAAGTGTGGCGTTCATTTTTTCCAGTACATAGATCAGAATATGGTAAATTCCTGCCAGTATCAGAAGAATTCCAAACACAAACTTGCAGATGGCGTTTACCGCGTCCACAGGCATCAGTACAAAACACAGACCAAGAAGCGTGTACAGAAGCGAGGTCACAAGCTGTCCTTTTAAGATCCTGTTAATTTTATTCCACATAAAATGCTGCCTCCTTTCATCTGGCGGGCTATTTAGCTGCCCGGCTCTGCTTTTTTCAGATTTTTTGATTTTTTTTCCACCATTTACGGGGAACCATGATCTGGTGTCCGCAACCGGTACATTTCAACCGGAAATCTGCGCCCACACGGAGGATTTCCCAGTCTCTGCTTCCGCAGGGATGGCCTTTCTTCAGTGTCACCACATCTCCTACTTCATAGATATAACCCATCTGCTATTCTCCTTTTACTTTTATCTGTGAAAAAACCTGTCCAATAGGCTCTTTGATCAGAAGATCCGCGCTGCGGTCTCTTGGCGTGGGAGCCTTATTGATCACAACCAGACATTCTCCCCTGAAATAATCAATCAGACTGGCTGCCGGATAAACAGCAAGGGACGTACCTCCTATGATCAGAACCTGCGCCTGGGAAATTGCACGAACAGAATCTGTCAGGGTCTGCTGATCCAGCCCTTCCTCATAAAGCACCACATCCGGCTTAACGATACCCCCACACTCACAAAGAGGTACGCCGGTACTGTTTTTCATATAGGAAAAATCATAGAATTTCCCACATTTCATACAATAGTTCCGATACACGCTTCCATGAAGCTCCATGACTTTTTTGCTTCCTGCCATCTGGTGAAGATTATCAATATTCTGTGTGATCACAGCCTTCAGTTTGCCGGCTTTTTCAAGCTCCGCCAGCTTCAGATGCGCTCCATTTGGCCTGGCTGTGTCACACAACATTTTGTCTCTGTAAAACTTATAAAACTCCTCCGGCCGTCTCATAAAAAATGTATGGCTTAAAATAGTTTCTGGCGGATAATCATATTTCTGATTATAAAGACCGTCTACTGACCGGAAATCCGGTATTCCGCTTTCTGTGGAAACGCCTGCCCCGCCAAAAAACACAAGATTGTCGTATCTGTCTATGATTTCCTGAAGTCTTTCAATGATGTTCTGCATAACTTTCGCCTCCCCTTTCTGCCTGTTCAGCTTACCGGTTCTGCATTTACCTGTTTTCCCTGCACAACAAATCTGGTTGCTTCATTTCCTGTACAGGTGGAAAGTGTAACAATTTTGTCCTTAACCGTAAGCTCAGTTGCCTCTGTTTTAATCTCTGAATATCCCTGGATTGTGTTCAGATAGTTCTGGTATTCTTCCCCCGGACCCTTGAATAAGGTGTAAGTATCACTGTTTACTCCGGTTGTATATGCAGAAATGATTTCATAGCGGTAATTTTTTTCCGGAGTCAGGATCCAGAAATATTTACTTTTTTCATAGGTTGCCTGATCCTCTGTAAATTTTTTCAGATTTCCGAACATAGAGCCATTTTTCATATTGTGACCATATATTAATGTGTTGCAGTCACTGAAGTCACTACTGTTCTCATAGTCCACAAAAATTGTTCCTGCAAAGTTGTAATTGTTTTCGTATGTGGTATGAAGATAGGTTTCATTATCATCCCCCTGTACCACAGGATAATTTAATATTATCCAGGGCTTCTATATAGATTCCAGCCTACCACATCCGGGTTTACACTTTTCAGCGTATCAAAATCCATCCGATATCGGCGGCTTTGGTCCCGAAACCGCATCCACCGGTTCTTCATCTTCCGGTGCGCGGTCTGTCACTGCCATCTGCTCAATATGGTTGTACTCGTCTGTTCCTTTTTTGTACTCTGTATATATATGAAACAGATTATAGGCCGCAAAACAGAATACCGCAATTGCAGCGATCAGAGCCAGGGTCAGCAGCAGATCTCCTTTCTTTTTTTTCCTTCGCCTCGGTCGGTTTGTTCTTTGTTTTCCCATAAATCACACTCCTGTATTTTTATGTTCAGTAAAAAGTTTCTGAGAATTTCCGGCAACCAGCTTTCTCCAGACTATTATAGCACATCTGATCCTTGTTCTGTAGAACAAAGACAACAGTTTTTATGTATCGTGTTCTAAAATAAAAAGAGTGCCCTTCTCAGACACTCTGATTCTGTAACAGGAACCGAACTTAAACCTTCTTCCCCTGATTATTGTTTTTTATTTCTTCTGATATTAGAAGTTATTGCCGATGTGGGACATACTTTTATACACTGACCGCAGCGGATACACTCCATATGATTCGGGCTTTTTGAGGGATCCACCTGCATTTTGCATATCTTTGCGCAGGCTCCGCAGTGTGTACAGGCTTCCTGATCCACTCTGTACCGGAATACAGAAATCGGCTGAAACAGAGAATACACTGCCCCCAGAGGGCAGATATATTTACAGAACGGCCGGTAAATAATCACAGAAAGAAGAATGATCGCTACCAGAAGCAGATTTTTCCATGCATAAAGCCAGCCTATTGCACTGCGCATTCCCTGATTGAGAAGCACCAGAGGAACACCGCCTTCCAGAGTTCCTGCCGGACAGATCAGCTTACAGAAAAACGGCGCGCCCTGCCCCAGAAGATCCACCACAAACATAGGCATCAAGATCACAAACACAAGAAAAATCACATATTTCAGTTTACGGAGAAGCCTGTCTCCCCGAAAGGTGCTGATTTTTTTTGGAAAGGGAATTTTGTGTAGCAGATCCTGGGTCAGGCCAAAGGGGCAAAGCCAGCCGCATACAAATCTGCCAAGCAGCGCGCCCACAAACATCAGAAAACCAGCTACATAAAAAGCAAGTTTAAAATTCCAGCTTCCCACCACTGCCTGCATTGCCCCTATGGGACAGGCTCCCAGAGCCCCCGGACAAGAATAACAGTTCAGTCCCGGAACACAGAGATTTTTAAGCTTTCCCTGATAAATCTTTCCTTTTGCAAAACCTACCAGATAGCTGTTTGTCAGAAACGCCCAGAGGATCTGTACTCTGTGACGTCCCCACTCGTTTGTACGTTTTTTCTTATCCAATGCCAATACACTCCATGCAAATATTTACTGCCTTTTCAAAAACAACTGCCATTTCTCCCCGCCAGATGCCGAATATCATAAATGCGGCTCCCAGAATCAGAATACTGATGCCCAGAAAAAAAGCTGTTCTTTCTGAAATTCTCACAGAAAACGGCTGTTTTTTATTTTTTCTCTCCATCTACCTGCTCCTGATCTGCCTTAAGGCCTTCCAGCTCTGTATTCACAATTTCTTCCCACTCTTCCAGACTGCGGCTTCCGCTGTAGGTTTCTCCTACAATATTTCCGTTTTTGTCCACAAAAAATGTTTCCGGAAATGCCTGTACATAAGAAAGGCGGCCGTTCATATATCCGGAGTCCGGAAGAAGGAAAGGATATTCAGCCTTTGTCTTTTCTGCAAGGATCTGAGCCTTTTTTATTCCCTCTTCATCTTTTTCCGTACCCTTTACCGCATCCATTACAATGCCGATCACCTGAACTCCTTTATCCTTCATCTTTTCATCCAGCTCCGCCAGATACGGGATTTCATTTACACAAGGGCCGCACCAGGTAGCAAATACATTGACCATGGTAAGGTCTGCCTCCTGAAAAACAGCTTCTGTATACTCTTCTCCGTTAATATCCTCTGTGGTAAAGCTTCCCACAGAATCGCCTTCCCCCATTTCTTCTTCATTATAAGAAACCATTCTGGTTATTTCTGTTTCTATTTTTTTCAGGGATCCAGTCAGCTCTTTATCTGCATCTTTATTAATACTCAGATAATAAATATAATCTCCGTCCTCACTGGCACCTATTTTTTCATGCTCTGTACATCCGGTAAGCTCATCCAGCTTCTTTTCCAGATCCTTATGATAGGTTCCAAGCGCGCCAACGCGGGCAAGACTTTCTTTCCATTTAATATATCCGTCTCCGACTTTGTCAACCTCAGCTTCTCTCTGTTCTTCCATCATGGTGCTCCAGCTTACCTGTCCGTATTTCAGTTTACTTCCATCCTCTGTAAGCTCTGCCTCCGGAAGCATTACAACCTCTTTGCTTTCCATTTTTTCAAGCAGTTCCTTCGGCAGCTGGAAAGACAGTCCCATATCTGCATAAGAATAGCTTTCCTGAGGCTGAAGCACATAATCCGAAGGACGAATCGTTCCCTCAGTAGCGGCTTCCGTCTGCTGCTCCTGTGCTTTTTCGTCTGTTTTCTGTTTCTCTTCCTTTTTTTCGGAGGCTGCCCACACCTGAGCCGGGGCAGTCCATCCCCCGGATAAAGTTCCCACAGCAAGAGCCCCCGCCATCATCCACGCACAAAAATTTTTATCTATCTTTCTCATTCTGAAATGACTCCTCTCATTTTTTGTATTATCATACTATACGAAACAGAGTCATCTGTAAAGAAAGATTTTTAAAAACCCCGCAGTCTGAAACTGCGGGGTTCTCTCTGTCTGATATTTATTTTGTTTAGTTACCGGAGCATCCGTGTTTGTTTTCTCCACAATGATGTTCTCCACAGGAATGTTCATGCTCATGGTGAGAGCAGTGAACTGCCGGGTTGTAATTAAGATTTCCAGCAAGATAAGCCTCTACAGCCTCGTCTGCTGATCCGGAAACACCTCCGAAAAGTTTAATTCCCATTTCTGCCAGTGCATTCTGAGCGCCTCCGCCAATTCCGCCGCAGATCAGGGCGTCAACCTTTGCCTGAGTAAGAAAACCGGCCAGTGCACCATGTCCCTGTCCATTAGTGTCAACTACCTGACTTCCTGTTACTTTACCGTCCTCAACATCATAAAGCTTAAACTGCTCTGTGTGTCCAAAATGCTGAAAAATCTGTCCATTTTCGTAAGTTACTGCGATTCTCATTGTAAATTCCCCTTTCATCCTTATAATTGATTCACAGCCGGTCTCTTCAGACCTTCCACAATCTGTATTGCAGCAAAAATCTGCCGTACCGTCACAAAACCGATAATTACCTCCGGAAATCTCAAGCGCCTTGCCGTTCACTATACTGTCTGCAATCTTATAGCGGGCAGATTCATACAGTTCTGTCACTGTAGTTCTTGAAATATCCATCTGTCTGGCACATTGTTCATGTGTACATTTCTGAAGATCGATCAGGCGAATTGCTTCATATTCATCAAGTGTCAGGCCGGTTCTCTCTCCAGTGCTGATTCCCTCCGGAATGAAACTGTCATACGCCGGTTCCGCACATATTCGCCTGCATCTTGTTGGCCTTGCCATGAAATCACCTCGTTTTCATTATCGACATATGTCGGTAATTCACATTATAACGCTGTTTATGTGAAAATACAAGTAGGTTTTTATTTTTCACTTACTTTTTTAATGTGCCTTTATTAAAAAATCAAAAAACTTCTTTTTATGTTTTTATGATACATCCCCCCCTCATGCCCACTATCTGATTCTCTACTTTTATATTGAACTTTTGAACTTTCTGTGATATACTCTCTTTATTAAATTGAACTTTATATATCACAAGCTAAAATTGAACTTTTGTATTTTCCAGGAGGTACAGACCATGCCAAAAGAATCGTTTGCCGACAGACTCCGGGCTGCAATGGAAAAACAGAATATGAAACAGGTGGATCTGGTCCGGGCTGCTGCTTCTGCAGGAGTGAAGCTTGGCAAAAGCCATGTCAGCCAGTATGTCAGTGGAAAAACTGTTCCCCGCACAGATATCCTGAATTTTCTGGCACAGACTCTCCACACCGATTCAGAATGGCTGCTGGGTCACGATCAGGACAGCGCCTTTTCCGAATTCAGTACTGCCGGATTTCAGACAGATGCCAGAAAAAAATCCGCTTTTTCACAGACTGCCGAATCAGTTGTGGCTCCCCCGGCTTCATCAGCTGCTTATTCTGAACCATCCCGGTCTGAATCTGGTTCAGCCGGAACAAACACATACTCTACAGGAGGAATAACAATGCGCGAATTAAAAAAATCTTCAAAGCTTGACAATGTTTTATACGATGTAAGAGGTCCCGTTGTAGAAGAGGCCGGAAGAATGGAGGAGGCCGGCACTCACGTTCTGAAATTAAATATCGGAAACCCGGCTCCTTTCGGGTTCCGCACACCGGATGAGGTTATTTACGATATGCGTCAGCAGCTTACCGAATGCGAAGGCTACTCTGATGCCAAAGGACTTTTTTCCGCAAGAAAAGCCATTATGCAGTATGCGCAGTTAAAGCATATTCCCAATGTTTCTATTGGAGATATCTATACGGGCAACGGCGTCAGCGAGCTGATCAATCTTTCCATGTCCGCACTTCTGGACAATGGAGATGAAATCCTGATACCTTCTCCTGACTATCCGCTGTGGACAGCCTGCGCCACTCTGGCAGGAGGAAAAGCGGTCCACTATATCTGCGATGAACAGTCCGAATGGTATCCGGATCTTGACGATATTGAAAAAAACGATCACTGACCGGACAAAAGCGATTGTTATCATCAATCCCAATAACCCTACAGGCGCCCTTTATCCTGAGGAAGATCCTTCAGAAAATTGTTGATATTGCAAGACGTCATCAGCTTATTATTTTTTCTGATGAAATTTATGACCGCCTTGTTATGGACGGAGAAAAGCATATTTCGATTGCTTCCCTTGCGCCGGATCTTTTCTGTGTTACCTTCAGCGGTCTTTCCAAGTCTCATATGATCGCAGGCTATCGTATTGGCTGGATGATCTTAAGCGGCAACAAAAAACATGTAAAGGATTATATTGAGGGAATCAATATGCTATCCAATATGCGTCTGTGCTCCAATGTACCGGCTCAGTCTATTGTACAGACGGCACTTGGCGGACATCAGAGTGTAAATGATTATATTATTCCCGGCGGAAGGATTTATGAACAAAGAGAATTTATTTACAAAGCCCTTACAGACATCCCGGGAATCACTGCAGTAAAACCCAAGGCAGCATTTTATATTTTCCCGAAAATTGATACGAAAAAATTCAACATCACAGATGATGAAAAATTTGCCCTGGATCTTCTCCGTGAGAAAAAAATCCTTCTGATCCACGGCGGCGGCTTTAACTGGAAGGAACCGGATCATTTCCGTGTTGTATATCTGCCCCGTGTAGAGGTTCTGGAAAAAGCAGCCAGAAATATTGCCGACTTCCTGCGAACTTATCAGCAAAATTAAACTGAAGCCTCTTTTCCCTCAGTTTTATCAAATGTGCTGAACTGTCCCATATTTTTATACGCTTTATCGTCAGCACAGTCCTTGTTTGCAATACTGCCCAAAAAACTATGAATGGGACTGTATTTTCAATAGTACAGTTGCGCCTATTCCTGTAACACTCAAATAAAAATTCCGGCGGAAGCTTCGTGTATCTTACAAAAAAATCTTTTCTCTGTAAGATGTACGAATAACTTCCACCGGAATTTTATCGTTTTCTGCTATAAATAAAGCAATACAGTTTTTGTGTTTTCCTTCCCGGACATGTGATATTCACCTGAAAGCCTTTTTCAGCCTACGCCAAAATCAGTAATCTCATACAGCACTTCCACATCAGGATCATCCAGAAGCCACTGATACTCTTCCATAAACCAGCGCACAAGCTCCTCGTCTCTCTTGATGGGAGTGGAATTATTATTAAAAACATTTACCGTTCCATGATTAAAATATTTTTTTAACCAGGCGATATCATTTCGGATCATTTCCTTTGTCTGTCCCTGGATTCCAACCATCAGGCAGATCGAATCAAAGTATTCCGCAGCCTCCATAGGTGTCTTGAAGTCCGCATGTTTGTTCAGAACCTTTTCCCGGAAATCATAATCAAAGGTCTCCACACCCATCTTGTAGGTAACAGGAATTCCAAAATAATCCCGCATTTCCTGAAGTCGTTTACGATAGATCCAATGACTTTCAAAAATCAGTCTTTTTATATTTTTCAGCCGGACTACTGTGCGGATATCCTCCAGCGTTTCCTTTGGAAGTTCAAAACAGCTTCCTGAGTTGATCACTTCAAGAACGCCAAACTCTCCAGTGATTTCCCTTAAAGCTTCCCGGTTTTCTCTGACCATTTCCGCCTCGTCCCTTCCGTTATCCTCAATGTAATCACAGAAGGTACATTTTCCCCACACGCAGGGAAATGCTCTGAGAAGTACGATCTCTCTTTTATTTTTATCTGTTATTCTGCTATATCGTTCCATTATTATTTATCCTTCCTGAAAGCTTTGCTACCATTCCTCCGCCCATTGCCGTTATCAACGCACTTACGGCAAAAACAGAAATACATCTGTCAGCATAGTCTGTGAGAAACTGAACTGTAAAAATACTTCCTGTCAGTCCCAGAGGTGTTTTGGAAAGCATCTGTACAAGAATAGATGACCCTGATGAGGTACCCCTCCAAATAAAACCGCATTGATCAAAGCGCTCACAATGGTCCCCGGAACTGAGATCACAGCTGCAGCCAGGAAAATCCTGCCTTTTTTTACTGACATTTTCTGAAATACCAGGCCACTTAAAAATCCTGTCACAATTCCTACAGGAGCAAAATACAAAGAGTAAATATCTACAGTCATTCCCATAAAAATACCGCTTAAAATATTGGGGATCATTCCAAACCACGGTCCCAGAACCGCGCCTGCAAAAAATTGTTCCAATACTGTCCAAATATACGGGAAGCTTCAAGAACAATGCGATCTGTCCTCCTACAATATTAACGCCCACAGCCAGCGCCACAAGACAAATCTGATAAGTAGTTATTTTTTGTTTTCAATTTTCATACTTTCATCCTCCTACAATTCATCCAGAAGATCCAGGTCTTCTTCTCTGTATCTGCTTCCATCATTTTTTTTCAAAATTCTTGAAAGGAAAAGCTTCATAAATTGCTTTCCGTCAGTTTCTGTAAGAATATGGCTGTTCGGTTCTTTTTTCCAGAAATTCATAGAATCTACCACTGTCTGTCCAATGCTGATTCCCTCTGTCTCCACTGCCGTAAAGCTGTCAAAACCTGTGCACATATCCCGGTCTGTAAAATACGCTACAGCCAGAGGATCATTGATCACACAGCCAATGATACCCTCGTATTCCCAGTGAAAATCCATATAAAAACCTGTGATCCTGCGGATAAACTCTCCTGTTTTCGGATCAAGCCGACAGATATATTCCAGAATATTCGGCGTCAGGACAATCTTTCGGGTTACGTCAAGTCCGATCATGTGGATTTTTTTGCCTGCTTTTGCAAAAGCCTCATAGCACACTGCAGCTCCATGAGGGTCGCACCAGTAATTATATTCTGCAACCGGCGAACAGTTTCCATGGCTTTTGAAGCTTCCGCCCATGGAAACAAGCTCATCAATCTGTTCGATCAGATCCGGGCGCTTCAAAAAAAGACTAGCCAGGTTTGTCATAGGCCCAAGGGCAATAATAGAAATTTTTTCTTTTTCCAGAAGTTCCTCCAGAAACTCTACTGCATCTTTGTTCTGCTTCGGCCAGGAAACTTCAGGATAAAAGCTTTCTCCCATTCCATCCCTCCCGTGGGTGTCCATGGCATCAATATATTTCCGCTTCAAAGGAACCGCCTCACCTTTATAGATAGGGATGTCCGTCCGCTCCATCCAGTTCAGTACCTTTGCAGCATTCTCCGTTCCCATATCAACAGGAACATTTCCGGAAACAGTTGTGATCCCCGCAATATTAAGCTCCGGCGAAGCAAGAGCCAGCATAAGGGCAAGGGAATCGTCAATTCCCGGATCACAGTCAATTACAATTCTGCACATAAAAAAATCCTCCTTTCGACAGCTTTTTCCATAAAAGTAAAATCCTCCGCAGAAAAAGGCATCATCAAAAGAAAGATACCTGAAAGAACCTAGTTTTTTATACTGGGAGGGTTTCGAACCAGTTTATTCAATTAAAATAAGCATCAGCTCCGGAAATGATCTTCCAGATACTGATGCCAGTATAGCAGATGAAGAAAAGAAATGCAACGAAAAATTCTTATTTAAGTCTTCTATGGTTTTTTCCCCGTGTACTAAGCAAAACTTATTCAAGCAGTTCCTTCACCATCTCTGAAGTAAATACCACCTGCTTCACATGATCCACCTCGATCCGGTAAAGAGCGTTGGCTGCCAGATGCTCTGCCGCCTGCTCCAGATCGCGGATTCCTGAAGTATCCGCATATCTCTCGATCACTGCGTCAAGGGCTTCACCTTCTATAATACACTCATCCTGTTCCAGCCCCATTCTCTTTAAGACTTTGGGAAGTGCAAATTTGGAAAAAATCACTTTTTCTCTTCCGGTGTGTAATCCGGAATCTCGATCACTGCAAAACGGGACATTAAAGGAGCGCTGATCTGAGATTTGTCATTGGCTGTTGCAATGGGATAAACGCCGGATGTGGGAACCATACATTCCATATAGTTATCTGTAAATCCAAGATTGTCCAGAAGGGTCAGAAGTACGTCCGCCGGATTTCCGTTTCCCTTTCCCGCTGCAGCCTTGTCAAGCTCGTTGATAATAAACACAAGGTTGGACTCCCCGGCCATAGAAAACGCCTCCAGGATAATTCCCGGCTTTGCATTTGCATAAACCCTTGAACTTCCGGTAAGCTGCTCAGGGTCGTTGATGGAACTCATATCAAGAGTTGTCCACGGCAGCTTCAGGATTTTTGCCACCGCATAGGCAATCTGAGATTTACCTGTTCCCGCAGGTCCCACAAGAAGAAGTCCGTAGGCCGGAAGGGTATGGGTACGGTTGATCTGAATAATCGTCTCAATAATGCGCTGCTTTACCTTTTCCATTCCGTAAAGGGTTTCGTCCAGGATTCTTCTGGCTTCTTTCGGGTCAATGGACTCAAAATAATTATTTTTCCACTGAATATTCATCATAATGGAAAGGGCTCTCTGTGCATGGCGGCGTTCCTCCTGAGAAACCTCTGCGGAACGGGCCACTGCAAGATTTCTTCTTGCCCAGAGACGGATATTATCAGGCAGAGTACGGCCTGCGCAGGTCATAAAATCCGTAATACTCTGAATACTGGTAAGCTTCATCTCATCTCCATCCTCTGCCTCTTCCTCATCTGAGGCAGTCTCCGCAGGCGCGCTGCTGGCAAAAAGACGTTCAATCATAAACTGAAGGAAACCGTCCTCTGCTGAAAGCTTTGTTCCTCCTCCGAAGGCGATCTCACGGATTCGGTAAACACAGTATCCTTCCGGACGGTTTTCTCCGGAAAGGCGTACATTGATCCGATTCTCTCCAAGCCATTTGATAAGGCTTACAAAGCGGGCGTCAATTTTCCGTATATCTGCGCTGACAACGCCTCTCTCTTCTTTAAATTCAAAAGAAGTTCTATGAACCGGATTGGTAAATACTCCACAGGAATGATGAGGCCACTGCTTTTTCTGATTATCCAAAATCAGAATAGGCTTTTCCGCCGTCGCCTCAGGTTCTCCGGACAAAAAAGTAGTATACGTACATTCCGGAGCTGTTCCCTTTTCCGGTGTATGATTAAAATCAAAAACTGGCATTTTTCTCCTCCTTTTATACCGTCTGTTTTTTTATTAGATCTGTCAGTATTCCTGCTGCCGCTCCCACAAAAGTAGGCAGAAGCCATCCAAATCCCGCTTCGTAAGCCGGAAGCATTTTTATCAGAGCAGTCACTCCGGGAATGATGATCCCATTCTGATCCAGCACAATAAATACACTGCTGATTCCACATAAAGCAGCTGTCCAGGGATAAATACTTCTGAATCTGCCCAGCCAGCGATGAACCAGCGCCAGGACGATCAGCAGAATTGCCATGGGATAAATGGCGTTCAATACAGGTACCGAATACTTCAGGATCATATCAAGCCCTACATTTGAGATCACCATGGAAACAAAGGCAAACACAAACACCCAGCCTCTGTAACTGATTTTTGGAAAAATCTCTGTAAAATATTTTCCGCAGCAGCTGAAAAGCCCCACGCAAGTATTAAAGCAGGCGATCACAAAAATCACACCGAGAATAATGGTTCCCATCTTTCCAAAAAGAATGCCTGCCATGTCTACCAGAACCTCTGTACCATTTGCAGCTCCGGCAAAAGTAATACCTGAAATTTTTCCTACATAAGTCAGCATACCATACACAGCCAGCAGCAAGGCGCCTGCAATCCAGCCTGCTGAAATTGTTTCCTTTATCACTGCTTTTTCCTTTTTTTGATTCCTTTTGCCTGAATATTAAGTGCAACGATCATGCCAAAGTTTAAGGCTGCCAGCGTATCCATTGTCTGATACCCGTCCAGAAATCCCTGAACTGCCGCCCCCTTTACATACAGCTCTGCCGGTTCTGCTCCTGAGGCATCCAGAACGCCGTTTCCTCCTGCTGTCATAATCACCCCTGCCGCAAAAAGTACAA
>ENA-OQAB01000397-OQAB01000397.1-human-gut-metagenome-genome-assembly--contig:-NODE-397-length-24575-cov-3.978649_pt1 | contig 24575 bp, 19 predicted proteins | sample MGYA00242490_ERZ504517 | MGnify/ENA primary metagenome ERZ504517 (study PRJEB26092, sample SAMD00036298) | human gut metagenome | host: Homo sapiens | study: EMG produced TPA metagenomics assembly of...
CTTCAACAGACGGGCTCCCATCGGACTGATAGTTTTGTCTATCACGTTCAACAGGCTGCTGCCGCCGTCGTTCATACTGCCCATCAGCTCCAGGCTGCGCACCGTAAACTTATCCAGGCGGACGTATTTGTCTTCTTCTATGCGTGCCAGCGAAGTGATATGCCCTATCTGCGTATGCTGCGTCAGAATGAGGTACTGCAAGACAGCCCCCGAAGCAATGATACCGTTCTTGAGATGTTCCACGCCGAATCCTTTCAAATTCTTTACTTCAAAGTGTTTCAGCAGCTTCTCGCGGGCGGTAGGTTTCCGTAAATACCCAGTCTTCCAGCTCGAATGTAAAGAACTTGCTGCCGAAGTTACCCTCAAACATTCCCCGACGGCCACGTTCAAAAAGCACTTCTTTCGGAGCAAAGTTATTCAACAGCTTGTCCACATAGTCGAAAGGCCCTTCGGCGGTCAGGAACTCACCCGTAGAGATGTCCAGAAATGCCACGCCGCAAGCGCCTTTACCGAAGTGAACGGCGGCAAGGAAGTTGTTTTCCCGGTAATTCAGTACGTTGTCGTTAATGGACACACCCGGTGTTACCAACTCGGTGATACCGCGTTTCACCAGTTTCTTGGTGAGCTTCGGGTCTTCCAGCTGGTCGCAAATGGCTACGCGCTTGCCTGCACGTATCAGCTTGGGCAGATACGTATCGAGCGCATGATGAGGAAAACCGGCCATTTCAATCGTTTTCCCTTTGCCATTGGCACGCTTTGTCAGGGTAATGCCTAAGATTTCAGAAGCTACAATAGCATCGGTGGAATAAGTCTCATAGAAGTCGCCACAACGAAACAGCATGACGGCATCGGGATGTTTCGCCTTCAAATCAAGGAACTGTTTCATCATCGGGGTAAGGACAATATCTTCGTTCACAGCGGTATCTGTTTAGAGTTTTAATGTAATTTGATTAAGCAGGACAAAGATAATCCTTTTTTAGAAAATACGTATGTAGAGGGTTTAAATCCTTAGTAAGCCTTAACAAAGTGGGTATTTTTGCTAAAACGTGTTATAAAACACACTTTTTTATTTGTTTTATTTGGAGATTTTCCAAAAGTCCGTACCTTTGCAATGTGTTTTTCATAGTATTAGATTTAAGGTTAACAAAGGTTGGAGTACAGCGGTACTCCTTTTTTTATGCCTGTATGTCTCATTTCACACTTGCCAGCATCAAAGTAGCGTCATTGTGATTCAGTTCGTAAACGCTGGTTTCAATATTATCATTGTAAGCATTGTCCTTGGAGTTCCAACGGGCATAGCTCAAAGAAACCTCATCACCCGTATATTCGATATTCAGCTTGAAGTAAGGAACCCACGCTTCTTTTACACTGTCCCATTTGGAAGCTTCTTTGCTGATTACACGATTCTCATTGTCATAGCCATAAGTATAACGCAGGTGACGGAATAAATAACCATCCTCATTACGGAAGATTGTCCGGGCTGTTACCAGTTCGCCGCTCATTTCCTCGTTCTTTACGTAATCCGTAGGATTCATTGCATTCGCAGAGAAGTTTAATACGCTTGCCATTACTACCGCTACCATTACCACTGCCTTAAGAATTACATTTGTCTTCATAATCGTTATGTTTTTATTGTTATTATTAGTTTGAGTTATTCAGGCTTTCTTTGCCGAGCGCCTTCGGCTATATATAGTCAATTGCTGTGCCAAACTTATAAACAGCTGAAAATCAACGATTATCTAAAACAAAGCTGTGTTCATTTCCGAACAACTGTCCGCGCAAAAGCGAACATTATAAAAAATGCAACTGCCGAAAAATATCTTTCGACAATAGCGTATTCAAAAACAGATTTGAAGTTATCTATTCTTTCGAATAGATAACTTCAACTTTAACTCCTGTGGAGCATTTTATGGCAGGAACCTCGACCGTAGTACATCTTTTATCTTTGTCATAAACATACGATACAGCAGTATTACCGTTCACCTTTACGGATACGGGTGCGGCAGTATCAAATATCCGCAACGTATATGAACGTACAGACGCGCCACCCTTATAATTACCCCGACGTGCAGAAATAATATACTTACCTCTATTTCCATCAGCTATTTGTTTCAGAGCTGTTGTAGAGTACATAGTGGCATAATCACTATTATTTCCACTGTCTTCATATAAAGAACTTTCACCATCAGAACCGGCTACAATATTCAGGATTAGATTATCCGGACGTTCGGTAACATTCATTACAGTAGGAGGGTTGTAGGGTATGATAGCCCCATTGTCTGAAAAAATAGGGTATTTGCTCGTGTGTGAAATTCATAACCCTTTTTACACGGTCCCTCAATAAGTTCATTGGTAGATACGCTCCACCATTTTCCTTCAGGAAACCAGATTTCCTTGGCACTGATACCATCAACAGCAGCTTCAGTGATAGGAACTACAAGGATATCATCACCGAAAAAATACTCGTTCTCATAAACATAAGCTTCCTCACTCTCCGGATATTCATAATACAGAGGACGACAAACAGATATACCGGTATCATAAGCTTTACGGGCCATAGTGTAGAGATAGGGAAAAAGCGAGTAGCGAAGCCGTACCGCCTCAAGCATCGTCGGAAAATTATCAAATTTCCAAATTCGACGTTCTATGCGTGCATCGTTTGTCGCATGTGTACGGAAAATCGGTGTAAACACTCCGAATTGTATCCAACGAAGTACAAGTTCCGGATCATTTACAATACTCTCATCTGTGAATGCATGTCCGCCAAGATCGTGCCCCCAATAGCCATACCCTACATTCGAAGCTGTAGCCGTAAAATAAGGTTGGAAGCCAAGAGTCTGAAAGTTTATAAGAGCATCGCCCGAAAAACCAATCTGATAACGATGGCTGCCCAAGCCTCCCCAACGGTGGAAAATTACAGGTCTGCGGTCTGTACGTTTTCTCACCATATCGTTAAAGAATATATGATTGCACCAGAATGTTTCACTCAATCCGTAAGTATCATTGCTTGTAAGATGTTGCTGCCAGTCAATCCACCAGAAGTCAACTCCCTCACTTTCGTGATTACGGATGATATTTTTAAAGAATGATTTTGTAAAATCCGTATAGTCAATGCTCCAAGAGATATTATCTTTTTTGTCGTTAAGATACTTACCGTTAAGTTCCGAGTTCATTGCCGCGAAATAGACAGGCGATTCATTCTTGTTTATACCGTCGGCAGGATGAAGATTAAGGGCAATCTTAAAATTATTATCATGGATATCCCGGAGCAAGCCCTTAGGATTCGGAATCAGATTGGTATTCCACGACCATCCTGTCCAACCACCTTTATCTCCGGATTGTCCATTTCCTACGTTCCAGTGCCAATCCATATCCAGAATCATTACATCAGCAGGAATCTTATTATCCTTGATTTCAGACATAATCCGGCGGTAGTCATCTGCCGAATAAGCAGAGTATTTGCTATACCAATATCCGAATACATAATCGGGCGGCAATGGTATCTTACCCGCAATTTTAGTGTAGTCGGAAATAGCTTTCTTATAATCATTACCATAACCCAGATAATAGATGTCAAGAGCATCCGTATCGGAGCGTTCCGCCCACCAGTCAAACTCCATATCCGCATTGGGCCGGAGAGCATAAGAACGCCCACCGTCAGAGCGTATGGCAGCCCATGAATCGTCTATGACAGCCCATCCGGAACGTGATATCAATCCGTTCTCCATTTCGGCACGCTTATTATCTCCATTACTTCCGTCAAGAGTGCGGCAGGTACCTTTAAGATTCAACGAATCTGATTTACCGGGATACCACACAGACTCACATCCATTGTTATCGATAGTTATGGTCAGATTTTCAGGAGACGCAGGAGTTGTCACCGGATTTGTACTTTTGCGATATTTCAACCTTACCTTATCGGTAACTATATACAAATACGTATTGTCTTCTCTCTTCCTGAAACGTGGCACCTTCAGTCTACGATTGGTTACGGTAAACGTAGCTTGGTCCTCAAATATACCTTTAGCACTGTATTCAATGCGAATCATCTCCGGTGTAAGAACAGTGAAGCGCGCTTTTCCGCAAATCACCACCGCTTCAGGATTGGCAACCGGATTATTATCGGACGCTGAAGTCTTTGCGGTTGCCAGCATTAGTAGGGCAACCAAACAAATAATTGTTTTCTCCTTTTTAAAATTCAAAAGAAACCCTTGCAACAAGGGTTTCTTTTGAGAAGAAGATTTCTTAAATCCATTCATTGGGCATTCAATGTTTCAATTAAAATATTATTTCAGATTCTTCACTCCTTTCATTGCAGCCTTATCCGTAATTTCCATGATACTGATAGCATAACCGCCACCCGGCGCTGCTTTCATTTTCAATACAGATTTGGCCGATACAATTCCTTTCCGAATGGTATAAGCTTGAGGATTAGTTCGATAATGGGCATCCTTACTGTCTTCATAGACAGTGGCAATATACTTCTTATCCTTATCAAGGAAGTCCAACTTCAATGCTGAAATATGACCGTCCTCGTTACTGGTACAGCCTACAAACCAATTATCCGTTCCCTTAGCCTTACGGGCAACCACAATATAACGTCCCGGTTCGGCTTCAAGATAACGGCTTTCATCCCAATCTACCGCTACATCCTTGATGAACTGAAAAGCATCCATAAAACGTTCGTAATTCTCCGGAAGGTCGGCAGCCATTTGCAAAGGGCTATACATAGTGACATACAATGCCAGTTGACGCGCAAGGGTGGAGTTTACATGAGAATGACTGTTGGGATTCAATTTATTCATATCCATTTCGAAAATACCAGGGGTGTAATCCATCGGGCCGCCTTGCAGACGAGTAAACGGAAGCACAGTGGTATGAAAAGGTTTGTTACCGGCAAAAGCCTCGTATTCCGTACCTCTGGCAGACTCATTACCAATCAGGTTTGGATACGTGCGGCAAAGTCCCGTAGGACGTACTGCCTCATGGGCATTAACCATGATACGATGCTTCGCAGCTTCAGTCACAGCATACAGATAATGATTATTAAGCCACTGTCCGTAATGATGTTCTCCGCGGGGAATCATATTCCCCACATAACCACTCTTGACCGAGTTATATCCATATTTATTCATCAGCTGATAAGCCGCTTCCATATGCCGTTCGTAGTTACGTACAGAGGATGATGTTTCGTGGTGCATCATCAGTTTCACCCCTTTTGAATAAGCATATTCATTCAGCATTTTAATATCAAAATCGGGATAAGGAGTTTGGAAGTCGAAAACATAATCTTTAGAATTGCCAAACCAATCTTCCCAACCAATATTCCAGCCTTCCACCAATACTTGGTCGAAGCCATGTTCGGCGGCAAAATCAATATATTTCTTTACATTAGCATTGTTAGCCGGATGAACCCCGTTGGGTTTCACCCCGGTATAATCCGTTTCATCGAGTTTCACCGAAGGTATATCCCAAGTATACGCCCATGGCTTTCCACCGGCAATCATTTCCCACCACACACCGATGTACTTCACCGGCTTAATCCAAGAAGTATCTTCATATTTACAAGGCTCATTCAGGTTAAGAATAAGATTCGATGCCAATATCTTCCGTGCGTCGTCACTCACCATCACCGTACGCCAAGGAGTATGGCAAGGACTCTGCATATATGCTTTGTTTCCTACCGCATCCGGAGTCAGCCATGATTCGAATATTAAATTCTTATCATCCAGATTAAGATGCATGCATGAATAATCAACCAACGCAGCCTCGTGCAAATTGATATAAAGTCCTTCGGCCGTTTTCATCTGAAGGGAAGTCTGCACACCGGTAGGCGAGAAAACAGTCTGCGAAGCATTACCGCTGACAGCGCCTTGCAGCAACCCGCGGATTTCGGAAAGTTTAGACTCCGTATAATCATATTCTTGTGTATCATAATCTCCCGGAATCCACCATGCAGTATGGTCACCGCTCATGGCAAACTGCGAATGTTCCTCCCTGACAACGAAATAGACCAAATTCCTCTGCTGAGGGAATTCGTAACGAAAGCCTATCCCATCGTCGTACACGCGGAAACGAAGATTCATAAAACGGCCGGTCGATGTTTGCTTCAGTTCCACCAGCAGTTCGTTATAATGATTACGTATATCCTTATTCTCTCCCCACACCGGTTGCCAAGTTTCATCGAACGAAGATGTAGAGGTATTTACTACTTCAAATCCCTCCTGCAAGCTTTCCTGCCCGTTCAGTTCAAGGCCCAAGGTACTGGGATTGATAACCTGAGATTTCTTGTATTGTAAAGAATAAGAGGGTTTGCCTTTTTCTTGCAGTTCAAAAGAAAGATGGACATTATTGTCCGGAGAAACCTGTTGGTAAACCTTGGTAGCATTCTGCGCTTGCACCGTCAGTGCCATAAACAACGCACAAGTTACCAATACTATCATTTGAAAAGTTTGTTTCATATTCAAAAGTACCTGTTTAAGTAAATAATAAATAAATCTGTATGATTTATCTGAATTCATATCACTAACTGACAGTTTGTATAACCTATGTCTATTCCTTGATTATACCTCCCCGCCCCTTTACTATATGAGCCTTTATTAAAAGGCTTTTAATAGCACAAAAAATATCCTCATTCATAGATTATTCCGTTAATATAGACATGTATTTATGAATGAGGAATATAAAGCTTTTTATAAAACCTGAAAACTGTTATTTCACCCTGTTGATTCAGTTGTTGCTGATTATAATTTCTCTGCGGTTAATGTTACATTTTCCAATTCGGAAGTATTCAGAGTGAGTTTATAAGTACCAGTTTGGGCTTCAGTTACTTGCCATTTGTAATCTCTACCATCCTCCTGACGACAATCTACATTCATGTTACTTCCTGTTACAAATGGAGTATTTGCCTCAGGAGCATAATAATCATCATTAGTATTAGTATATTCTATTTTGGAGAGTATTTTAAAGTCACCCTCATGCAAGTTGATTATCAATTCATATTTATCGTTATCTATCTTTGTAAAATAGGGAGCTCTTTTCAAATCATAACCATTGTTTTGATTTTCACCCTCTTCCACTGATAAAACACTTCCAACCAAATAAACAACATCTAACTTTTCCACTTCTACTTTCATAGTTTCCACATTAACAGTGACAGTATATGTACCTTTTTCTTTTATCACCCACTTATTATCACGTTTAATGGATTCATTATCATAATATATCACAGGATATGCATTCATTTCCACATTTAATTCTACTTCTTTATTAGTTGTTCCATTCATATTAGGCATTAATTGTACATCTCCAATAATACTTTGTTGAAGGAGAGCAAATTTCATTTCTTGGTTATCATCTTTTACATTTCCTGTCCAAGTAAAGGTTTTCCCATCTGTGCTTTTCATCATTTCATACGGCCGTCCCCAATCCGTGAAACCACTTGCCAAGTATAATCTATCAAATTTCAATGTTCCAGGAACTATTATATTATCATCACTTATATCACCATCGTCCCAATTCTTAATGCTTACTCCTGTAATACTTACATTTATATTTCCTGAAGGAGTTGTTTCAAATTTAACTTTATAAGTATACTTCTTACCAGCTTCAAATGTAGTACTGTTACTAATCGTCGCATTAAATATTTTTTCATTCAATTGAAATGTCAATTTACGATCTTCTGCACTATTGTTTTCTTCATTGGGTAACACAATAGCTTCTGTAAAACGATAATTACTCAAATTCCAATATTTCATAACTATGTCTTTTTTTTTCACTCCCATCAGCAATCAACAACTTATCATTCAAAATATCATACTGAATATCAGTATATTGATTGCCTATTGCAGCATATATACCATCGGTATTGACATCACCTTCTATTTCAAAAAAAAGTTTAGTCAACGATGTTTAAATCCAAGATTAATAATAGGAGTACTTTTACTTGCACCTTCTGCTTTTGCTGACATTAAATCTATACGTGGCTGCTCATCCTGATTAGCTAAATCCAACGATAATTTATTTTCAACTACATTTCCTTGCGGATAATAAGCCACTACATTCACAACATCATCACTTTCGGGAAAATAAGCCGTATTAGTTTCCCCGTCAGGAGAAAAATTACCATTGTTCTTATCAATTACTACATAACGATAATTACTTACATCACCTACTATGCTATTTTCTGCACTTACCATATACACACCGATAGCGTCCTTCTCATCCCAATGGTCATCTGCCGCACGTGTCATAAGCATATTGATATCACCATTTATTTGCAGTGGTACCCGTCTGCTATCCATTACCTGTTCGTCTATTTCATTGCTGCAACCTGCCATCATCAAAGCAGCCAGCATAACAAAACATGTGTTCTTTTTCATTGCTTAAGTCTTTAAAGTTCTTAATTATTTTAACCAATCTAAATCTCCTTTTTCTTCCACAATCCAATTTATGACATTACCGTTGAACCCACCTTTTCCTTCTATATCCAACGGCGTATTACCGCCTTCGTCAAGTTTAGACAATACTTCAGTAAGGTCGGTAGTTATTGTCTCAGTTGTTTCATCTTCTTTAGTTATCTCCACCGTCATTATCTGCCGCTGGGCTTTTTCTTGAGATATCCCCAATAGACGCACAGTGCCTTTGAGCCGCATACTTGCCTCACCTTCTGCTACCGGTGACGCAGTAAAACTGACAGAAGCTTTAGCCACACTCAGCAGTTCACCGGTAGTCAGGTCTATACTCGAAACTACATTATCCAGCATACCTGTCACCGATTTAATACTCTCCACATCGGTATCCATTGTTATATTAACTTGACGTGTACGCTGTTGCATCTTTACAGTCAGCCGCAATGTATCTCCTGTCAAAGCAAGTAGTTCATCCTGTACTAAATCCTCCGAAACAGAAAACAAATCATCGGGATTACCTGTAACGACAGAACTTCCCTCACTCCTTGTAGCTACCGTATTCAGGGTAGCTATATTACCGTTAACACTAACTCCTTGCGGTTCATTATACGCCACCATGCCATAATCACTTGTGGAGAGCAATAAAAAACTATTTACATTACCGGTTACTTCCTGTGTCTCATTGCCTATACGTACCATATATTTCGCCGGTGCTGCCGAAGAACATTCCGACCAATCTGCCGTAAGTTTTACCACAGTCCGCGCTTTCTTCATCGGTGCCGGTAATTCGTCTTCGGTACAACTGCCCATCACGCATAGTCCTGCCAAGAGAAGTAAAGCATTGAATTTACATAATCCTATTCGTTTCATTTTTCAATAAATATTAGTTGGTAAACTTTTCATTTTCCTTAACTCTGCTTTATCTTGTACTTCTATCAAACTGATGGCATAGCCTCCACCCGAAGCCGCCCTAAGTTTCAGTTTGGTTTTGGAAGTAGCAATCCCTTTGCGAATAACATAAGCCTGCGGATTTTTCTTCCAATCGGCATCTTTTGCATCGGCATAAACAGTAGCGATATACTTCTTACCGGGAATCAAAAAATCAAGTTTAAGATTGGATACATGTCCATTCTCATCGGCCGTACAGCCTACAAACCAATTATTTGTACCTTTGGCACGTCGTGCTACAGTGATATAATCACCCGGTTCGGCTTCCAAATACCTGCTTTCATCCCAATCTACCGCCACATCCTTGATAAACTGGAATGCATCTATAAAACGTTCGTAATTCTCAGGCAAATCCGCAGCCATTTGGAGCGGACTATACATAGTACAATACAAAGCCAATTGACGGGCCAATGTAGTACGTGCCTGCTGATCCTTTTTATAACCGTTCTCGTAATAACTCAAATCTCCCTGAAAGATACCCGGAGTATAATCCATCGGTCCGCCCATTAAACGGGTAAAAGGTAAAATAGTAGTGTGATCCACCGGATTACCGCCCATTGATTCAAATTCGGTTCCACGGGCAGATTCCTGCGCCAACCAGTTTGGATAAGTACGGCACAACCCCGTAGGACGTACAGCTTCGTGACTGTTTACCATAATATTAAAATCCGCTGCGCGCTTTGCCACATGTATATAATGATTATTCATCCATTGCGAAGCATGATATTCGCAACGCGGAATTATAGGGCCTACATAACCCGTTTTTACTGCATTATAACCATGATTCACCATAAATTTGAAAGCATCATCCAATTGTCGTTCATAATCAGCGGCATTGGCAGACGTTTCATGATGCATCATTACACGCACCCCCTTTTCATGGGCATACCGCTGCAATTCATCTACATCGAAATCCGGATAGGGAGAAGTAAAACTAAACTGGCGATTTTTAGTATAAGCCGTCCAGTCTTCCCAACCTTCGTTCCATCCCTCCACCAATACGGCGGCAAAACCATGTTTGGCAGCAAAGTCAATATATCTTTTTACATTATCGGTATTGGCCGCATGACGCCCATTAGGAGTCAGTTTGCTATAATCGGTCACTCCCGGTTTTGCACGATTATAACTGCTGTATGCCCAATCTTTCCCTGTCCCGATAAACATCTCCCACCATACACCGATATATTTCATCGGCTTAATCCAAGATGTATCTGCATATCCGCAAGGCTCATTCAGATTCAGAATCAGCTTACTGGCAAGGATATTCCTTGCGTCATCACTTACTACCACTGTGCGCCAAGGTGAGAAGCAAGGGGTTTGCAAGAAACCTTTATCACCGTTTTTATCCGGTACCAAGCAGGCAGTCAAACAAAAAGACTTATCATTTACATTCAATTCCATAGCTGCGTAATCCACCAAAGCAGCTTCATGGATATTAATGTACAATCCGTTGCTCCCTTTCAGCATCAGAGGCGTCTGTACTATCAAATCACCCGCCGATTTCGCTTCATACGACTTCATGGCCACGGATTGTTTAGGCATCTCTTCACGTATCTGAGAAAGAGGAGCTGTGGTGTAAGTAAACTCATTAGTGTCATAATCACCCGGCATACAAAAAGCCGTATAATCATGCGCCAAATTGAACTGAGTCAGTTCCTCATTGATAACGAACTTATTCAAAGTAGGTTGTTCGGGAAACTCATAACGAAATCCCAAACCATCATTAAAGAGACGAAAACGTATATTCAACGTGCGCCCGCTGAAACCTTGTTCCAAGGTAAGCAGCATTTCGTTATAATGGTTACGGATAAGCGATTGCTCACCCCATACCGGTTTCCACGATTCGTCCAATGAATCCGTCTGTACCGATTTCACACTGAAATCGTTCATTAATCCGCGTTCATATTTAATATCCAATCCGAGACGACTCGGTGCAAGCACAGCTTTACCTTTGTAAGAAAGTTCGTAATAGGGAATTCCCCTTTCTACTACTGTCTTCAGTAATAAATTACCGTCCGGTGAGGAAAGATTCTGCGCTTTCCCCACTGCTGCCAGAAGTAGAAATAACACTATATTAATTGTATTTTTCATATTTCTCTATCTATTCATAAGTGAGACAATCAGAGTTTGGTCAACCTCACAATCTTGCAGGCATGCGCCTCAAGTTCCACATTCAAGTTATCAGCTTCTCCTTCATCTGCATGTTTCCACAAGTCACGCACTTTCATCTTACCCTCAATACCTAAATCGGAGAATTTCACCGAACGAAACTGCTTGGAATCTTCGCGATTGAACAGGCCTATCACCCAGTCACCGTTTGTCATCTGTCCATACCATATCTGACTGTTCGTACTATTTAAAACATCGGATAAAGGTTTACCGGTAAAACCATCCTTATTCAAAGCCAGCATTTCTTCGTTCTGGCAAAACTTCAAATCTGAATTGGCAAAACTATCTCCCGGCACATCGGTAATCGCTACCGGACCGCCCGCCATGAGTTGCAGAGAAATGACACTTTCCTTTTCCGCATCGGAACCGAATGTATTCAAGCGGATAAAGTCACCGTCCATAATCATTTTACCACGTCCGGAGTATTTAGACCAGTGCGTAAAGCCATCGAACATATTGCCACAACTGGGCCAATCTTCAAATACTTTGCCGCGATCGGAATTAGACACATGATGCCAGCCACCGCTCCACGTATCACCAACGATACGCGCCATATTACCATACTCGCGCTCCAGAGCCGCGTCCTCATGCATATTGGGCATTACCAACGAAGTAAATACACCGTATTTCTTTGCAGCCTTACAAATATATTGCAGAGCAAGCTTATAATTCTCTCGTCCGTACCCTTTACCTTTTATGGCATTCATACCGCGGTCGTACCCGTTTTCATAATAACAAAGAAAGTCCATACGGATAAAGTCCACACCAAGATTCTTATAATATTTAAAGAAGCCGTCGATGTACTCCTCAGCGCCTTTATGACTTGCTACTACCCACCAGAAGCCATCGTCGGCATCAGGATAAAGTACATTATCTTCACCTTGCTTATAACGCAAATCCTTGAAAGTAATATTATCAGTACCCTCTATAATGGTTTCTTCCGGACCATGTATCCACAAAGGATTGTCATAGACACCCAATTTCAGTCCCTTAGCCTTGCACATTTCCGAAAGTTTCTTCAGTTTTACCGATCCGTATTTCGTCATATATCCCGTAGGATCGGGCTCGGAAGTACCATCCATCGCCATAAAACCATCCGTACAAATCATATTGTAACCATAAGGAAGCAGATTTTCCGCCACATAGTCGATTATATTCTGCCAGGAACCTTCAGACATATCAATAGCCTGTCCTTGCCCACCGGCATTGACCAATTCTTCATTTCTGCGCTCCAATTTCCAACAGTATTCATAGACACTCCAATAGAGAGGGGCATTATAAGTATGTATTCCTTCCGTATCAGCGTCATCACCGGGAGTTATCACGGGATCATCGGGAATCATATCCGGTGTCCAGCCTGTACCCTTATCCTCGCATCCTCCGAAAAAGGAATGTCAATGCCATCAAAACAGTTTCATATTCAAATTCTTTATCATATCATTATTTTTACCTGAATTTCTCAAACAAGACAATACTTGTTTTATTATACTTTCATTATCACTCAGATTTTGTCAGCTGTACAATCTTGCAAGAACGCCCGGGAATCTTATAACTCAAAGAAGCTTCAGCTTCCCCCTCATCCTGATGTTTCCACAAATCACGCACTTTTACCTTGCCCTCAATGCCTATTTCAGAAAAATCGAGTGTACGGTCATATTCATTATCTTCTTTATTGAAAAAACCTACGATATAGTCTCCGTCGGACATCTGTCCGTACCATATTTGATTTTTTGCATTCCACAAATCATCCGACAAAGGTTTTCCTACAAATCCGTCTTTGTTCAAAGCCAGCAATTCTTCATTCTGATAAAACTTTAAATCACCGCTGACAATCGTATTATACTGATCGGCTACGGCAATCGGACCACCCGCCATCAGTTGCAAAGAAATCACGCTCTGTTTTTCACCTTCCGTATCAAATGTATTCAAACGGGTAAAATCAGCATCCAGCACTACCTTTCCCCTTCCCGCAATGTGCGACCAACTGATAAGGCCGGTAAACATATTAGAGGTAGACGGCCATCCATTGGGATTGAACCATGTAGGGCCATTGCTTGCAAAGTGTTGCCACCCGCCTTTCATTGTATCGGCATCTACCCGAATCATATTACCATATTTCTTCTCCAACTCCGCATCATTTTTCAGATTGGGCATCACAAGCGAAGTGAATACCTGATACTTTGTGGCGGCCTCGGAAATATACTTCAGCGCGAGTTCGTATTCTTCACGTCCATATCCTCTACCGGGCATTCCGCCGGCACCATCTGCCGTTTCAAACAGACAGAGGAAGTCCATACGGATAAACTCTACTCCTATTTTCTTATAATATTTAAAAAAGCCATCAATAAACTCCTTAGCGCCTTTATGACTGGGAACTATCCAAGTAAAAACATCCCCTTTATCCGGATAAAGAACATCATCTTTGGCGGAATTGTACACTAAACTCCCCACTGTAATACCTTCCGTACCTTTTACTACCGTTTCATACGAACAGTGTACCCATAACGGATTATCATAAACACCCAGTTTCAAACCTTTGGCCTTACATTTAGCTACTAAATCCGTCAGTTTTATACCGGCATAATGGGTCATATACCCACCCGGATCAATACTGGGATCGTTTGTCATTGACATAAAGCCGTCCGTACAAATCATACCGTAACCATAAGGCAGAAGATTCTCCGATACCCAATCAATATTCGCATCCCAAGTCACTTCAGGCATATTCGTATTACTACCGGCCTGTTCGGCTACCCAGGCATACTCATATACACTCCAATATAAAGGAGCGTTCAAACTGATAGGTGCATATACCTGTTCATCGTCATCATCATCATCAGACGGCAAATTCTCGTCAGGAATCATATCAGGCGTCCATCCGGTTCCTTCATCTTGGCATCCCCCAAAAAGGGATGCCACAATCAATAAAAATTGTATAATAAATATTTTTATCATAATTACCTGGTATTACGGTAGTTTTTCAAATTTAACTGTCATATCTATCACATTCAGAGATATCTTATATTTCCCGGCTTCATCCACTCTCCACTTATAGTCGTTCTCATCTGTATTATCAGGATAATTTTTACGTACCATTTTCAGCGCATTGGTAACTGAAGTACCATTTACCTCAGGCATCAAATAATCACACTCAAAACCTTCAGTATTACTCAGGGGAAATTTTATTTCTCCTGAGTCGAGATGTCCTTCCCATACAAACGTACCTTCCTTTTCATCCGGATTATACAGGAAAGCTATTTTAAATGGTGTATTCCATTTGGTTACAGTAGCGTCACCCGTCATCCAAACAGCTTTAATAGGGAGATTATCAGGTATTTCTATTTTCGGTTTCTTTTCAAATGTTATTTCCATCAGATAAGTATCCAAAATTATTTTATAACTGCCTGCCTGAGATTCTGTAATTTTCCATTGATAATCATGAGTTTCTACTTTTTCTTTCTCTACATACTCCATAGTATTATCACCGCCAGGCTCTGTATCATGCGTCTTCGGCATCAAATAAGGTATATTCCAATCCTCACGTAATTCCAACGGAAACTTTAAATGTCCTCCATATAAATCCCCTTCATAAACAAACTGTATATTATTAATTTTCGTCAATCCAACCGCATTCATAATAGTCCAACCTGCCGGAGTAGCATCACCTATCGCCCAAACTTTTTCATATTTATTTTCCGGATATTCACTTGCAATAGTTAATTTCTCCACATCGACAGTAATGAAATAATACCCTTCCGTATCTATGTGGAACAGCGTTTCCGTACCATCATCCGTTTCATTATAAACCAATGTATTGTTATCGGCGCCTCTTGTATAAGAAGGTGTCAGACTTGTCAGGCTCTTTATGAACTTAAAGTCACCTTGCTTCAAATGTCCGCCCCATTCATATTTTTGTTCGGAAAGCACCTCATTCATTTTAAGCGATTTAGTTGCATCCATCCCTTCAACGGCGCTACCTACAATGAAAAGATCTCTCGCCGCAATATAATAACCTGTCACCGAAAACTGCACCTTGGATATTTCCGGTTTCATATATACACTGCCTCCTGAAACTTCAGCTATGATTTCTGCCTCTAACATGGCGGTTTCTCCCGTTGTTACCTTCCACCCGCTCAATAAAGCGTTCATCTCCTTGTGCGTATAACTGATACTTTGTACACCTTCCGGAATTTCTACTTTTGCGATGGAAGTCTCAAAGTTATTATCGGCCATATCCATCTTAAAATAATATGTGAGTTTCGTTCCTTCTCCGCGATTGGCAGCACTTCCCCATGTAAAGGATATTGCTTCTTCATTACCCAAATCCTGATTCAATACCACATCACTCGAAGAAACTTTCAGTCCCATCGTGTCTTGTGGGGAATCCAAAGTTATCCGCTCCGTTTCATCTTGACAGCCCATAATTACAAAGGGTAATGTCATTAGAATATTTTTTATCGCATTCTTCATAATAATCAATTGCATTTTTAACCGTTAATTCCAATAAGGGCTTTGAACAAGTTTATCATTCTTATCTATTTCCGACTGATGGATAGGGAACCAATAATAGGCTTTCTTGTATACCCGTTTTAGATAAGGCGTACGTACATAGAAAGAAGAATTATCTTTTCCGCTGAAATTCATTCCGTAGAAATCACCGTTCAATACATTTTCCGCTTCTTTCCAACGGCGAAGATCATCATAACGGATTCCTTCACAGCTCAATTCCACACGACGTTCGGCACGAATCAACTTGCGCATTTCCGCCTGGTCGTTCAAATCAACATGAATAAAATTATCATCCGTAGCACCTGTGGTATACTGACGAATGCCCGCACGTTCACGGATTTTCATTCAGATAGACCAAAATGTCTCCATTACCCGGATCGGATTCGTTCAATGCTTCCGCATAATTCAGATAAGCCTCGCCCAAACGGTAAAGGATACCCGGACGATACGGGTGTATACCGTTACGCTGGTTTTGATCCAATGAGACTTTCTTACGGTTCAGATAACCGTTTTGCGGAGCGTCATGCGTAGGGCCGCCGTCTTGTTCGTTCGACATCATTTGTACTTCACGTTCTGCCTGATGATACCACTGACGATTCCACATCACCGTCAAATAGAAACGAGGTTCACGACCGACATACATATTGTAAGTGCCGGAGGCAGCCACTTGATTATAGGTGCAACCATCTGCTCCAACCGAGTCGACTGTAGCTCCCGGACAATTACGGTAAGGTTGTACTTAGTTTTACGGATATCCTTTTGCGCAGAAAAACCGCGTTCCGTATAGCCGGATTCCTTGTTGATAATCGGTTTTCCATAATTGCCATCATAACCGGTAATCGGAAGGGAACCATCCTTCATGGCGAAGGCATCGACCAATGTCTGATAGACACCCAAACCACCATTACCGGATGCTCCACGCGGAGTAGCATGTTTTTCAAACTCACTGAAATTGCAGTCGGAACGGATGAACAGAGCTTCAGGATTCTGATCGCCGCGCAGGAAAAACACATTATAACAAGACATGAAAGGATCAATACTGCCATCGGCATTATATTCACGTACCAAATCATGACCGGCAGCATGTGCTGCTTCGATCAACTCCCGGTTAGCATCTGCGGCACGTTTCCATTTTGCAGGATCGTAAGTTTGGCTGAACCGGAATTTACCATCATAATTTTTGAAACCTGCATACCATTCGTTCCCATTTACCAACGGACTTGCAGCAAATAACAACATACGGGCACGAACCGCCAAACACATGATGGAAGTGGCACGACCATAAAATTGTGTAGATTCATTCAAGTAAGAAGCCGGAAGTTTCTTGGAAAGGTCAACCAACTGTGCATCAATCCAATCTACCATTTCATCGAAAGGCATTTGTCCACGCATCAAATTCGGATCATTCACATCTGCCAGTCCATCGAAAAAAGGAACACTTCCATAAGCTTCAATCATTTGCCAATAATAATAGGCAATCAAAAAACGACATTCATCCTTCATCCGTTCGATGTTAGCCTCACTCACCCCCTGATCCGGCAACGCGTGAGCATTTTCAATGAAAAGATAAGCCGAACGAATACGAATCGGATTCGCACTCCAAATGGCAGCATCCCAGGTCGAACTAGTAAACCACTGTCCGATGATGAAGTTCAGTGAATTCCCCCACATTGATACCAACGCTGCGACGGATCCAAATCATCCCCCATCGAGTCATATCCCCAAACTTTCAACAAATCCCAATAATTATCTGGAATACGATTCATATACACCTGATTAACCCAATCCTCTGTACGAGTTCTATCATTGAAGACCATTTCCATTGTCAACGTATCATCCGGAGCATTATCCAAATAGTCCGAACAACCACACATAAAAAGACTTGAAAAAGCTATCGTTATGTATTTAAACAGTTTCATGATTCTATTTTTATAAACTTAAACTCAAATTAGAAATTAACATCAATACCGAATGAGACAGATTTCATAATCGGGTATTTCGCACCGTTCTGCGTATCAAGTTCCGGGTCCCAGAGATCAAAAGCCGAGAATGTCAATAAATTTGACCCTTTAGCATACAGGCGGATATTTTCCAATCCGATCCGACTCATCCAACGTTTGGGCAACGTATATCCAACTTCTATATCCTTCATACGCAGCATGCTCATATTACGCAGCCACCAAGTCGAATTCTGGCTGTTGTTCGTATTCGCCCCATAGCTTAGGCGCGGATAGAAAACATCTTCGCTCGGATTTTCCGGAGTCCAGCGATCATTGTAGTTAGTCAAGACATTGCCCATTGCACCTTGTGAAGATCCGGGCAAGAAGTTCGAAGCCACACCACCGATGAAACGATGAGTCTTACCGTTTCCTTGGAAAAAGACATTGAAATCGACCTGCTTATAACGGGCTGTCGCTCCAAAACCATATAACAATTTCCGGATTGACCGTTCCTCCCATGGCAACTTCATCCTTATTTGTGATCGATCCGTCACCGTCAATGTCCACATATTTAATATCACCGGGACGCACATTGTTAAATGTATGCGACGGAATACCTTCTTTCAACACCAGATCCCCTTTATCGTTAGTAACAAAATCATCTTCCGTAAAGAGCCCGTCTGCCACTAACCCGAACAGTTCGTTCACAGAATGTCCCGTCCGTTGGCGGTTCGTTCCCATAACACCGAGCGCTTCATCCATTTCGATTATCGTATTGTGGGCATACGTAAACGTTCCTCTGAGACCAATGTGCAAATCTTTTGTAATCTGTTGGTTGTAAGTCAGCGACAAATCCACACCGATATTATCCACCTTACCATAGTTTGCCCACGGCGTTTTGCGAAATCCGGCAGCCGACGGAATGTTGTTACGCTGCATAAAGATGTCCCGACGCTGCTCTTTAAACCAATCCACTTGCAAATCCAAGGCATTCCATAAACCTATTTCGGTTCCGACATTCAGTTTCTCAACCGTTTCCCAAGTCAGATCCGTCACCCCAAATTCTCCCTCAAAACGGGAAGCACGGTTATAATCGTTGTTGACTCCCCATTTATAACTGCCATCCGTATCAATGGTCGGCAAGAAGGCAAAACGACGGCCATCCAACTGATCATTACCGGTCAACCCCCAAGAAGCACGGAATTTGATCTTAGAAAAAGTATCTTTGTATTTCTCCATGAATTTTTCCTCTGAGAGCATATAGCCGACAGCCACAGAGGGGAAGAAACCAAAGCGGTTCCCTTTCGTGAAGTTTTCGGAGCCGTTATATCCAAAGTTAAATTCGGCAATGTAGCGATTGTCATACGTATAGGAAGCACGTCCGGCGATACCCATACGGCGGAAAGGGACGACATTGCCGTCCTGATAGTCGCGTTGGTTATAAAGAAACATGGCGTTGACGGCATGTTTCCCATCAAACGTACGATCGTACGTGATATTTCCTTCCAAGTAAGTAGCCTTATTCCCCCATTCGCCTTTGTTTTCCGTATCGAGGAACTCCTGTCCGTCCGTCCCGACACTCAGCAGTAAGTTTCCTTCCTCATCACGGCCCGTAGCCGGATTGTAGTAGGTTGGTGTACGAGACCGTTTCACCCACGACTTCGAATAGCGGTCAAAAGAAAACAGACCTTTGAATTTCAAACCGGGGAGTAATAAATTTCAGATCTTGTTCAACCGAGAACAATGATTCAACTTTGGAGCTGGAAGTTGTCTGATAGCCATGCTGTGTTGCCTCTGCCCACGGATTAGTTCGTTCCCGGACACGTACATCACGTCCCTCTGAATATTGGATCGGATGGACGAATGGAGGCGTCTCAAATGCATGATTCCAGACATCCTGTCCACTGACAGCCATACCGTTCTGTTCTTGCAGGTAACCACCGATACTAATGCCCACAACAGTCGTCTTCGTCACATTGATATCCACATTCGAACGAATATTATATTTGTTCAAGCGTGTAGACGAATCCCAATCCTTACTTTCATCCCGAACAAAGATGCCTCGTTCACCATAATACGATGCGACCAACGCATAACGAAGGATATCGCTACCCACCGGTAATAGTCAAATCTCCACGCGTATTGGAAGCCATGTCTTTCGATACGGCATCCAACCAATTGACATTCGGATATAACTCCGGATCTACATATTACGGTAGTTGTTGATCATTTCCTCTCCATAAAGCGGATTCGGATTACCGGCATCCATATACAATTCTCCATCGAAGGAAAGATGAAATCTACCCGGAACCGATATAATCAGGCAACTGTGTCGGCTTGGTAAAACCTTGTTCCAAATGGAAATTGACTTTCGGTTTTTCCCAATTGACCTCTCTTCGTTTTTCACAAGGATGACGCCGTTTGCACCTCGTACGCCATATACAGCACTAGCCGCTGCATCCTTTAGTACGGAAAACGATTCGATTTCGGCAGCCGACAAGTCATCCAGCGTACGCTCAATCCCATCGACCAACACCAATGGCGAAACACCAGTCCCCTTAAAAGAAGAGATACCGCGAATCCAAAAATCCGAACCATCAGACCCCGGTTCACCATTACGTTGTACGGCAATCACACCAGCCAATTGTCCTGCCAGATTGTTAGACACGGCACGGGTAGTCCCTTGTTGTAACTGAGCAGGCTCTATCGCTGTGATAGAACCGACTACAGAAGCTCTTTTCTGAGAGCCATAGCCGACAACCACCACTTCATCAAGGCTATTAGACTCTTCTGACATATTGACATTGATATTGATTTGTCCACCTACCTTCACTTCTTGCGATTCAAAGCCGATATAACTGAAGACTAGCACTGCATTCTTATCGGGAACGCTGATAAAATAATTTCCATCGATATCCGTCGTCGTACCGATAGTCGTACCTTTGACCAATACGTTGACTCCGGGCAAAGGTTCCTGTTGGGCATCTCTGACAGTTCCGTTGATTGATATTTTTTTCTCTTGCTGCGTTTTTTCCTCTTTCCTGATAATCATCACCTGCCTGTCGTTAAGGAAATACGTCAGATTCGTACCATCCAAAACTTCCGATAAGATTCGGTCAATGGTTTTATTCTTAATATTCACATCGACATTCCGGTATAATTCCGCACGAACTGCGTCAGAATAAAAGAAACGATATTCACTATTTTTCTCAACAGATGCAAAAACATCACTGATCGTTGCGTTGGATAATTCCAATGACAAACGCGTAGACTGCGCATATGATTGTTCAGCCCAAAGTACAGGGCTAGGAATCAAAAATAAATTTGCGACTACGCATGCTGTGTACAAATTTCTTTTTAATTTTTGATATTTCATGATAGCATAAATTATTAAAAAAAACTCACATGATTCATATTACCAAATACTTGGTTTACAATTAAACTTCACTTTGTATGTTTTCTCATAGGCTTTTTATTATTTATGAACATATTCTATTTTTATTACTTCATCCCGATGGCTAAAAGAAATAGAGAGAGTCCGTTGAAGTGTCTGCAAGACTTGGTCAATGTCATCAAACAAGACCAAATTACCCGAGCACTTTATCTGCCCAATCTCCATAGGGCAGTCAAAACGGACACGATAATAGCGTGATAAGCTGTTCAACACCTTTTGTAAACTTTTCTCATGAAATTGAAGTACACCATCTATCCATGAGATATAATCATAAACATCAACGTCCTTGACGGTCATTTCTTCTTTTTCAACCATCAGACATTGGTTAGGTTGAATTGTCTGTCCATTTCCCTGGTTATTCTTAACAAAGACGCTTCCTTCTTTTAATACGACAGTCTGGAAAATTTCGTCATCATACGCAGTAATCCCGAAAGAAGTACCTAAAACCTGTACTTCCATTTGATTCGTTTTAACATAAAAAGGCCATTGGGGATGTTTGGCTACTTCAATATAGATTTCCCCGTTCACATAGAGCACTCTTTTCTCTTTCTCGAATGTTTCAGGAAACTGCAATACCGTTCCTGAATTAATCCATACTTTTGTCCCATCAGACAAGATCAATGAAGATCGTCGCCCATTTGGGACACTCAACATGTTCAGATGTTCATCTTCTTTTTCCTGCTCAAAATGTTGCTTTCGATCAATTGATTTTATTTCTATTTCAGCAACTTGTACATTACCCTTTTTATCGACTGAAATTGTAGAATTATCCGTAACTTGTATTTTTTCCTTTGACAAATGAAGTTCAACTTCTTTTTGTTCCGGATCCACTTTGACATCAGCCAAGACCGAAGTGCTCAATTCCACATTCGACACTTCTTGATACTGCAAGTATAAAGATCCCAAAAAACAGACTATCAACAAGCAAGCAGCCGCAAACAGCCAACTCAACCTAATATATTTAGGCTTACGGTGTTTCTCGTAATTATCCAGAATTCTTTTTTTCAATGCAGTCTTTTCCGCAAAGGCAAGTCGTACGTGGTTGAATTTAAGTCGGCAAACCTTCTCTCTAGCCAACATCAAAGTCTCCGCTTCTTCAGGATAAAGTGACAAATAATTCTCCTTCCATTGTTTATCCGATTCCTCTGTAGGAAACAGACACCAAAGAATAAAAGATTTGTCATGTAACAATTGGTCTATATTTTTTCTATGTCGCAGTTCTTCCACTTTGAGTTTGTTTTACCAAAAGACAAAAGAACGCCCCAAATGACCCCATCTTATTCGTTAAACACTGTTAACGATCAATTTTTCTTTTATCTTGACATAGTTCTCCCAAAATTTCGTCTATTCTTTTACAATCTACAACAACATAAAGAACCCGCGTATGGACGCCTGAATCGAAAGTTTAAATAAGAAGGGAATGAAATAACGAACAGGCGTCCATAAAGGAAAATCAAAAACTGAACTTTGCCCCCGCATAATAGGTGCGGGGAGTTCCCGGACCGTAAATGTAGCCGGAGTCACGGGTTGCCCCTTTGTCGAAGTCATTCTGATAGGAATCGAACAGGTTCTGGATACCCAGATTAAGTTGCAAGGTCATGGCTGTCGTCAACCTGAAATCATAGCTCAACTTGACTCCCAATTCAAAGAAATCCGGACTCTTCACCAAAACATCCGCCGTCCCATTCACTTCAGACATCAGATGAGGTACATACATTCGCCCGGTATAATTACCGTTAAACGCTATTGTAAACGGTTTTACCGGTGTATAGGATGCAGTGAAATAACCGTACAGATTCGGAGTACGCAAAATTTTATCGCTATACCGCTCCGCATCCGTCAAATGTTCCTTATCCGCGCTCCATTCCTCTAGTTCGTCATATAAACTCCGTTGTACCGTTATACCTGCCTGTATCTGTACTTTATTCCTCCAGACAATCTTTCCCTCCAGCGTAGAACCGTATACCTTTGCCCCCGAACCGTTGCTGCGAGTCTGCACCAGCGAACCATTTTCCGATTCTACAGGGGCTGACAAGACAAACGGGTCACTCAATTTCGTATAGAATCCTTCCAGTAACATATTCACCTGGAAATCTCCAAAATAATGATACCAGTCGACAGACCCGTTCACGCTCCGCGAACGCTCTTCCTTCAGATTGTCTGCCAGGCGTGTCACTAACCGTTCGCCGCCCACCAGGCTGACGTGTAAGTCTTCGTCGAAAGCTTGCGGGGCACGGAAGCCTCCGGCATAGCTGGCACGCAGGTTGATGCTACGGTTAGGATTGAAACGCAAGTTGGCTCGGGGCGAAAAGATGACATGGTCTACCAAGTTATGCTTGTCCAGGCGCCCTCCAACGAGGAGGCTCCACCGTTCGTTCTTCCATTCGTTTTGCAGATAGGTGCCAGCTATGCGCACTTTCTGTTTCATATATCTTTCGTAACCTATCACTTCATCTTCCAGGCCATCGTAGTTGTATTCGGCACCGAGGGTGAGGTCAGACGGCATGAAGAGTAGCTTGCCGAAAGAGTGCGCCACCTACCAGAGTAAGGTCACTGGTGGTGCCGTAGGCTTTTTCCGCATTCTCCTTATCCTCCTCGGTAATGCCTTCTCCGGTGCTGCCATAGTAACTTTTCCTTGCCGTGTTTTGAAAGGAGAAGTAGACATTGAGGTGGTTTTTCTCGTCGGGAGAGAAATAATCGTAGCTCAGGCCACCGCCGTTGATGTTATGTTCGATTTGTTCGGCGATATTAGCCTCGTGAGCGGGAAGTTTTAGGAGATTTCCTCCACGTCGGAACTCATTGATACCATGATACTGCAAGGTCAGCTTGGAATAAGGATTAAGGCGGAGAAAGGAGCGAACGCCGATGGTCTGATTGCGCAGGTTGGGGAGTTCGGTATATCCGTCGCCATCGTTATCGTAGCCCGAGCGATAGCGGTTCTGTCCGTAGACGTAGAATCCCGCTTTGTTGTCTTCCGTTACCAAGGAGGCATTCAACGTCGTGTTGTTCTCGAAAGAACAGCTTCCACCAATAGACATCAGCGAATGGGCAAGCTCGGCGGAGTTACGGGTGGGCTCCTTGGTAATGATATTGATGGTTCCCCCGATGGCGGATGCGCCGAACAGGGCCGATCCACCTCTGCGT
>ENA-OQAB01000398-OQAB01000398.1-human-gut-metagenome-genome-assembly--contig:-NODE-398-length-24558-cov-2.987884_pt1 | contig 24558 bp, 33 predicted proteins | sample MGYA00242490_ERZ504517 | MGnify/ENA primary metagenome ERZ504517 (study PRJEB26092, sample SAMD00036298) | human gut metagenome | host: Homo sapiens | study: EMG produced TPA metagenomics assembly of...
CTGCAAAATAGCGTAACAGGTTTTGTGAAATGGATGTTTACCAAAATGGAAACAAGGGAAATTACATTACTGGCACTTTTCATTTTAGATTTTATCGTTATATGATGAGATGAAAGAGAGGTATGGAGTATGGCGTTAAATGATAACATCAAAAAATTCAGAGAAGAAAAAAATCTTACTCAGCAACAACTTGCAGATAAGTTATATGTTTTCAAGGCAGACAGTTTTGTCGCTGGGAAAAAGGTTCAAGATGTCCGGATTTGATTACAGCAAAAAAACTGGCATTAGAACTAGACGTAAGTGTGGACGAACTTATATCCGATGAAGATGTAAAGGATTTTCAAGTAAATTATGGAATATGGAAATCTGAAAGAATAAAAGATAAAAAGCATTTGCAGGCATTTCAAAAAAGGATATTAGACTTTATACAAATTGTGGGAGCTGTATTTTTAGCAATCACTATTTTGCTACGAGTACAATTAGATATGAGAGTGCCTGTATGGTGTACAATCATTTGCTTTATTATTGTAGCAGGAGCATTTCTTTGTGGTTTCATAGTTTCTAAAAAGTTGAGAGAGATGTAGTGTGCATTCTTGACTTCAAACATAAAAAAGTGGTATATTTATAACATAAAGTGTCAAATATACCACATATAAGAAGGTCTATTATGAAATGTAGGTATGGATTTTTAGGTTTTTTTCTCTCTCATTGGCTTTGCTGGGATTTTGGACAGATAATCCTATGTTTTCCCGTTTTTATGTTTTGCCTTATTTTTTGAATATTTCTTTGTGGGAAACAGAATGAATGTTTGTTCAAAATATGAGAAAAGCTGCTGCGTGGGCGTTTTTTCTCTGAATTAGTAATAACGGCCATTGTCACGTTCTATTATGCAATTATAGAGCATAATTCTAATGTCGCGCTTGTAAAAGGGATTGGTTTGGGATTTGGGTTTTCCATAATTGTCTTCTGTTTTGTTACTGCTTATTTTGATTGGAAAGATAGGTGTGGTGTGTCCGATGATTAAAAACAGAATTAAAGAGTATAGAGCAAGATTTGATATGAAACAGGAAGACTTGGCTGCAAAAGTAGGTGTACGCCGAGAAACTATAGGAAACCTTGAAAAGGGAAAATACAATCCATCATTGGTTTTGGCATGGAATATCGCAAAGACATTCCATGTTACGATTGAAGAAATTTTTACAGTAGAAGAATAATTTTCTAAAATCTTCACTAAAATCTTTACCTACATTTAACTTGTAACAGTGATCTAAAATGGTAAAATTATCGTAATAGAAGCAGAAATCGGAGGATGGTAATATGTTCTTGATAATGATAATTAGTATGATCATTGGATTGTCCCTTTCTTTTTTCCTTGCAAGAAGATATGATATGAGCGAAAAAGTAGACAAAGGGATCGAAGTTTGTTATTGGAAATTAAGTTATAGACGAAAATTAATCAGAACATTATGGATGATACCTGTATGGATAATGATAAACATCGTAATTTGTAAAGAGTTTCCGGCATATTCCTATGCAAGGATTATTGGCGTGATTCTTTTTCTGCCGGTTTTTATTCAGGCTGCGTATAATTATAAGAAGTGGAAAAACGAAACAGCGCAAGAAGAGGATGTGAAGTATTAAAAAATATGATATGCTAAAGCTGGCAAAAAGAAAAGTTTAGCAAGGGGAAAGAGATGGCAAGACAAAAAATTTTGCTGATAAAAGCTGGTAAGAAAAATTGCAGAAACTGTGACTAACTCACAGAGTTTCTGTCAATCATGAGTATAATAAGAGATAACAAAGGAAATGGAAAAAGACCTGATGAATGTCAGGCAGACCATAAATCATTGCAGGAATAGAAAGGATGGAAGAAAAATGGCAGCAATTCAATTAACAAGCGAAACATTTCAAAAAGAAGTATTAGAGGCAAAGGAACCAGTTTTAGTAGATTTCTGGGCACCATGGTGTGGACCTTGCCAGATGGTACTGCCGATCATTGAGGAACTGGCAGAGGAAGTGACAGATGTAAAGATCTGTAAAGTCAATGTAGATGAGCAGATGAAAATTGCAAAGGAATACCGCGTAATGTCCATTCCGACATTGATTTTATTCAAAGATGGTAAGATTGCAAAACAAGAGCTCGGGGCAAAGACAAAAGAAGAGTTACTGGAAATGATCCATGCATAAGTGCTAGGAGAACGAAAGCAGAAACGATGCAAAAAATATGAGAAAGCAAGGAAATGTCTAAATAGCTGTAAAAAGCAGGACATTTCCTTTTTGTATTTTGGGAATAGTTTTACAAGCGTATGAAACACCTGATCTAGAAAAATGGTATTTACAGGGTAAGGGAAGTCAGACCGGCGCGGTTGGTAATGTGTACATTTCCGCGAGAAAGTTCGACATATCCTTCAGAGGAGAAATATTTGAGCATCCGGGTGACAACTTCTCTGGCGCTGCCGACGAAGCGTGCAATCTGCTCGTGAGTCATGTGGATCGTGTCGGATTGTTCGTTGGCAGATTCCTCCAAAAGAAAGAGGGCAAGCCGTTTATCAAAACTCATGAAAAGCACCTGCTGCATTGCCCACATGACGTCGGAGAAACTTTCGGATGCCAGCTTGTAGGCGAAGGCTTCTACATAAATATTTTCCTGCATGATCTGTGAAAAGGCACAGGAATTCGTCTGAAGAAATTCACAGTCGGAAACGGCATCAATATGGACATCGAATGTGATTGACTGAAGAACGCAGGAAGCGATAGAATACAGATGCTCCGATCATACAGCCGATAAATGAGTAATTTCCCGCCCATCTTCTGAGAGGATATATACCCGGACAGAGCCTTTTTTAATGAGAAGGACACCGACACAGTCTAAGTCAGCACTGTGGATAGAATCTCCTCTTTCATAGGAGACAGCAGTCGTTCCTCCAATTAGAATATCTTTTTGATGAGGGGATAGATTTGTCCCAGAAAGTAAAATGTGATTTTAAAAGTTGAATATCGTGTTCTGTCATTTGTGTCACGCTCCTTTGCATAGTGGTATTGTACTATGAGATCGAAAAAAGGGCAAATGATTTTGCGGGAAAACTAATAAACAGAAAAAATTCTCATATATTTGATAGTACGGACAGAGCGAAAGGTTCGCTTTGCATCGAAATTTGAAATATGGGAGGAGTTATGCTAGAGAAAATAGGACAAATCAACAGTGTGGTAAATGCGTTCGTATGGGGGCGGGGGATGCTGGTCATTTTCCTTGGCGTCGGAATGCCTTTTTTACACTGCAAACCGGGTTTTCTTTCAGTTTAAGGGTTGGAAGTCTGATGGGGGATACACTTGGTGCATTGTTTCGTGACCGGAGAGTCAGAAAGGCGCAGGATCGTCAGTCTATTTCACAATTTCAATCGTTTTGTACGGCGTTAGCAGCAACGCTTGGCACGGGGAATATTACCGGAGTTGCCACAGCAATTGTGACCGGAGGCCCAGGAGCGGTCTTCTGGATGTGGGTGTCTGCGTTCCTCGGGATGATGACAATCTATGCAGAAAATGTGCTCGGGATCAAATATCGTTACAAAAACTCTGAAGGTGCAGTGGTGGGTGCGATGGTCTATATGAGCGGGACTGGGGGCGAAGTGGCTTGCGGTTTTCTTTTCTATATTTTGTCTTTGCGCCTCTTTTGGAATGGGAAATATGACACAGGCCAATGCGATTGCAAAAGGGCTGAAAGCTACATTGAAAATTCCGGAGCAATTTACAGGAATGGCATTAATGGTACTTGTGGCTGTTGTGATTCTCGGCGGTGTTCAGAGAGTCGCGATGGTAGCAGAAAAAATCGTTCCGTTTATGGCGGCATTCTATATTCTGGGAGGTCTTCTTGTCATTGTGATACATTATGAGAGAATTCCGGAAACATTTTTATGGATTTTCGGAGAAAGCATTTTGGGCTGCGTGCAGTTGGAGGCGGAGTGGCTGGATATGGTGTGAAGATGGCGATGAAAATGGGTATTTCCCGCGGTGTTTTTTCCAATGAGGCCGGACTTGGATCTTCGGTGATGGCACATGCGGCTTCTGACGTAAGCTGTCCGCAGATTCAGGGTATGTGGGGAATGGCAGAAGTGTTCATAGATACGATTGTTGTCTGTACAATCACAGCACTTGTAATATTGACTTCAGGCGTATATGATCCACAGAGATACATTTCAAACATTGCAGATGGAGTCGAAAACATTGACGGCACGACGTTGACGGGAAAATGCCTTTTGCAACAGTATTTCCAAATGGGGACAAATTTCTTGCCATCTCCATTGCGCTGTTTGCGTTTGCGACCATCATCGGCTGGGCATATTTTGGAGAGCGGACAGCAGCATATCTTTTTGGAGAACATGCAGTTTTTTCCATATAAACTGATCTACATATTGCTTCTTCTGCCGGGATCTGTTCTTGCACCGAAGCTTGTTTGGGAACTGTCTGATACTTTTAACGGGTTGATGGCAATTCCGAACTTGACAGCGTTGATCCTTCTGCATGGAGAGGTCATTCATATGGCAAAGGAGTATAAAAGAAATCGAAAATAGCTGTAAAGCAAACACAAGAGGATAGCCGTACCAAGAAGATAAATTTCATAAAATCTTAATAAATCATATCGCCTATCTTAAAGTTCTTTTTGTATAATAAAGTTAGTTCAAAAGAAAGTAATTAATAAGATAAATGGAAGGAATGATTTGTATGAGAAGACAAAGAAAAGGGTTTTTAACATGGATAGCTTCTTTGATCCCGGGAGCGGGAGAGCTTTATATGGGATTTGAGAAGCAGGGAGTCAGTCTAATGATTCTATTTTGGGGAAGCGTGGCACTGATTGCAATGCTTGGTATGGGCTGGCCGATTTTTTTACTGCCGGTTATATGGTTTTACAGTTTTTTTTCATGTGTCATAACTTAAAGACAATGAACCCGGAAGAATTTTACATGGTATGAAGACAGATATTTACTTCACATGGATGAACTGGCGAAAGAGTTTCGAAGCGATAAAAAATGGATTTTTTTCCAGTCTTACCGTTCTATCATTACGATTCTGATCATTCTGATCGGTGCAACTTTGCTGTGGGATGGAATTTCCTCTCTGATCTATGTCATTTTGCCGGGATTTATGTATGATGTTCTTTGGAATATTGGAAATGTATTGACAAAGGGAGTGGCAGGAGCAGCAATCATTGCAGTCGGAATTTACTTTTTCCGTTGCACAAGAAAAGAAGAAGATCAGTTCCGACAGGAGAAGATGACAAGAAATCAGGAAGAGGCACAGAATTCTGCGGCGAGAGAGTTTATGGCAGGTACTTTTGGAGCAGCCATGAATGAAACAGAAAAAGGGGAAATGTCTTTTTCGGGAATCCGATGACCGGAGAGCAGGATTTTATGAAAAATGAGGTGCCAGTGTCACAGCCTCTTTTAGGGAACCTGCCGATAGAGGAGAAGGAAGAATCTCCGAAAGATTGTGCATCTGAGCAAGTGGAAAAGTAAATACGATAAAAACAAACAAAACTTCAGCAAAGAACCAGTTTGAATCTGTCGCATCTTAGAAGAAAGACAGAGCAAAAGAGTTCTTGCTGAAGTTTTTTGTTGCATCAGAAATATTTTTGAAATGAAATTAAATAATCTTCGTTGTCCATTTTGTGCAGTCCCAAACTTCATTTACCACATCCTGATAGAAGTCAGGCTCATGGCAGATCAGAAGAATGCTGCCGTTGTATTCTTGCAGAGCTCGTTTCAACTCTGCCTTGGCATCCACGTCAAGGTGATTGGTCGGCTCGTCCAAAAGTAAAATATTTGTCTCTCGGTTGATCAGTTTGCACAGACGTACTTTTGCCTGTTCTCCCACCGCTTAACACACGAACCTGACTTTCAATGTGTTTTGTCGTCAAACCACATTTGGCTAGTGCGGAACGGACCTCATACTGGGTGAAAGACGGAAATTCACTCCAGATTTCTTCAATACAGGTCGTTTTATTGTCTGGTGCAGATTCCTGCTCAAAATAACCGATCATAAGATTTTCCCCAAGTTCCACAGAACCTTTCAGAGGATGGATCAGGCCAAGAATGCTTTTTAACAGAGTGGTCTTTCCAATTCCATTGGCGCCGACGAGCGCAATTTTGTGACCGCGCTCCATAGAAAGGGAGAGTGGTTTGGAAAGAGGTTCGTCATATCCGATCACGAGATCTTTCGTTTCGAAAATGTATTTTCCAGGAGTGCGTCCGACTTTGAAGCGAAATTCCGGTTTCGGTTTTTCGGCAGCAAGCTCAATGATATCCATCTTATCCAGTTTTTTCTGGCGGGACATCGCCATGTTTCTTGTGGAAACTCTTGCTTTGTTGCGGGCAACAAAGTCTTTTAGTTCACTGATTTCTTGCTGCTGACGGCGGTAGGCAGCTTCCAGCTGAGATTTTTTTGACTGCGTAGACTTCCTGAAAATGATCATAGTCACCGACGTAACGATTTAATTCCTGATTTTCCATATGGTAAATGATGTTGACTACTTCGTTTAAAAATGGAATATCATGGGAAATTAAGATAAAGGCATTTTCATAGTCAAGTAAGTAGCGCTTAAGCCACACAATGTGTTCTTCGTCCAGATAGTTTGTTGGCTCGTCGAGAAGCAGGATATCAGGTTTCTCTAAAAGCAGCTTGGCAAGGAGTACTTTTGTGCGCTGTCCTCCGCTTAAATCTGTGACATCTCGCTCCAGACCGATATCAAGTAATCCGAGTGCGCGTGCAACTTCTTCTACTTTAGAGTCAATGATATAAAAGTCCTGAAGTGTCAGGGTATCCTGGATTGTTCCCAGCTCCTCCATCAGCGCTTCCATTTCTTCTGGATCTGCATGGCCGAGAGAGTCGCAGATTTGATTCATTTTCTCCTCCAGTGCAAAGAGATACTGGAATGCCGACTTTAAGACATCACGGATCGTCTGGCCCTTTTCCAGAACTGTATGTTGATCCAGATATCCAGTACGTACATTTTTCGCCCACTCAATCTTTCCTTCATCTGGCTGTAATTTTCCGGTTACAATATTCATAAAAGTGGATTTTCCTTCTCCGTTTGCACCGACAAGTCCGATATGCTCACCTTTTAACAGTCGGAAAGAAACATCTTCAAAAATCGCACGGTCCCCGAAGCCGTGAGATAAATGTTCTACATTTAAAATACTCATAAAAATAGCTCCTTAATTCTTTTGTTCTTTTGTCAGTTAGATATCATTGTACAGGATAAAATATTTTTTGTCATTAAGAAAGTAAAGAATTCTTAGGATTATAAGAAAAGTTGGAGATTTTAGAAAAGAACCGTATGTATGTCAGTATCGGAGAGGTTTTCAGACACAGAAAGCCGCCTCTCCGGCTTCGGTACAGTGATGCAGCAGGGGAGGCGGCTGAAAAAATTAGTGCATTGTCGGTTGAGTCAGAATGGATTTGACATGGTTTACTTCCTGCTCCGTTGCCTTTGCGGCAGGAACATAGTTAACTTTTCTGGCGTGCGACTTCATACAGTTTCTCCTGTGACATTTCACAAGAATTTCGGATCTGTTTCAGACATTGTTTTAATTCTTTATTCTCTGTCTGTGGAATCATTTCTCCAAACATTTTTAATTCTCCGTTGATACCTACCAGTGCATCTGCGACCATTGTTTTTTCGTTCATTTTGATGTCCTCCTTATAAAAATCTCATCAGTTCCTGTTTGTTTTTCATTGCACTGTCTGCAGCATCCTGGAACAATTTTTTGATTTCGGGATCGGTTGTCTGAGAAGCATAATCTGTCATTTTGCAGTGTGTTGTGTCATATCCTCCGATCAAATGACGGAGATTTTGTAAATCTAAGATAGAAATATCAGCCATTGTTAAGCCCTCCTCAAGTTTTTCATATTACGTTTCCCTGTCTAGTATGGCAGAAAGACAGAAGATTATACATCTTGGAAAAGAAGTTAAAAATATCTGTCATTGTGTTTGCAAATTGAAAAAATGTGCTATAATGTATGGTAAATGGAAGTAGAAGATGTATTTTTTTAACAGAAGTCTTTACATTTTTTTGCTAGAAGATGATAGAATACAAAGGCATTTAAGTAAGACAGACAATCGCAGCTGCAATCACCGAAAGGTGGCAGGTGAGGAAAGTCCGGGCTTCACAGGGCAGGATGCCGGATAACGTCCGGTGGAGGTGACTCCAAGGCTAGTGCAACAGAAATATACCGCCGGTCATATGACCGGTAAGGTTGGAAGGGCAGTGTAAGAGACTACCGCCTCTCTGGTAACAGCGAGGGCATATGTAAACCCCATCCGAAGCAAGACCGAACGAAAACAATGTGGCGGCCCGTCACGTTTTAGGTAGGTCGCTTGAGCCTTCCGGCAACGGCAGGCCTAGATAGATGATTGTCCAACGACATAACCCGGCTTATCGTCTTGCTTAATGCTTTTTGATTTTACAGGAGGGACCGACTATGGGAAAAGGTAGAATCAATTACAGAAGAATCAAAGAATCTGAGTTGTCTGTGTCACTGTTTGCTGACTTTGACCGCTATCAGGAAGTAAATCGCTGTTGGCGGAAGGAAGACGGTGAATGGGTATTGAAGGACATCGTATTTAACGAACAGTGGAGTGATAGTGACTATCGGTATCTGACGGAGTGTCTGATCCACACGATACAGACAGGAGGAGTTGTCTTCGGTGCGTTTGTGGAGGAACGCCTGAAGGGATTTGCATCGGTAGAACACGAGTTTTTCGGACAGGAGAAGCAGTATTTGGAACTGACCAGTATACATACTTCTTATGATTGCAGAAACAGAGGAATTGGACGACAGCTTTTTACAAGGTGCGTGGAAGCTGCAAGAAAGATGGGTGCAAAGAAATTGTACATTTCTGCACATTCCTGTGAGGAGACACAGGCATTTTACAAAGAAATGGGATGTGTGGAGGCAGTCGAGTATAATCAGAAGAGCGTGGAGAAAGAACCGTGTGATTGCCAGTTGGAATTTGTATTATAATTGCAATTGTGAATAATAGAACAGAAAAAAGGTGCTCCTTTTCGAGCAGACAGGCAATAGATTTTTTGCTGTCGTTCGAAGAGGAGCACCTTTTTGTTACAAAGGAAATCCTTTTGCAATCCAATGCAATAAAAATATATTCAATTAGTGATTTTTTCTGTCGTATTTTTCTTCGCAGTATTTGCAGCGGTATACTTCTTTTTCCGGATCAGTCAGAACAAATACATGCTCCAATTCCTGCTCAATGGAAGTGATACAGCGAGGATTTTTACACTTGATCACATTTGTGATTTCTTTTGGGAGTTCCAGACGCTTTTTCTCAACAACTTTGTCATTCTGGATGATATTGATCGTAATATTGTGATCGATGAATCCGAGAATGTCAAGATCAATGATGTCGATCGGACACTCAATCTTCATAATATCTTTCTTTCCCATTTTGTTGCTTCTTGCATTTTTGATGATTGCGACACAGCAATCCAACTTGTCCAGGCGAAGGTAGTGATAGATATCCATGCTTTTTCCTGCCTGAATATGGTCTAATACAAATCCTTCTGAGATACTGCTGACATTTAATGTATTGTTTTCCATGATAAACTCCTTTCTGCCGTCTAAACTTCGATTTCTAAAAGTGTGAGGATCAGCGCCATGCGGACATAGACACCGTACTGTACCTGTTTGAAATAAGCGGCGCGAGGGTCTTTGTCCACTTCCACGGAAATCTCATTGACTCTAGGCAGTGGATGAAGTACAAGCATATCTTCTTTTTGCGAGAGACATTTTTGGCAGCATCTAAAATATAGAAATCTTTCATGCGGACATAGTCTTCCTCGTTTGAAGAAACGTTTCTTTCTGAACACGTGTCATGTAGAGGAGATCCAGTTCCGGCATTGCCTCTTCCAGATTGATGACTTCTTTGTAAGGGATGTTATTCTTATCTAACACATCTTTGCGGATATAGCTTGGAAGACGAAGCTCTTCCGGGGAAATCAGGACGAACCGTACATTTTCGTAGCGCACAAGGGCGTGGATCAGAGAATGGACTGTTCTTCCGAATTTTAAATCACCGCAAAGTCCGATTGTAAGATTTCCAAGGCGTCCCTTTAACGAGCGGATTGTCAGAAGGTCCGTCAATGTCTGTGTTGGATGCTGGTGTCCACCGTCCCCTGCGTTGATGACCGGGATGGAAGAGTGGCGGCATGCAACCATCGGAGCTCCTTCCTTTGGATGGCGCATTGCACAGATGTCCGCGTAGCAGGATACCATGCGGATCGTGTCGGATACACTTTCTCCCTTGGCAGCAGAGCTGGAGTCAGCGGAAGAAAATCCGAGGATGCTTCCACCGAGATTTAACATAGCTGCCTCGTGGCTTAGTCTTGTGCGGGTGCTTGGCTCATAAAAGAGTGTGGCAAGCTTCTTCCCGTCACATGCATGGGCATATTTGTCTGGATGTGCTTCAATATCATTGGCAAGATCTAATAATTTGTCTAATTCTTCTACGGTAAAGTCCAAAGGACTCATTAAGTGTCTCATAACTTCCTCCTATTTGTATGTTAATAATTCAGAAACAGTCTTTCTCTTCGGTGGTTCCGGGGAAATGTCCGGATATCCGACTGCAATCAGAGCTGCAAGCTCCTGCTCCTCAGGGATGTTGAGAAGGTTGCGGATGCCATCTTCGTCAAAAATTCCCATGATGACTGTTCCAAGTCCGGCTTCATGCGCTGCAAGACAGAAACTCTGACAGGCAATTCCTGCGTCAAACATCTGCCAGCGGTCTCCTTTTTTCGTGGAATAAGAACCGTCGCGTTCAAACCCAGAGCGCCCCTTTACCATCGTTACCGCAACTAACATGGATAACTGACTGACAATATTAGAATTGTAGGAAGGGGTATAATCATCAGCGATTTTTTTGAGAATGGAAGAGTCTTCAATCGCGATATAGCGAGTGGTCTGTGTGTTCTTCCAAGATGGAGAATAAGATGCAGTTGAAATAATAGATTCTAACAAAGTGTGATCGATTGGATCGGATTTGTACTTTCGAATGCTTCGTCGTGTCTGAATACATTGCGTTGTGTCCATAATAAGAGCCTCCTGCATATTGAATTATTTTATTTATCATATAATAAAATGACAAGATTTTCAAGTACAAAAAGGGAGGCTTTATGGGAACCAATGTGATCACTCTGACTTGGAAAGGAGTCTTTCAAAGAAAAGTCCGGCTCCAAACCATAGTGGGGCATAGTCGAGGCGGATCAGACCGCAGATATTCCATCTGGCATTGCTGTAATCCCATGGACAGAGATCGTATTTTTTTAAAAGAGAGCCGGAACAGAACTCGCCTAGAAAAATCAGGCATGCATAAATACTGCCGCGGAGCATCACACTTTTTCCTCGCAACATCTCAAAGAGAGGTGTCAGTATGCTTGCCATTCCGTAGATTGGGAACATCCAGACGGAAGTTTTCCCTGATAATTTGTAGTCTCTGTGAAAAAGAGAATGCAGGCTTGTAAAAAGGATTTCCATGCACCAGCCTGCTGTGCCGCATAAGATAAATTTATTTTTCATAGTAACAGTATTTTCCAAAATCTAGATTTTATCCAGAAATTGTAATATAATAGGAAAAATACAAAGTGCAGGACAAAGAAGCCGGAGAGCTTTCTGCGACAGCATAGTTTGGTAAAAAAGATAATGAGGTGAAAGACAGATGATACCATTAAGTGAAATCAGAGAACAACTGGATGAAATTGACAGCCAGATTGTGAGGTTATATGAGAAGCGAATGGAATTGTGCGCAGAGGTAGGACTCACAAAGATCGCATCAGGTAAGAAAGTATATGACAAGGAGAGAGAGATGCAGAAGTTGGCGACACTCTCACAGATGGCATCCAATGAATTTAATCAGAGAGGAATCACCGAACTGTATGAACAGCTGATGGCAATGAGCAGAAAACTCCAGTATCAGATTCTGACAGAGCATGGAGTGATCGGGAAGACGGCATTTATTGGGATTGATTCCCTCGATAAGAAAGGTGCCAGACTTGTATTCCAGGGTGTGGAAGGGGCATACAGTCAGGCGGCGCTCCACAGCTATTTCGGGGAGGAATGTGACAGCTTTCATGTGCAGACGTTCCGTGACGCGATGGAAACATTGGAGGATGGACTCGCGGATTATGCAGTACTTCCTATTGAAAATTCATCTGCAGGGGCTGTGAGTCAGGTATATGATTTACTTGTTGAATTTGAGAACCACATTGTAGGGGAAATTGTACTTCCAATCCGACATATGCTTGCAGGGCTTCCGGGAACAAAAATAGAAGAAATTGAGTGTGTATATTCTCATCCGCAGGGGCTGATGCAAAGTGCCAGATTTTTAGATGAGCATCGGAACTGGCAGCAGATCAGTGTGGCAAATACAGCAATCGCAGCACAGAAAGTGCTAAAGGAGCAGAAGAAGACACAGGCAGCGGTATGCAGTGAGTATGCAGCAAAGATCCATCATCTGGAGATTCTAAAAGAGGGAATCAATGATAACAGTAATAATTCTACTCGCTTTATCATTGTCTCTAATCAGAAGGTATATTTGAAACAGGCGGGAAAGATCAGTATCTGCTTTGAGATACCACATGAGAGCGGGTCTTTGTATCACATCCTCTCTCATTTTATTTACAATGATCTGAATATGACAAAGATCGAATCAAGACCGATTGAAGGACGGACATGGGAATATAGGTTCTTTGTGGACTTTGAAGGAAATCTTAACGATGCCGCTGTAAAAAATGCCATCCGTGGTATCCGGGAAGAAGCGAGAAATCTCAAGATACTTGGAAACTATTAAAGGGAGAAGGGTTCAGAGGTGATATTTCCGGTGTTGATTTCTTTGTAAGATATCAAAAAGATATAAGTGCACAAAAAAATATAAAAATGAAGCGCAAAAATATGGAAAATGCACAGTAAAAATGATATAATACCGATAAATCAACACAACGGAGGAAAGCCTATGAGAAAATGGAAAAAAGCAGGTACGATAGGATTGATTGCAGTAATGCTCTGTGTATCTGGAGCTGGATGTAAGAAGAAAGCAACCCCGGAACGTCTTTTTAAAGATATGGCCAAGAATGGTGAGACGATTGAGTCTATCTCGGGAAAGATGACTGCGAATATGGAATTTGCGGTAGAAGGTCAAAGTGTGGGGATGAAAATGGATTTTGATCTCGCATCGGTAGAAAAGTCAGAAGGGTTCCAGATGGAAGGAAAGCTCTTGATGGATATTGCGGGCACAGAGGTTTCGATGGATATGTCGAACTATCAGGTAAAAGAAGATGATGGGCTGATGAGCTATACTTATGTGAATAACATGTGGACGAAATCACCTGTGGAAAGTGGAGAGGAAGAAACCACATTGAATGCGGGTATGTGGAAGAATTGACAAAGCAGGCAAAGGCATTTACCTTATCAGAAGAACTCGTGACCGTAAATGGAAAAGAATGCTTTTGAGCTTAAGGGAGATATCGGTGGTGAATTTGCAACAGATGTGTTGGGAGAAGATATGCTGGATGCTTTTGGAATGGGAGGAGCAGTATCGGAGGAAGAATTGAAAGAACTGGAGATTCCGTGTACTATCACTGTATATAAGAAAGAGATTCTTCCTGCAAGCATTTTTATTGATATGAAAGATGTACTCATGACAGCAATGGAAGAAAGCGGAGAGATGGAGATCCAGGAACTGAATCTGGAAATGACATTTTGATGAGTATAATAAAGTGAAAGAAATCAAACTTCCAAAAGAAGCAAAAGAAGAAGCCATAGATGCAGATGGAAGCATCGATGGATTGCTGGGAGGAGAGATGGGAGAAGATCTCGAAGAGGATACAGAGGAAGAGGTTGAGAAGGAAGACACTGCAGATGTGGATGAGACAGAAAAGAAGGGAACCGTTTCCTGGGAATCCTTAGAGCTGAATGTGAGCGGAAAAACAGTGACACTTCCGTGTAAGGTTTCAGAATTAGAGGCAGCAGGCTTAAAGGTTGATGCCGAAGAGGTACCGGCAGATAAGATGGTGAAACCGGGGGAAACAGAATTTCCAATGTTGAAGGACAAAAATGGAAATCAGGTAGGCGTGTATTGTGAAAATACAGGAGATAAGGATGCAAAAGTGTCAGATTGCACTTTGACAGGGTTCTATATCACAAGCCGTGATGGAGAGGGCATTGTTGATATTGCACTTCCGGGAGATGTCCGCCTTGGCATGACAGAGGCTGAATTACTTGAAAAATACGGAGAGCCGAGAGAAAAATCAGAAGACACTAAGACTGGAATTCTCACCTACAGCTGGGACGATGAATTATTTACACGTTCTTTGGGAATTGAATTTGACAAAGATTCCAAGAAGATTATTAGTATTATGATCGATATCTGGGACTATTAATTAGAACAAGAAGGAAATGAAAAAACTGTCGCATCAGAGGAAACCGATGCGGCAGTTTTGTTTTTTGAGCTTTTGAACATATGTAATTTAATCAGTCTTCCAGTTGCTTGATCTGTGAAATATCTGAGTCGATCATCAGTGAGTAGTTGGTATAATATACGACAAATCCAGGTTTTCCTCCCTTTGGTTTTTTGACATGTTTTTTTTCGATGTAATCGATCTCAATCTTTTCACTTCCGCGGTTCTTCGAATAGTACGCGGCGAGTTTTCCGGCTTCCTCGAAGGTACGGTCCGGCAGTTCTTCTCCGTTTGTCTTTACAATGACGTGCGAGCCAGGGATTCCTTTGGCATGGAACCACCAGTCATTTCCAGAGGCAAAGTGGAAAGTAAGTTCTTCATTTTGAAGATTGTTTTTGCCGACATAAATATGATAGCCATCACTGGAGAGATAATGGAACGGCTTGCTTGTAATCTTTACTTTCTTTTTCGTAAATTTCCGGCGGATGTAGCCGGATTCGATCAATTCTTCTTTGATCTGTGTCAGATCATCTTCGCTGAGTGCAATATCGAGCGCATTGCTGACAGACTCTAGATAGGAAATATCATCTCTTGTCTCCTCGATCAGAGAAGTCAGTGCCTCGAAGGTCCGTTTTTGCTTATTGTATTTCTCAAAATATTTCAGTGCATTTTCCTGTGGCGTCTTTGTGCTGTCCAACGGAATTGTGATCATTTCATTTGTGTAATAATTCAGCGCTTCCAGCTTTTTCGCACCAGGCTCCAGATTGTAGCCATAGGTGTGGATCAGTTCCCCGTAGACCTTGAATTTTTCACGGTTTTCTGTGTCTCGGAGTTGTTTTGCCTGTAAGTCATATTTTTTGCGGTTCCGCTCCAGGGCAGTCTGCACGACACGGCGAAGGTCGACAGATTTCTGGCGGATGCGGGTCAGTGTATTCTTTTCTGCATAATAGTCTTCCAGCAGGTGTGAAATGGAGTCATATTCTTTTCTGATGTACTGGGAGAAGTGAGTCAGTGGAAGTGCACTGAATTCCTTCGGCTCTGCACCATGATAATAGATTGCCGGAGAAAAATGTCCGGCAGTCACTTCCTCAAAGTACAATGTAAACTGACGGTAAAGGTGTGTCAGGAGATCTTCGGAGAGCTCTCTTGGAGTGAGTGCAGAGTCAATTCCGGAGAGATAACAGATCTCTTCGGCGACGACAGGGCTGATGCCGGTAAAACTTGTATAGACTGCTTTGGCAAGCGGCATCGGTTTTTCGGTCAGTACCCGTTGAAATTCTGCAAAAGAGACCGAGAGAGGATCGGACTTTTCCATCGTATCCGGGATAAAATATGTGCGTCCCGGTAAAACTTCCCGGACAGAACTCATCTGGGAAGATACATGTTTGATACTGTCAATGATCGTTCCGTCCTCATTACAGAAAATGATATTGCTGTGTTTCCCCATGATCTCCACGATCAATTCTTTTTTACAGAGATCTCCAAGCTCGTCGAGATGTTCGATTTCAAAATGGATCGATCCGTTCCAGTTTTGGCTGCCAGATTTTCGTAATGCGCCCGTTGTTGATATGTTTGCGAAGCAGCATACAGAAATTCGGGGCAGTCATTGGACTTGGTTTGTTTCCCTCTGTCAGATAGATTAGCGGCAGCGAAGCGCTGGCAGAGATACTGAGCCTGCGCTGTCCGCCGGGTGTCTTGATTGTCAGCAGTAATTCATCTGTCTCAGGCTGAGCGATTTTGTTGATTCTTCCATCGAGCAGATTTCTATTTAATTCGTGTACAATATTTGCGATTGTAATTCCATCAAAAGCCATATGTAATTCCTCTTTTCTTAAATGTGATCAGGTGTATGAAAACGAAAGATTCCATGGACACCGGCAGGCAGAATGGCTGCCTGGACATTTCTGTAATAGTATACCATGACTTTTGGATGAGGTAAAGAATTGCGATTGACGATAAAGAGTAAATCCATTATAATAAAGTCTAGCAAAAAAGACCGAAAGAAAAAGTAAAGAGGGCAGAAATTATGATAAAAAGTATGACGGGTTTTGGACGGTGTGAGATCGCAGAGTCAGAACGTAAATTTATTGTTGAGATGAAGGGGGTGAACCACCGGTATCTTGATGTAAATATCCGTATGCCGAAAAAGTTGAATTTCTTCGAGTCGGCAATCCGTACGCTTTTAAAGAAATATGTGCAGCGTGGGAAAGTAGATATTTTCATTACTTATGAAGATATGTCAGAAGGGCAGATCTCATTAAAATATAATGAATCTCTGGCAGCAGAATATCTTAGATATTTCCGGGAGATGTCAGAGAAGTTTTCGCTGGAAAATGATATTCGTGTATCAACACTCTCAAGATATCCGGAAGTGTTTACGATGGAAGAGCAGACCGTAGATGAAGAAGAGATCTGGAATGGGTTGAGCAAAGCATTGGAAGGAGCATGCCGCCAGTTTGTGGAGACGAGAAGTATGGAAGGGGAACATCTGAAGAAAGATTTGATTCAGAAATTAGATGGAATGCTCGAAAAAGTGACTTATATCGAAGAACATTCTCCGCAAATCGTTGCAGATTACCGTGCGAAGCTGGAAGCAAAGATGAAGGAACTGCTTACCGATACACAGATTGACGAAGGAAGAATTGCAGCAGAAGTTGTAATTTTTGCAGATAAGATTTGTACCGATGAGGAAGTTGTGCGCCTGAGAAGCCATATTGAACATATGAAGCAGACACTGGAAGAAGCCGAAGGAATCGGAAGAAAGCTGGATTTCATCGCGCAGGAGATGAACCGGGAGGCAAATACTATTCTGTCTAAGGCGAACAATCTGGAGATTTCAAATCGGGCGATCGATCTGAAGACCGAGATTGAGAAAGTAAGAGAACAGATTCAGAACATAGAGTAAAAAACAGAAGAAACAGCTATCAAATAGCGAACAGAGAATTGTGAGGAAGAACAGATGGAACAGAAGGGAATCTTAATTGTAGTTTCCGGATTTTCGGGAGCGGGCAAAGGAACATTGATGAAGGGACTTTTGGAAAAGTATGATAATTATGCACTTTCGATTTCTGCCACAACAAGAAAACCGCGCGAGGGAGAAGAGGAAGGAAAGGCGTATTTTTTCAAAGAAACTGAAGAATTTGAAAAAATGATTGCACAAGATGAACTTATAGAGTATGCTAGATATGTAAATAATTATTATGGCACACCGCGCGCATATGTCGAAGAACAGTTGGCGAAAGGGAAAGATGTCATTCTGGAAATTGAAATCCAAGGGGCATTGAAAGTGAAAGAGAAGTTCCCGGAGACACTGTTATTGTTCGTGACTCCGCCGAGTGCTGCTGTATTAAAGGAGCGGCTGGTAGGGCGCGGAACGGAGACAATGGAAGTAATCGAATCCCGCATGCAGAGAGCCGCAGAAGAAGCTGAGGGTATGGAGGCATACGACTATCTGATCGTCAATGATGATCTGGACACCTGTATCGAGGAGATGCATCAGATCATTCAGGGAGAGCACAGAAGAAGTTTTCGTAACCGACAGTTCATGGCTCAGATCAAAGAAGAATTAGATGAAAATTTGAAAGGAGAATCATAGAATGTTACATCCATCTTATACAGACTTAATGAAAGTCGTAAACCAGGACGTAGAAGAAGGGGCTACAAAGATTGTCAACAGCCGTTATTCTATTGTACTTGCAACAGCAAAGAGAGCAAGACAGATCATCGGAGGAGAGATGCCGCTTGTTCGTGCAAAAGACGGAGAAAAGCCGCTTTCTATCGCAATTGATGAGTTGAACAAAGGGAAAATCAAGATCATCGCAGAGGATGATTCTAACGAATAGAACCGCAGAGGCAGATGCATAGGTATCTGCCTTAATAAATATGTAGGAGAAAATAGCAGATGAATATATTATTTGTATCACTGGGATGTGATAAGAATCTGGTAGATACCGAGGTGATGCTGGGCATGCTGGCATCGAGAGGTTATCAGATGGTAGAAGATGAGAGTGAGGCAGACATTATCGTCATCAACACCTGCTGCTTTATTCACGATGCAAAGGAAGAGAGTATCCAGACGATTTTAGAGATGTCAGAATTGAAAAAAGAAGGCAGACTGAAGGCACTCATTGTGACCGGCTGTCTTGCTCAGCGTTACCAGCAGGAGATTATTGATGAGATTCCAGAAGTGGATGCAGTTCTTGGAACAACTTCTTACGATAAGATTTTAGATGCCGTAGATGAAGCGCTGGAAGGACATCATTATCTGAAAATGACAGATATAGATGCACTTCCGACAGTAGATAGTAAAAGGCTTGTGACAACAGGAGGACATTTCGCTTATCTGAAGATTGCAGAAGGGTGTGACAAACACTGTACATACTGTATTATCCCGAAGATCCGCGGAAATTTCCGCAGTGTTCCGATGGAACAGCTGGTTCGTGAGGCGGAAGAACTTGCGGAGCAGGGGGTAAAGGAATTGATTCTTGTGGCGCAGGAGACAACGCTTTACGGAAAGGATCTTTACGGAGAAAAATCACTTCATAAACTGTTGAAGGAATTATGTAAAATTGCGGGAATCCGTTGGATTCGTGTTTTATATTGTTATCCGGAGGAGATCACAGACGAATTGATCCAGGTAATGAAAGAGGAGAGCAAAATCTGCCATTATCTAGACCTGCCGATCCAACATGCAAGCGATGGCATTTTAAAGAGAATGGGACGCCGGACTTCCAAAGCACAGTTGATCGAGATCATTGAAAAATTAAGAAGAGAGATTCCGGATATTACACTGCGTACAACATTGATTACCGGATTTCCGGGAGAGACCGAAGAGCAGCATGAGGAATTGATGGATTTTGTAGATCAGATGGAGTTTGACAGGCTTGGCGTATTTACTTATTCTCCGGAGGAGGATACTCCGGCAGCAACGATGCCGGATCAGATTGAGGAGAGCGTCAAAGAGGACCGTCAGGCGGAACTGATGGGAGCTTCAGCAGGATATCGCGTTTGAGCAGGCAGAAGATATGATCGGAAGAGAAGTGCTCGTGATGATCGAAGGAAAGATTGCCGATGAAAATGCATATGTTGGAAGAACTTACAAAGATGCACCGAATGTTGATGGATTGATCTTTGTAAATACCGATGGAGAACTGATGTCGGGGGATTTTGCAAGAGTAAAAGTGACTGGGGCACTGGAATATGATTTGATAGGAGAGATAGTATAATGAATTTACCAAATAAGCTGACGGTTGTCCGTGTATTGATGATCCCGTTTTTTGTATGGTTCATGCTTCCGTCCCTCGGTGGAGAGATGGCGGCAAGTAAGTGGATCGCACTTGCGATTTTCTGTATTGCAAGTCTGACAGATCTTTTAGATGGAAAAAATTGCGCGGAAATACAACCTTGTGACAAATTTCGGAAAATTTATGGATCCGCTGGCAGACAAACTGCTTGTCGGTGCGGCAATGATCTGTCTTGTAGAGATGGGAAGACTTCCGGCGTGGATCGTCATTGTGATTATCAGCCGTGAATTTATCATCAGTGGATTCCGCCTGATCGCTTCGGACAATGGAATTGTAATCGCGGCAAGTTACTGGGGCAAGTTTAAAACCGTGTTCCAAATGGCGATGATCATTGTATTGATCGCGGCATTTGAAGGAAGTGTATTCGCAGTAGTGGAACAGATTCTCATCTGGGTGTCATTGATCCTGACAATCGTATCTCTGGTAGATTATATTAGGAAGAATAAAGAAGTGCTGACACAGGGCGGCATGTAAGAAGAAGGAAAGATTGTGCTGCCAAAAGGGCGGACAATCTTTCTTTTCGATTCAGGCAAAGAAAATCTAATATTAAGGAATGCTAAAATTCCGAAAGGGCGGAAAAGCATAGTTGTTTTCAGAGAGCTCTTTGTCAGTGCAAGGTTGATGAGGATGATTAGTTGTAGAGCAGAAAGAAGGAAAATAAAATGAGTCTGGAAGAAAGAATTGTAGAAAAACTGGAAAAGAGAGGTCTGTATCTGACCACCGCAGAGTCCTGCACGGCAGGGCTTTTGGCAGGGCGCATCATGAATGTGTCGGGGGCTTCGTCAGTCTATAAAGAGGGATATATTACTTATGCCAATGAATCGAAAGAAAAACTGCTGCATGTGCGGCATGAAACTTTGGAACAATATGGGGCGGTCAGCACACAGACGGCAGAGGAGATGGCAGAGGGCGCTGCAAAGGCAGCAGGAGCGGATGCGGCGCTCAGCGTGACCGGGATTGCAGGACCACTTGGCGGAACGAAAGAAAAGCCGGTAGGACTTGTCTATATCGGCTGTTATCTATGTGGAAGAACTGTCACAAAAGAGTGCAGATTTCATGGGACAAGGCAGGAAAACAGAAATGCATCGGTGGAGGAGGCGCTCAAACTTCTGGAAAAGCAGTTGGAAGAGGAGCCTTCGACAAAATAGTGGAAAAATTATTGTGAAAAGTTGACAAGGAACGAATCAGTTTTTTTTCAATCTTTCCCACATGGGAGTGTCGAAATATGAAAAAAAGTGAAAAAGATATAGACGAAATCGGAAGTTTATGAGAAAATATAACATATATGTGATGTTAAAGTTATAACAATCATCATAAGTAAAATCATACATATTTTGAAAGGAGTCTTAACATGATTTATTCACATGAAGTACAAACAATGTGTCCGGTAGCTCAGGGCGTTAATCACGGACCAGCTCCAATCCCAGAAGAAGCAAAATGGGTACAGGCAAAGGAAGTAAAAGATATTTCCGGATTAACACATGGTGTGGGCTGGTGTGCACCACAGCAGGGAGCCTGTAAGCTGACATTGAATGTAAAAGACGGTATTATTCAAGAAGCATTAGTAGAGACAATCGGATGTTCAGGAATGACTCACTCAGCAGCGATGGCTTCTGAGATCCTTCCGGGAAAGACAATTTTAGAAGCACTTAACACAGACTTAGTCTGTGATGCAATCAATACAGCTATGAGAGAACTTTTCTTACAGATCGTATACGGAAGAACTCAGAGTGCATTCTCAGAAGATGGACTTCCAGTAGGTGCTGGTCTTGAAGACTTAGGAAAAGGACTTCGTTCTCAGGTTGGTACAATGTACGGTACATTAGCAAAAGGTCCTCGTTATCTTGAAATGGCAGAAGGATATGTAACAGGTATCGCTTTAGATGCTGACAATGAAATCATTGGTTACCAGTTCGTAAGCCTCGGAAAATTAACAGACTTTATCAAAAAAGGTGATGACCCTAACACAGCATGGGAAAAAGCAAAAGGACAGTATGGACGTGTGGATGATGCAGTGAAGATCATCGACCCAAGAGCTGAATAGTCTGCTTCGTTAGTAAATAGAGAAAAATCAGGAGGACGTAGAAAATGGCTTTATTTGAATCATATGAAAGACGTATTGACAAGATCAATAGCGTATTGAACAGCTATGGTATCGCTTCTATCGAAGAAGCTGAAAAAATTACAAAAGACGCTGGATTAAATGTTTACGATCAGGTAAAAGGAATTCAGCCGATCTGTTTTGAAAATGCATGCTGGGCTTACATCGTAGGTGCTGCAATCGCAATCAAAAAAGACTGCAGAAAAGCTGCTGACGCTGCTGCTGCAATCGGAGAAGGTCTTCAGGCTTTCTGTATCCCAGGTTCTGTTGCTGACCAGCGTAAAGTAGGTTTAGGACATGGTAACTTAGGAAAGATGTTACTGGAAGAAGATACAGATTGTTTCGCATTTCTTGCAGGACACGAATCTTTCGCAGCTGCTGAAGGTGCAATCGGTATCGCTGAGAAAGCAAACAAAGTTCGTAAGAAACCATTAAGAGTTATCTTAAATGGTCTTGGAAAAGATGCAGCACAGATCATCTCAAGAATCAACGGATTTACATACGTTGAGACAGAGATGGATTACCATACAGGAGAAGTAAAAGAAGTATTCAGAAAATCTTACTCTGACGGACTTCGTTCCAAAGTAAACTGCTACGGAGCAAATGACGTAACAGAAGGTGTTGCAATCATGCACAAAGAAGGTGTTGACGTATCTATTACAGGTAACTCAACAAACCCGACACGTTTCCAACACCCAGTAGCAGGTACATACAAAAAAGAATGTATCGAACAAGGTAAGAAATATTTCTCAGTAGCTTCTGGTGGTGGTACAGGACGTACACTTCACCCAGATAACATGGCTGCTGGTCCTGCTTCTTACGGTATGACAGATACTATGGGACGTATGCACTCTGATGCTCAGTTTGCCGGATCTTCATCTGTTCCTGCACACGTAGAAATGATGGGACTGATCGGAGCAGGTAACAACCCAATGGTTGGTATGACAGTTGCTGTTGCTGTAAGCATTCAGGAAGCAGCTGAGAACGGAAAGTTCTAAGAAACAGCGTATTTTCAAGGATTGTTCAGTGCGAGCATCCAGTGAAAACCTTGTGAATCTTACCACATAATACACGAGTAATACACAAGGATATGCAGAGGTAATACACAAATTTAAATAAAAGAAAATGCTATATTGGGATAATTTCCAGCATAGCATTTTCTTTTTTAATATTTAATTTTTCTATAACTGGTATAAGGAGCAGGCAGGATTTATAAAGAAGCTAAAGAAAATTTGGACTATTATACGAAATAAAGATTTTTATTATTCTGAAATTATACTTAATAAGAAAGATTGGGAAGAGTATAAAAAGTGGGTAAATGAAAAATGAGAAAATGTTGTTAAGGGAGCTTGGAAACAAACTCTCTTTTGTTTTGCCAAAGAGACAGGAGAGGAGTTTGAGGTGTAAGGTGAGATGTTCCTTTCTAACCCCCTAACGGAGGAAATGCCGGTCATGGACCGGCATGTTATGAAAAAGAAAAAGTTTTATCTATATAAAAAAGGTGTTGTCCTTTGTTTGATTACTATCATACAAAGGAAATGTGACAAAATTGTGATGAAAAAACAAGAAAATGATGAACAAATGGAAAAGAAATTTGCAATCGTGAAAAACGGTGCTAAAATGGAAGAAAAAGCAAAAGATACAATGGGAGGTGGCAGAATGCAGTATGAAGGACAAATTTGCAGGGCGCCGATGGAGCGGGGATCTTATATGCTCCCGGTCGCGGTCGGGTGCTCTTATAACGCATGTAAGTTTTGCACACTTTTTAAACATTTACAGTATCGGGAATTGCCGATTGCACAGATTGAGGAGGAATTGCAAAGAGTAAAAGGGCTGAATGGAAGGCCGAGGAGAGTGTTTCTTGGGGATGGAAATGCATTTGGAATGAAGACGGAGAGGCTTCTTAAGATTTTGAAACTGGTTCGTGAGTATTTTCCGGATGTCACGGAGGTGAATATGGATGCTACCGTGACAAATATTCAGGAGAAGAGCGATGTAGAATTGAAGAAGCTATGGGAAGCTGGAGTGCGGCATTTGTATCTTGGAATCGAGAGCGGACTTCCAGATGTGCTGGAATGGATGCATAAAGATCATACGCTGGAGGAAGCATATACAGCGATTGATAGGATTAAACGTGCGGGAATGATCTATGATGCCCATATTATGACTGGAGTTGCGGGAAGAGGCAGGGGACAGAAATGCAGAGAAGACGGCGGAGTTTTTAAATGTGACAAGACCGAGGCATGTAATTAATTTTTCAATGTTTTTGCATCAGGAGGCACCGTTATACCGTGACATCGAGCAGGGGAATTTTTTGCCGGCAGATGAGCTGGAAAAATTCGAGGACCAGTTCAACCAGATCCTTAATTATGCGGAAATCCTGAAACAAGTCGATACGACGGGAATTGAACCTTCTCCTTATGTCCTTCCGACGAGCAATGTCTTCCGTGAAGATGTGCCCCAAGAAGGGCTCTCACACGAGGACGCCATGAAAAATGCACCGGAAGAACATGATGGCGGCTTTAAGGTACCCCGCGTCATCGAATAAGAGGAGGAAGCACTGTGACGTTATATAATGAAACTGTTCACGATCTCCATGAGAAGCTGACCAAAAAAGAAATCAGCTCCGTGGAACTGACCGAAAAAGTCTTTGACCGCATTGACAAAGTCGAAGACAGTGTCAAGGCATACATTA
>ENA-OQAB01000399-OQAB01000399.1-human-gut-metagenome-genome-assembly--contig:-NODE-399-length-24537-cov-3.205612_pt1 | contig 24537 bp, 29 predicted proteins | sample MGYA00242490_ERZ504517 | MGnify/ENA primary metagenome ERZ504517 (study PRJEB26092, sample SAMD00036298) | human gut metagenome | host: Homo sapiens | study: EMG produced TPA metagenomics assembly of...
CAAATAAAGTTTTCCCGGATGAAGATCCGCCAATTACGACATTCAGACCTTCGGTTAAGTTTACATTCACATCTATATGTTCATTCTGCAATTCTACATGCCCAATATAATCACTTCGTCGTATTGGTTTCTCATGACTAGCCACAAGTCTTGTACTTTCAGAAAGCGAAAGTCGTAATCCATCAAATGTTGGTTGCGCAAACATCCATGTTGGGATGAAATCATCATCATTCCCGCTATGCGAGCGAGGATATATACTGGGAGAATAGTTGTCAGAGCAAGTCACAAGATTAATGAACTCCGATATTCCGAGTCGTTCAAAATATTGATGAGTTGCCTCCAGCCCTTTGGTACTTCTTGATGTAAAACCATCAAATTGATTATAATATATACTTCTATTGATAGCATTATCTAAATTTTCACCATCGTTGATGCTATAATTAAATGCTCCATGTTTTTGTGAGCCGTGTGGTAGTAAGATGAAATCAAATGTGTCAAAACTATTAATGATTTTTTGGATATCTGGCGTATTGGGGTCATTTCGGTCAGGTAATTTATTTGGATATAGTTCATCTAGAATCTCGTTTAGCGAATCTATCACAGCATCTTCTATAGGAGCATTAAAATATATATGACAATGGTACGATTTTGCCTCAGCCCGATTTTGAATGTGTAATTCTACACCAATAATTAAGTTAAGGTCCAGGTTTTGAGCCTTCAAATAGGCAGATTTGTTAATGGTGTTGTGATCTGTTAACGAAATCATAAACGGACTGTCTCCATTTAGTTTCTTTATTTGGCCGACCAATTCTGCTATATCGTAGTTAGTATTCAGATTATTTGCATTCTCTGAAGTATGTATGTGTAAATCTATGTATATTGGTTGCATGTCTATTTGTTCTATTTATATTATTCATGTTTCTTATAATTCTCTACCTGTTCAAGAACTTTCTGGAAGACTTCTTCATCCCATTGAGGAGGATAACCCTCTTTGTAGAGAAGATATGTAAGCTGGCTGGCGAGTTTGCTTTTTAGGTTGTCGTTATTTAGCCAATCGGCATAGACAGCGGTATCATCAATCAGAGTCTTGATTTTCTTTGCCAACTCAATACAACGCTCATCCGCATACTCAAAACCATGTTTGTCCCGCACCTCGACAAGTACATCGAAGAAAGCTTTCTCCTCAAAAGTGATACCCAAAACCTTGAATTTCTCGCTATCAGCTTTAAGCTCTTTCAGAATGTTCATCAGTTTGTTCGACAACCCATTGATTTTGTATGAAACAATGTCACATACATCATTCACTACGTTTTGTGTCACTTCATTGGTGAATGTCAACTTGTCCCTTGTATTATAGGCATCTATCGTATCTTCAAGCATCTTTTGGAAATGTTCGGCTTGTATCTTGTTTGTCCGGCTGTATGCTCTGATTGCTTTGGCTACGAGTTTGCAGAGGATTTGGAACTTAGTGAATGGCATCTTTATATCTTCCACCTCTTTGGCGAATGAGTCGCTAAAAATATTCTCTTCAACACCTTCATTCATTACTCGTTCCACACCACTTGCAAGAATTGCTTCCTGAACCATCTGTTCCACATGCCTGTTCATGCTTTCCGTGTCGTGCTCTGTGGCAGTCATTTTGTTTACGTATGAGCATATACCCATGAAGCATTGACTCCATGCTACCTCTTCTTCAGTCAGAATACCGGCAGGGTTACAGATATTATAAGCAGAACGCAGGCGTTTAACATGTTCCTTGAAAAGTTTGAGGAAAGAAACCTCACCTTTCCGTTCAACACTGTTGGCAAGGATATATTCAGCCGCTTTCTGAATGAACTGAAGTCGGGCAAGGTCATTGTTCCCGAAAAAATCGGTCGAATACCAACCCTGACAGTCTCTCTTGCAAAAGTTGCAGTTCGTTTTGCAATACTTCATGTGCAACATCCAAATCTTCCTGTGGTCCGACTTCGCCACCATATTTTTTCATGGCCTTTTTCATCTCTTCGCGGATGCCGATGTAGTCGATGATAAAGCCACACTCTTTTGTGCCGAATTTACGGTTTACACGCGAAATAGTCTGAATAAGCGTATGTTTAGATAGCGGTTTGTCGTTATAAAGCATGGTCAAGCAAGGCACATCGAATCCCGTAATCCACATATCTACATTGATAGAGATATGGAAATTTGATTTTTCCGATTTGAACTCAGAATCAAGAAAATTTACGATAGTCTTTGTCTCCAAAGCAAATTGTAAAGTTCCTTTTCATCGTCCTTATCCCTGGTCATAACCATATTGACAAATGCGATGTCATTCAGCTTATTCTTTCGTCCGCTGTCAATACAAGTTCATTCAATGCTTTCTTTTTCTCGAACCATTCGGGCTGCATCTCCCTCATGATTTTATACAGCCTGAATGCTATCTTGCGGTCTGCGCAGGTAATCATAGCCTTTTGCAGACGGTCTGTTGTTTCAGTTCGACGCTTGTAATCTTCGATAATGTCTTTTGCAACACGGCGCAGGACATCTTCATCACCGATAATCACCTCCATACTTGACATGGCAGCTTTGCTTTTGGCAATATCCTCCGGCGTTGCACCTTCATCAGCACATAGGCGATAATACTCTTCTACTTTCTCTGCCTGTTCTTTATTGAGGAACACACGAGCCAATCGAGGGTCATATTTTATTGGGACAGTAATGCCGTCATCCTCCGACTCCTTCATTGTATATTGGTCTACAACCTTTCCAAATACATGTATGGTTTCGTCAATGGGAGTTCCAGTGAAACCAACATAGGTAGCATTCGGCAACGCATCGCGCAAGTATTTAGCAAATCCGTATGTGATTTTCGCTCCTATCTTATCGGCTTCTCCTTCGGTTTGTATAGATAGTTTCGATCCGATATTGCTCTGAGAGCGATGGGCTTCATCACTTAGGCAAATGACATTGGAACGTTCTGTCAACAACCCTGTGGTTTCTGCAAATTTCTGGATAGTCGTAATATAGACACCTCCGGTTTTACGCGTGCTCATCTCTTCTGCAAGTTCTTTCCTTGTCTCAAAAGACTTTCACAGCTTCGTCTTCAAGATACTGCTTCGAACGACAGAACAGTTTCCCGCTTTGTGTCTCCAAATCCTCCCGATCTACTATGATGAGAATCGTAGGGCTACCCAATTGCTTCTTGCATCGCAAAACCAGTTGGCGTGCAAGGAACAGCATAGTATAAGTTTTCCCACACCCTGTGGCTCCGAAATATGTACCACCCTTGCCATCACCTCCGACAGAACGCAAATGATTCAGGATATGGTCTCGCAGTTTACGTGTAGCAAAGAACTGCGGATAGCGACATACGATTTCAGTCGTGTCATCTTCTTTTGTTGGATCGGGAAAATAGACATAGTCCCGTAATATCTCTAATATGCGTTCCGGTGAAAGTGCCCCGCGAATGAGTGTGCGAAGCGTGTCAAGTCCCTTTCCGGCTTTGTCTTCATTCTCAATCTTTTTCCATTCGTAGAAAAATTCAAATGGCGTGTATATCGTACCCAAAGCATTCTTTGCTCCGTCACTAATTACCGCCAATGCACAATATTTCAGCAATGCCGGAATATCCCGCATATAGCGCGTGCAAATCTGTGTATGGGCATCGCGTATGGTGGCATTCTGCTTGGTCGGATTTTTCAATTCAATGATGCAGACGGGTATGCCATTTACAAAAAGCAGAATGTCAGGGCGACGGTTCTCACGACCTTGCTCCAATGACAAACTGATTGACGCAACGGAAAATATTATGGTCGGGGTGCTCAAAGTCAATGTATTCCAAGCGGAACGGATTATCCCGACCATCACTATATGCAAAGTCGTAGCCGTCACGATAGAGCAAAAAAGCGTTTCGAAGAGCGTAATAGTCATTCTGTCCGCCTGTATTGCGCAGATTGGCGACAATGCCGTCTATCTCGGAGGTGGTCAAATCCCTATCCTTGTATTGAGCGGCAAGAAAATTTCTTAAATCCTCTTCGATAAGCGGGTCAGTATATTTACGGTGGATGTCATCACCGAATGTATATTGCCAATGTGCTTCGCGGAGAAGTTCGATAGTTGCTTCCTCGAATTGACTTTCATAATATATCCCTTTGCCTGCCATAATCGCTGCTATTTAAGAATGTATGACATGTTGAAGCAATGCCGGACAAACTTCGCGTGAAAGCTGGTCGGCTTCTTCGGCTATTTGTTTGGCTTCGTTAGCGCATTTGTAGATATTGACGATTGCTCGTTGAATTTCAATGGGTGGGAGAGGTATTTTTACACGACACATCTCATCAAATTCAAAAAATTCATGCGCACTTCCTTTGGACATATAACGAGCATACCTATCAAATTCAGGTCGTGATACCCACATCCACAAAAAATACGGCTCAATTATGTCCTCATTTGTGATTTTGAAGACTCCATAAGCGGAAGAAACTGTACAATCCGCTCCGGTTCTATATGCAATGGATATTTTCTCTCCATTTCTTGTTGTTGCTCTATTATATCCGAACTGTCCAGTTCTCACAATCTTATCTGATTTAGAATTTAATGCGACTTGTTTCGGTGCCTGAAAAACTTTTGTGTTTGCAATACCTTGAGATAATCGAACTGACAAATCGACATTTCGCTCATCACACTCTTCAATATATGGTCCTATCTCCTGCAAAGGATATTTATGCTTCAATTCCTGAATATAACTTTGGCAGACTTGCATAAGCGGAGCTGCCTTAGCCTCATTTTGTTCTTTGATTTCCCGAAATGCTTTCCACGCATTCACCACTTTTTGCTGTTCGGTGATGGTTGGAAGAGGAATCATTGTATTGCACATATTTCCCCACGAGAACACTTCTCGTGCGCTTCCCCAAGAATTATATCGAGCATATCGATCAAATTCTGGACGGAGGAAAAATAGGTACAAATATTCTGGACTTAATTTGTCCAAAACAGAGACCTTAAATACGCAATATATCGAGGAAATCAAATATGTACAAGAACTGTCATTAAAAGCCAAGGCAACTTTATCTCCTCGTCTTGACGTGTCAGGAACATATGCAAAATATCTAGGTGCAACCAATTTATATGACTGTAAAGGTACACCATCAAGATTGGCTTTAGTATCAATAAAAGTTTTACTGGTACTAATCCCTTTGATAGCCTCTATACCATATTTATTACTGTGATTCCTTTCATCACATTGCTCGATATAATCTCCGAGCCTGACCCATTTTACATTACCAGCATCCATATATCACTCCTCCTTTCCGTGTTGTTCCAAGAAGAAACGTTTTTGCTGTTCTATCTCCCGGCTCAGTTCTTCTTCTGTCGGCATATAGGCCATATATTTGGCTGCAAACAATTGTTCACTACCGTTAAGAACAGAATATTTTGCCATCACCTTATCAGTCTCGGTGCAAAGCAATATGCCTATGGTCGGATTGTCGTTTTCATCTTTTACAAGGTCATCGTACATCCGTACATACATATCCAATTGTCCCACATCCGCATGTGTCAGAGGATGTGTTTTCAATTCAAACAGCACATAACGCTTGAGCTTGATGTTATAGAATACGAGGTCAATGTAAAAATCACCTGTATCTGTTGAAATATGTTTCTGTCTATCGACAAAAGCGAACCCACGCCCTAATTCCATGATAAATTGTTGCAGATGGTCTATTAAGGCTTGTTCCAACTGGCTCTCGTCATATTTGCTATCCTTGCGGAAGCCCAAAAACTCGGCAACCACCGGACTCTTTATATACTCCAATGGATCATTGGCTTCAATATCGGGAGAGGGTAACGCCAATCCTTCCCTTACACAAGCCATACGGCGACCATAGTATTGTGTACCGATGTTGCGGTTAAGCGTCCTCACACTCCACATCTGTTCCGATGCTTCTTTTACATACCACTCTCTGGCCTTAGGGTCTGCAACCTGTATAATCGAGCGGAAGTGCGACCAAGTCAGATTGTGAACACGCGTGTTCACAATCTCCAAATCATTGAAGCACAGATAAAATTGGCGAAAGTAATCGAGATTTCGCTTGCTGAACGTATTGCCGTATTTAGGCATCAGTTGTTCGGCCAATGTTTTAATCAACCGAGTACCATACTGCGCACGAGCTTCTCCATGCTGTTCTTCTTCCACTATACGCCGCCCGATATGCCAATAGGTAAGTACCGTAATTTGATTGGCTGCTGCGTATGCTTGTCTCCGACCTTGTTCTATGATATTCCGAATGTCATCAAAGAGTGTATCGGTTGTTATATTATGATGTTGCAACTTATTCTTTTCCATACCCTAAAATTTTGAAAGCGTTTACGAGTTCCGTTTCGTTTGCATCCCATCTTTCTTCAGCGCATTAAATTTATCACTCATTTCAGAAAGAGCAGACTGATAGTCTATTTCTGTATCGCGGTCAATGAACTCAATGTATCTGGAGGGTACGAGGGAATATCCCTTTCCCTGAATTTCGTCACGATGCGCAGCATAGTATAATTCAGGCTCGGCATACTCAACAAAATTCTCGGTTTGCCAATTGAAATATATTTGACGTACTCTGTCTATGTCCGCTTCTGTCAGACGGACATATTTCTTCTCGTATATATTACTGTTCCAAGTCCGCAAATCGATGAACAAAATCTCACCTGTGCGGTTGCGTAGTTGCCTTCCGTGCCACGGTCCGACCTTTCTTGTTGTTGTTCAATATCCAAAGAGTGACGGATATATCGGTAGAATAGAACATGTTTCGTGGCAAAACGATAATAGCCTCTACCTTGTCACTTCGATTAGCAGCTTACGTATTTCAAGTGTATCGCTGTCATCCAAAGCCCCATTAGCAAGTAGGAAGCCTGCAATTCCACGACTGACATTCAATTTGTTAAGAATATGAAGAATCCATGCATAGTTGGCATTGCTGGTAGGAGGCACTCCATAGCCTTGCCAGCGAGAATCGGTTTCAAAACCTCCATATTCGGCATATTTCTTCAAATTGAACGGCGGATTTGCCATGATATAATCAAACTTGAGTTCCTTGTGCTGGTCATCGGAGAATGTGGACACAGCCCTATCACCCAAATGGTAGGAGATGCCTCGGATAGCCAGATTCATCTTTGCCAGACGATAAGTTGCCGGTTCTGATTCCTGCCCATACACGTTGACGGCTTTCGTGTTTCCACCGTGAGCCTCTATGAACTTTGCCGCTTGAACAAACATCCCTCCGGAACCACAACAAGGGTCATAAACCGTCCCGTCAAATGGCTCAATAAGTGAGGCGATAAGCTCTACGATGGAATGTGGCGTATAAAACTCTCCTTCCTCTTTGTCTGTGTTTATGGAAAAAGCCTGCAAAAAATACTCATATACACGTCCTATGAGGTCGTGGTCATTGAATTTCTGAGGGTCTATCTTGTTTATCTCATCCACTACGCTTTTCAGAACTCCCGGTTCAAGGGCTGTTTTCGTGAAAATTTGCTGCGGAAGAGCATTTTTCAATTTAGGTTCGTTGTCATCCAAAGTTTTTATAGCTGTATCGAAAGCGATAGCCATGCCTGTTGGTGATGTGAGAATCAGTTTGTCCCAAAACGTTTCATCTGTCAGGAAAAACACACCGTCCTGCATATATTGATTGGGACGTGAAAGTTGCAGCTCAATGAAATCCGTATCATGAATGCCTTGAACTTCCACTATCTCATGCCTGATTTTCTCCTTTTGCTGTTTGAACCGTTCTCCTATGAATTTCAAGAATACAAGAGTTAACAGCAGGTCGCGTTTATCTGTCATGGCTGCACGCCCACGCAGACTATTACGACAATTGAAAAGTATCGTTTCAAGGGTTTCTTCCTTTACAGCTTTATTCTGTTTCTTAGCCATTTTACTATTTTATCAATTCAGTATTCAACTTAAAAGCATTTGCATCAATTCCCATTTGGTAAATCTTAATGTCAGGATTTAATTTTCGTGCAACGCTTATTATTTTTGATTTCTCATCTGTATCCATATTGATTCCCAGATAGACAGACTCAAAGCACTCTCCTCCGATTTCAGGAAAAGCCCGAACCTCTTTCCAATCAATCGGACCTTTTTCATCATTCTGATCCGGCAATAAACTCATATATGTCGGCCAAGGATCTAAAATAAACAGTCTGACCTCTTGTTCATGTTCCCAAGCTTTTGCTTTTGTAGATAATTGATAACGGAAGAAATCTTCTGCATCCCTAAAATAATTAGGCTTCTCTACAATATCCTTGTATTGTACTTCCACCTCAGAACAACCAATCATGATTGTTCCTTGTATTATCGAAAGATACTTTTTGGCTTTCTCCATATCCAGGCCAATACAGATCCCTTTATGCTTGCTATAATAACTCCACATCAAGATTGAATCATAGATTTTAGAAAGGCTGCATATCCACACCTCTTCTCTGGTTCTACGAAATGGATCTCTTCTCAATTCTTCAATTATTTCCGGAGTCCATCCTCCACACGCTTCTTTCGGAACATTGGAGAAATCAATTAACGACGGGTGACAATCAAACGGGTCGTTCAACTGCGTAGCATTGGTAAATTGAAGATTACTATAATGTAGCATCATCAATCCACCGGTAAAATCTAGATATTTATATAATTTGACTGCTTCCATAAATTTATTATTCCGTTCTCAACAAGTCATCCACGGTTACACCCAAAACTTTGGATATTTGAATCAGCGTCTCTACATTGGGTTGTGTTGTATTGGTAACCCATTTGGAGATTATGGCAGGATCTTTATCCAATTGTTCCGAGAGCCATTTATTACTTCTGTTTTTCTCTGCGAGAACGACTTTGATTCGGTTCAGTAATTTACGCTCCATATTTATATGACTATCCAATATGGTTACAAAGATACAAATTATATGGGAATATATTTGATTTATCAGGTTATATATTGCAGAAGAACACAAAAAATGATTAAATCATCAATTTGTTCTGCGAAATTCGTATCTTTGCAAAAAACTATTTGGATTTATGGCTACAGGAAATCTTATCAAGAAAAAGGAAGAATTCGAATTATGGTTGAAGTCTCAGATTGCAAAAGGTTGCGACTTGCTAAAACGTGAAGTTAGCGAAGATGACACAACCATTGTGCGCTACAGAACGATTGTTAAAATAAAGGAATATGACGAAGATGAGAAATAATTCGCAGACGAACAACCACTCATTCGGGGTATTGCCCATATAAGCTATACGCAGAAATAGATTTTACTCTATCTCGTCCGCATTCCCCGGCCCTGTTCGCGGTCTTTGATCTCTATTCCTAAGCGCTCCAAAAATTCTTCCGCCTTTTGCCGCTTCGTTGAAAATCGCTCTCAAATCGTCGAGCGTCACCGTCACGCTGACGTTTGCCCCCGACTCCAATAAATCCCTTAAACTCATAATCGAAATTTTTAGATTAAACTTGGATTCGTTCGTTCCGTCCAATCGGAACCGGGGCAAATAAAAAGGGAGATTTTTCGGAGATCAAAAACACTCGCTATCTCCTTAAAATCTCCCTGAAATATCTTTTTGAAGGGAAAATCAGCCGCCGTGTTCGGCCATATAGCCGGGAATGTTGGGGATGGTGAATTGACGTGTCTGTGGTGAATATAGTTTCCCTTTGATATAGGAATCCTCCAACTCGGCAAGCGGAGCAAATGCGGATTTCAGCCACGGCACTACCTCCTGTTTCGGTCGTCCGAAATAGTGTGCCATGTTCCATCCGAAATGGAATAGATCGGCATTTTTCAACTTTTGCGGACGAATAGGAGTAAGTTCTGTCGAGCCGGATTCCTGCATGCATAATATTCGATGTAGCGATCGAGACGCACAAGTTCATCGGAAGTGATGTAGGGACCTACCTCTCTATGCCCATAACGTCGGAACAGTTCGATCTGTTCTTTCTGCCGTTCGAGAAATCGTTTGTCTGCCTCCTGCTTGATTTGCTCGACATCCGAATCGGGTATATCATCGATCGGTGGAATCCTGGTCGCTTCAGCAGTAAGAGCCTTCTTTCGGGCTATCTTCGGGAGAATTTTATCGGCAATGAAATCCGCAATGCTGGAAAATGCTGCCAAAATGGTCAGATAGGCTATCGCACAGGTACCCAGCATAATCAGAAAAACAAGATTCGCCGTACCTGCATCCACCCCTTTTGCCAATATCACCAGTCGCGCGACCGTGGACACGAACAAGCCGACGACAACGACTATCGCCAGCAGAATCATATAACTGTTGATCTTACGGAGATCCATTGCGCTATTTCAGTAGTTTCCGTTCGTCATTGCTCTCCAATACCTGCATCTGCTGAATAGCGATCCGGTTGAGTTTTACGAGCCGTTCGCCCTGAGGCATTTTCTGGTCGATGAATACGGCATTGAGGTTTTCCATATTGGACAGACAGATCAGTTCGTTGATGGTTGCATAATCCCGGATATTACCTTTCAAGTCGGGATTCTGCTCGCGCCACGTCTTTGCAGTCATGCCGAACATGGCCCCATTCAACACGTCGGCTTCGTTGGCATAGATGATGCTCGCTTGTTTCGCGGTCACTTCGGCCGGAATCAGGTTTTGTTTGATCGCGTCGGTATGGATGCGGTAGTTGATTTTGGACAGTTCGCGTTTGGCACTCCAGCCGAGTTGTTTCTGTTCCTCTTCTTTCAGCCGCTGGAACTCTTTGACGATATACAACTCGAATTCTACGGAAATCCAGCTCGCAAATTTGAACGCAATATCCTTATGAGCATAGGTTCCTCCGTAACGCCCCGATTTGGAAATGATACCGATGGCATTGGTCGTATTGATCCACTTTTGCGGCGACAGGGTAAAGGCATTCAGTCCGGCCTCCTTTCTAAACCCCTCGAATTCGAGGGGTTTGAAATCCGGATTATACAGGCTTTCCCAAATTCCGAGATATTCGATCGTATTCCGATTGCGCAACTAATTGCCGATCACCGCATTCGAGTCGTCGCTCTTGTATCGCGCGATGTCCGTCAGACAGATATAGTCGTTCTCATTGAGCAATATAACTGTAACATTTGTGTCCCGTACCGTAATCTTTGCCATATTTGTATTGTCTTCTTTACTGCAAACATACTATAATATATAATTGGGTTATCCTATAATCCCACAATAAACTTTAAATATATTTTTATTACTTCGTGTTACGATATTAATAGTTTAGCTTTCTCTTACTTAAGGTAGTTGAATTTCATATCGCCAGATACGAGCAATTCCATCGGAATTATCAGTTATATATTGTTGACAATACGGATAAATCAGACTAATGTTTTTATTAAATCCATGTTCCCATAAAAAATACAAGCCATACCAAGAGCATGAGGTTTCGTAGATAATGGGGACAGGTAGATATTTGTAATGGGTGCTCGCTTGTTCTGCTTTTCAACGTACTCACTTATAGCCTGCGCTGTAACAAATGGATCATATGCTGGTGCATATATATTCGAGTCCATATCTTTAAAGCACTCCGTTTCTATAGCCGCTTCAGCCTCATGCGCTCTTAAGATATTTTCCTGAAACATACCAGGACTAATGGCTGGAAAAACCAAATAACAACACTTTTTTTCTTGCATCCTTTCTTTTTGGTTGCCACTCTACAATACGACTATGATCATATCCTGCTGCTATAATAAGCAAAATCATTGTCGTCCTTTGACGTATGGATACCAGACCTTCCATGCATCTGTTTTTACTTCGTAAAAAAATGTCAGAGAAATTGAGTGTTTTAAGCACATCTATATTGTGTGGGTTCAGTATATAATATATCAAACTTATTAATCTTATACATAGACATGCACCGCATTAGAAACATCAAATACGGGCCCCTGCAACCAGTTGCATCCACACAAACAGACTTGCCAGATAATTGTAATGTGTCTAATTTTTCTGTAATTGGAGCATAATCTTCATTCGCTTTGACAAACGTAACATCTTTTCCAGATAGATATAGATCCCGACCTTCTTCTTCTGTTGCAAACCATATTTTTTGACCTGCTTGAATGTTATCTGCAGGCTCCTGCACTCTCTGTGAATTTACATAGCTGGATATGAAGATATCATATGGTAGCAAATTTTGAATTTCATCAATTCTCTGATAGCTATGTTTGTATAAATAGGTATAATCCATTATTTAAATAAATCAAATGACATTTGTGATTCTCCTGTATTGCCACCAAACGGAAAAAGGGAAAGAATGGGAAAATAACTTCAATTTCCAGAAATGGACAAGACTTTCAGAACTTAACAGAAATACCATTTTGACGTAATTTACAAGAGGTTAGAATCATAAGATTTTCGAACTAACCTTTCTAAGATTTTCCAGTGTAGATATGTATATCAGTACCAAAAATAAATCTCTCGTTTTTTCTACCATTTTTATTTGTTTTTCAATACAGTTCGTGTTCAGAGATTTATCGAATAGCCGTTCCTACTTAAACGGCTATTAAGAATATATAACGATCATTCATAGTTTCAAAAATGGAATTTGACGGACAATCCGAAATTCCAGAATCCGGGATCAAAGAAGCCGTCATGTCCACCGCCGATCACAGCTCCGATCACAGGACGGTAATCTACCTCCAAAGAGATCGGGGCATTTTTGAAATGACAGCCGAAAGCGCAGGAGCCGGCCACACCGAGCAAAAAACCCGAATCGTCAAAGTCATAAAGTCCCAAGGCTCCACCCACACCGACATTCAGATACCAATCGCAAGTCTGGGGTGTCCAATTCCACCGGCAGCAGCGCCAATTATAGATTCCCGTAACGGACAGCCCTTCAAAATGAGGAGTCGCCAGCGTGAATTGCAAAAAATTCCGAGACGAAAGATCGCATTGATAAAGAAATTCCACGCCATCTCCCAACCGTAATCCCACGGCGTTTTTCCCTTGAGCCGAAACCGTCTCGAAAGCAAACAAACTGCAAACAAGAACCAATAAAATCTTTTTCATAAAACAATTATACGTATAATGATTTATATGGAATTATTACCGGTCACTCAATCGTCATCGTCGTCGTCATGATATCTCCCGTATTTCCGCTTCCCGTATTTCGGGTGTTTCTTATACCCGTGCTTGTGCGGAGATACTTCCCATGCCGTTTGCAATAGGAGTCGTAATGCTCGTGCCAGTAATCGCTATAACAATGCACCCGATCATAGAACGGAACACGATACGACGACTCGGGACCGATTCTCAGTTCGATCAGAATCCGCCCCCAGCCCTCACATTTATAACGTTTGTAATGGTCACAGACATCGCGCATGCTTCGTCCCGAGGTTCAGGCGATCTCCAGTGCAAGGCCCACATGCCCCCAATCTCTGCCGCAACGCCGGTAATAATCATTGAGCGATTCTGCCGAAATATCGTATTCCACACAGAGGCGCCGACGGAAATCCGACAAATCGACCGAAGCATACCGATTGGAATTTCCGATAAAGACGGAAAGCCTATTTTGTGCGGACAAAGAGCAAGTGAATACCGCAAAAATAGCAGCAAACCGATTTTTTTCATAGGTAAATCGTTCTATTAAAACAAATGATATAATACGAACATACCGACAGGCAGATGAAAATCTGCCTGTCGGTATGCCTATTCAAACGAATCTACTGCAGTAAAGATCCGTCTTCCCGGATTTTGAGAATCACCTCCCTGTCATCTTCCGCTTCCAGCTCGATTCGATAATAATTCCCGTCCGGCGTTTCTACCAGTTCCGGCTCATCGTCGGTTTCATAACCGACATACTTATCGTTAATTTCCTGCCGGATCGCAGTTTTAACGACTTCCGGAAGAGTATCCAGACTGATCTCCCAAGATGAGGAAAGCCAATTCCCGCTGTTGTCAAAAAGCACCTCCTTGGCAACTCCGTCATGAATAATATCCACCTCAAACTGCCCGTGCTCCTGATCCGTTTCAACAATTTTGGATGCCGCATATTTCTCCTGCAGAAAATTTTTCACCTCTTCGGGAAGTTCAATCGGCAGATAATCCTCGGAATCATCCTCGGAATCTTCCACCACCTTGATCAGAATTCCCTCCGCGTTGTAATAAAGATCCATCTCCCGCGGGCCCTGCTCTACCTCCAAAACATAGACCGGCTCCATGCCTTCTCGCACCAACATATCCACATCATCCAGGCTCCACTGTCCATATTCGCTGTTCTTGAACGCATTTTTAACAGCCTCAGGCAAAGACGCATGAGGAAGATCCGTTTCGGTCATCAGCCAAACGGCATCGGAAGTAAACCAGGCCTCGGCTGCATAATTCTGGTTCTGGAAATCCGCAATGTAATAATTACTCCGGGTTTTCCATTTCGGACTGGCTTCCGGATATTTCTGAGAAAATGCAGCCTGCAATTTATCAAGAACATCCAAGTTATCATCATTGTCATCACAACCTTGCACGACTGCTCCGCATATCCCTAATGCAAGCATAAAAAAACACAACCTCAGTTTCATAATAAAAACAATTTAAAATTAAAGCAAAACAAAGATACGAAAACCGAACTATACAAACAAATATCCATACTCTGCATTCACATCGTCAGTAATCGGGCATTAACCGGAAGATATTATCCAAACCGCATAATTCAATTAGAATAATATAATGTCATGCAAGGAGATACGGCGGCCGCGCAGGCGAAACGGGCAGGCGGGCGCAAGACCGTGCAAAATGACGGTAGGCGATGTGGGGACAGAAGCCAAAGCCGTCGCAATTCGTTGATATACATTGGGCTTACATTCATGCGGAAGTCCCTTTATCCGCACAAAGCAACTTTCAAAAGGATGGATTTTTCGAATCCATCCTTTTTTATTTTTATATTCGATTGACAAATAAGAGAATAAAGCGATCGCCTTATTCTTTTCCAGGTTCGGCAATCAGTGTTTTCTTATTATGCAAAATCCCTTCGGAAAGAGCGAATTTAATTTTTTTCAGCATAAATTCACTTCTGAAACACCTTCCTATTTACATTATGATAAGACTATTCCGACAAAAAACAACACTATTCTTCGGAAACCCGTATACTACGAATCTATTTTAATCCGCAAATAGCCCCACAAACCGGCCACATCACACAAATCTCTTCGCATCGGACCTCCAGGTCGTCGTCTGCAGTTGCAAACAAAGATTTCAACCGCAGACGAGCAGGATCCCCCTCGATACGATAGACGGAACAAAACAGATAGAAACACTCCGTCATAACGAAATAAACTCTCCCGTTTATAACTTCTCCGTCCGGCTCCCGCAGCAACACGAGCCAATGCTGCAAAACCGTTCCGAATTGATCGTCCGTGCATAATGCAATTTGAGCCCCCCGAGCCTCTTCGGCAGAAAGAAGCAGATACCGTTCTGGAACCTCCTTGGGCGGAAACTCCGCCACGGAAGAGTCCCGATATACAGGAATCCGAACGACAAAAGCATCGCCTTCCGGCGTAGCAGCGGATTCGGCTTCACCGTGCATCAACCAGGAAATCGGATACTGCGGAAATTTCGCATGGATCTTTTTAGCCACACCAAGGCTTACTCCATAATTTCCCCGCTTGATCTGATAAAGATTTTCGCCTCGCGGCAACCCGACATATCTGGCGAATGAATTGATTGTCAATCCAGAAGATTCAATCACGCGCTCCAATCTTCTCCAGGAAGAATAATCCGTTTTTTTCATACCAACCAAAAATTACTTATTCCGTAGGAGCAATTCTTACTTTCTGATTTACAGCTTCTTTGGATGTATCAATCTATATCAGGAATTGTTGGGCCCCGGACATAAAATGTTATGGATCGGATTTTGCACCTTCTCGCATATAAAATGAAAAGAAGGCGCGGTGTCAATCTACTACCGAAGGCATTGGGAGCCCGTAATCAGTCGATTGTCCTGCGCCCTTGCCTGCCCCTCCCGTCGAAACGAGCAGGGCATAACAAGGACAGACAACTGCTACACCTGATTACTGTAAATTCCCAATTTTACGGTAGGCATAAGAGTTGTGTACCCTTTTATGTCTGTCGGCTACGCCGAACTACCGTATTTCCGCATTGCATCCAAACTGCTTATTTGTTCCCGGACGACACACGCCGCCCCACTACAACAAACGTCATCGCGCGAAAATACTACGCACAAATATAGTATTTTAATTTCATTGTAAAAATTAGGCGTTTCAATTTTCTTGCTAACTTTGTATGCATGAAAAGTTCGATCAACTTCCTGCCTGCGGAAAAAAGACGTGATCTGCATCAACTTGTGGAGATCATCCGAAACGAAATAAAAGATTGCGTAATGATTATTCTTTACGGCAGTTACGCCCGGGATATGTACGTCGATTGCGACCGTCGGCGGGATTACGGGGTGACGACCTTTTTCATGAGCGACTACGACATTTTGATCGTCACGCGCCGAAGGCTCGGCCTGAAGGAATACGACGTTTACGCCCGCATCACCGAACGGTTTTTCGAAAACAAACAAAGCGAATTTTACACCCGGCCGCAATTCATCAACGAAAGTATTTCCCGGCTGAATAAAAACCTCGAACTGGGACAATACTTCTACCATGAAATCAAAAAGCAGGGAATCATGCTCTACTCCTCGCAGGAGTTCAAACTGGCGCGATGCCGAAAATTGAACTATGCGGAAATCGCGCAAATCGCCCGCGACTATTTCAGCGAAAAATTCCAGTTCGCCAGCGATTTTCTGTTAGGAGCACGTTACTATGCCGGGTTGCAGAAATATAAAATGGCCTCTTTCCATCTACATCAAGCTGCGGAAAATTACCTGCGTACCATTCCGCTGGTATATATCCTTTACGGCTATAAAGATCATGCGCTGGAAATTCTGATGGATCGCTGCAAGACGCACACGCTGCAACTGGTATCGGTTTTCCCTCGAAATACGGAGGAGGAGCGGCGCCTGTTCAATCTGTTACAGGATGCCTATATACAAGCCCGCTACAACAAGGATTTCGTCGTTACCAAGACCGACATCGACGCCTTGATCCCGCGCCTCGAACTCATGCGCGACATCACGGAAAAAGTCTGTTGCGACCGGATCGCCTATTACGAACGACAAAACTGACATACCGCTGAATCCCGCCAAAGGCCGGATTTGATCGATAAAAAACGCAGGGTCCGCAACCCTGCGATTATGCCACTTACCTTCGGTTATAATCCCCGAATCCGTTCGATCGGAACGGCGAGGTCGTCCTCGATTCCCAACATGGCATTGATGAGCACGACCCGCTCGAAACCGCCCAGGTCGGAAGGCGTAATGCGGCATTCGGTTAAAACTCCCGTACCGAGCAAGTACTGCCTCCGCGTGCCGTTGAGCAGGAAAGTATCCGGCGTAACGTATTTCCGTCCGTCGAAAAACGCCACGTTGCTGTAACTGGTATCGGTAATCGCCCCGTCGCGCACGATCAGGATCTCGTCGCAATCGTCCCGACGTTGCAAAAGACGGGCAAGGGCGCTACGATCCGCATATTTCAAATGGTAATCCAATTCGTCGTCCGCAGCGACCAGCCGCAGGGAGCGAATCTCGCGGGGAACATACGGCGCAAACGAAATCTCCGACAGCGACCGGCCGTAAACGATCCGGCACTTCACCGTTCCCTTCCGATGCTGAAGCGGAATCGAACCATCCGCCAAATCGAAACCGGAGGCGACGCCGTATGCTTCGCGGACCGTCTGCCGCATACGATGCAAATGAAGTTCGGGACGAACGAAAATTCCGTCTTCGACTCGAATGGTTTCTATGAAGAGCAACTCGTCCATCGCAATCAGGGAATCGGCAGGTAAATTTTGGTAACGACCTCGTCGTACTCCTGTTGCGGGTCACTGTGCACGGTGATGCCGCCGCCGCTGCGGAAATAGAACCGCCCGTTCTCGCATTCGATATAGCGGATCATCACCGCGCTGTCCAGATCGCGACCGTCGAAATAGCCGAATACCCCCGTATAATATCCCCTGGGGGACCCCTCGGCATCGCGGATCAACCGCAGGGTCGCGGGTTTCGGAGCCCCCGAAATCGAGCCGGCAGGCAGCAGGCTGAAAAGCAGGTCGCCCAGTTCCTGCCGCCATCCCGACCGCAGGTCGCCGGCAATTTCGGAGCTCGTCTCGCAAGATTTCGCCCCGCAGGGTAGCGATACTTCTCGACGTAACGGAAACGCTCGACACGCACACGATCGGCAATCCGGTTCAGGTCGTTGCGAATCAGATCGACGATGGTGTAATGTTCGCAACGCTCCTTGTAATCCTCCAGCAACCGGGCCTCGGCATCGGGCAACGCAGCGTCGATCGTTCCTTTCATCGGGTAGGAGCGGATCACCCCGTCCGTAATGCGGACGAAACACTCGGGAGAGAAGCAGACCAGACGCCCCGGCAGCAACAGTTTGTAACGGGCACGGCTGCGGCGGAAGATCTCCTCGAGAGTAAGGTTCGTTCGGATCGGAGTCCGCTCGGTCAGGTTGGTCAGAAAACTGTCCCCGCGAAGCAACCCCCGGCGAATGACGGCGAACCGGCGAAGATACGCCTCCCGATCGGTATGCAGAATCTCCAGGCGGGGCGTAATTTCCGCCTCCCCGGAGAAGCTATCCGGCACATTGGTAATCTCTCCGCAGGCAAACGGAATCTGCCGGCAGACGAGCGGATTCTCCACGAAAAATCCCTCCCGCAATTCGAAATCGACCCCGAAAAGGAACGGTTTTCCCTGCGCGGCACAACGATTCACGGCTTTTCGGACAAGCTGAGCTTCCATTCTGACGATTTTTATTCCGCAAAGGTATAAAAAAGGTTACTTTTGTAGCCGTGAAAAAGATACTGGTAATCGATAATTACGACTCGTTCGTCCACAACGCCGTACAACTGCTTCGGGAATCGTCCGAACCGGTGAATATTACGATACAACTCAACGACCGGATCGACTTCGAAAAATTCGGCGATTACGACGGGGTACTCCTATCCCCAGGTCCCGGAATCCCGGAAGAGGCCGGCGACCTTATGGCGGCGATCGGACAGATCGTGCGGCAGCGAATCCCCGTGCTGGGGATCTGTCTGGGACATCAGGCGCTCGCCCGGGCATTCGGTGCCGAACTGCGACAACTGTCGGCCCCGCTGCACGGACATCCGACGACGCTGACCGTAACCGATGCGGGCGATCTGCTGCTGCAGAAAATCGCTCCGCCCCTGATCGTAGGACGCTACCATTCGTGGATCGTCGATCCGGACTCGATGCCCGAAGAGCTGATTGCAAGTTCGCACGATGAAGCGGGACACATCATGTCCTTTTATCACCGGAACCTGCCGATACACGGCGTGCAATTCCACCCCGAATCCTGCATTTCGAATTGCGGCCCGGCGCTGATCCGCAACTGGCTCGCCACCTGCTGACATCCGCTGCGGAAAAGGAGCCTCCGGAAATTCCCGGACCTTTAATTGACCGTTTCCGACCGGGGCGGACGGGGCTTCGTCGTTCAGACAAGCCGCCTCGATCCATCCTGTCAGTTCCGCCCCGAACAGTCGGCGCAGATCCCCTTGATAACGAAATTGATCGTTTCGGCCGAAAATCCGTCCGGCAGACCCACCTGCGGAACAGCCACCCCTCGCAGGCAAAAGGTACGCCGGCAATGCGTGCAATAGAAATGGGTATGCAGGTCGTCGATTTCACAATCGCAATCGCTGCTGCAAAGCGCATATTTGAGCGAACCGGTGCCGTCGTCGATGCCGTGCACCAAGTGATGCGCCAGAAAAAGAGTGAGCGTACGGAAAAGAGTCGATTTATCCACCGTATCGAGCTCCTCTTCGAGATCCGCGAGGCTGAAAGCCCGGTCGAATCCGGCCATCGTACGCAGAATCAACAGCCGCAGCGCCGTAGGACGGATATCGCGGGCCTTGAGGCGGGAAATGTATTCGTTTTCGTTCATAGGTGCAAGATACGCATTAAAAACGACGATTGGAAGCCCTCACGGCATTCAGAACCGCAAGCAGAGTGACGCCTACATCGGCGAAGACCGCTTCCCACATGGTTGCGATGCCGAGTGCGCCCAACGTCAGCACGACAACCTTCACCCCGATCGCCAGCAGGATATTCTGCCGCACGATGCGGTGCGTAAGACGTCCGATACGGATCGCCGCAGGCAGACGCGAAGGTTGGTCGGACTGGATCACCACGTCGGCCGTTTCGATGGCTGCATCGCTACCCAAAGCCCCCATCGCCACCCCGACATCGCTCGTTGCGAGAGCCGGAGCGTCGTTGAATCCGTCGCCGACGAAAGCCGTGACTTTGCCGGGCTCTCCGCGCAGCGCCTCGAGTATCTCCATCTTACCTTCGGGCAGGAGATCCCCCGGGCCTCGGAAACGCCCAGCCTGCGGCCCAAATTCGCCACCAGCGCCTCCCGGTCGCCCGACAAAATCCGAATATCCTCGATTCCGAGCGACTTCAATTCCGCCACGGCACGCGCGGCATCCTCCTTGGGCTTGTCCGCAATCACGAGATAGCCCGCATACCGGCCGTCGAGCGCACATACGACGATCGTCTCGGGAATCGCATCGACCTCCGACGGATATTCCACGCCGAAGCGAGCCATCAGACGCGTATTGCCCACCAGCAACTGTTTCCCGTCGAATTCGGCCCGAATGCCGTGTCCGGCGATTTCAACTGCGCCCTCCGAAGCGAGAAGAGCAACACCCTCCCTCTCGGCATACTGCACGACTGCCCGGGCCACCGGGTGTATACTGGTCCGTTCGGCCGAAGCGACCCATCCGAGCAGCTCCCCGGAATTCACGCCCGGAGCAACATGCACCTCCCGGACTTCGAACAAACCCTCGGTCAGCGTGCCGGTCTTGTCAAAAGCGACCGTGCCGAGCCGGCCGTCATCGCATCCCAGATAGGAGCTTCCCTTCACGAGGATGCCGCTGCGCGCCGCGCCGCCGATGCCGCCGAAGAAGCTGAGCGGGATCGAGAGGACGAGGGCGCAGGGGCATGAGATTATGAGGAAGGAGAGCGCCTTGTAAAACCACGCGGCGAACGTCCCGTAGCCGGCGAGCGGCGGCAGCAGCGCCACCAGCGCGGCGATACCGACGACGGCCGGAGTGTACCAGCGCGCGAACTTCGTGATGAACCTCTCCGTGGCGGATTTTTTTGCTCGCCGCGCCGCGCACGAGCGCCAGTATCTTTGAGACGGTGGATTCCGAAAACGGCTTTGTCACGCGTATCTCCAAGGCCCCGTCCGTGCTTACTGAGCCCGAAAGCACCTCGTCGTCCGGCGCGGCGCGGCGAGGCACCGACTCCCCGGTCAGCGCTCTCGTATCAAGGAAGGATGTGCCGGAGAGCACGACGCCGTCAAGCGGTATCTTCTCTCCCGGCTTTACCGAGATCGTCTCGCCGACCATGACCTCCTCCGGGCTGACGGCGACTGTTTGGCCGCCGCGCAGCACGTTCGCGCGGTCGCTGCGGAGGTCCATGAGACTCTCAATGCTGCGCTTCGATTTTGCCACCGCGGAATCCTGGAGCATCTCTCCGATTCCGTGAAAAAATCATTACCGCGACCGCCTCGGCCATCTCGCCGATCGCGAAGGGCCCCCAGCGAGGCGACGCTCATGAGGAAGTTCTCGTCAAAAATCTCGCCCTTCATGATATTGCGCAGCGAGGAAAGCAGCACCTTCCAGCCGGCGATCAGGTAGGCCGCCGCGAAGCCCGCGGCCTTCGCATAGGGCGGCAGCGGGGCGAAGGCGACCGCAGCCGCCAGCGCAAAGGCGGCGAAAAGCTGTATCAGCGTTCCCTTAATGCCGCCGCCCTCTTCGCGGGAATGGCAATGCCCGCAGCAATGCGCCTCTTCGTGCTCGTGATCATGCTCTATTTCGTGCCGGTGTTCCATTTAAACGACCCCTTTCTGTTATACATATACCCGTATAGGTATATGTATAACAGAAAAAACTACTTTGTCAAGAAGTCCGGAAAAATTTTTTACGACATGCGCGAGAAATGTTCGAGAGTCTTTACGAAATCGGCGATGGTCTTTTCGGCGTCGCCCTGTTCGATGCCGCGGCGGACGCAGTGCTTGAGATGTCCCTCGAGTATTACCTGCCCGATCTTGTGCAGCGCGTTCTTCGCCGCGTTTATCTGGATGAGGATATCTTCGCAGGGGACGTCCTCGCCGATCATCCGCTCGATGGCGTTCACCTGTCCCGCGACCTTCCTCAGCCGCAGATGCAGATTCTTTGATTCAATACATTCCTTCATGACGGCACCCCCCTCTGTAATTTTTCAAAAATACCTTCGCGGGGTGTAAAAGTCAAGATAAAAAAGCGCCATCTGTAGTTCATCTGTGATAAAGTCACTGCATAAAGCATCTGAGATAATGTCACCATGAGACAGGAGAGCGTGACATTGACCAGAGAGGACCAAAAGCGGCTGAGGGTAATGGAAAGGTTACAAGCAGGAATCATGACAAATCTGGAGGCGGCAGCTCACTTAGGGGTATCGGCGCGCCAGATCATAAGGATAAAGAAAAAATACGCAGCGGAAGGAGCGCAGGGACTTATACACGGCAACAGAGGCAGAAAGCCGAAACACGCAATGGACGAAAGCACCAAGGAGGCTGTCGTCGCTTTATTCAACGAACGGTATTCTATCTGCAACTTCACACATTTCAGGGACCTGCTTGAGGAGGAAGAAGGTGTAAACGTAAGCTGTTCCAGCGTCGAGCGTATACTGAAGGCAGAAGGGGTATCCAGCAAGAAAAAGAAGCGCAGGGCTCCGAAGAAACACCGGCTGAGGGAGCGCATGGCGGCTATAGGCATAATGTGGCAGACGGACGCTGCTGCTTTCGCCTGGCTTGGCAAGGGGACGGAACCTTTCACTCTGCACGCGTATATAGACGACGCGGCCGGCATCGTTACCGGCGCCGCTTTTACAAGAAACGAATGTACGCGCGGATACTGCGAAGCGCTGCGCGCTGGAATGCTGAAATGGGGCGTTCCGGTCAAGGTCTACACCGACAGGCATACGATCTTCAAATCGCCTAAAGAGCTTACGATCGACGAAGAATTGAACGGTGAGACCGTCCCTCTCTCCAACTTCGGCAAAGCGCTAAAGGAGCTGGATATCGTCCATCTCACAGCCCAGAGCCCACAGGCGAAAGGCAGGATAGAGCGTCTCTGGGGGACGTTCCAGGACAGGCTCGCTGCAGAGCTCCAACTGGCCGGCATAAAAACTATGGACGAGGCGAACAAGCTGCTCCCACACCTGATCCAGCGGCATAACGACAGGTTCTCCGTGCGGCCCAAAGAAGAGCTCGACATGCACCGGCCGCTTGATAAGACGATCGACCTGAATCTGGTCTTTTCAACACGCGAAACGAGAAAGAGCGGCGGCGGGTGCAGCATATCATACCATAACGTCCACTACGTGCCTGTTGAGGCGAACCGGTTTGCCCCCAGGGACAAGACAACGGTTGAGGTCAGGGAGGACCTTAACGGCGCAGTCTGGGTGGTGTACGGCGGACATCAGATCGCAATGCGGCCCGTTACGGCGAACGAAAAGCTGCAGTCATCTGCGGCAGTAAAGAAAGCCGCTTCGCAGCCTAAACAGTTGAAGCAGGCCGCAGATAATCCATGGAGGCATTTCAAAATAACACCATCCAAATATGCTTACAAACAGACATGCAAGGAGAATGAGGTCAAAGACACCCCTCTCAGAGAAGAGCTCCTTTCTGAGAGGGATTTGCAAGAGAAAGTGACATTTTCACAGACGAGTTAAGGTGACATTTTCACAGATGCTTGACAACACGCGCACAAGCGCCGCCTATGCGGAAAGCCTTAGGGCTCAGCTGTTCGTCTGCATCGCGACGAGGTTTTCCGCGCGGTATATCTGCCGCAGCTTCGGCTTTTCGATCTTGCCCGTCGGGTTGCGCGGTATTTCGGCGAAGATCACCCGGCGCGGGCGTTTGTAGCGCGGCAGGTCGAGGCAGAACTTTTCGATCTCTTCCTCCGTGCAGGAGAAACCCTCTTTGAGTTCGATGATCGCCGCCGCGATCTCGCCGAGGCGCTGGTCCGGCAGGCCGATCACCGCCGCGTCCTTTATCGATGGGTGGGCGCGGAGGAAGTCCTCGACCTGGACGGGGTAGATATTCTCGCCGCCGCTGATGATTACGTCTTTCTTGCGGTCCACAAGATAGATGAAGCCCTGCTCGTCCTGACGCGCCATGTCTCCCGTCGAGAGCCAGCCGTCGTGCAGCACCTCGGCGGTGGCTTTGGGGTCTTTGTAATAGCAGGTCATGACGCCCGGTCCCTTGACGGCCAGTTCGCCGACGCTGCCGTCTGTGATGGGGCGTCCTTCGTCGTCGAGGATCTTCACCTTCCAGCCGTAGCCTGGAATACCGATTGCGCCGACTTTGTCGATGTTGCCCACGCCGAGGTGCACGCAGCCGGGGCCGATCGACTCGGAGAGGCCGTAGTTCGTGTCGTACTTATGCTTCGGGAAAACTTTGCGCCACCGG
>ENA-OQAB01000400-OQAB01000400.1-human-gut-metagenome-genome-assembly--contig:-NODE-400-length-24524-cov-3.296840_pt1 | contig 24524 bp, 29 predicted proteins | sample MGYA00242490_ERZ504517 | MGnify/ENA primary metagenome ERZ504517 (study PRJEB26092, sample SAMD00036298) | human gut metagenome | host: Homo sapiens | study: EMG produced TPA metagenomics assembly of...
GGAATAACCGTAATGAGACGGAGGACAGGGTTACAGTAGAGTCTGCAAATGCAACGAAAAAAATATGGTGTTGCCGTAAAGTGTGCGACGATTACACCGAAATGCTGCCAGAATGGAAGAGTACAATCTGAAAGAGATGTGGAAAAGTCCAAATGGGACAATCCGAGCAATGTTAGATGGAACGGTATTTCGTCAGCCGATTGTTGTAAAAGGAATTGAGCCGTGTGTTCAGAACTGGAAGAAACCGATCACACTGGCGAGACATGCCTATGGAGATGTGTACAAAGGTGTGGAGATGAAGATTCCGGGGGCTGGAAAGGCAGAACTTGTCTATACTGGAGAAGATGGCACTGAAATGCGAGAGCTGATCCACGATTTTTCGGGACCGGGTATTATACAGGGAATGCATAACACTGACGAGTCAATCACAAGCTTTGCGAGAAGTTGCATGAACTATGCGCTGGATACAAAGCAGGATCTCTGGTTTGCTACAAAAGATACCATTTCAAAGAAATATGATCATACGTTCAAAGACATTTTTCAGGAAATTTATGATACAGAATATCAGGAAAAATTTCAAGAAGCAGGTATTACATATTTCTACACGTTGATTGATGATGCTGTGGCACGTGTGATGAAATCGGAAGGAGGATTTATCTGGGCATGCAAAAATTATGATGGTGATGTGATGAGTGACATGGTATCTTCCGCATTTGGATCTCTTGCCATGATGACTTCCGTGCTGGTATCTCCGGATGGTTACTATGAGTATGAGGCGGCACATGGGACAGTACAGCGCCACTACTATAAACACCTAAAAGGAGAAGAAACTTCTACAAACTCGGTAGCTACTATCTTTGCATGGACAGGTGCGTTGAAAAAGAGAGGAGAACTGGATGGCAATAAAGAACTGACAGCATTTGCAGAAAAGCTGGAGCAGGCGACGCTCGATACGATCGAGTCTGGAAAGATGACGAAGGATCTTGCGATGATCACATCGATTCCGAATCCAGTCGTGCTGAATAGTGAAGCGTTTATTAAAGAAATCGCGGAGAAACTTTCTCAATACAGTGAGAAATAGAGAAGTAGATACAGTTTTATAAAAAATGGAACGATTGCAAGAAAAAAATATGTTGCAATCGTTCCGTTTGTCTGTTTATGAATAGTTTCCGAAAAAGCGGAGTGTAAGCATGATGGATGGCACACCAGACGACTATTTATTCCGCGAGGGATTCCCATTGTTCATAAAGATCCCATAGTTTTGTGTCAATTTCGGCTTTTTCATTTGTGATGTCCATTAGCTTTTTTGAGTTCATTGCATACTCTGGTTTTGCAAGCTCTTCATCGAGTTTAGCGGAAGCCTCTTCCAGTTTTTGAATTTTCTCTTCTAATTTTTTAAGATCATTCTGCCGTTTCCGTTCTTTTGCCTGAAGTTCCTTTTGCGCCTGCCAGTCTAATTTCGATTCAGATGCTGTTTCTTCAGAGGAAGCATCTGTTTGCGCAGCAGATTCGGTGTAGGCGGCAGTAAGCTCTTCCTTTTTTTCTAGATAATAATCATAGTTTCCGATGTAGTTCACAAAACTTTGGTTAACGAGATCCAGAATCCTTGTGGCAGTTTGGTTGATGAAATAACGGTCATGCGAAACATACAGAACCGTTCCAGTGTAGTTGTTAAGCGCTTGTTCTAAGATTTCTTTTGAGGCAATATCCAAGTGGTTTGTCGGCTCGTCAAGAATCAAAAAATTAGCTTCCGACAACATCAGCTTCGCGAGGGACACCCGTCCTCTTTCCCCACCACTGAGATCGCCGATCCGTTTAAAGACATCCTCTCCCGTAAAGAGAAATGCGGCAAGAGTGTTACGGATCTCTGTATTTGTCAGTGACGGATAGTCGTCAGAAATCTCTTCGAAAATAGTCTTTTCCATGTGCAGAACGTGATGTTCCTGATCATAATAACCGATATGGACATTTGGAACCAAGTGTAAAAGTTCCGTGAATTCTGCAGGAATCACTCGTTTAAAATTTTTAGTAAGGTTGCTTGCCGGTTCCATTATCCCCGATGACCGCAACATGTTCTCCACGCTTTGATTTCAAAGTTGATATTTTGAAAGAGCGTGTGTGTGCCAAAAGATTTTCCTAACCCTTCTACACGAAGCACATCATTTCCGCTGACGACGGTCGGTTCTAAATGAAGCTTCAATTCGGCATGATGTTCCAATGGCTTTTCAATCCGATCCATTTTCTCGAGCATTTTTTCACGGCTTTCTGCACGGCGGATCGATTTTTCACGATTGAAAGAACGAAGTTTTCGAATTACTTCTTCTTGATGGCGGATTTCCTGTTGTTGATTCAGATATTCTTTTAACTTCGCTTCCCGGATCAGTTTCTTTTTCTCGGAAAATTCAGAATAATTGCCATTGAACATCATAATCTCGCCAAATTCAATTTCAATGACTTTTGTTACAACGCGGTTGATGAAATAGCGGTCGTGGGAGACTAAAAGTACGGCACCCGGATAATTTGAGAGGTAAGTCTCAAGCCATGCGATAGAATTCAGATCTAAGTGGTTCGTAGGCTCATCAAGAAGTAAAATATCAGGTTTGGTAAGAAGCAGTTTTCCTAGAGCTACTCGGGTTTTTTGACCTCCGGAGAGGTTGTCCACACATTTGTCAAACTCTGTCTCTGCAAATCCAAGACCTTTTAAGACGCCGACAATCTCGCTTTTGTAGGCATATCCATCTGCCCGCTCAAAGGCTGCACTTAATTTGTGATAGGTATGCAAAAGCTGCTCAAGTTCTTCCCCGCTTTTTTTCTGCATTTCTTCTTCTAAGCGGCGAAGTTGTGTCTCCATCTGAATCAGGTCGGCTTTTGCGCTTTCTACTTCCTGATAGATCGTGTTGCCGGACAATAGCGCTTGATGCTGCGCAAGATATCCGATGGTCTTCCCTTTGGCAAGGATGATTTCTCCATCATCAGCGGGAATCTCTCGCATGATCATTTTTAAGATGGTTGATTTCCCGGCACCATTTAAACCAACTAACGCCGCTTTTTCGTGTTCTTCTATATGAAAAGAGCCATTTTTGACAATCACTTGCTCCAAAAAGGCTTTTTTTAGATTATGGCATGCTAAAACCATGTTGTTTCCTCCTAAATCAATTGTTGAGTTGTTATTTCCATGCTGAAAAAATGTGACCATTTCCCCAGAATCTTCCTTTACTCTCTTTTCAATTATAGCGGATATCAAAGAAAATACAACTAAAAAGAAATGAAAAGTTTGACTTTGCTAGAACAATTTTATATAATAAGATGTAATAAACAGTGGGGATGGTGAACATTTGTGACAGAAAGACAGATTTCTCAGGCAGTCATCAGACGTTTGCCAAGATACTATCGGTATTTAGGCGAACTTCTGGAAAATGGAGTGGAACGCATTTCCTCAAATGACCTGAGCAAGAAAATGAAAGTGACCGCTTCCCAGATTCGTCAAGATCTGAATAATTTTGGTGGATTTGGCCAGCAGGGCTATGGATACAACGTGAAATATTTATACACAGAGATTGGTAAGATCTTAGGGCTCGATAAGACACATAATATTGTGATCATCGGTGCAGGAAATCTCGGACAGGCGCTTGCAAATTATGCGGCATTTGAAAGAAGCGGGTTTTTGCTGAAAGGAATTTTTGATATTAATCCAACATTAAAAGGAATGACGATTCGCGATGTTCCGATTCGAATGATGGAAGAACTTCCGGAGTTTGTACAAAACAATGACATTGAGATTGCAGCACTTACGATTCCGAAGACGAAAGCAGTGGAAGTGGCAGAACTTCTTGTAGACAACGGAGTAAGGGCGATTTGGAACTTTGCACATACTGATCTAAATCTTCCAAAGAATGTTATTGTGGAAAATGTACATCTTTCAGAAAGCTTAATGCGTTTATCTTACAATGTAAATCGCTATAATTACTTTAATGCAAAGGAATAAGAAACGATGATCATTGGAGTTGGAACCGATATGATAGAAATAGAACGTGTAAGGAAAGCGTGTGGAAAGCAGGCTTTTTTTACGCGTTGTTTTTCCGTGCGGGAACAGGAGATGATTCGCGGGCAGATGGACAAAGCAGCAGGCAATTTTGCAGTCAAAGAGGCTGTGGCGAAAGTATTTGGAACCGGATTTTCAGGATTTCGTCCTGGAGATATCGAGGTATTGCGGGATGAGAGAGGCAAACCTTATGTGAATCTTTTGCGAGGGGCAAAGGAGGCGGCAGTATCTGCCGGTATTGTAAAAATACATGTTTCCATTACGAATACTGATTGTTATGCTGTTGCATTTGCAGTGGGAGAGGGGGAATAATATGAGATATCTGCCGACTGGAGCGCAGATGAAACAGGGAGACCAAAAGACGATCACAGAGATGGGTATGCCGTCGATGGTTCTGATGGAGCGGGCGGCACTTTCTGTTGTGGAGATGATGGAGTCTGAGCAACTAGATTTAAAAAAGGTGCTCGTTGTCTGTGGTTCCGGAAATAATGGAGGAGATGGTTTTGCTGTCGCAAGACTTTTGCATCTAAAAGGATATGCTGTGGATGTCTGGTTTGTCGGGAAGGAATCTTCTATGACAGAGGAGACAAGGCTTCAGAAACAGATCGCGGTCCACTATGGAGTACCTGTAAAAGAACGGGTAGGAGAAGATTGTTATACGGTGATCGTGGATGCAATTTTTGGAATTGGATTATCAAGACAGGTTTCCGGGACATATTATAATGTGATTGAAAACTTAAATCAGATGGATGCCATAAAAGTCGCTGTAGACATTCCATCGGGACTTTCGGCAGATACCGGAGATGTACTGGGAATTGCATTCGCAGCAGATTTTACAGTCACATTTGCATTCCAAAAGATTGGGATGTTGTTTGGGATGGCGCGCAAGCTTGTCGGAAAGCTTGTGACGGCCTCCATTGGAATTGAACCTTCTGTATATGATGGGAGGGGAGATGTGTGCTATACTTACGATAGGACGGATTTGAAAAATCTGCTTCCTGCGCGTGATCTGGATGCTCACAAGGGAAACTACGGGAAAGTGCTTTTGATTGTGGGAAGTCCGGGAATGGCAGGTGCTGCTTATTTTAGTGCAAAGGCGGCATATCTGACAGGTGCCGGACTTGTACAGATTTATACAGCAAAAGAAATCAGTCGAACTTGCAGCAACTGCTTCCGGAGGCAATCATTACCACATATGAAAGGTATGAGGAAGAAAAGCTAAAGGAACTGCTGGAATGGGCGGATGTTGTTGGAATCGGTTCAGGACTTTCGATGAGTGAGACCGCACAGCACCTTCTTTCAACTACCGTTCGCTGTGCAAAAAAGCCGTGCATGATCGATGCGGATGGATTGAACATTTTGTCAAAAGATAGGGTACTTTTTGAGGAATTGACACTGGATTGTATATTGACTCCTCATATGAAAGAAATGGCGGGGCTATGCGGGCATTCCGTAAAGGAATTAAAAGAAGAACGTTTTCGGTATTTTCAAGAATTTCTCGGATTGATTCCTTCTGTCTGTGTGATGAAAGATGCACGAACACTTGTAGGAAGAGATGGACGGCCAGTATATGTGAATACTTCCGGCAATCAGTCGATGGCAAAAGGGGGAGCCGGTGATGTCCTTGGCGGCATGATCACAGGATTGCTTGCACAGAAAATAGAGCCGTATGAAGCGGGAACGCTTGGGGTGTTTTTGCATGGTTTGGCGGGAGATGCTGCACAGAAGAAAAAAGGCAGTTATAGTGTTCTGGCAAGTGATATTCTTGATGGGATTGCAGAAGTGCTGACCGCGGAAAGCACAGAGATGATTTTGCGTGAAAAGTGTTAAAAGAACAGAATAAAAAGTAGTAAGGGGCAGATAAATGAAAACTTATAGCAGAGTGTATGCAAAGATAGATTTAGATGCAGTAGCATGGAATATGGAACAGATGAAAAAAAATCTCAAAGAAGGAACTGAGATGGTTGCTGTGATCAAAACAGATGGATATGGGCATGGAGCTGTGCAGGTTGCATCGATGCTGGAATCATATGATTATGTGTGGGGATATGCCGTGGCAACATTAGATGAGGCGGTTGTGCTCCGTGCGGCAGAGATTCAAAAGCCGATTTTGGTGTTGGGATGTATTTTCCCAGATCAATATTGGGAGATGTTGAAATATGAAATCCGTATGAATGTTTATACAAAAGAGATGGCAGAGGCGATTTCAGCTTTGGCAGTCGAAAAAGGGGAGCAGGCATATGTACATATCAAACTGGATACCGGGATGGCGAGGCTTGGATTTTCTGCCGAAGAAAGCAGTATTGAAGAAATCAAGGAAATTGCAGAACTTCCGAATTTAGTGCTGGAGGGAGTTTTTACCCATTTCGCTAAAGCGGACGAAGAAGATAAGACGTTTACAATGATGCAATTGGAAAAGTTTGAGTGGATGACACAGAGACTGGAAGAAGAAGGGGTTACTTTCCCGTATGTTCATGCGTCAAACAGTGCAGGAATTATAGATGTTCGCAGGGCTGATTATAATCTGGTACGCGCCGGGATCGCAATTTATGGGCTCTATCCTTCGGAGGAAGTCGATAAGGAAAAGGTACAGTTAAAACCGGCATTGTCTTTGAAAAGCCATATTGCATTTGTAAAAGACATCCCGGCAGGGACGCCGGTAAGCTATGGTGGTGATTTTGTGTCAGAGCATCAGATGCGGATTGCGACCATTCCGATCGGATATGGTGATGGGTATCCGAGAAGCCTTTCGGATACCGGATACGTGTTGATTCGCGGTAAAAAAGCTCCAATTATCGGAAGAATCTGCATGGATCAGTTCATGGTGGACGTATCAGATATCCCAGAGGTGAAATTTGGGGATAAGGTGACGTTGATCGGAAGAGATCAAGAAGAGTATCTTCCGGTGGAAAAGTTAAGCGAGTTATCTGGCAGGTTTAATTATGAGTTTGTCTGTGATCTTGGGAAGCGGATCCCGCGTGTCTATGTGCAGGATGGGAAGGTTGAAGAACAGGTAGATTATTTTGCTTAAATAAAATAAAGCTCTAAAGAATACATCCGAGAAAAGAGGAAATACTTTTTGTATCTTGAAGAATCGGAGTGTGAATAGAGTGGTTGTAAAACGAGGGGATATTTTTTATGCAGATTTAAGTCCAGTTGTCGGATCGGAACAGGGAGGTATCAGACCAGTATTGATCATACAGAATGATATTGGGAACAAACATAGTCCAACAGTCATCTGTGCCGCCATCACATCGAAGATGAATAAGGCGAAACTGCCAACGCATATTGAGATTGATGCAAAAAAATGCAGGCTGGTAAAGAATTCAGTCGTACTGTTAGAGCAGATCCGTACAATCGACAAACAGAGGCTCAGGGAGCAGGTTTGTCATCTAGATCAAGAACTAATGAAAAAAGTTAATGAAGCACTGAAAATCAGTCTGGAGCTTCATACATAGTAAAGGAGTAGACGATGGAAGAAGAGAGGCGTCTGTGGAAAAATTTGAAACAGATAGTATCTGGAGAGAGTCCGGAGAGCAAAGAAGAAGTGCAGGAAGCGGTTGAATATGTGGTAGAAGAGTGCGGCAGTCAGGGATACCTTGAAGAAAACGAAGTGCGAATGATCAAGAATGTGCTGCAGTACAGTGGGAAAAATGCTCGTGATATCATGACGCATCGAAAGGATATTGTAGCGGTGGATGGCAGTGAGACGCTGGAACATGCTTTGCAGTTCATGCTGGATGAGCGGTTTACGAGATTTCCGGTTTATGAGGAGAATATCGATGATATTATCGGTACGATCCATCTTAGAGATGCGATGAAATATTATTTAAACAAAGAGCTTCGCCCGGTCAAAGTAAAAGAATTAAAAGATTGTCTTCGTGAGGTCAGCTTTATCCCGGAAACAAAAGGACTGTCCCGTTTGTTCAAACAGATGAACACAGAAAAGAATCATTTATTTATTGTGCTGGATGAGTATGGACAGACAGCGGGGATCGTAGCGATGGAAGATATCATTGAGGAAATCGTCGGGAACATTTTTGACGAATATGATGAAGAAGAAACATTGTACTTCCGGCAGGAAAATGGAACCTATCTTGTTAAGGGAAAAGTAGCATTGGATGATCTGGAGGAGATTTTAGGAATCGAGATTGAAGATGAAGAAAATGAGACGTTGAATGGCTTTTTGATTTCGAAACTTGAACGGATTCCAGCTGAACATGAGACGTGCGAGGTACGATATGATGTTTACTGTTTTAGAATTCTTCTCGTAGACAATAATATGATCGAGTTGGTTGAAGTTGAAAAGATAGAAGATTAGTGATAGAATATAGCAGTGAAATACAAAATAGAAAGAGGTTAGAGTAATGTCAGGACATTCAAAATTTGCGAATATTAAGCATAAAAAGGAAAAAAATGATGCTGCAAAAGGAAAAATCTTTACAAAGATCGGAAGAGAACTTGCAGTAGCAGTAAAAGAAGGAGGCGGACCGGATCCGGCAAATAACAGTCGTCTGCGAGATGTAATTGCAAAAGCAAAAGCAAACAATATGCCAAATGACAACATCGACCGCAGTATTAAGAAAGCGGCGGGCGAAGGATCTGCTGACAATTACGAACACATTACGTATGAGGGATATGGACCAAATGGAACAGCGATCATTGTGAAAGCGCTGACAGATAATAAGAACCGTACTGCATCCAATGTCCGCAACGCCTTCACAAAAGGTAGTGGAAATGTTGGGACTCCAGGATGCGTTTCTTTCATGTTTGATGAGAAAGGACAGATCATTATTGCAAAAGAAGATTGCGATATGGATTCTGACGAACTGATGATGCTTGCTTTAGATGCAGGAGCAGAAGATTTTGTGGAAGAGGAAGACAGCTACGAAGTGTTGACAGTACCGGAAGATTTCAGTGAAGTTCGTCTGAAATTGGAAGAAGCAGGAATTCCGATGGCAAATGCAGAGGTGACCATGATTCCACAGACATGGGTAGAGTTGACAGATGAACAGGATCTGAAAAATATTCAGAAGACATTGGATTTGCTTGAGGAAGATGACGATGTCCAGGAAGTGTACCACAACTGGGATGAATAAGAAATTCAGTTTATAGTATAGCATGTAGTTATTTTGCAGCAAAAGGAACTGTTGCTCTTAAAAGGATAAATGGCACAGTCAGATCGATCACCAACCAGGTGAAAGAGCGACTGTGCCATTTTTGCATAAAATTTTCATAGTTAGATAAATTATTTTCAATTACAAATTAAAAATATGAAAAAGATAGCTCTTGTGCAAATATTTTCTGAATGGTATACTAGATTCTAGTGAGAAAAAATCAGAATGAATACGCAGGAGGCAACGCAAATGAGCAATAATTACAGACCAGAGACAAAATGTATTCAATCAGGCTGGAAGCCGAAAAATGGAGAAGCCAGAGTGCTCCCGATCTACCAGAGTACAACATTTAAGTATGAGTCCAGTGAGCAGATGGGCAGACTTTTTGACCTGGAGGAGGCAGGATATTTTTATACAAGACTTCAGAATCCTACTAACGATGCCGTGGCAGCGAAAATCTGACGATCTGGAAGGAGGGGTTGCAGCAATGCTTACTTCCTCTGGACAAGCAGCAAATTTCTATGCGATCATGAATATTGCAGAAGCTGGAGATCACATTGTATGTGCGTCAGCACTTTATGGGGGGAACCTATAATCTGTATGCCCATACATTGAAAAAAACTGGGAATTGAAGCAACCTTTGTAGATCCGGATGCAGGAGAAGAGGAGTTACATGCTGCATTTCAGGAGAACACAAAAGCAGTATTTGGAGAGACCATATCTAATCCATCTCTTGTTGTTCTGGATATTGAGAAGTTTGCGAAGGCAGCTCATGCACATCAGGTTCCATTGATTGTTGATAATACTTTTGCGACTCCAGTGAACTGCCGTCCATTTGAGTGGGGAGCAGATATTGTAACACATTCTACTACAAAATATATGGATGGACATGCGACTTGTGTCGGAGGCTGTATTGTAGACAGTGGAAATTTTGAGTGGGATGCTGCAAAAGAAAAGTTCCCGGGATTGACAACTCCGGATGAAACTTATCATGGAGTGATTTATACAGAACGCTTTGGAAAACTGGCCTATATCCAGAAGGCGACAGCACAATTGATGAGGGATCTTGGATCGATTCAGTCTCCACAGAATGCATTTTTATTGAATATCGGACTGGAGACATTGTGTCTGAGGGTTGAGCGACATTGTGAAAATGCGCAGAAAGTTGCTGAGTATCTTGAGAGCCACGAAAAAGTGGCATGGGTGAACTATGCGGGGCTGGAAGGAAATAAGTACCATGAACTTGCGAAAAAGTATATGCCGAATGGTACATGTGGAGTAATTTCTTTTGGACTGAAAGCGGGAAGAGACGGAGCGGTTGCGATGATGGATCATCTTCAGATGGCTGCGATTGTTACCCATGTTGCAGATGCGAGAACATCGGTACTCCATCCGGCAAGTCATACACATCGTCAGATGAATGAACAGGAACTGCTGGAAGCAGGGGTACAGCCAGATCTTATCCGCCTTAGTGTCGGAATCGAACATGTAGAAGACATTATTGCAGATTTGGAGCAAGCACTTGCCTATGTCTAATGGTAAGCTAAGAAACTCCGACCTGTTTTGATGAAATGGTACAGATGAAGAAATAAATAAAATACGTCTTGCAGAATACTGTTGTCCGATGGATGGGATACATTATTTTGTGAGACGTATTTTTATATGATCAAAGAGTTCTTTATGTTTCAGGAAAGTATGAAATATTATTTTCTGCACATACTAAAAAGAAAATATCAGGAGTGTGTGAAATGGGACAGGAAGAAAGAGATAATCATCAAGAAAAAGAGACGGAACAAATTAAAGAAATGGGAGCGCTTGAACTTGACAAAGACAGAGAAAAGCATCGTATCCAGCTTCTTACAATTATTGGAGAAATCGAAGGTCATGAAGCAGTATCGGGAAATACAAAAGCAACAAAATATGAACATCTACTTCCAAAGCTTGCGGAAATAGAAGATAATGAGGAAATTGATGGAGTGTTGATTCTTCTCAATACAATGGGCGGGGATGTGGAAGCGGGACTTGCAATTGCGGAGATGATAGCATCTCTTAGTAAGCCGACAGTTTCGCTTGTACTGGGAGGCAGTCATTCTATCGGTGGACCTCTCGCGGTGTCGGCAGACTACTCTTTTATTGTACCGAGTGGAACTATGATCGTGCATCCAGTGCGTTCGACCGGAATGTTTATTGGTGTCTTACAAAGCTATAAGAATATGGAGCGGACACAAGATCGTATTACACGGTTTCTCGCAGAACATTCCCGGATTTCTCAAGACCGTGTCGAAGAGTTGATGTTAGACTCGACACAGCTAGTAAAAGATGTGGGAACATTGCTGGAAGGAGAAGATGCCGTTCGGGAAGGACTGATCGATGCGGTTGGAGGTATTAGTGATGCATTAAAAAAATTGCAGGCAATGATTGAAGCGAACAAAAAATAGTGTTATAATAAACATAATATGTTTTGTTGTGGTATGGGAAATATCCTGTACCACAACTTGCGAATAAGAAACAAGGAGGGAATATTGTATGGCTGCAAAGAAAGGCAAAACAACAAAAAAGGCAGGCACAAAAGGGAAAAAGGCACAAAACAGTTATTCTTTCCGTGATGAGATTATCATTCTTTTGACATTAGCAGTGGCAATTCTTCTTATTCTGAGTAATTTCGGTCTGGGAGGATTTCTTGGAAATGCAGTTTCTGCATTTTTGTCGGAATCTTTGGACTGCCGGCTTATATCATGCCGGTTTTACTTTTTTTAGGGACTGCTTTCGTATTTTCAAACAGAGGTAATTCTTTTGCATACATAAAACTGGGGGCAGGAGTTGGTTTTTCCTTCATGCTCTGCACTTTTTTACAGTTGCTTACTGTTCCATTTGAAAAAGAGCAGACTATTATTTCCTTTTACAGATATGCAGCGAAGGAGAAAAAGGGCGGCGGACTGCTCGGAGGGATTTTTACAAAATTGTTGTGCCCGGCAGTTGGAGTCGCGGGAACTTATGTGATAGTGATTATTTTAATGATCATCTTTCTTGTGCTGATCACGGAAAAGTCCTTTTTAAGAGGGCTGAAAAAGGGCAGTGCAAAAGTTTACACATCTGCGAAGGAAGATGTCAGAAAAAGACGGACACAGGCATCTGCGAAAAAGGAAGCGCGTGCTGAAAAAGAAGAAACAAAAGCGATAAAAGAAGCGCAAAAAGCGGCGAAACGAGAGATCAAAAAAGCGGCCAAAGCCAAAGCAGATCAGCATATATCAGGTGTGACATTTGATACTACGCTCACACAGCCTAAGGAAGATTTGAAAGAATTAAAACCGGAAGAAATTCCATTTGAGGAACAGCCGCTGGATTTTGTGATCAATCGTGCAGAGCCTACTTTGGAACAGGAAGTTTTAGAAGAAGTAGCTCCGGCAGGAGATCCATTTGCACTGGATCCTGCAACAGAGAAAAAAAATACGAGAGCAAAGAAAAAGAAATCCAGTGAGGAAGAGACACAAAAGGCGACAGAAGAAGTTGAACGAGAGAGGAAAGAAACGGAACATCAACCCAAATTAAACTATCAGCGACCACCACTTTCGCTATTGAAGCGCGGAAAAGCAGGTGGTGGGGATTCCGATGCACATTTGCGTGAGACAGCGAACAAGTTGCAGCAGACGCTTTATAATTTTGGAGTACGTGTTACTGTGACAAATGTAAGTTGTGGACCATCTGTGACACGCTATGAACTTCAGCCGGAGCAGGGAGTAAAAGTCAGTAAGATTGTCGGTCTTGCCGATGATATCAAATTGAATCTGGCGGCCGCTGACATTCGTATTGAAGCGCCGATCCCGGGAAAAGCTGCAGTTGGAATCGAGGTTCCGAACAAAGAGACTTCCCCAGTGATGCTGCGGGATCTTCTGGAAACGGAAGAATTTCAAAAGAGTACTTCCAAGATTGCTTTCGCAGCAGGAAGAGATATCGCAGGGAAGGTTGTTGTGGCAGATATTATGAAGATGCCTCATCTTCTGATCGCAGGTGCGACAGGATCTGGAAAATCTGTCTGTATCAATACACTGATCATGAGTATTTTATATAAAGCGGATCCGGATGAGGTGAAATTAATCATGATCGATCCAAAAGTTGTAGAGTTAAGTGTCTACAATGGGATTCCACATTTGATGATTCCAGTAGTTACAGATCCGAAGAAAGCATCGGGAGCTTTAAACTGGGCTGTTGTGGAAATGGATAAGCGGTATCGGTTATTTGCGGAATACAATGTGCGTGATTTACGGGGATATAACGAAAAGGTATCTGAGGTTGAAAAACAGATAGAAAATGGTGAAAAGCCAGAAAAAATGCCTCAGATTGTCATTATTGTTGATGAGCTTGCAGACCTTATGATGGTGGCACCAGGGGAAATCGAGGAGGCAATCTGCCGCCTGGCACAGCTTGCCCGCGCAGCGGGAATTCATCTTGTTCTTGCGACGCAGAGACCGTCCGTGAATGTTATTACCGGATTGATCAAGGCAAATATGCCGTCGCGAATTGCTTTTTCGGTGTCTTCGGGAGTGGACTCCAGAACAATCATTGATATGAACGGTGCGGAAAAACTTCTTGGAAAAGGTGATATGCTTTTTTATCCATCGGGATACCAGAAGCCTGCCCGTGTGCAGGGAGCATTTGTCTCTGATAAAGAAGTTCAAAATGTTGTAGAATATCTCGTGACAAAGAATGGAAATGCCATATATAATGAAGAAGTAGAAAATCATGTAAATAGTGCACAGACGGGAATGGCATCAGCTGCAGGAGCAGGTGGAGGAGCCGATGAACGCGATGTCTACTTTGTAGATGCAGGACGTTTTATTATAGAAAAAGACAAAGCTTCTATCGGAATGCTCCAGCGGGTATTCAAAATTGGATTTAACCGTGCAGCACGCATTATGGATCAGCTTTTCGAAGCTGGTGTCGTTGGCGAGGAGGAAGGAACCAAACCGCGAAAGGTACTGATGTCTATGGAACAGTTTGAGCAGTACATAGAGGAGTATGTATAAAGTAAGTGCAGCAGATGCATAAAAAGAAAGGACGAAGAGAAGATGAAGACAGATATTCAAATCGCTCAGGAAGCACAGATGAAGCCGATCAAAGAGGTGGCAGAGACAATTGGGATTCAGGAGGATGATCTAGAACTTTATGGAAAGTACAAAGCAAAACTTTCTGATGAACTTTGGGATCAGATCAAAGACAGACCAGATGGAAAACTTGTCCTTGTGACAGCTATTAATCCTACACCGGCAGGAGAGGGAAAGACAACGACAAGTGTTGGACTTGGACAGGCAATGGCAAAATTAAATAAAAAGGCAGTGATCGCACTCCGTGAGCCTTCCCTTGGCCCATGCTTTGGAATTAAGGGCGGAGCAGCAGGCGGAGGTTATGCACAGGTTGTTCCGATGGAAGATTTAAATCTGCATTTTACAGGAGATTTTCATGCGATCACTTCTGCCAACAATCTGCTTGCAGCAATGTTAGATAATCATATTCAGCAAGGAAATGCTCTGCAGATCGATCCAAGGCAGGTTGTCTGGAAGAGATGTCTGGATATGAATGACAGATCTCTTAGAAATATCGTAATTGGACTTGGAAGCAAAATGGACGGAATGGTAAGAGAAGATCATTTTGTCATCACAGTTGCCTCAGAGATTATGGCGGTACTCTGTCTGGCGAATAATCTTCAAGATTTTAAAGGAACGTCTTGGCAAGATTATCGTTGCCTATGACTTCTCTGGCAACCCGGTTACTGCCGATATGCTTCAGGCAACAGGTGCAATGACAGCTCTTTTAAAGATGCGATGAAACCAAATCTGATCCAGACACTGGAACATACACCAGCCATCGTACATGGTGGACCATTTGCCAACATTGCACATGGATGTAACAGTGTCCGAGCTACAAAGATGGCGTTAAAACTTGGAGACATTGCCATTACAGAGGCTGGATTTGGAGCAGATCTCGGTGCAGAAAAATTCTTTGATATCAAATGTCGAAGCAGTGAACTGGCACCAGATGCAGTTGTGATCGTTGCGACTGATGCGCGCAATTAAAATACAATGGAGGGGTTCCGAAAAATGCTTTGGCAGAAGAGAATTTGGAAGCATTGGAAAAGGAATCGTGAATTTGGAAAAACATATTGAAAATATTCAGAAATATAATGTTCCGGTCATTGTTACACTGAATTCGTTTGTGACAGATACAGATGCTGAGAATGCATTATCCAAAAATTCTGTGAGGAGCGAGGATGCGAGTTTGCATTGTCTAAAGTGTGGGAACACGGCGGAGAGGGCGGAATTGAACTGGCAGAAAAGGTACTTCAGACTTTGGAGACAAAGGAAAGCCATTTCGCACCGTTATATTCCGATGAGTTGACACTCAAAGAGAAGATTGAGACGATTTCAAAAGAAATCTATGGCGCAAAAGGAATTGAGTATGCTCCGGCAGCAGAAAAGCAACTTGCAAAGATTGAGCAGATGGGATTTGGAAATCTTCCAGTATGTATGGCAAAGAATCAGTATTCCCTTTCTGATGATGCTACATTGCTTGGCCGTCCACAGAATTTTGATATGCATATCCGTGAAGTGTACGTAAATGCCGGAGCAGGATTTGTTGTCGCTCTTACGGGAGCTGTTATGACAATGCCTGGACTTCCGAAAGTTCCAGCAGCAAATCATATTGATGTAGATGCAAGTGGAAATATTACAGGTTTATTCTAAGGAGAGATGAAATATGCCACAGATTATTGACGGAAAACAGATTGCAATGCAGATCAAAGAAGAGTTAAAAGAGCGTGTGGCAAGGCTGAACCAGGAGGGGAAATCTGTCTGCCTTGCTGTGATACAGGTGGGAAATGACCCCGCATCTACGGTATATGTGAATGGGAAAAAGAAAGATTGTGCTTATATCGGGATCGAATCGCGTTCTTACGAGCTGCCAGAAGAAACGAAAGAGGAAGAACTTCTCGCATTGCTCGATCAATTAAATCACACCGGAGATGTGCATGGAATTCTTGTACAACTTCCGCTTCCATCTCATATGGATGAATCAAAAGTTGTGAAGGCAATTGATCCGGCGAAGGATGTGGATGGATTTCATCCGGTCAATATCGGGAAGCTTTGTATCGGAGGGGATGGCTTTGACTGCTGTACACCGGCTGGAGTCATTCAACTTTTGAAACGTTCGGGGATTTCGATCCGTGGAAGAGAGTGTGTAGTTGTTGGAAGAAGCAACAATGTAGGGAAACCGACAGCGCTTCTTCTACTAAGGGAGAATGGAACTGTGACAATCGCACATTCCCAAACGAAAGATTTAAAGGAGATTACAAAGCGAGCAGACATTCTTGTGGCGGCAGTCGGGAAACCAAAATTTATAACGAAAGAATATATAAAAGAAAATGCAGTCGTGATCGACGTCGGCATTCACCGAAATGAAGACAATGTGTTGTGCGGGGATGTCGATTACGATGACGTAATAGAAAAAGTTGGCGCAATCACACCGGTTCCAGGAGGAGTGGGACCGATGACACGAGCTATGCTGATGTATAACTGTGTGGAGGCGGCATGCAAATAGGGGGTTTTTACTAAATGAAATGTGCAAAATGCGGAGCAGAAATTACATATGACCTAGGATATTGTCCGTATTGTGGCGCAGAAGTCAGAATTGTTCCAGATTACAATCCGCTGGATGATATGCTGGCGGAGCAGGTGCGGGATGCCATTGGCGGGGGAGAAACTTCAGAAAATGAACTGGAGCGTTATCGCCAGGCAGTACAGGAGAAATTAAGACAGCAGAAACAGGAAGAGCAGCAGAAACGGGAATTTGTGCAGAGAAGAAGCCAGATTGAGGCTGAAGAAGAAGCACGGAGAAAGAAACGGCTTGCGCGTCGAAGAGAAGTCAGAAGGAAGAAGAGACGTTTGTTGATTGGTATGACCGCAGCATCTGTTGGACTACTGACACTTCTAAGTGCCGGAATTTATAGAAGTTCCTATAGTGGCAAGATAAAAAAGGATATGCATTGGCAAAGGAGCAGAAATATGATCAGGCTATCCGTACATTTGAGAAGGCAGTAGAGAAAAAGCCGGCGCGTGCAGAAGCGTATGCCGGGCTTGCGGCTGTGTACAATGCACAGGAAGATCTTGACAGGGCAGAGATGGTATTCTGGGATGCTATCGAAGCAAATCCTACCAGCGTGGAATTGTATGAAGAGATGATTGATTTTTATATTGCCACAGATCAGGAGACACAGATTCCGCTCCTTCTTGATGAGTGTGAGGATGAAAGTGTTCTTACTGCGTTAAAATCTTATCAGGTAAAGGTGCCAAAATTTAGTTTAGATGAAAGTAAGTATGATGAAGTACAGGAATTAACCTTGACATCCAAAGCGAAAGAAATCTACTATACGATCGATGGCTCCGAACCTACAACAGACAGCACAAAATATGAGGAACCGATTTCTATCCCGGAAGGTACAACGACAGTGAAAGCGATTGCTGTAAATAAAAAAAGAGTCCCAAGTCTTACGGAAGAGAAGACATATACGGTAGAATTACCTTTGGAAGATGCACCGGTTGTAACACCAACGACAGGACAGTACTATGAGTATACGATGATTGAAATTGAAGTTCCCGAAGGATATGAGGCATATTATACCTTCAATGGTGAGGTACCGGAAAAGGATTCAGAAGATTCATATAAATACACAGAACCAATTGACATGCCAGAAGGAAATACTTTGTTTTCGGCAGTGCTGATCGACAAAAAGGGACGTGCAAGTGCTGTGACAAAAAGGAATTATACTCTCACATATTCTTATGAATAAGGAAGTGTAAAAAGAAAATAAATTGTTTGTAAAATAACAAAAAAGAATTGCGTTAAATTGTTAACAGTGATATAATGTAATTGTTTGAGAATTAACAATACATATTCAAAGGAGATGCATGACAATGGCAAGATTTACATTACCAAGAGACATTTACCACGGAAAAGGGTGTCTGGAAGAACTGAAAAATCTGAAAGGGAAAAAGGCAATTCTCGTAGTCGGAGGAGGTTCCATGAAGCGTCAGGGATTTCTTGACAAAGCAGTGAACTATTTGAAAGAAGCCGGCATGGAAGTTCAGTTATTCGAGGGTGTTGAGCCAGATCCATCCGTAGAGACTGTTATGAAAGGTGCAGAAGCAATGCGCGCATTTGGTCCAGACTGGATCGTGGCAATGGGAGGAGGTTCTCCAATTGATGCTGCAAAGGCAATGTGGGCATTCTATGAATACCCAGATGTAACATTTGAGGATTTATGTATTCCGTTTAACTTCCCAGAACTGCGTCAGAAAGCAAAGTTTGCGGCAATTCCGTCTACATCAGGAACGGCAACAGAAGTTACTGCATTCTCTGTGATCACAGACTATGCAAAAGGAATCAAATATCCATTGGCAGATTTTAATATTACACCAGATGTTGCAATTGTTGACTCTGAGTTGGTAGAAGCACTTCCGGCACGTCAGGTTGCCTATACAGGTATGGATGCTCTGACTCATGCAATTGAAGCTTATGTATCTACTTTGAATTGTGCATATACAGACCCACTTGCAATTCAGGCAATCGAGATGGTATTTGATTATCTTCCAGCTTCTTTCAAAGGAAACATGGAAGCAAGAGCACAGATGCACAATGCGCAGTGCCTTGCAGGTATGGCATTTTCTAATGCGTTGCTTGGTATTGTACATTCTATGGCACATAAGACAGGAGCAGCATTCTCAACAGGACATATTACACATGGTCTTGCAAATGCAATGTACCTTCCATATGTCATCAAGTATAATGCAAAAGATCCTGTCGCTGCAAAGCGTTATGCTGAGATTGCAAGAAGAGTAGGTCTTGCCGGAGCTTCCGAACGAGCACTGATCAATAGTTTATGTGAAAAAATCAATGAATTTAACGTAATCCTTGGAATTCCTGCAACATTAAAAGAGTTTGGAATTAAAGAAGATGAATTCAAAGAAAAGATTTCTGAAATCGCAAAAAATGCAGTTGGAGATGCCTGTACAGGGTCTAATCCAAGAGCAATCGATCCGGAAACAATGGAGAGATTATTTACATGTATTTATTACGGAACAGAAGTTGATTTCTAATTAGAAAGTCTGTCAAGAGAACGACCTTTTGAAAAACAGGTTTTGCCCGGATCAGGCAGTTGAATGATTACTTAGATAGAAAATCAAAAAGGCACATTTTGCAGGAGTACATGTCTTCCGTAAGATGTGCCATTTTGTTTGTTTCCAAAAGCTTTTTAAAAGAATCTTTAGGAAATATTACTAGAAAATGCCGATAAATTTTTAACATTATCGCAAGATATACTTGAACTTTAACGAAGAATGATATATTATATTAATAATCATGTATGCTTATTCACGGCTTAGCGGTAAATAGGTAATATATAAAATTTTAGGAGGCGCAAGATGTATAAAATACAAAAGGCAGAAAAATTAGCAGATAAGATTTTTCTTATGGATGTTGAAGCACCAAGAGTTGCAAGACACTGTCAGCCGGGACAGTTTGTAATCGTAAAAATGGATGAAAAAGGGGAAAGAATTCCATTGACGATTTGTGATTATGACAGAGAAGCAGGAACAGTGACAATCGTATTCCAGATTGTAGGAGCTTCCACAGATAAGATGGCAGAGTTAAAAGAGGGGGATTACTTCAGAGACTTTACAGGTCCTTTAGGATGTGCTTCTGAATTTGTAGAAGAAGATCTTGAAGAATTAAAGAATAAAAGATTTTGTTCGTAGCAGGTGGTGTTGGGGTAGCTCCTGTATATCCACAGGTAAAATGGATGCACGAACGTGGAATAGATGTAGATGTAATTGTTGGATCTAAGACAAAAGAGATGCTGATCCTTGAAAAAGAGATGGAAGCTGTTGCTGGAAATCTTTATGTCTGTACAGATGATGGTTCTTACGGACACCACGGAATGGTAACAAGCATGATCGAAAAATTAGTCGGAGAAGGCAAGAAATATGACAGATGCGTTGCAATCGGACCGATGATCATGATGAAATTTGTATGTCTTCTGACGAAAAAAATTAGAGATTCCTACAATCGTCAGCATGAACCCGATTATGGTAGATGGAACAGGTATGTGCGGAGCATGCCGTCTTCAGGTAGGAGATGAGATCAAATTCGCATGTGTTGACGGACCGGAATTTGATGGACATTTGGTAGATTTTGACCAGGCAATGAAGAGACAGTTAATGTATAAAACAGAAGAAGGCCGTGCAATTTTGAAATTGCAGGAAGGCGATACACATCATGGCGGATGTGGAAATTGCGGAGGTGACAACTAATGGCAGATGTATTAAAGAAAGTACCTGTAAGAGAGCAGGAACCAAAAGTACGCGCAACAAACTTTGAAGAAGTTTGTCTTGGATATAACAAAGAAGAAGCAATGGAAGAAGCAACTCGCTGCATCAACTGTAAGAATGCAAAATGTGTGCAGGGATGTCCGGTAGCTATTAATATTCCAGGATTTATCAAGGAAGTAAAAGAAGGAAATATCGAGGAAGCTTACAAGATCATTGGAGAATCTTCTGCACTTCCTGCAATTTGTGGACGTGTATGTCCTCAGGAATCACAGTGTGAAGGAAAATGTATCCGTGGTATCAAAGGAGAACCGGTTTCCATCGGTAAATTAGAGCGTTTTGTTGCTGACTACGCATTAGAGCACGACATTAAACCAGTTGGCGCAGAGAAGACAAACGGACACAAAGTTGCTGTAATCGGATCTGGTCCGGCAGGACTGACATGTGCTGGTGACCTTGCAAAATTAGGATATGAAGTAACTGTATTTGAAGCACTCCATGAACTGGGCGGTGTATTAGTATATGGTATTCCTGAGTTCCGTCTTCCAAAACAGAAAGTTGTTGCAAAAGAGATTGAGAAAGTAAAAGAACTCGGAGTAAAATTTGAGACAAACGTTGTTATCGGTAAATCTACAACTATCGATCAATTAATCGAGGAAGAAGGATTTGAGGCAGTATTTATCGGATCTGGAGCAGGACTTCCAAAATTCATGGGAATCCCGGGAGAAAATGCAAACGGTGTATTCTCTGCAAATGAATACTTGACAAGAAGCAACCTGATGAAAGCGTTTGATGAATCTTATGATACCCCAATTGCTGCAGGAACAAAAGTTGCTGTCATCGGTGGTGGTAACGTTGCGATGGATGCTGCAAGAACAGCTCTTCGCCTTGGTGCAGAAGTACATATCGTATATCGTAGAAGTGAAGAAGAACTTCCTGCCAGAGTAGAAGAAGTACACCATGCAAAAGAAGAAGGAATCATCTTTGATCTTCTTACAAATCCAAAAGAAATTTTAGTAGATGAAAATGGATGGGTAAAAGGTATGGTATGCGTGAAGATGGAATTAGGAGAACCAGATGCTTCTGGTAGAAGACGTCCGGTAGAAGTAGAAGGATCTGAATTTACAATGGATCTTGATACTGTGATCATGTCTCTTGGTACATCTCCAAACCCACTGATCTCTTCTACGACAGAAGGACTGGAAGTAAATAAATGGAAATGTATCGTTGCAGAAGAAGAGAACGGTAAGACAACAAAAGAGGGTGTCTATGCCGGAGGAGATGCTGTAACAGGTGCAGCAACTGTTATCCTTGCAATGGGTGCGGGAAAAGCAGGAGCAAAAGGTATTCACGAATACTTAAGCAATAAATAAAAGATAGTATCATCGTTGTTTCAGGGAAGCACTGAGATAGGAAATATCTCAGTCAGATCTGATGTAACAAAAAAGGACTGCCGTATATGACTGAAACGGAAGTCCTTTTTTCGCCAGAATAATAGGAGAAAAGAAATAAGATAGAAGCACTGTCTTGTACAGAGCAGGGAGATGAACATGAAAATTACAATTATTACTGTTGGAAAATTAAAGGAAAAATATTTGAAAGATGCAATCGCCGAGTATACAAAGCGGCTGAGCAAATCATGCAAATTGGAGATCATCGAAGTGGCTGATGAGAAAACCCCGATCAGGCAAGCGTATTGGTAGAAAATGGAATTCGCAGAAAAGAAGGTGAACGTATTTTAAAGCATATAAAAGAAGGTGCCTATGTGATTACTTTGGAAATCAATGGGAAATTGTTATCTTCCGAAGAATTTTCCGAAAAAATCGAACAACTTGGAATTCAAGGGAAAAGCCACATTATTTTTGTGATTGGAGGCTCGATTGGACTTAGCGAAGAAGTTTTAGAAAAGTCCGATTATGCATTGAGTTTCTCCAAAATGACTTTTCCGCATCAACTGATGCGTGTTATTTTGCTGGAACAGATTTATCGTGCATATCGGATTATAGAAGGAGCACCGTATCATAAGTAACAGAATTGAAAGTACAGGAGAGATCAGAGATGAAAATTTTAATTACAGGATTTGAGCCATTTGGAGGAGAAAGTGTAAATCCTGCTTATGAAGCAGTGAAGCTTTTACCAGATATGGCAGGAGATATACAGATTGTAAAAATGGAAATTCCAACTGTGTTTGGAGAGGCCGGAAAAGTTGTGGAAACAGGAATTCTGCAACATCAGCCGGATGCAGTAATCTGCGTTGGGCAGGCGGGAAGGCGAGCCGATATCGGAGTGGAGCGTGTTGCGATCAACCTTGTAGAAGCTTCAATTCCGGATAATGCCGGAAATCAACCTATGGATGTAAAAGTGCAAGAAGATGGAGATACGGCATATTTTGCAACCATTCCGGTAAAAGCAATGGTAAAAACATCAAGGATCATGGATCCTGCAAGCATATCTTACACAGCGGGACTTATGTATGTACAGTGTGATGTATGATCTTCTTTATTTGATTGATAGAAAATATCCTTCTATTCGAGGCGGCTTTATTCATGTGCCATATGCGACAGAGCAAGGCGTCGGAAAGCCTGTCGGAACAGCTACAATGGAACTTTCCACCATCTCAAAGGCATTACTATATGCGTTGGAGGCAGTTGCCGGAGAGGATAAAATTGACATTTCCTATCTAGAAACATAGACTGAAATAAAAATCTCGTTATTTTTTTAATAGAATAGCGAGATTACTAAATATAATCATAACTTTTATTCATTATAGCACCCTCCCATCGTTATATCTAAAAGGAAATTGTCTAATATTCCAAAAAAATTATTCAACTGGTCACCAAATCTTTTCGTGTAGTTTACCATTAACTCTTCAAGAATATTTTCATTCAATGTACCAACTTATCCCTTTTTAATATCACTCTAACTTGGAAATGCACCATTCAAAGCACCAATACCATTGGTGCTTTGAAGCAGTAACTACATCGTTTCATTCTGAATGATAGACCTATAAGCCTGCAATCAAATCCTATTCTATATATCTTCTATGTTCTGATACTGGTCTTTCCAAAGAATCCGTATCCATAACTCGCCTTAAGGTTTCCGGCACTGTCCTCAATCCGGAGCGGGCTTCCCAGTTCATATGGTAGGTGTAGTTCCTTTCCCCACTTTCTTCTTTCCATGTCCGTTTTCCAAAAGTATCATACCCATACCAGGTTTGCATCTGCCCATCCTTTTAGATTTCAGACAGCCTTCCAAGTGCATCGTAATCATAGCGGTAGTGTCTGTTCTCCTGTTTCCTTGGTTCTGATATAGATCTCCGTATCCATAACTTTGAAAAAGCGTTCCAGAACTGACTTCAATCTTCAGAGGGATTCACACTTCATCCTAAAGATAATAATGTCGTAACGACTGTGGTCATATTGATAATGCTCTTTCGGAAACATATTCTCCAAAGAAATTTCTTATATTTACTACTGTTTCCACTTTGTAATTGTTGCATATTTGGTGAATGGTAAATATATTATGTTAACTGCATCCCCCTCTTTTAGCCAATCAACTCTTCCAACACGGTATTTTTTATTATTATCATTAACACAAATAAACATACCTTTTTTTTCACTAACTACTCCTTGTACAGTTTTATAATTCTTTGATAAAACATACGGTAAATCTAACGTAGATGGCACTATTATCAACAACGAATATATTATACATATTAATAGCAAAAATCTTTTACATAATTTATCAATTTTTTCTTCATTTCTTTTTGCCCATTCCTGTTGTCCTGGATAAAAAAATTGCCATCGTACAATTTTTACATTTTTTTAATATAAACGCCAAACAAACAACTACAAATATACTAATAACTATAAATGAGCAAATCCAAAATATTGCACAAAATAAGGACACCCTCTGATGAATAATGTATAATTGAAGTATCAACAAACAACATACTCACTCAAACAAGGGGGTGTCCATTGCAAACAGTATACA